>JAEEGL015205414.1_pt1 | contig 54161 bp, 41 predicted proteins | sample 9134231 | NCBI WGS metagenome assembly JAEEGL01 (sample SAMN16246548, study PRJNA631951) | gut metagenome | biome: gut microbiome; feature: rumen; material: fiber-attached | host: Bos | place: Iran: Karaj | collected 2018-10 | reverse complement strand
TTGAAGACCTCTTCAACAAATCTAACCTCAATATTGACAAAGAACTTGACGGGTTCTATGAACCCACATTGTTTGATTTTTAACTTTTAACTACGTCCACAACTTTTAGTGGACAGCAATGATTTTAGATAATTAATACATATAATATTTGGCGGAGCGCTCCTTGAAAGCGGCGGCGTCTTTCATCCAGTAGGCCGCGATGTCTTCCACTTTCATCCGCTCCCCAAAAGCCTTTCTTACATAATCCGTACCACAGACAATATCCAGCATCCGGGTCTTCTTCATCGGGAAGGGCTTGTGCTCCGGATAAAGCTCCTGCACCGCCTGCATGACATAGAATTGCGTAAGGGTCAGCACCGCCCGCTCATAGTCGGGATAGAAGAACTGGACCCCGTGGATAAGTTTCCCCTGGAGGGAGCCGGCGATGGGCTTGTAGTGGATGGTCCGGAAGGCCGTTCCGGGGATGCAGTAACTCTCCAGGCGGTCTTTCAGGGCATCCGCATCGATCCATTCCGCCGCAAAGGTCTGGAAAGGGATGGTATAGCCGACGCCGATATGCAGGTGGCCGAATTCCCCGGCGATGCCGGCGGAAGGATAGCCGATGGCGGATTCCATCGAGGGAATGTTCGGGGAAGGCAGGACCCAGGGCAGGCCGGTGTCCTTGTAGAGCATGTTCCGGTGCCATCCGCGCATCGCGATGACCGTCAGGCGGCAGCGAAGCGGCGCCTTGTCCCCCGTCTGGCCGCAGTTGAGCCCCTCTTCGTTGATCAGGGCGGCCAGCTCCCCGACCGTCAGGCCGTAGACATAGGGAATCTTGAATTCGCTGACGAAGGAATGGAAACCGTCCTCCACCAGCGGGCCTTCGACCTTCTCGCCGCCCAGGGGATTCGGACGGTCCAGGACCATCACCTCAATCCCCTGCTCCGCACAGGCTCGCATCACCAGGCCCAGGGTCGAAATAAAGGTATAACTCCGCGTACCGACATCCTGGATGTCATAGACCATGACATCGATGCCCTTGAGCATCTCGGGGGTGGGCTGGCGGGTGGCCCCGTAGAGGGAATGGACCGGAAGGCCGGTCTTGGGGTCGGTGGCGGCGGCGACATGGTCCCCCGCCCAGGCGTCGCCCCTCACGCCATGCTCCGGGCCGAAAAGCGCGACGAGCTGAACCTCAGGCGCCTCAAAGAGAATGTCGATGGTCGAGCGGAGGCAATGGTCCACCCCGCTGGGGTTGGTGACCAGGCCGACGCGCTTTCCCTTGAGTTCCTCGAAGCCATAGCGCTCCAGCACCTCGATGCCGGGGAGAACCCGGGCCGGGAGGGAGAGCGTCATCCCAAGCAGCAGAATGGTCAGAAATCGTTTCACGGATGCAAATTTACATTTTTTTGCCGATATTCCATCACTCCCGGCCAAAGCCGTCGGGAATACTGCGGTAAATCAACAGGAGCGAGGCGAAGGTAACGCTGCAGCTCAGTAGCACCAGCGCGAAGTATCCCCGGTAACCGAGGGCCTCTTCCAGATAGCCCGCCACCAGTCCGGGCAGCATCATGGACGCCGCCATAAAGGCCGTGCAGAGGGCATAGTGGGCCGTTTTTCCGGGTCCGTCGGAAAGATGGATCATATAAAGCGTGACAGCGGTGAAGCCGAAGCCGTAGCCCAGCTGTTCCAGCGCGACACAGGCGCCCACGAGGGGCAGCGGCAGCGAGGGATCCAGCGCCATCCACAGGTACACGGCGCAGGGCAGGGTCAGGGACAAGGCCATGGGCCAGAGCACCTTGCGAAGGCCCCAGCGCGAGACAACCACCCCGCCGAGGATGCCACCGGCGACAATGCCGACCACGCCGACCGTGTTGTTGACCAGACCGAAGTCTACCGTACTGAGGCCCATGCCGCCCGCTTCCCGCGGGTCCACCAGAAAGGCCGGCACGATTTTCAGCGCCAGGGCCTCCGGAAGCCGGTACAGGAGGATAAAGAGCAGACCCGCCCAGACACCTTTGCGCCGGAAGAAGGAGGAGAAATTCTGCCGGAGGGTAACGCTCCGGTCCGAAGCGGGACGGGGCAGGGCCCAGCTATGATACAGCGTGAAAAGGGCCCATACGAGCGCAAGGCCCCCGAGGGTCATCCGCCAGGCTTCCGGCACACTTCCCATCCGCAACTCCAGCACGCCCGCCACCACGACCACGCCGCCCTGGACAAAGAGGTTCGACAGCCGGTAGAAGGCCGTCCGGATGCCGACAAAAAGCGATTGTTCCTTTCCGCTCAGGCCCAGCATGTAGAAGCCGTCGATGGCGATGTCATGGGTCGCTGACACAAAGGCCGTCAGGGAGAAAACCAGGAGGGTCCAACGGAACAGGCCCACCTCGGCGCCGATCCCCTTCGGCAGTGAAAGCGCGAGCGCCAAAAAAAGCAGGACCATGGCTCCCTGCATGGACAGCACCCACCAGCGCTTGGTCTTCACCCGGTCCACGAAGGGGCCCCAGAAAGGCTTGATCAGCCAGGGAAGATACAGCAGGCTGGTCCACGCGGCCATGGACGCGTTGCCCATGCCCAGGCGCTTGAGCAGGATCACCGAGATGCTGTTCACGACAAAGTACGGAACCCCCTCGGTAAAATAAAGGCTGGGAACCCAGAGCCAGGGATTACGCCGTTTCATCACGGGATAGCCGGGTTCCGGGGTAATAGAAAGCGAGAATCTCGCGGTAACTGTGTCCATGCTCCGCCATCACGGCCGCACCGATCTGGCACAGGCCGACGCCATGGCCCCAGCCGTGACCGCGGAGAATGACTTCGTCCGGGGTCAGCTGGATATCGAAACAGGAACTCTTCAAATGCGTTTCCGACAGGGCCCGCCGGATCATCAGTTCCTTGCCGATGACATAACTGCCTTCGGTCCCCGTCACTTTCAGCCGTTTGATGCGGCCCGATCCGCCACGCTCCAGCGCTTCCAGGCGCTCCAGCGCGCCGATGTTCCGGCCGGTGCGCCGCTCGAGAAGCCGCGTCAGCCCCTCCCGGGAATAACGGATCGTCCAATCATGGAAGTCCTTGGTTTCCAAGTCGTAATCGTTCAATACCTTGGAGAGCAGCGCCGGGTCGTGGATGTCGCACCAGGGGTCGTCCTGGACCGTCAGGTATGGGAAGTCCTCGTCCGCCCAGGCGGTGGAAAAGCGTTCCGTCCGTCCCCCGCAGCATTTGGAGAAACGGGCGTCGGCAAGTTTCCCGTCATAGGTCAGGACCTCGCCCCAGGTCGCATCAATCGCTTCCTGCGCCCCGTGGCCGATAACCCGGGTCAGGCCCTGGTAGCGCTGGCAATGGTCATCCGCACAGACATCGAAGCGGGTATGGTCCTCATGGTCGAACCAGCGGATGATCTCGTCGTCCTCTGAGCCGCTGCTGTGCTGCTTCCCGTCCAGCCAGGTCACGAGGGAAGGGACATTGTCGCAGGCAAAAGGCAGCGGGGCGGCTTTCCGCTCCCGCCGGCGGGCCATCTGGGCCATCACCCACGAACGGGAAATGACCGCATGGGCCTTGAGGAATTCCACAGAGGCCGTAGGGGCCATCTCGGAGGCGATGACACTCAACAGATAGTCTTCCAGGCCGATGACATTGACGGCGCGCACCTTCCCCTCCTCCACGATGAATTTCAGGCTCCCGGCGAAACGCTGGTCCTCCCGGCGCTCCCAGTGGAAACCGATGCCGATGGGCACCTGGTAAAGGATGAAAGAAGGCTCGGCGAAGAGCGTGGAGATGGTGGCGGCCTCAAAGACCAGTTCGTCGTAGAGGGCGCCGTTGTAGTCGATTTTCCCTTCGCGGTAGCCCACATGCTGCGGGCCGGCCCCGTCGGAAATGATTTCAAAGCAAATTTCCGAGGCCGAAACGATGCCCACTTCGATTTTCGGCTGGGTGCGGACCAGCCGCCAGAGCAGCTGCTTCTCCCCCTCTGCGCTGAGAGAAACCGTCTCCAGCACCTCCCGGAGGCCGTTTCCGTCCAGGGAAGCGAACAGCTCTTCGTCCGGAATGACAAAGAAGCCGGCCATATCTGCCGCGCCGGGCTTCAGGCCCAGGGCGGTGGTTCCCGTCCGGAGGACGACGACCGAACGCCACTCCCCTTCGCTGAAGAAAGTCAGCGCATTGAAACGCGGCTCGGTCTCCCCTTCCACAAGGTCCGCGCAGTCCAGCAGGCGGTAGAACATCTTGGCCATGGACTTGGCCGTCTCGGCACGCAGAAAGAACACCCCGCGGGTAAAACGCCTGTAATGGAAAAGCTGGGCGTCCCGCACTTCGGCGACGTATTCCAGGTCTTCGCGGATGGACGGGGGGATGGAGCCACCGGCGCTGCGCACGGCGCGAAGCAGCCGCTCCGCCGTCCGTTCCAGGGGCATATAACCCTTCGGACAGGCCTGGAAATGGGCATGTTCCGGAACGGACGTCCCGCTGTTCGGGGAATTGTAAAAGACCACGTAGTCCCCCAGTTGCCGGGACAGGTCCAGCATGTCCGGATAGCGGTGCCAGATGGTCTGGGGGGCATGGACATCCCGCGTAATGACCAGGTGGTTCGGAAAAATCGGAGCCCGGTTGACCAGAATGGCATATTTGCGTCCTTTGCGTCCCTCGAAGGGAAGCGTATGCTGGTGCGGGAGATAGTTCTCTTCACAGAGCGGGCAGCCGCTCTCCGGGGGCTCCACCCGTCCGGGATTGCACTGCAGGGTCGCCAGAAGGCCGCCCAGGGGCAGCTGACGGGTCTGGGCCGCCTTCAACGCCCGGTATTTCGCAGCCACGGCCGGCCAAACCGACAACTGGTCATGTACGAATTTGTCGATGTCTGTTGCCATAGGCTTCAAAGTTACGCTATTTTTCAGGAAAAACCTACAGGAGTGCGAGCAGTTGTTCCCGGATGCGGGGCAGTTCCTGCTCGAAGTTGGGGGTGATGATGTGTTTTCCGATGGCGGTATCGATCTCCTCCAGGGTCCACCACCTTCCTTCGCTGACCTCCAGCTGAGAAGGGTGAAGCTCCGGATGGCCAATGCTGGCAAAAAGGATCACCAGTTCCCGGTCACGCGCCGTTTCATAGACATAGGTGCCGAGCGGAATAGGATGAAATGCCACGAGGCCCAGCTCCTCCGCCGTCTCGCGATAGAGCGCCTCCTCGACCGATTCGCCATAGCCGACATGGCCCCCGACCGCCGTGTCCCAATAACCGGGCAGGAGGTCTTTTTCCATGGATCTTTTCTGGAGATAGAGACGCTGCATGCGGTCCATCAGGTGGAGATGGACCACCGGATGGAGGGGCTTGGCGCCACTGTGGCACCAGGAGCGGGCGGCCCTCCCATAGACCACTCCGGATTCATCCACCAGCGGAAGCATTTCCTCGCCGCTGACGCGCGGAACGCCGGGATGGTGGACAGAAGGACGGGGATAAAGGGGCGCCGGATCGGGCGGATACACAAGACCGAACATGCTAGGCGAAGGCAAAGAGGATCATCAGCTGGGCCACCAGTACCCGCATGAACATCGAAAGCGGATAGACTGTCGCGTAATTGACGGAAGTATAATCACTTCCATACATTCCCTGGGCAAAGGCGAGCACCGGCGGATTGGTGCAGGAGCCGGAAATCAGGCCGCAGATCTGGTAGAAATTCAGTTTGCACACCGCCCGGGCGACGAGGAAGGTAATGCTCAGGGGAATCAGGGTGATCGCGGCGCCATAGAGAATCCACCAGTAACCGCCGCCGGTGATGGAACTCCAGAAATTGCCGCCCGCGCCGATTCCGACCGCCGCCAGGAAGAGCGAAATGCCGATTTCGCGGATCATCAGGTTGGCGCTCGTGGTCGTATAGGTCGTGATCTTGTATTTCGGTCCGAAATGGCCCAGGAGGATGGCGATAATGAGCGGTCCTCCGGCGAGGCCGAGTTTGATGGGCTGCGGGATGCCGGGGAAATGGATCGGCAGCGAACCGAAGATGATACCGACGACGATGCCGAGGAAAATGGGCACCAGGTTCGGCTTGTTCAGGGCATTGTTGGAATTGCCGACCAGCACGGCAAGGTTGTCGATGTTCTTCTCCGCCCCGACGCACAGCAGCGCATCGCCCATCTGGAGATACAGATCCGGGGACGCAACCAGTTCCACACCTGCGCGGATGACCCGCGTAACGCTGACGCCATAGGCGCTGCGGAAATGCAGGTCCTTGAGTTTCTTGCCGGTCAGGGAGGATTTGGTAACGGTGATGCGCTTGGTGACCATCTGGTGGTCCTTTTCCATCCAGTCCTGCTGGTGCATGGGCACTTCCTTCCCGAAAAGGATCCGCAGGCGGTCCACCTCCTGCTGGGAGGTCACCAGGAGCAGTTTGTCCCCTTCTTCCAGGATGGTATCGGCATGGGGGCAGAGGATCGTTTCTCCTTTCATGATGCGGGAGACGACAAAGTCCCCGCCGAACTGATGGAGCAGTTCGTAGAGGTTCTTTCCGAAAATGGCGGGATTCTCCACTGCGACATGCATCCGCCGGGCATGCCCTTCCGCGCTCTCCTGTGCCTTGAGTTCCTCCAGTTCCCTGCGCGGGTCGATCCGGAAAAGCCCTTTGAACAGCAGGATGACGGCTATCACCCCGACGACGCCGACCGGATAGGCGACGGCATAGCCCGAAGCCAGACCGGAAGCTGTCTGGGACGCAGTCTCGACCGCTTCTCCGCCGGCGGTGGCCACATCGATGAAAGTCTGCTGGGCGGCACCGAGGCCCGGGGTGTTCGTCACGGCGCCGGACATCACGCCGACCATGGTCTTGAGGTCTTCGCCGCTCAGAAGGGAAATACCCCAGGTCACTCCGACCGCGAGCAGGATGTTCATCACCGCCAGCAGGTTCATCTTCACGCCCCCCCGGAGGAAACTGTGGAAAAAGCCGGGGCCTACCTGCAGGCCGATGGAAAAGACGAAGAGGATCAGGCCGAACTCTTTGACGAAATGGAGCACCTCCGGATCTGCCTGGAAGCCGATATGGCCCATCAGGATGCCCACGAAAAGGATCCAGGTGGACCCGAGCGAAATACCCTTCAGTTTAAAGCGGCCGAGATACAGGCCGATTCCGATGACAAAAGCGAGCAGAAGTATCGTATGGGCAATGCCCGTTCCGAAAAAGAGATTCTCCATAACTTACATGACAAAACGGGTGGTAAACACCGCTTTCCCGTCCACACGGCCCTCCACATAATAGCCATCCTCCATGTCCCTCCGGTACAGGGAGACCGTCTGTCCCAGGGTCGTTTCCTTGATAAAATTGATATACAAGTCCCTGACCGGCCGCGCCAGCACCTCTTCATAGGGCAGGGCGTCCATGGCCCAGATCACATAGCGGACATTGTTGGAATGGCCGATAAAGTCCACATCGGAGTATACGACCGTATGCTCCCCTGCCAGGATACCCTCCTGGTCCGGAAGCACCAGTTTGGGAGCGCGCTCCGCGATGGCATCGTCCACGGGTCCATCCGTCATCAGGGACGCAGACTGCCGGTCCGGGCGGATCAGGCGCCGCGTCTGTTCATCGATGATCACCCAGGAAGACGTACAGCGGACCAGCGAGGCCCCCTCATGGTCCAGAAGCTGGAAATCACGGAGGAAAAACAGGCCGTCCGGTCCTTTGTGCCAGGTGTAAAGCGTGACAGGATCCCGCCACCGGGGATAGTTGTCGAAATGGATATGCATCCGGGACAGAACCCAGGCGACGTGGTGGATGTGCAAGGTATCATAACCGAAACCCAGCGCATTGGCGGCATACTGGGCCGCTTCCTGTGCCAGGTCCATGAACCCGGCGGGCTTCATCCGGAAGGACGGGTCCGTCTGGTAACAGGGAAGTTCGAGGTCCTGGCGGAATTTATATGCTTCCCGGATCATCATCAATAACGCAGAATTTCAAGCTCTTCCTCCGAATAGAGGAAAGAATCGACCCAGTCCGGATCCACCCGGCCGACGATCATCCAGGAGAGCGTGACAACGGCCAGCACGAGCAGCAGAATCAGGGCAAAGCGCCAGAAGCCATGCTTTTTTCGTGCCGGAGGTTCCGGAGCGGGGGCTGCGACGGAAGGCTCCGGAGCGGGTTCTGCGGCGGGGGCTTCAGGGGCGGATTCGAGGGCGGGGGCGGGCTTGGCGACAGGTTCTGAGGCAGGTTCTGCCACGATGGGCTCCGGCTCGACTGACTCAGTCTCGGGTTCTGCGGCAGGCCCGGCGACAGGGGCCTCCGGGGCGGGCTCAGCCACTATATGTTCTGGTTCCAGCACTTCGGCCAGCGATGCAACGGCAGCATGGACCTCCTCCGGCGTTTCCACATGCGTCTTCAGAGAAATCGGCTCCAGACCCAATCCTTCCGGATAAATGTCCAGATCCTCGTCCGCGACAAAGAAAAAATGATTCTCCCGCGTTGCCCGGAGCCGGCCCAGACCGGGCAGCACCAAGGTCTTCCGGATCTTCAGCACCTCCTTCATCTCCCCCAGGTAGTCCAGCAGCACCCGCAGCGCATCCGCCTGCGAAATACCGTTGGCCCCGGCATACAAATCCGCCAGCAAGGTATCATCCCCTTCCCGCGGGAGGAAAAAAAGGCGCCGGTAAGGCGGATTGATGGTATATCCCCTGTCGGTAAAGACGGCCGGCACGAGTTCCGCCACGAAACTCCCGACACCCGGGAGCGTGACAGAATCATGATCCATCACCGCTTCCTTGACCATCTTTGCGAGCAGGTCGATATCCATACATTATCCGTTTTGCAGACGCAAAGATAGCCAAGATTACGGGATTTTCAAAAAAACAAAAAAAAGATTTGGAGAATCAGAAAAAGTTCGTACCTTTGCAATCCCAAAACCTTCCTCAGTAGCTCAGTTGGTTAGAGCATCTGACTGTTAATCAGAGGGTCCTAGGTTCAAGTCCTAGCTGGGGAGCCCAATTGGACGGATTGTCGCTGACAACCCGTCCGTTTTTTTTCGACATTTCGGCGGGTTAGACATCCTGGGTGATAAAGTCCGCGTAATCAATTGATATTCTTATATTTGCAGAGATTATCGTTGACATCTTTGATTGGCAAATCCGTCGGCTTCAAGTCAGGGCACGACCCTCATTCCCATCAGTGGGGAAGGTCCCGGCATCGTTTGGGAAAGGTCTTGTCTACGTTTGGGGAAGGTCAACTTTTGTTGTCGGGACCTTCCCCATCAAAATGCCGCCACAGTATCCTCTGATGCCCATTGACCGGGGAAGGTCTCAACCCTCAAATTCGACCTTCCCCAAATAGCCCTACCACCTTCCCCATTTACCCCCGGGACCTTTCCCAAACGCTGCCTGGACCTTCCCCAGCCCCTGCTATCCGCGGTACCCTGCTGCTCCCGCCGCTTTCCACCGCGTCCTGGTGCCTCAGTAGCCCCTCCCCACTCTTCCAGAGACCTCATCCACCTCGCCTTGCATCCCCGAATATATCGAGGCCCTCCCCGATTATTTCACCCCCTCCAGTTCATGGCTGACGGTATACCATGAGGGCGTAGATTTCGATCGGCATGGGGCAGCTCAGGGCCGAAATGACGGGGACTTCGAGGTAATTGATGCCGGCGGTGGAGGAAATGGCGCAAATGTCACCGAAGTCGTAAAATGGAAGCAATTGAGCAACAGTGAATTATGGCTTTCAACCTCTGCATGATGCAGAGGTTAGTTTGCATAACTCATTGATGGATAAGCGTTTCCATTTCACGCCTCGTGTGGACCTGCGAAATGGGCTACTGGGCTACTGGGCTGATGGGTGTCCATAAGCATCTTTGTAAACTGCTGCTATTCAACACCATGCAAAGTAGTCGATGGACAGTGGTGCCGAAAAACGGAGGGGTCTCCATGATGCGCTTTATAAGTTACTGTAATTCAAAACGTTATGAAAACACCGATGGACAGCACGGAGGGCATGGGAGCCGGAGAGGCAGGGGCGGAAGGGATGCGCTCGAGCAATAGGAGGGCGGAGAGAAAGCGGAGCCGAGGGAAGCGCCGGGCCTGGAGGACGAGGCGGGCGAAGCCGGGCAGCGCCCCAGCAGAGACCGGCGAGGACGGGCAGCGCCCCGGCAGAGACCGGCGAGGACGGAGGGACGACGGCGTGTGTCTGAAGGACGTTACGAGAGCGGAACGGACGGCGCGAGCACCGCTCGAAGCCGGGAGTGATGCGCTCGTAAAAGGACTGAGTTAGCCGTCGAGGCGCTGGACGAAGGCGACGCCCCCGCCCGATGTGCGAGAGCGCGCCCTACCGCCCCGATGCCCTCCGGCGTCACCCCGCCGTGACCTGCGGGAGAACGAAAAGGGCCGATATCGTACCGGCGCGGGGACAGCAGGACCTGCGGGAGAACGAAAAAAGCCGATAGCGTTCGGCGGCAGGGACAGCATGAGTACACCCTGCCATCAGAGTGGACCGGTGGGATCGGGCGTGGTAACAGAGTGGGCTTTGTGGGATCGGACGGTGGAATCGGGCGCTGTGACCGTTATACGCGCAACCGGGTCACCCACCTCGACGGGAAGGGGGCGCCCCGGGGAGCCACTTGGCGGGGGGGGGCGGCTAGGCCCACTTGTCGGCGGCGACGGGGACGCGGATGTCGCCGAGGTACTGGATCTCGACGAGGAACCACTGCCCCGTGCTGGGCTTCTGGCGGAGTTTCAGCGGGCGGGGGTTGTCCGCACCGCCGGAATGGAGATACATCACCGCCCAGCCCTGGTTCTCGAAAGAGTAAGGGGTCACGGAGACCTCCACCGTGTAGGGCTTGGAGGGGGTGTAGTTGTTCTGGGGCGTCGCGCCCTCGAAGAACGAGTTTACCTTATAGAATTTACCGTCCATGAAACGATCGGAAATCTGCTGGATCTCGGAAGGGTTCAGCGGTTCGGGGCCCTTGAGGAAATTAAGCATCGCGATGCTCTCCTCCCGCTTCGTCTCGAAAGGCGTCAGGGCGAGGAGCGAAAGGGCCGCTACGGCATAGGGATCCGTCAGGGCCGCTTCCGGCAGCGCCTTCAGTTCCTGGAGGGTCGAAGGAAGGGTGGAAAACGAGAACTTCCGCGCCCCGGCATGGGCCTTCACGCCGGAGACCGCTTGATTGACATAATCGGAAATCGACTTGCCGGCGATGGAGCCGCCGATGGAGCCGCCGACCGTCCGGATCACTTGTTGTAACAGTTCTTTGAGCATGGCAGAAAAACTTGGTTTTACAAATGTATAACTAAATTGTTATTTTTCAAAAAAGATGTGTAATTTTGTAAGCATAAGATCTTAGTCCCATGAAAAAGAAGAAAAAAGACTCCTATCCCTGGAAATTCGCCTCTGTCGGCGGAACCGTACGCGTCAACATCCAGAGCGGCAAAGACATTGCCCATCTGGGAGAGTTGGACCGCAAACTATGGACCGTGCTGAGCTGCCCCGTCAACGGACTGGAATTCGATGAGGCCACCCTCAAGGCCATCGACCGCGACGGCGACGGGAAAATCCGCGTGGACGAGGTGATCGCCACTGCCCAGTGGCTGACCCGCATCCTCAAAGATCCCGAGCTGCTCCTCAAGGGCGAAGACACCCTCCCCCTGGATGCCTTCAACACCGATGATCCCGACGGAGGGCGGCTTGCCGGCTCCGCCCGTCAGATCCTCAGCAACCTGGGGCTCGAAAAAGACAGCATCTCGCTGGAAGACACCTCCGACAACACGAAAATCTTCGCCGCCACGAAGTTCAACGGCGACGGAATCATCACACCCGCTTCCGCCGGGGATGACAGCGTCCTTGCCGAACGGATCGGCCAGATCCTCGCCATCGGCAAAGCCACGGACCGCAGCGGCGCCGACGGGGTGACCGCCGACCATATCGAAGCCTTCTACACCGCCCTCGCGGACTATGCAGCCTGGAAAGATGCCGGTACGCCGGACGTCTTCCCCTACGCAGACAAGACCGCCGATGCCCTCGCCGCCTGCGAGGCGCTCAAGGACAAAGTCGCCGACTACTTCATGCGTTGCAAACTCATCAGTTTCAACGAAGCGACCGCCCCGGCCGTCGGCATTTCCGTAGACAAGATCGCCGCCATCGAGGGCAACCTCGCCCTTGCCGCCGGCCAGATTGGTGAGGAGCCCCTCGCCCAGCCGTCCAAGGAGGCAGCCCTTCCCCTCAAGGAAGGCATCAACCCCGCCTGGAAAGGTGCCGTGGACGCGATGGCCGCTCTCGTGGCCCCGGACAAGGACAGCCTGACGGAAGCCGAGTGGAACACCATTCTCGCCAGCTTTGCCCCCTACACGGCCTGGCTCGACGCCAAGAAAGGCGGCGAAGTCGAAGCGCTCGGGCTGGACACGGTCAAGACCATCCTGAAAGAAGACCGCAAGGCAGACCTTCTGAAACTCGTCGACGAGGACAAGGCCCTTGAAGCCGAAGCCCTTTCCATCGAGGAAGTCGGCCGCGTGGTACGCCTCAACAAGAATTTCTACCGCTTCCTCAACAACTACGTCGTCCTCGCGGATTTCTACGACAAGGACCATAAGGCCATCTTCCAGGCAGGCCGCCTGTACATCGACCAGCGTTCGACCGACCTGTGTGTCAAAGTCGCCGGCCCGAGCCCGGAAATCGCCTCGCTCAGCGGCATGTACATCCTATACTGCGCCTGCAAAAGCGACAAGCTCGGCAAGGCCTTCACCATCGCCGCCGTACTGACGGACGGGGACGTGGACGGCCTGAGAGCCGGCAAGAACGCCGTCTTCTATGACCGCGACGGCAACGACTACACCGCCACGGTGACCGCCATCGTCGAGAACCCGATTTCCGTGCGCCAGGCCTTCTGGACCCCCTATAAGAAAGTCGCCCGGATGATCAGCGACCGCGTGGACAAGAAAGCCGCCGAAAAGAATGAAGCGTCCATGAGCGGGCTGACCGCCGCGACCAATACGGCCGCCGACGGCAAGGCCCCCGCCGCCCCGTTCGACATCGGCAAATTCGCCGGCATCTTCGCCGCCATCGGCATGGCCGTCGGCCTGATCGGGGCCGCCCTCGCCGGAGTGATCGCCGCCCTGAAGGGCATCACCTTCTGGCAGGTGCTGCTGATTATCGCCGTGGTGATGCTGCTGATTTCGGGACCGTCGATGTTCATCGCCTGGCGGAAACTCCGCCGCCGCGACCTCGGCCCGGTGCTGAACGCCAACGGATGGGCCATCAACGCCGCCTCGCTGGTCAATGTCAAGTTCGGCAAGACCCTCACCTCGCTCGCCAAATTCCCGAAGCTCACCGCCGTGGATCCGGCCGAACGCAAACGGGTCTTCTGGAGAAGGTTCTGGTTCTGCCTCTGCGGGACGGTCATCGTGGCCGCCGTCGTGGTGTGGCTCCTGAACGTCCTCGCCCCTCTCGGCATCAAGAGTCCCCTGCCGCGCTACAAGGAAAAGCCCGGCGTGGAAATCCCGGCGGAAGAACCCTCCGAGGCTGAGGCCCCGGCCGAAGCCGTCTTGCCGGAGGCTGAACAAGCACCTGAGGCTTAAAGATTTATGGACACAGCCTTCCCCTATTCCCAATATGTAACCGGCAAGAATTTCATCGGCCGGAAAGCGGATTGCGTCCTCCTGGGGAACCTGCTTTCCCAGGGGGAGCATGTGTCCATCTACGAGCCCCCGAAAACCGGCAAGACCTCGCTGATCCAGCAGACCCTGTTCAACATGCGGATGAGCGGAAAAAGTTTCGTCGTCGGTCAGCTCTCCTGCTTGAACATCCGGACGGCGGAGGGCTTTCTGACCCGCCTCGGGTCCACCGTCATCCGCATGGTGGCCTCCACCCCGGCCGAGTATGGACAAATCTGCCGCCAGTACCTGGACGGGACGCATTTCGTCTTCGACGCGAAAGCCTTTGCCGACCGTGACCAGGTCCTGTCCCTGTCCTGGGAAATGGACCAGGAGGACATCCTCGCCCTGCTTCGCCTCCCCTTCCGCATCGCCGCGGACCGTGGGCAGAAACTGATTCTGATCCTGGACGAATTCCAGAACATCAGCTTCACGGAGGACGACGGCGACCGCCTGATCCGGCCCCTCGCCGCCGTCATCAAGGAGATGGCGGAAGCGGGACAGCGGAACTTCTGTTTCCTTTTCTGCGGGTCCCGGGTCAACGCCATGAAGGAGATCTTCGAGCGGAGCATCCTGCTGCGGCGCCGGGTCGAGCACGTAGCGCTCTCTCCCGTCGAAGAAAGGGAGATTGCGGACCATGTCCAGAAGGGCTTCACGGCCAGCGGAAAGGTCATCAACCGGGACCTTCTCGTCGGAGCGGCCAAACTGCTGAAATCCCATCTCTGGTACATCAATCATTTCGCATTCATCTGCGACGCCATGACCCGGGGCTACATCATGGAGCCGGTGCTCGTCGAAGCGCTGGAAAGCCTCGTCGCCATCCATGAACCGCGTTTCCGCGCCATGGTCAGCGGCCTGACGACCCACCAGGTCAACTTCCTGAAAGCGACCGTCGACGGAGTCACGCGTTTCAGCGCCTCGGACATCATCCGCAAATACAGCCTCAACTCCTCGGCCAACGTCAAGCGGGTCAAGGATGCCCTGATGCACAAGGAACTGCTGACCTTCGACGAGGCGGACACGCCCTCCTTCCAGGATCCCCTCTTCGAATACTGGGTCCGGAAATATTATTTTGAAGTAGCCGAATGAAAAAGAAAATTTCCGTATTGACCGGCGCCGGCGTCAGCGCCGAGAGCGGTTTTGCCACCTTCCGGGACACCGGCGGGTTATGGGAACAGTATGACGTCAACGATGTCGCGTCCATCGAGGGCTGGTACCGGAACCGGGCCCTGGTACTGGACTTCTACAACCAGCGCCGCGCCCAGCTGAGGGATGCCCGTCCGAATGCCGCCCATCTCGCCATCGCCTCCCTGGAAAAGGACTACAGCGTCGACGTCATCACCCAGAACGTGGACAACCTCCACGAGCGGGCGGGCTCCACGCATGTAATCCATCTCCATGGGGAACTGACCAAAGTCCGGCCTGAGAACGGAGTCTATGACCATACATACAGCGAAAAGGAGGTCATCGACGTCGGCTTCGGCGAGGTCCATCTCGGCGACCTGGCGCCGAACGGAAGCCAGCTCCGGCCCCATATCGTCTTTTTCGGCGAGGCCGTCCCGAAAATCGAGACAGCCGCCGACCTGGTCAGCGAGGCGGACATCCTGCTGATTGTCGGCACCTCGATGCAGGTCTATCCCGCCGCCGGACTGTACCGTTATGCGAAGATCGAAACGCCCATCTACCTGATTGACCCGGCGGACGTAGCCGTCCATGACAGCCGGATCACGCACATCCGGGACGTCGCGACCCGCGGAATGGAAAAATTTATGGAAATGCTTGCAAATTCGTGAATTTTACGTACCTTTGCGGTCCCGAAATGAAAAAGGAGGTGTAAAAGCATGATCATTGTTCCGATTAAGGAAGGCGAAAATATCGAGAGGGCGCTGAAGAAATTCAAGCGTAAATTCGAAAAGACGGGTGCGGTGCGCGAAATGCGTTCCCGCAAGAACTTCGAGAAACCTTCCGTAAAGAAGCGTATGGCCCTGCAGAAGGCGATCTATGTTCAGCAGCTTCGTCTGAAGGAAGAGCAGTAATCCCCTGACACCTTTTTGTATAAAACCGACCTGGATTCCAGGCCGGTTTTCTTGTATTTCAAGCGGGAATCTCTTATCTTTGTGGGATAGATGAAAGCCGGAAAAGTCATACGGAACGTCCTGCTGGGCCTGGTGGGGGGACTCGCGGTCCTTCTGATCGCCCTGCAGGTGGCCCTCAACGAAAAGGTGCTGACCCGCATCGTCAACCGGGTGGGCAGCGATTATGTGGACGGAGACCTCGTTTTCTCCCGGGTCAAGGCCCATGTCCTCCGGAGTTTCCCCCATCTGGAAGTCACGATTGACTCCTGTGCGCTGACCTATCCCCACGACAAGTTCGCCTCGTACGACAGCCTCAACACCTCCTCCCGGCGCTTTTCCCTCGTAGGAGCCGGCCGCGGTGAGACGGTGGACACCCTCGCCTCCTTCCGGCGGCTCTCGCTCGCGCTCAACTACATGAGTTTTATCAAAGGGCGGGAAATCGACATCCCCCGGGTGGAACTGGAGCGGCCGCGCATCTTCGCCCATTACTATGATTCCACGGCGGCGAACTGGAACATCCTGCCCATCGGTTCATCGGAAGAAGAGCCGGAAGCGGAGGACAGCCTCCAGAAGCCGTTGCCTGCCATCTCCCTCCATAAAATCGCCCTCACAGACCGTCCCTTCATCGTATTCACCGACCCGGTGGATACCCTCCATGCCCTCCTGACCATGCGGCGCATGGCCCTGGACGGAAAAGTCCATACCCGGAAACTGGACGAAACCCGGGGACGCTTCGAAATGGACACCCTCTTTGTGTCCGGACGGCTGCCTTCCGACACCCTGGCTCTCGCCCTGGACCACCTGGGCGTGGAAGGAAAGGGACGGGAATTCTCCCTGACGGCCCGCGCCAAGGCCTTCCTCGCCACGAACGCCTTCGGGAGGATGCGCATTCCCATCGGCGTGGACGCGGAAGGGGAACTCCCCGAGCGGGAAGACCAGGCCCTGGAAGTGCGCCTGGACCGCCTGGGACTGGACGTATCGGCCCTCCACCTGGACGGAAACGGGGATATCGTCCTCCATCCGGAGCGCAAATCCATCCTCGCGGACGTGACGGTGGACCGCGCCCCGCTCGGGGAGCTGATCCGCGAATTCGACCGCAACCTGCCGGCGCTGAAAAAAATCAAGACCGACGCGGTCCTTTCGCTGGATGCCCATGTGGAAGGAGACTACGGCGAAGGGCGCTTCCCCGCCATCAATGCCCACCTGAGCGTCCCGCCGTCCCGGCTGGACTATGAGGGGATTCCCCGCCTGGGCCGCCTGGAAGTGGAAGCCGATGCCGTGACCGACAGCGATATGCGCCTTGATGTCAGGCTGAGCCGCTTTCTCTGCGACATCGTCGGCGCCCGGGCGGACCTGACCGCATCGGCCGAAGACCTGCTCGGAGAAGACCCGCTCTTCGCCCTGGACGGAAAAGTGAGGGCCCGCATCGATTCGCTGACCCACGCCTTTACCCGCGAACGGGGCATCAGCGGCACGGGGACGCTGAAAGCCAATCTCCATGGAAACGCCCGTCTCTCCCAGCTGGACATGGTCCATATCGGGAATGCGGACATCCACTGCGACATGACCGCGGACGAACTCCGCCTCGACGATGCGCCGGACTCCGCCCTCGCCTATATCCGGAAGGCGGACATCACCCTCGAAACGACCGGCAACACCTTTGACAAGAATATCCGGCGGGGTGCGCGGGTTCTGAGGCTCAAGGCGAAGATGGACACGCTGAGCCTCAACTGGAAAGAAGATATTTACGCCCGCGGCGGGGACATCCTCCTGCTGGCCCAGAACTCCGCCGACATCCTCAAGGGTGGCAAGCAGCTGACCCCGCTGATGGGCCTGGTGAAATTTGACAGGCTCGGCCTCCGCGACATGGACGGCCTGGCCCTTTTCCTCAAGGGCAACAAAGAGACCTTCCGCATCACCCCGGCCACCAAGGAGCGGCCGACGCCCCGCCTCAGCCTGACTTCCGACAGCGAACGGCTCTTCGTGCGCCAAAAAGGCAATGCCTACGCCCTCAGGAACTTTAAATTTGACGCGGCCGCTTCCCGCCGGCAGGCCCGCGTACGAAACAGCGAGCGGCGCGCCCGTCTGCTGGATTCCCTCCAGCGGGTCTATCCCGGCGTGCCGCGGGACTCCCTTTTCTCGCACCTTCGCTCTCGTAGCCGGAAAGCCGACGACTTCGCCGACAAGGATATCCAAATCAGCCTTTCCAAGGCCCTGACCCAGTACTACCGGGATTGGGAATTCGAGGGGAACCTGAACCTCGCCTCCGCCCGGCTGATGCTGCCCTCCCTCCCGCTGAAGACTTATGTCAAGGACGCCCGCGGCTCCTTCTCGAACGACCGGGTGGACCTGAAGAACATCACCCTCAACGCCGGTGCCTCCGACCTCAGCGCCGAGGCCAGCCTGAGCGGTCTCAGGCGCGCCATTTTCCGCAGGGGGGTGCTCAACCTGGACGCCAAAGTCACCTCCGACTACCTGGACGCGAACGAGCTGATGCGGGCCTACGCCTATTACTCGACCTGGGAACCGCCGAAAGAAAGCACCGAAATCATCGAGCAGGAGGCGGAGCGGAGTTCGGACAGCGCCGAGCTGCCGGACTCCACCTCCTCGCGGCTACTCGTGCTGCCCTCCAACCTCAACGCCAACCTCATCCTGGAAGCCAGCGGCATCAAATACGATTCGCTCCAGGTCAGCTGGGCCGCGGCCGACATCGCCATGCGGGACCGTACGCTGCAGATTACCAACGCCCTGGCGGCCTCCAACATGGGCGATATCTACTTTGAAGGCTTCTATTCGACCCGCAACCGGCAGGACCTGAAGGCCGGCTTCGACCTCAACCTTGTGGACATCACCGCCGAAAAGGTCATTACCCTCTTCCCGGCCGTGGACACAATCATGCCCATGCTCAAATCCTTCGCAGGCGACCTGGACTGCGAACTGGCGGCGACCGCCGACGTGGACACGGCAATGAACGTGGTCCTTCCGACCGTGGACGGCATCATGAAGATTTCCGGCAAGGACCTGTCCCTGTCCGGAGACAGCCAGGAATTCAAGAAAATCGCGAAATATCTCCTCTTCCGGAACAAGAACGAAGCCCGCATCGACAAAATGTCCGTCACGGGCATGATCCGGGACAACGTCCTGGAAGTATTCCCCTTCGTGCTGGATGTGGACCGCTACCTGCTGGCCGCCAGCGGCATCCAGCACCTGGATTCTTCCTTCGACTACCACATTTCGGTCATCCGCTCTCCCCTGCTGCTGCGTTTCGGCATCAATGCCTGGGGGCCGGATTTCCACCATGTCAAAATCGGCCTCGCCAAGGCCCGCTACAAGAGCGCGAACGTGCCGGTGTTTACCAAACAGCTGGATACCGTCCAGTATTCGCTGCTCTCCTCGATCCATAACATCTTTGAAATCGGCGTCGAGAAAGCCATCGCCGAAAACCGCCAGCAGCAGGTGCTGGAAGACCGGATCAACGCCGTCAACCTCCATGGTGAGGTGGTGGACACCGCCGGCGTGACGGAGGCGGTGCTGGATACGCTCCGAAGCAGTGACGACTTCACCGGAGACATTCAGGAGCGGGTGGCCTCCAAGCGGGAGCAGCTGCGCCGCGAAGTGCTGGAACTGACCGAGAAAGCCGCCGGAGAACTGGAAAAGAAGGATGAATAGCCAGGATTATATCGAAGTCGCCATCCGCCTGGAACCCTTCTCAGAAGAGCTGGCGGAAAGGATTGTCGCCGACTTGTCGGAACTGCCTTATGACAGCTTCCTGACCGAGGAGCCCTTCCTGAAAGCCTACATCCAGCGGGAGGATTACCGCAGGGGGGACGTTAAAGTGGTGTTGGACGCCTTCCCGGAAGTGACGGGCTTCGAAGCCTCGCTGATCCCCTCCGAGAACTGGAACAAGGAATGGGAATCGGGCTTTACCTCCCTCGTCGTGGAGGGAAAAGTGACCGTCAAGTCCCCCGCCGCCGGAGTGCTTCCCCGCACCCGCTTCAACATCTGGATCGACCCGGGCATGGCCTTCGGGACCGGCGCCCACCATACGACCTATATGATGATCGGGCGGATGCTCTCCCTGGAGCCGGAGATCCGGGACCATTCGGTCCTGGACATGGGCTGCGGGACGGGCGTACTGGGCATTCTCGCTGCCAAGATGGGGGCCCGGAAGGTCTTTGCCGTGGACATCGACGCCGTCGCGGCCCGCTCCGCCTGGGGCAATGTCCATTGGAACCGGGTCGCCTCCCGGGTGGAGACCGCCTGCGGAGACGCTTCGCTCCTGCAGGCAGGGACCTATGACATCATCCTCGCCAATATCCACCGCAACATCCTCATCGAGGATATGCCGACCTATTTCCGCTCCCTCCGCCGGGGAGGACGGATCCTCCTGAGCGGCTTTTTCGAGGCGGATATCCCCGCTGTAGCGGACGCCGTCCAGGCCTCCGGCGGGACCGTTGTCGGCTCCTCCCTCCGCGAAGGATGGGCCTGTATCGAATGCATGAAAGAAAGATGAATATGGACAACAGACTCTCCCTGATGGCCGGGCTGATGATCGGGCTCGGCGCCTACGGCTTTCTTGCCCTCGGCGGCATTCCCGGGGCTGTCATCTTTGCCTTCGGCCTTGTCGGGGTCGTCCTTTCCGGCACCCTCCTCTACACGGGGAAGGCCGGCGTGATGACAGACATCTGGGCCCTCGCCAAAATCTGGCTGTTCAACATCATCGGCTGTATCCTCGTGGGTCTTCTCGTCGTTTCCCTCGGCGGAGAGCCCATGGAGCGGGCCCGGAGCGTCGTCGCGGGGCGTCTCGCCCAAGGTCCCTGGCGGAGTTTCCTTCGCGCCGTCGGCTGCGGACTCATCATCGACCTCTCCGTCTGGCTCTACCGGACGAAGGGGAACCTCGTTCCCGTGCTTTTCGGCGTGCCGCTTTTCATCGTGTCGGGCTTCTACCACTCCATCGCCGATGTCGTATACCTGGTCGGCGCCTGGAAATGGGCCCCGGCGATCCTCTGGTACTACCCTGTCATCGTCCTCGGCAACTACGCCGGCTGCAACATCCGCAGGCTCATCCTGCCAAAATCCTGAGAAATATTTGGGATTCCCAAAAAAAGGACGTATCTTTGCGGTCCACTTCTGGATGTAGCGCAGTTGGTAGCGCACCTGGTTAGGGACCAGGAGGTCGCTGGTTCAAGTCCAGTCATCCAGACCACTGAAATCTCCCGCTATCTTTGAAGGAACCATTATATGAATGGTACCTTCTTTTTTTATGGTTTCTTCCTGATCCAGTGCCACGTCCCTCCCGTCTTTTGGGGAAGGTCCCTGTGAGGCCTGGGGAAGGTCCCGGCATCATTTGGGGAAGGTCCTGGCAACATTTGGGGAAGGTCGACTTTCATGCCCCGGACCTTCCCCATCGAAATGCCCCCACAATGCCCCCTGATACCGATTCCCCGGGGAAGGTCCCCAACCTCAAATTCGACCTTCCCCATTCACCCCTAGGACCTTCCCCATTTACCCTTGGGCCCTTCCCCATTCGCCCTCAGGACCTGTCCCGTTCACTCCACCGGGACCTGTCCCATTTACCCTTGGGACCTTCCCCATTCGCCCTCAGGACCTCCCCCCATTCACTCCCCCAGGACCATCCCCATTTACCCTCAAGACCTCCCCCCATTCCCTCCCCCGGGACCTGTCCCCGGAGGGACTCAGTACCCCGCTCGCAGGGAGAACCGACTCACCACGCTTGCTCGGAATAATGGGGTGTCCATCAGCATCTTTGTAAACTACTGCTATTCAATACCTTGCAAAACAGTCTATGGACAGTGGCGACGAAAAACGGAGGGGTATCCATGATGCATTTTGTAAGTTATTGCAATTCAACATGTTACAAAAACGCGGATGGACGGCACGGAGGGCATGGGAGCCGGAGAGGCAAGGGCCGGCGGACGGCGTAGCCGCCCGTGGCTGCGTGAACGGGAGGGGCCCACAAGCGTAGCGCAGTGGGAGGGATAGGGCCGTAGGCCCGTACCGGCCCGCCGGCCCCTGCCCGCAGGCGACCGCCCGACGTGCGAGAGCGTGCCCTTCCGCCCCGACGCCCTCCGGCGTCACCCCGCCAGGACCTGCGGGAGAACGAAAAGGGCCGAAAGCGTACCGGCGCAGGGACGGCAGGACATGGCGGGACCTGCGGGAGAACGAAAAGGGGCGATATCGTTCGTCGGCAGGGGCAGAAGGGGCTGAAGGGTGCTTTGTGCGACCCGGGGGGCGTTCACACCGTGGGGGCGTTCACACCCGGGGGGCGTTCACACCGGGGGGGGCACACCGGTTCATCATCAGGATGGTTTTACCGACAATCTTACGAAAAAGCGGATAGAATTAAAAGGGGTTTGGCTTTTTTTGACTATATTTGTGGGATTACTGTTTTTGAGATGCGCGATTTCCTAAAAATGATGAGGCAGTATGCCTCTCCGTATAAGATTTACTTTGGCGGCGCGATCCTGCTGAACGTCCTTTCCGCCGTTTTCAATATCTTCTCCTTCGCGGTCATCATCCCGCTGCTGAACATCCTGTTCAAGATTGAGACAGCGACCTACACGTTCATTCCCTGGGGGACGGAAGGCTATTCGTTCAAGGACCTGATTGTCAACAACACCTACGCCTGGGTCACCTCCTTTTCCGAGGTCCATGGCGCCACGAACGCCCTTTTCCTTCTCTGCGCGGTGATGATTCTTTTCACCCTGCTCAAGACAGCCTGCTACTTCGGCAGCGCCGCCGTGATGATTCCCATCCGCACCGGCATCGTGAAGGACATCCGGCTGAGCCTCTACGACAAGATTCTCTCCCTGCCCATCGGCTTCTTCACCCAGGAACGCAAGGGCGACATCATCGCCCGGATCAGCGGGGACGTCGGCGAGGTGGAAGCGTCCATCACCTCCTCCATCGAGATGCTCATCAAGGACCCGATCCTGATCCTGTTCTACTTTGGGATCCTGCTGTTTACCAGCACGGAACTGACCCTGTTCATCATCCTCTTCGTTCCGGGCTTCGTCTGGATCATGGGGGTCATCGGAAAGCAGCTCCGCCGCTCCTCCCTCCAGGCCCAGCAGCTCTGGAGCGACACCATGTCCCAGGTGGACGAAACCCTCGGCGGCCTTCGCATCATCAAGGCCTTCAATGCCGAAAAGAAAATGAGCCGCCGCTTCGACGAGGTCACCTCTCAGATGCGGGACAAGAACACGCGGGTCGCCGTCCGGCAGAGTTCGGCCCATCCGGTCAGCGAGTTCCTCGGGACGGTGATGATCATGGTGGTGCTCGGCTTCGGCGGCGCCCTGATCATCCGGGGAGAGGGCCTGCTCGGAGGCACGTTCATGGACGCGTCCCAGTTTATCTTCTACATGGTCATCCTCTACTCGGTGATCGCGCCCATCAAGGAACTCTCCCGCGCCGCCTACGGCATTCCGCGCGGCCTGGCGTCCATCGAACGCATCAACAAGATCCTCCAGGCGGAGAACCCGATCCAGGATCCCGAGAAGCCCGTCGCCCTCCAGGAGTTCCGGGACCGCATCCACTTTGAAGGGGTCTCGTTCTGCTATGAAAGCGGACGGGAGATCCTCCGGAACATCACCCTGGACATCCCGAAGGGAAAGACCATCGCCATCGTGGGCGAATCCGGCGCCGGAAAGTCCACCCTCGTGGACCTGATTCCGCGTTTCTATGATGTCTCGAGCGGCCGGATCACCCTGGACGGAACGGATATCCGGGACGTCCGGGTCAAGGACCTGCGCGCCCTGATGGGCAATGTCAACCAGGACCCGATCCTGTTCAACGACACCATATTCAACAACATCGCCTTCGGTGTGGACGGGGCGACGGAGGAGCAGGTCATCGCCGCTGCCAAGATTGCCAATGCCCATGAATTCATCATGGAGAAGCCGGAAGGCTACCAGACCAATATCGGCGACCGCGGCTCGAAGCTTTCCGGCGGCCAGCGCCAGCGCCTGTCCATCGCGCGGGCCATCCTCAAGAACCCGCCCATCCTGATCCTGGACGAAGCAACCGCTTCGCTGGATACGGAATCCGAACGGATGGTGCAGGACGCCCTGGACAAACTGATGAAAAACCGCACGACCATCGCCATCGCCCACCGCCTGTCCACCATCAAGGATGCCGACGAGATCATCGTCATGCACGAAGGCCGGATCGTGGAACGCGGCACGCACGAAAGCCTCACGGCCCTCGGCGGCTATTACAAGAAACTCAATGACATGCAAGCCCTCTAAGTGATGAAGACACTCTCCGTACCCCTGCTGACCGGCGTGGAAGAAACCGATCTTGACACCGCCTTGGAACTGGAAGGCGCCCGCTTTGACATCCGTGAGGTCAACTGGCCTTCCGACTACCCCTATGCCCCCTTTGCCCATGGACGCATCGCCCGGACGGAAGATGCACTGGTAGTGGATTTCCGCGTGAGCGGACTGGACCTGAGGGCCCGGAACCTGGAGGACAACCAGCGGCAATGGGAAGACAGCTGCGTGGAGTTTTTCGTCGAGGACCCGGACGGGAGCCTCTACTATAATTTCGAAATCAATCCCCTCGGAAAGATTCTTGCCGCCAGGGGGGCTTCCCGACAGGGACGCGTGATGCGCCCCCGGGAAGAGATGCAGCAGATTCTGCGGACGGCCCAGCTCGAAGGCGAGCAGGATTTCGAAGGCGGTATCTGGAACTGGCGGGTGACCCTCGTCATTCCCTTCGAACTGATCGGCGTCGACAGCGAGGCGCTGCCTCAGCAGCTGCGGGCCAACTTCTACAAATGCGGGGACAAAACAGCCCATCCCCATTATGTCAGCTGGAACCCGGTCGAGACGCCCGCTCCGGATTTCCACCGCCCTGAATACTTCGGCCAACTGAGACTCGTATGACAAAGCGGCAGCTTCTATGGGCCCGGATCCTGCTGGCGGGCTATCTGGTCACGGTCTTGGTGCTCTGTTTCGCCAACTTCACCTCCGTCCCCGAGGTGCAGAAAGAGTTCCTCGGAATTCCGACGGACAAGATTGTCCATTTCTGCATGTTCTTCCCCTTCCCCTGCCTCGCTTTCATGGCCTTTGACAAGCATACCGACTCGCTCCGCTCGTCGGCTTTCTGGGCGGTGGGAACCTTTCTGGCGGGCTGTGTAATCGCAGCGGCGACCGAATGGGGCCAGGCCCGGCTCACCACCTGGCGAAGCGGCGACGGCACGGACTTCATCGCCGATCTCGCGGCCCTCGCCGTGTCCAGTCTTCTTGTGTTTTTCATCGACATCCGGAAACAGCGCCGCGCATGTACAAAAAACTGATTCTCGCCGCCCTCCTGCTCTGGAGTCCCCTGCTGTGGGGGCAGAGCAGCCTGACCAAAGAGTTCAAGGAAGCGACGGACTCCCTGAAGGTCCGCCTCCAACGCCGCACGGGCGTCAATACGCCCCTGGTACTGAACCGCGTCACCAAACGCGGCAGTTCCATCCTGGACTTTTATTTCAGCCAGGATCTCGCAGAATACCCCTATCACACGGGAGACATCACCTGGCTCAGGGATGAGTGGCGCCTGCTCTTTCCGCCCTCCTACCGGGGCTATACGCTCGGCGACCTGTATGCCGGCAAGCAGAAGACCCCCGTCAACGCCTCCCTGGCCATGGACCCGATCGGAAACAGCGGCAAGCCCTCCTCTCGGAAATTCCGGACGGCGGATTACCGGAACGCCGTCCCCGCCCTCGTCCGCAGCGAGGAGAACTGGCCCCTCGGCCTCAGCGGCCGGCACATCGCCCTCTGGCAGAGCCATGGACGCTATTACGAGGCCAAGACCGAGCGCTGGGAATGGCAGCGGGCGGCGACCCACCGCACCCTGGAAGATGTCTATACGCAGAGCTACGTCCTCCCCTTCCTGATTCCGATGCTGGAGAATGCCGGCGCAGTCGTGATGACCCCGCGGGAGCGGGATACCCAGGTGCTGGAAGTGGTCTGTGACAACGATCCGGCCTTTGCCGGAGAACGCGCAGAACGGGTCCGGCGGCGGGGAAACTACCATGAGACGGGCCTCTGGACCGATGCCGGCATCGGCTTTGCCGACCGCCAGGCCACCTACCGGACCTCGGACAATCCCTTCCGCATGGGCTCCGCCCGCATGATCCGGACCGTCAAGGGCCGCGCGGACGCCCACGCCACCTGGCGTCCCGACATCCCCCGGCGGGGCCGTTACGGCGTCTACGTATCTTATAAAAGTCTCGGGAACAGCGTCACGGATGCCGAATACACCGTCCGCCACCTCGGCGGCGAGACCATCCGGAAGGTCAACCAGCGCATCGGCGGCGGGACCTGGATTTACCTGGGACAGTTCGATTTTGACAAGGGGCGGGACGGGTGCGTCATCCTGTCGAACCACAGCGCCGAGGAAGGCGTGGTCACGGCGGACGGCGTCCGCTTTGGCGGCGGCATGGGGCGCGTGCGCCGCGCCGGCCGGCTCTCCGGGATGCCCGCCTACACCGAAGGAGCCTACTACAACCTGATCTGGAGCGGGGCGGACAGCACCGCCTTCACCGACTGGGACAACGACTATACCCGGGATTACGCAGGCCGCGGACGCTGGTGCAACTGGCTGAGCGGCCGCAGCCGGGTCAATCCGGACACCGAAGGCCTCGGCATCCCCCTGGACCTTTCGCTGGCTTTCCATACTGACGCCGGCGTCACGCCGAACGATTCCATTGTGGGCACCCTCGCCATCTATACCCTCAAATGTGACGGTTCCGACCAGCTGCCGAGCGGAGAATCCCGCCTGAGCTGCCGGGCCCTCTCGGATGCGGTCCAGACCCAGGTCGTCGACGACATCCGCGCCCAGTGGGAGCCCGCCTGGACCCGGAGAGGGACCTGGGACCGTTCCTACAGCGAATCCCGCACGACCGGCGTCCCGGCGATGCTGCTCGAACTGCTGGCCCACCAGAACTTCGCCGACATGCGTTACGGCCTGGATCCGGCCTTCCGCTTCACGGTCTGCCGCGCTGTCTACAAAGGCGTCCTCAAATTCCTTTCGAACCGCTATGGCTGCCCGTACCGGGTCCAGCCCCTGCCGGTCCATGCCTTCGCGACGCGCCTGAGCGGCAACAAGGTGACGCTCAGCTGGGCCCCGACAGAGGATCCCCTCGAGCCGACCGCCGCTCCGGAGGGTTATCTTCTCCAGACACGGGTCGACGACGGCGCCTTTGACGAGGGCGTCCGCCTCGACGGGACCTCCACAACCGTCACCCTCCAGCGGGGGCACCTCTACAGCTGGCGGGTTGTCGCCTGGAACCCGGGCGGCAAGAGTTTCCCCTCAGAGATCCTTTCCGCAGGCATTCCAGCGGGAAATCCGAAGAGGGTCGTCGTCGTCAACAATTTTACCCGGGTCTCCGCTCCGGCCTGGTTCGACACGCCCTCCTATGCGGGTTTCATGGACCGGATCGACAGCGGTGTTCCCTGGGAGGAGGACCTGCTTTTCGCAGGGGAAGTCAACCAGTTCGACCGAAGCTGTGTCTGGACCGACGACGACAATCCGGGCTTCGGCGGCTCCTTCATCGAATACGCCGGGCGGAAAATCGGCGGCAACACGTTTGACTATCCTGCCGTCCATGGCCGGGCCCTGATGAAAGCCGGCTACAGCTTCTCGTCCATGAGCATGGAAGCATTCTGCCTCGCAGGAGATGTCCAGGCCGAGGGGCTGGACCTGATTTGCGGCAAACAGGTGACCGTCCCCCTGAGGGCCTTCCCGGAGCGGTTCACGGTCTTTCCCGAAGCGCTGCAGCAGGCACTCCGGCGCTACGCGGAAAAGGGCGGAAACATCCTCCTGTCAGGCGCTTACATCGGGACGGATGCCTGGGACCGAGTCTATCCCATCCCCCTGAAGGACCAGAGCACGACCCAGGCCTTTATCCAGGAAGTGCTGGGGTACAAGTGGGTGACGAATTTCGGAGACACCTCCGGGCGCATCAATCCCTACGGGATGCGGCTCAGCGCCCCGCTCTCCTACAACCGCTCCTTCCGGGAAGGCTGCTACCGGGTGGAGAATCCGGACGGAATCCTGCCCGCCTCCGACAAAGGGCGGATCCTGCTGCGCTACGGCGGAACGGATATCAGCGCCGGAGTCGGCTATGAGACCGACGGGCGCCGGGTCATCGCACTCGGCTTTCCCCTCGAAGCCCTGACCGCCACCAGCGCCCTCGACGAACTGATGCAAAAATCCATGGAATACCTAATTCAATAAAATTTATCGTTTTTCAATAAAAAATTATTGTTTTTCGATAATTAATTTCTATCTTTGCAGAAAACAAACAAAACACTATGATTGCAACTTGGTGGGCGGGACTTGACACCGCCATGAAAATCCTCTGGGGCATCACCCTCACAGCCTCCCTCATTTTCGTCATCCAATCCATCATGACCTTCATCGGAGCGGACGCAGACAGCGATTTCAGCATCGATGTGGACAGCTCTGCCGACGGAGCGGACCTGTCGAACATCGAGGGCGGGTCGAGCCTGTACACCTTCCGGAACTTCGTCAACTTCTTCCTCGGTTTCGGATGGACCGCCGTCCTGCTCCACGAAAAGATCGCCTCTCCCCTTGTACTGTACCTCGTCGCCGCCCTGGTGGGGGTGGCGCTCGTCGCCGCGGTCATGTATCTGTTCAAATGGCTCGCCGGCATGCAGCAGAGCGGAACCATCGACCTCTACAAATCCGCCGTCGGCTGCAACGGGTCGGCCTACCTGTCCATCCCGGGCGAACGCCACGGCGAAGGCAAGGTCCAGATCACCATCAACGGCGCCGTCCGCGAATACAACGCCGTGACCGACGGGGACACCATCAAGACCGGCACCCCCGTCAAGGTCGTGGAAGTCATTGACAACCAGACCCTCCTGGTAGAAGAACTCAACTCCTATATCGTATAATCCATTATTGTATAAGCCATGACGACAACCTTGATTATCATCATCGTGGCGGTCCTCTTCGTGACCTTGGCCGCCATCCTGAAGCGCTACCGCCGTTGCCCTTCAGACAAGATTCTCGTGATCTACGGTAAGACCGGACGTTCCTCCTCCGCCAAGTGCATCCATGGCGGCGCCGCCTTCATCTGGCCGGTGTTCCAGGACTATGCCTACCTGGACCTCAAGCCCATCTCGATCGAATGCAACCTGACGAACGCCCTGAGTAAGCAGAACATCCGCGTGGACGTCCCCTGCCGCTTCACCGTCGGTATCTCCACCGAAGCGGATGTCATGACGAACGCCGCCGAGCGTCTGCTGGGCCTGTCTCCGGACAACATCCAGAACGTCGCGACCGATATCCTCTTCGGCCAGCTCCGTCTGGTGATCGCGACCATGGACATTGAAGAAATCAATGCCGACCGCGACAAATTCCTCGCCAGCGTCTCCGCCAACGTGGAGGCTGAACTCCGCAAGATCGGCCTGAAGCTGATCAACGTCAACGTCACCGATATCCGCGACGAATCCGGCTATATCGAGGCCCTCGGTAAGGAAGCCGCCGCCAAGGCCATCAACGACGCGAAGAAGTCCGTCGCCGAGCAGAACCGCTACGGTGAAATCGGTAAGGCCGAGGCCGACCGGGACAAGGACATCCGGATTGCCGAGACCACGCGTGACACCCGTATCAAGACCGCTGAGGCCAACGCCCTCGCCGTCGAAGGAGAAAACGCCTCGAAGATCACCATCGCGAATTCCGACGCAGCCCGCCGCGAGAAGGAGGCAGAAGCCGCCCGCATCGCCGTCGCTGCCGAAAAGGTCCAGGCCGCCAAGGCCCTCGAAGAAGCCTACAAGAGCGAGCGTGACGCTGAAATGGCCCGTGCCGAGCGGGAAGAGGCCACCCAGAAAGCCAATATCGTCGTTCCCGCCCAGATCGACAAGGAGAAAGCCATCATCGAGGCCGAGGCCGAAGCCGAACAGATCCGCCGCAAGGCCAAGGGTGAAGCCGACGCCATCTATGCCAAGATGGACGCACAGGCCCGCGGTATCCTCGAAATCCTCTCGAAGCAGGCGACCGGTTTCCAGCAGCTGGTCGGCGCCGCGGAAGGCGACCCGCAGAAGGCCGTCCTGATGATGATCGCGGACAAACTCCCCGAACTCGTCAAGACCCAGGTCGAGGCCGTCAAGGGCATCAACATCGACAAGGTCACCGTCTGGGATACCGGCAGCGGCGCTGACGGCAAGACCGCCACGTCGAACTTCATTTCCGGCATGATGAAATCCGTTCCTCCGCTGGAAGACCTCTTCAAGATGGCCGGCATGGAACTTCCTTCCTACCTGAAAGGAAAGGCCGCTGCGGAAGATCAGCCGGTGGACGAAAAGTAAGTAACCATGGCTATTGTAGTCAACCTGGATCTGATGCTGTCCCGCCGCGGCATGTCCTCGCAGCAGCTTGCGGAACGGGTCGGCATCACTCCGGCCAACCTCTCCATCCTCAAATGCGGCAAGGCCAAGGCCGTCCGCATCTCGACCATGAACGCCATCTGCCAGGCACTCGACTGCCAGCCCGGCGACATCCTGGAATATAAATCCGAATCATGAAAAGATTGATCCTCCTCCTGGCGGCCGCCCTTGTCGCGGCCGTCTCCTGCAACCGCTACGAAAGCGTCAAGGGCGATCCCCTCGATGCGAAAATCTGCACCCTCTCCAACGGGCTCAAAATCTACATGACTGTCAATAAGGACGAGCCCCGGATCCAGACCTACATCGCCGTCCGCGTCGGCGGGAAAGACGACCCCGCGGACAATACCGGCCTGGCCCATTACCTCGAGCACATGATGTTCAAGGGGACCGAGCAGTTCGGGACCCAGGACTATGCGGCCGAGAAACCCCTCCTTGGGCAGATCGATTCCCTCTTCGAAGTGTACCGCACCCTGACGGATCCCGCGGAACGCGAAGCGCTCTACCACGAAATCGACTCGGTCAGCTACGCCGCCTCGATGATCGCCATCCCGAACGAATACGACAAACTGATGTCCATCATCGGCAGCGAAGGCTCGAACGCCTACACCAACAACGACGTGACCTGCTATGTCGAGGAAATCCCCTCCAACCAGCTGGACGCCTGGGCCCGCATCGAGGCCGACCGCTTCCGCAATTGCGTGTTCCGGGGCTTCCATACCGAGCTGGAGGCCGTCTATGAGGAAAAGAACATGGGCCTGACCTCCGACGGGGAGAAGGCCATAGACGCCCTCGACTCCATGCTCTTTGCCCATCATCCCTACGGCACCCAGACGGTGATCGGCACCCAGGACCATCTGAAGAATCCCTCCCTGAAGGCCATCCGCCACCAGAAGGATACCTGGTATGTGCCGAACAACATCGCCATCTGCCTCTCCGGCGATTTCGACCCGGACGAGGTCGTGAAGACCATCAAAAAATACTTCGGTGACTGGGAGCCGAACCGGGACCTTCCCGAGCGGCATTTCGCCGCGGAAGAGCCTCTCACCGCCCCGCGGGTGAAAGACATCCTCGGCAACGAGGCCGAGTTCGTCTTCATGGGCTGGCGGACGCCCGGTGCCCATTCTGAGGAGAGCGAGATTTCCGAGATTGCCTCCCGGATCCTCTCCAACGGCATGGCCGGATTGATGGACCTCAACCTCCTTCAGCAGCAGAAAATCCTTTCCGGCAGCATCTTCCCCTACAACCGTACCGAGGGGGGCCTGTTCCTGGTGGAAGGGATGCCGAAGGAAGGCCAGTCACTCGCCGAGGTGAAAGACCTCCTGCTTGCCGAAGTCCAGAAACTGCGCGAGGGGGCGTTCTCCGACGAGCTGCTCGAAGCCGTCAAGGCCAACTACAAACTCGACGAGATGAAGGGACTCATCAGCAACCGGAGCCGGGCCGACCGCTTCGTGGACAGTTTCGTCAACGGGACTTCCTGGAAGAGCGAGGTGGGCCGGAGCGGGCGCATCCAGGCGCTCGGCCGGGATGATATCATCGCCTGGGCCGGGAAATACCTCGCCCCCGAGTGCTGCGCCATCGTCTACAAGCACATCGGCGAAGATACCTCCATCAAGAAGATCGACGCCCCGAAGATCACCCCGATCGTGACGAACCGGGACAAGCAGAGCGCCTTCCTCCAGGAAATCGCCGCGCTGGAGCCCGCGCCGATCGAGCCGGTCTTCGTGGACTTCCGGAAGGACCTGGAAGTGAAGGAGCACAACGCCCTGGAATACCTCTATAAGAAGAACGAGAAAAACGATATCGCCACGCTGAGCTTCCGCTTCGACCGGGGCAGCGACAACGACCCGCTCCTCCCCTATGCCGCGACCTATATCAATTACCTCGGCACGCCCACGCGGAGCGCGGAGCAGGTCGCTTCCTCGCTCTACGCCCTGGCTTCGGAATGGACCCTCTCGGTCGGCGGGAATACCAGCGTCCTGAAGGTCACCGGCCTGGCGGAGCATACCGCCGAGGCACTCGCGATCGTGGAAGATCTGGTGAAAAACGCCCAGGCGGACGAGGCCGTGCTCTCGCAGCTGAAGATGGACATTCTCCGCAGCCGCATGGACGCGAAGAAAAACCAGCGCGCCTGCAACAGCGCCCTTCAGAACTATCTGATCTACGGGAAAGAATACCTCCAGGCCAAGACCCTCTCGAACGAGGAGGTCCTTGCCCTGAAGGGAGAAGACCTGCTGGGCTGCCTGAAAGACTTGATGGAGCACCAGCACCGGATCCTTTACTATGGACCGGAGGCCCCCGGGAAGGTGCTCCAGGACCTGGATCCGGTCCACAAGACCGAAGGGCTCGCTCCGCTGCAGAAGACCTACGCCAAGAAGCAGCTGACCCCTTCGAAGGAAGTCATCGTCGCTCCCTACCCGTCCCGGCAGTTCAACTACGTCCAGTATTCGAACCGCGGTGAAAAGCTGGATCTTGGACAGGATGCGGCCATCGAGCTGTTCAATGAGTACTACGGCGGCGGAATGAACGCCATCGTCTTCCAGGAAATGCGGGAATCCCGCGCCCTGGCCTATGGGGCGGGCGCCTATCTCGGCGGTCCCCTCAACCTCGAGGACACCTACACCTTCCGCGCTTTCATCGCCTCCCAGAACGACAAGCTCCGCAAGGCGGTCGAAGGCTTCGACGAGATCATCGAAACCCTGCCCCTGGCACCGGAGAACCTCGAGATCGCCAAGGCGTCCATCCTCGGGAAACTCCGCACGGAACGCACGGTCGGCGAGGCGGTCCTCTACAGCTACCTCACCGCCCGGGAATACGGCCTGGACGAGCCCCGGAGCAAGCGGGTCTATGCCGAAATCGGTGACCTGACGATGGACGATCTCGTGGCCACCCACGCCCAATGGATCCAGGGGCGCACCTACACCTACGGCATCCTCGGGGATCCGAAGGACCTGGACATGGCGTACCTGAAGACCCTCGGACCGCTCCGGCAGGTCTCCCTCGAAGAAATCTTCGGTTATTAGAACGTCAGGAAACGGACGTTTTCCATCTGAATGCTGAGCGGGTCGTCAATGGCCTGCTCAGTTTCGTTGTAGAAGAAGGTCGCATCCCGCAGGACGATCCCATGGATCTGGCTGAGCGGTCCCTGGGAGCGGATGGCGGTCGCCGCACCGCGGCAGACGATCCGCTCCATCACGATGTCCGTAAAATCCGGCAGGAAGCGCTCCGTCCGGGCGGCCTGGTTGTCCTCATAGCCGGCCGGGCGGTCGGCATAAGTCGTCTGGAAGACGACGGCCTCATTCTTGATGTCCGTCATCACGATGTCGCTGATCCGGATGTTGCGGCACACTCCGCCGCGCTCGGGCGCGCTCTTGAAACGCAGGCCCGTATCCGTCCCGGAAAAGACATTGTGCCGGACGGTGATGTCCTCCATGCCGCCGGAGAACTCCGAACCGATGACAAAGCCCCCGTGGGCATGGAAGACGGTGTTGTTCTCGATCAGGATGTCCTGGCAGGGACCGGCCTCGACGCCCCGCTGTCCCGCGCCGGCCTTGAGACAGATGCCGTCGTCGCCCACATCGACCGTACAGCCGGAAATCCGGACATGCCGGCAGGACATGATGTCGATGCCGTCGCCGTTCTGGGCATTCCAGGGGCAGCGGACGGTCACCCCTTCAATGATGACATCCCGGCAGCGGGTCGGGACGAGGTGGAAGCGGGGGGCGTTCTGGATCGTCACCCCGGTGACCGTCACCCGCTCGCAGTCGGTCAGGCGGATCATATGGGCACGCAGTTTCTCCTCGCTCTTCTCGCCCGCGGTCACGTTCGGGAAATGCTTCAGGTTGAAGGGATACCAGAGCGAACCGTCCTGGGTCACGCTGCCGCCCTTGCGGAGGTACTGCTTCCACTCCTCGTCACTGTTTTTCGAGCGCTTCACCGGGCGCCACCACTCTCCGTTTCCGTCAATGATTCCTTCTCCGGAAATCCGCACGTCATGGCGTTTGGACGCACTGATGCACGGACGACCGCTTCCCTCCTCCACATACGCGCTCTTGTCGGGCGTAAAGACGATGACCGCCGATTTTTCCAGGTGAAGGTCGATGGCGTCCTTCAGGACAATCGGGCCGGTCAGCCAGAGGCCCTCGGGGACGACCAGCTGTCCTCCGCCGCGTTTTGACAGGGCGGAGATGGCCTTCCGGAAGGCTTCCGTGTTGAGCGTAACGCCGTCCGGGACGCCGCCGAAGTCCGTCAGAACCACGCGGTGATCCGGAATCTCGGCCGGGCGCTGCGCCCATAGGCCGAGGGGCAGGAGCAGCAGGAGGAGGAGAAGGGGTTTTCTCATGAGACGCGTTTTTCTACGTAGGCGATGATGTCGTCGATGGTCTTGAACCCCCGGAGGTCGGCATTCGGAATGTTGATCCCGAATTTCTCCTCCAGGGCGCTGATCATCTCGATATACATGAAAGAGTCCAGCGCAGCCACCGCCTTGAAGGGGGCGGAGGTGTCGATTTCGCTGGCAGGAAAATCTATATAGTCCTGGATAATGTCCAGGAGAATGGCCTTGATATCCATGGTGTCTCTCGCTTAAATCAAATGAATACCTTTACCTGAACACACGGTCGGCAGCTGGGTCCGGCGGATCTTGCGGGTCGAAGTCTTTTCATACTCCTCGTCGACCAGCTCGATGTATTCGATGTTCTTGTATTCGGGGAGGAGGGCGTTGACCGCCTCGATGTCCGCACGGATCCGGGCCGTATCCCGGCGGATCTCCTGATCCTTGATGTAGAGGCCCGCGCAGAGGATGTCCCGGGAAGTGCCGCCGGCCAGGGGCAGGGCAGCGAGATAGACCGCGATGTCGTCGGCATAGTCCAGATGGGTCTCGATCACGTTCTCCACCTCTTCCGGGCTGATGTTCTTGCCGCTTTGCAGGACGATGGTGTTCTTCTTCCGGCCCACCAGGATGATGCGGCCCTTCGAGTCGATGCGGGCGCTGTCACCGGTGTTGAAGAAGCCGTCCTCGCTGAACACGGCCGCCGTCGCCGCAGGGTCCTTGTAGTAGCCATGGGAAACGCTTTTTCCACGGACACAGAGCTCTCCGACCCCGTCTTCGTCGGGATTTTCGATCTTCACTTCCAGTCCCGGGCAGGCAGGTCCCACGCTGAGGTGCTCGTCCAGGGTGTCGGCGTTCATGGAAATCAGCGGGCCGCACTCGGTGATGCCATATCCGTTATGGATCTGGATGCCGAGGTCGTTCATGCCCTTGATGACCACCGGATTGAGCATGGAACCGCCGCAGACGATCAGCTTGAGGTTGCCGCCGAAGGGGGCATACACATCCTTGAAGAGGTCATGGGTCTTGTCGATGCCGAATTTTCTCAGGAGGTTGCAGAGCTTAATGCCCTTGCGGAGTTTCTCGTCCTTTCCGGCCTTCTTGGCCTGGGCCCAGATGGTCTTGTAGAAGGCCGAGGCAATCATGGGCACGATGGTGATCACATCCGGCTTGAAAATCTTGATGTTGACCATCATGTTGCGCATGTTGTCGTTGATGTAAGTGAGCCGGCCGCAGCCGATACGCGCCATGATGTGGGTGTTGATCTCCGTGGCGTGATGCATCGGAAGGACACTCATCGAGGTATTGTCCCCCTTCGCGCGGATCACGTCGATGCAGTTCATCATGTTGGCCGCGAGGTTGGCGTTGGACAGGAGCACCGGCTTGTTGGCGCCCGTCGTGCCGCTGGTGAAGAGGATCTTGGCCGGGGCGTCGGGCTCGCTGACCAGTCCGCGGTAGACGCTCTGCTCCTTCAGCGAGCGGCCTTTTTCAACCAGCTCGTCGTAGAAAGGATAGCCTTCCACTTTCCGGTCCAGGGTGATGAGGGTCTTGACCCGGGGGCATTCTTTCTGCGCCTCGAGGATGCGGTCGATGTAGCCGGCGCCGCACAGGACGGCGTCCGCGTCGCATTTGCCCAGCAGGGTCACCACCAGGTTGACCGGGGCATTGACGTCGATGGGAGTGACCACGCCGACACCGCTGGAAACGGTGATGTCGGCGAGGACGTAGCGGCAGCTGTTCTCCGAGAAGATGGCGATATGGGCCCCTTTCAGGCCGAGGTCGATCAGACCGTCGCCGAGGCACATCACTTCTTCATAGAGCTGGGAAGCCGTATAATAATAAATCTGTTTGTCTTTGTCGAGTCCTGCCAGAATCTTTTTCTGAGGAATGATCCGGTTGATCCGCTGCAGCATATCCCGTATGCTCCGGTATTCACCGTCTTTGAGCAGCGTCTTCGCCTGCATCTGGCGTTCTGTGCGTAATTTCATTTCAAAAATATGGGTTTAGGTTGGTTTCGTTGTCTTTCTTATGCGGGAAAAACTTCCTCCAGCGGCTGGTCCGGCGCGGAGACCACCTTTTCCATCACATGGACCCAGGTATTCTGGAACTCGATGAGCTGGGAAGGGGAAATCATCCGCGTCTGGATGTCATATACCACCACGATCTCGTCGGTCTTGACATCATGCATGAGCGCGACATAGGCGATCAGGGCTCCCTTGCCGTTGCTGTGGACCTGGAGCTTGACGCCCTCGGGGAAACTGACGGGGATGTAGGAGAAGGTATAGTTGTAGAGCTGGGAGATCTGGGAATAATCGTAGACCTTGGTGTGGAGGGCCTGCACTTCGAGATAGGAAAGCCGCGTGTGGCGGTAGAGTTCTTTCTGCTCTTCGTCCATGCGGGCAATGTTCTCGGCGAAGGAGCGCTTGTAGTCCACTTCCAGGCACACGGCCAGGCTCTGGACCTTGGTCCCGGCGGCCTTCTTCTCGGCCAGGGTTCCGCGGCAGTTCAGCAGTTCCAGCGGCAGCATGCTCGGTGCCCGGTCGTTCAGAAGGGAGCAGGCGATGCCGAAGGTGTAGAAGAAGAAGGTGTTGAAACTGATGGCGTTCTCCTCACACCAGGGACGGACGGTCTTGACCAGCGAGGACGGAAGGACGAAACGGAAGCCTTCGGTGTCGCAGCGGACGAAGACATAAGGCACGGAGGGTTTCCCCTTGGCCTTGAGTTTCAGCCACTTGTCACTGCCGTTGCCATGGAGGCCGCAGTAGAAGGGGCGCGTAGGATGCTTGACGCGGAAATAGTCATTGAAGAAAGCGCGGTCCCTTTCCACCGATTCGGTGGTGCCCCGGAACTGGTTGTCCTGGGCGAGAAGGGTCTCGAAACTGCCCGGAGCGGGCGGAAGGGGCGTTCCCTCCCGCAAAGCCTCATAGACCGAAAGCAGGTCATTGACGAGGATGCCGATCCCATAGGTATCCGCCACATAATGGCTGACCTTGCAGAGGATGATCTGCCGGCCGTCGGGATTGGTTCCATACACGACGCGAAGGGCGTCACCTTTATAGAGGTTGGTCGGTTTGCGGCGGAAGCAGCGGATGTAGCGGTCCATCTCCCCGGCGGTCTTGAAATCCACTTCGGGAATCTTCCCCACATGCCTTTCCGGGGCGAAATACTGGAGGCGTTCCTTGCCCCGGCGGACCATGGTGAGCCGCAGGCAGTCATTCCGCTCGTATAATTTTTCAAAGGCCTGGGTCATCAGGGCCTTGTCGAAGCCTTTTTCGAGTTCCAGGGAAAAAACAATGTTCAAGACCCGCTTGAAAAGGGAAAACTGGGTCTGACGGAAAACAACGTCCTGGGAGTTGTTGAAATGGTAATAGGTCGGTTCCATGTCTTTGGTTATAGGGTTTTAGCAAATGCTTGTAATTGCCGGTAATCTTCTTTGTCCACGGGGGTGTGGGCGGAAGCGCGCTGGTAGCGCCTGAGGGCATAGGAGACGATGGCGGCGGCTTCTTCCCGGTCGCTCATCTGCGATAGGGCCCGGGACGACCAGGGAGCCGTCCCGCCGGGGCCGTAATGTCCGTCATAACAGCTGTATCTTTCGATATTCGAAGCCTTGCCCTTTTCGAATTTGTCCTGGTTGGACTCTATGGCAGAAAGCCGTTTGGATGCACTCCAGTCCCGCTTTTGCAGCATCTTCGCCAGGGAGAGATAGGTCGACAGGCGGAGTTCCCCCTTCGGGATGCACGCTACGGCGCGCCGGGTGAAATTGATGGCGGCGTCGTTGGATTTGAAGGGGTGGTTGTAATAGATCTCCGCCAGCGCCTGCCAGGCTTCGGAATAGGAGGTCTTCCCCAGTTTGTCAAGAATCGTCGTGAGATCCGACAGCAAGAGGGGAACGGCAGAGGCCTGTTCCATCATCGGACGGGTCTGCAAGGAGCGGCCGAGGTTGGCGCAGTGCCACAAGTAACATTTCTCGTTGGAGGGGTCGAGTTTCATCCCCTTCTGGGCGTAATCCGCCCCCTTGTCGAAGACGGAGCGGCGCGCTTCCTTTCCCTGGACCGCCTCCCCCTCAAGCAGGGTAACCCGGGAAAGACGCCAGAGGACCTGGGCTTTTTCTTTGTCGCTATCCGCCTGGGTAAGAAGGGTTTCCAGGCCCTCCTTGCAGGGCTGCAAGGCCCCGGCATGGAACAGCGAATCGACTGGTCCGAATCCAAGAACGGACACGATGATGGCGATAAGACACTTCATATAATTTGCAAATATACTGAATTTTTCCGTATATTTATGCCCATGAAAAAAGCGCAACCCAAAGTCATCCTTGTCACCGGCGCCAGTTCCGGCATCGGAAAAGAAGCCGCCGTGCTCCTCGCCGGAGCGGGGCATAAAGTATATGGTGCAGCGCGCCGCACCGCCCAGATTCCCGAGGGCGTAACGCCCCTGTATCTGGATATCAGCGACGAAGCGTCCATCGATGCGGCCCTGGAGACCCTCCTCCGGGAAGAAGGCCGCCTGGACGTGCTGGTCAACAACGCCGGATACGGCTATTTCGGCGCCCTGGAGACCGTCCCCCTCGAAGAAGGGCGCAAGCAGATGGATGTCAACCTGTTCGGCATGGTCTCCCTGACCCGCCGGGTCATTCCCGTCATGCGGAGCCAGGGGACGGGCCGCATCGTCAACGTCTCCTCGGTCGCCGGGCGCATGTGCTTTTGCTTCGGAGGCTGGTACAATATCTCCAAATATGCCGTCGAGGCTTTCAGCGACGTGCTCCGGATGGAGACCAAGCCCTTCGGGACGCAGGTGGTGATCATCGAACCCGGCTGGGCCCAGACCGAATGGGGCCTGATCGCCGCCGCCCATCTGAGGGAATCCTCCGCAGGGACCATCTACGAGGACATGGCCGAGGGAGAGGCTTCGCTCCTCGCCTATGCCTTCGGACACCTGAGGTTCCCTTCCCCCATGGGAGTGGCCAAAGCTGTGGTCAAGGCTTCCCTGAGCCGCCGGCCCCGCCTGCGTTACCATCCCGGCGGAGGCGGCGTCGCCCTGCTGGTGCTTCGCAAGCTGCTTCCCTCCCGCGTCTGGGACTCGCTCCTGGTCTCTGCCCTCCGCCTCATGGCAAAGAAAAAGAAATAACAAAAAAGCCGGCCCCGATGGACCGGCTTTCGTGCACTCTTAGGGACTCGAACCCTAGACCCGCTGATTAAGAGTCAGCTGCTCTACCAGCTGAGCTAAGAGTGCGGTTTCTGGTGACCCGTTCGGGGCTCGAACCCGAGACCCCAACATTAAAAGTGTTGTGCTCTACCAACTGAGCTAACGAGTCCTCCGCCTCCCGAGGAGGGTTTCCTCGAACGGGATTGCAAAGGTAGACACTTTTTCGGAAATCACCAAATCTTTTTTTACTTTTTTACTCCGGACGGCTACAACAGCGACAGGGCCACCTCCATCATGTTCGTGAAGGTCTTCTGACGCTGCTCCGAAGTCGTCGCCTCGCCCCGGACGATATGGTCTGAAACGGTAAACAGGGCCATGGCCCGCTTGCCGGCACGCGCGGCGTTCATGTACAGGGCCGCCGCTTCCATCTCCACGGCCAGCACGCCCATCTTCATCCAGCCGGTCTGGGGCGTATCGCTGTAGAAGACGTCGGAGGAGAGGACGTTTCCGACCTTGTAGCGGAAACCGCGCTGCTCGCAGGTCTCGACGCTCCGGCGGAGCAGGCCGTAGTCGGCGATCGGGGCGTAGGTGCCGCCGAGCTGGTACTGGGCCGCATAATTGGAATCCGTGCAGGCGCCCATCGCCAGCACGAGGTCGCCGAGGTGGAGGTCCTCGTCGTAGGCGCCGGCGCTGCCGATGCGGATGATGGTCTTCACATCATAGAAATGGAAGAGCTCGTAGGTGTAGATGGCGATGGAAGGGATGCCCATCCCATGGCCCATCACGCTGACCCGCTTGCCTTTGTAGGTCCCGGTAAAGCCCAGCATCCCGCGGACGCTGTTGAACTGGACGGGATTGTCGATATAATGCTCGGCCATGAACTGGACGCGGAGCGGATCACCCGCCATGATGACGGTTTCAGCGATTTCGCCGTATTGGGCCCCGATATGGGGGGTAGGAGTTTTTGCCATAATGGATCTGTGGTTATTAAGGTTATTCAAGATAGCGTTCACGAAGAAGGGCGATGTCCTCCGGGGTCAGGAAGAGCTGCTGTTGAAGATAACTTTCCATTCCGCCGTACTCCCGGTCGATGATAGCCAGCGAGTCGGAGAAATTCTCCTCGTTCACCCCGATGAAGGCGCGGATGACATCGGTCTCTTCCTTGCCGCCGCCCCGGGCGATGACCTTTTCGGAGATGGCCCTCACCGGCTTGTCGTACCAGGGCTCCGACAGGAGGTAATCCTTCAGGATGGTCTCCCGGGAAGCGCCGAGCGCCGAAAGGATGTAGGCAGCCGCGAGCCCCGTCCGGTCCTTCCCCTGGGAACAGTGCCAGAGAACGGCCCCGGAGGGCGTTTCGATGATCATCCGAAGGAAAGCGGCATACTGGAGCTGGGTGTATTCGCTCCGGATCAGGGAAGGATACATGTCCTTGGCCATGGCCTTGGCCCCCGGGGTGAAGCAGAGCCCCACCAGGTGCGTCTCCAGGTCCTTGAAGGCCTCCTGGGGGATGGCGGAGCCATTTTGCATCTCCGCCTCCGGATCGATGGCCGGGAGGTGGATATTCTCGGCGCCGGGGATTTCCCGGTCCGGCTGGATCTCGATTTCCTGGACCGTCCGGAAGTCAAAAATCTTGGCGAGACGGCACTCTCCGCTGAGATAACGGATGTCGGCGGAGGAGGCGTTGGACAGGTGCCCCGTCCTGAGGAGCAGGTGAGCGCGCACCCGATGTCCGTCCCGGGTGGTCCACCCCCCGAGATCCCGCGGATTCCATACGCTTTCCAGCGGCAGGATATGCGATGCCTGGTCCATATTTTTGCAAACTTACAAAAAATTGCGGATTTTTGCGTAAGTTTGCAGTATGAAATTCAGGGCCTATGCTTTCTTCTACCTGCTATTCGGTGTGCTCCCGGACATCGTGATTTGTCTCGCGACCGGCTGGCCGCTATGGGGAAAGATCCTGCCCTTTTTGCCGACCCTCGTGGCCGGATTCTATCTCTGGCGGATCTTCAGAGGCATCCAGTACACCGAATCGCTCCGGGTGTTCTCCTATCTGACCTTCATCTTCGAGTTTCCGGAATTCATCTATATCCTTCTCGTGGCCCTGTCTCCGACGGTGGCCGCCATTGCCGGATGCGCCGTCAGCCTCTTTTTCGCGGTGATGATTTTCCATGTCACCACCCATCTGAAGACCGTCGAGACCCCCCTCCCCTTCCGGAGGCTTCCCCGCGCTTTCGATGGGCTGAGGATCTGCCAGTTGTCGGATTTCCACCTCGGCTCCTTCGGAAAGGCAAATCCCTATATCAAACGCATCGTGGACGCGGTCCTTGCCGAGAAGCCGGATCTGATCCTTTTTACGGGAGACCTCGTGAATTTCGACTCCCACGAGGCCGACGGCTACCTGGAAGAGCTCAAGCGGCTGAGCGCCCCCCTCGGGGTCTGGGCCATCCGCGGAAACCATGATTACCTCCTCCACGGTCACCACAACGAAACGGAGCGCATCGCCGACACCGAGCGGCTGCTCTCGTTGGAGCGCTCGCTGGGCTGGAGACTCCTGTTGAACGAACACGCCCTCCTGGAGAAAGACGGCGAAAAGATAGCCCTTGCGGGTGTGGAGAACATCTCTTCCAACGCCTATTTCCGCCAGATGGGCGGAGACCTCAAAAAGGCACTGGAAGGCCTTCCGGAAGGCATTTTTACGATTCTTCTTTCCCATGACCCGACCCACTGGGACGCCGAGGTCGTCCCGGAAACGGACATCGACCTCACCCTGTCGGGCCATACCCATGGACTCAAATACAAACTGGCGGGCCTGAATCCCAAAACCTGGAAATTCCCGCACCCCGAGGGGGTCTATACCCACGGGGAACAGACCCTCCACGTCAGTCCGGGGCTCGGAAGCGCCTTTGCCTTCCGCCTCGGCGGCTATCCCTCTGTCGACTTACTAAAACTAACCATACCATGAACGAGATTTGGATGATGATTGCCAATCCCAACGCCGCGACCCAGGATACCGGTGCGACTTGGGAGACCTACAAGAAACAGCTCACGGACGGCGGCGCCCAGGTGGAAGCCTCCCTCACCGCCCATAAGGGCCATGCCATCGACCTTGCCCGGGAAGCGGCCGAAAAAGGCTACCGGAAACTGATCGCCGTCGGCGGTGACGGGACGGTCCATGAAGTGATGACCGGACTGCTCCGCTATGCCGACGCCACGCCGGGAGCGGACCTCGGGGACTTCACCCTCGCCGTCATTCCCGCCGGCACCGGCAACGACTGGATCAAGACCGCCGGTATCCCGGAGGACGTGACCGAGGCGACCGCGTGTATCCTCCGCGGCCATACCGGGAAGGAAGACATCGTCCGGCTGACCCTCGACAGCGGGGTTTTCTGCCTTGCGAACATCGGCGGCGTGGGCCTTGACGCGAACATCTGCTACAACACCAACGCCCTCAAGGACAAGGGCTACAAGGGCTCCATCCTCTATTCGCTGGTGGCCCCCTACTCCATTTTCTCCAAGAAACTCCGTCCTGTGGAGATCGTCTGCGACGGTGAAACCGTTTACCGCGGGAAACTCTTCACGGCGGTCCTCGGCAACGGCATCTACCGCGGCGGCGGCCTCCAGCAGAACGAAGCTGGCGGCAACTGGACGGACGGAGTGGTGGAAGTGTCCATCCAGCCCGGCTGCAACCACTTCAAAGGCATGTCCCAGATGATGCACATCTTCAAGGGGGACTTCGCGACCCTTCCCGGCATCATCTCCAAGCGTTTCCGCAAAATGACCATCACCCCGCTCGGGAGCGGCAAACGCGACTGGGTGGAAGCCGACGGGGAAATCCCCGGCACGCTCCCGCTGACGGTCGAAGTGACAGGGCAGCAGATCAACATCATCGTTCCGTAAGAGATGGCTGGAACCATAAAGGAAGCCCGCCTCTCGGGAGCGGACCGCGCGCTGAGAGTCTTTGCCCGCGGCATGGTGGCCGTCGTCCAGCGGCCCGTGGTCCATGGACCCAAACCCGTCCTGGACGGCCCGGCGATCTTTATCGGCCGGCATGTGGGCCTGATGGACCCGGTCATCCTGATGGTGCAGTACTACCACCAGCTGCTCCATCCGCTCGTGGCACTGGACTATTATGAAAAGAACGCGTTCACGCGCGCGTTCTATACCCATGCCCAGTGCATCCCCGTGGACCGGAAAAACCATTCCCAGCAGTGGCTGGAGGACTCAATCGCGGCCCTCAGGCGGGGTGAGAGCATCATCATTTTCCCGGAAGGGAGACGAAACAAGGAGGGAGATGACCTACTCCCCTTCCATACCGGCGCCGTCCGCCTGGCCGCCCTCAGCGGGGCCCAGGTCATTCCGGTGTACAACGCCTTCTGGCATTTCCCGAAGCCCTATCACCTCGCCATCGGCGAGCCCTTCCACGTCGAAGGGGTGCCGGAAGGCGGCATGGACCGGGAATGGCTCCACAGCGAAGCGGAAAAAATGCGCCAGAAGGTCGCGGCGCTCAAAGACAGATTGCAGGATGCGTAAGATGGTCATGGGCCTTGTGGCCCTTCTTCTCCCCCTCTCCGCCCTTGCCCAGGGCGGCAATACCGGCATCGGGGAAGCCTACGATGCCCATGAGAGCCTGTCCAGGCGCCTGCTCCACCTGGAAAAGAAAAACGATGCGTTCAACCTCTATGTCAATTTCGCCGGGGCCCTGCAGGCAGGGAACGAGGCCGAGGGGTGGAACGCGGCGTTTCGCGCCCGCCACCTCCGGCTGGAAATGACCGGTGTCATCCACGAGAAGCTCTACTACCGGCTCCGGCACCACCTGGAGCGCTCCAACGCCCCCCTCAGCCTCGAACGCTTCTCCCAGGCGACCGACATCATGATGATCGGCTGGAAGTTCAACAACCAGTGGCGGCTCTACGGCGGCAAGATGTGCCAGTTCTGGGGCGGCTACGAGTACGACGAGAATCCGCTCTACATCTACCAGTATTCGGACCTGCTGAATCACATGGAGGTCTTTTTCACCGGAGCGGCCCTCGCCTGGACCCCGGTCCCGACCCAGGAATTCGTCCTCAATGTCACCAATTCCTTCACGAAGGCCTATGCCGACACCTATGCGGGCGAAGGAGACCTTCCCACAGCGACCCGCCTCCCCCTTGCCTACATCCTCAACTGGAACGGTTCCCTGTTTGACGGCCGCCTGACCACCCGCTGGGGCGGCGGGGCCATCACCCTCGCCCGGGACCACTATTCCAAGATGCTCTTCCTCGGGCAGAAGCTCAACCTGGAACGTCTCCAGTGGTACTTCGACTACATGGGCGCCTGGGAGGACCTGGACCATTTCCTCATCGCCTCCGCCGACCTCGGCGCTCTCCAGCGAAAAGTCCGCTACCAGAGTTTCGTCACCAAGGCCAACTGGCAGTTCGCCCCCCGGTGGAACCTCATGGGAAAAGGCATGTACGAGAGGGTCGCCACCGCCGGCGCCGGAACCTACCGCCAGAGTTTCGGTTGGATCGGCGCCCTGGAATTCTTCCCCATGGAGGGACAGGACCTTCGCGTCTTTCTCTCCTACACCGGCGCTCACCGCCTCATCGGCGAAGCCCCGGCGTTCACCTCCCACCGCATTGAACTTGGATTTATCTATCGATTAAAAGCATATTGATTCCCGCTTCCTGCGGCGTTTGTAAAACAGATGTAAAATGTTGTAAAACGTTTTACATCTGTTTTTTTATCTTTGTCCAACTGGTACTTTTATCTTTGTATTATTATGAGTGATAGACCCATCGTTTCCCAGGAAGTGACCATCCGAGATGTCGCGGAAGCGGCCGGAGTCTCCATCTCCCTCGTTTCTTTCGTCCTGAACGCACGAAGGGGCCCCGGAGGGGAATACCTTTGCTCTGCCTCCCAGAAGACGGCCGAGCGGATCGTGGAAACAGCCGAACGTCTCGGCTATCATCGCAACAAGGCGGCTTCTTCGCTCAGAACGGGCCGGAATGACACCATCGGCGTCATTGTTTCCGATATTTCCAACACCTGCTTCGGCCAGATTTGCCGCAAGATTGAAAAACTGGCAACCGAATTGGGGTATCTCACCCTGTTTGCCAGCACGGATGACAGAAAAGAGAGTTTCCGTCAACTGGTGGACAAATTCCTGTATTCCGGTGTGGATGGTTTTATTATCGCCCCTTGCAATGGTGTAGAAGATTCCATCGCCAAAATTCTCAAACGCCGGCTTCCGGTCGTCCTGTTTGACAGAGACCTCCCCGGCATGGAGGGCGTCGGCCGCGTGCTTCTTGACAATGAGAAGGCGGGACGCTGCGCGGTCAGACTCCTGACCAGACAGGGGTGCAGGCATATCGGCCTGGTGCGTTACGAAACAGATATCCCGACCCTCATCGCACGGGAGGCAGGGTGCCGCCTGGAGGCTCAGCAGGACGGCATCCCTTTTACTTCTGCCATCCTGGCCCGGGAGACCATGCGCAGAGACATGGTTTCCGTCCTCCACAATGCCCGGGAGGAAGGGGTGGACGCCATTATTTTCCCATCCAATGCCATTACGATAGACGGTATTTCTGCCATCAATGAACTGGGATTCGATGTTCCGGGAGATTTTGCCGTCGTCGGATTCGACCAGGAAGACCGCTCGGAAATCTTTACGCCCGGGTACTCTTTTGTCAACCAACCGACCAAACTGGTCGCAGAGTATTCTTTCCGTATGCTATCAAGCGCCATCCGAGACAACGGCGCACTTGAAACAAGAATCATCAACCCCCTTTACACCCTGGGAAGCAGGCTAAAATAATGATAGAAAAAGAAAACGCCATACTCCTTCCGGGCTCCCTGTTCGATCATCCCGGAGGCTGGATTCCGGATCCCCAGTTCATGGAAGTGATGCATTCCTCAGAGATGCTGGCCCACGGACTTGGCCATCCGGTAGCGGATGCCAGCACCCGATTTGAAATCCCCACAGAAAACGATTATCATGTATGGGTCCGCACCAAAAACTGGACAGCCTACTGGACAGACACCCCCGGCCCCGGCAAATTTACACTTCTGCTTGACGGAACGCCCTTGGAAACGGTCTTCGGGAGCGGCAGTCCAGAATGGCATTGGCAGAGCGGAGGAACTGTCCATTTGAAGGCCGGAGGACACCAACTGACCGTACACGACCTGGATGGCTTTGACGCCCGTTTTGACGCCGTACTACTTACCACGGACGGTGAAGCCCCGGGCGAAATCGACAGCCTGAGAAGGAGCCTGCTGGACATCCCTGCACCGGAAGACAAGGGCCAATTTGATTTTGTCGTGGTTGGCGGGGGTGTCGCCGGCATGTGCGCAGCGATCACCGCCGCCCGGCTGGGCGGAAAAGTAGCCCTCATCCAAGATCGGAAGGTCTTCGGTGGGAACAATTCTTCAGAAGTGCGGGTCGGTCTGGGAGGGAGGCTGAATATCGGACGATTCCCCGCCCTGGGCTATCTCCTGAATGAGTTCGGTCCCGCGCAGAAAGGAAACGCCCGCCCCGCAGCCATCTATGAAGATGAGAAAAAAGCTGCGGCCATTGCCTCCGAGAAAAACATTACCGCCTTTACCGGATATCGCGTTACGGGCGTAGAAAAAGATAGCGAGGGCATTCAGGCCGTCATCGCGACCCAGGTGGACAATTACCAAGAAATCCGTTTGGAAGGTCATGTATTTGCCGACTGCACCGGAGATGCCACACTGGGGGTCCTTGCCGGTGCAAAATGGGCTATGGGCCGCGAAGCGAAGGATGTATACGGAGAACCATCCGCACCCGAGAAAGCTGACGGAATTACGCTGGGCGCCTCCATCCAGTGGTACAGCGAGACACGTCCTGCCCCCGTGGCGTTCCCGGATATTGAGTGGGGACTGGCCATCGATGAGGAGACCGTCCAGAATGCCCGCCGGGGCCAGTGGTACTGGGAAGTCGGCATGCGGGATGACATGATTGCGGATGCTGAAAAAATCCGTGACTACGGGATGTATGTCGCGTATTCCAACTGGTCCTACCTGAAAAATCATTCCCGTTTCCGTGACGAAGTCGCCTGCGAGGATTTCACCTGGCTATCTTACTATGCCGGAAAACGTGAAAGCCGGCGGCTGTTCGGGGACCATGTCCTAACTGAAAACGACCTTCTGGATTTTGTACAGTATCCGGACGGCTGCGTCTCGACTTCCTGGTACATCGACGACCATGAGCCCGATCCCGACAACGCCGCCCGCTTCAAAGACCCTTGGCTCAGCCGAGGCCGACTGACGCCGCTGGATTACTATCCGATTCCCTTCCGCTGCCTCTATAACCGGGATATCGAGAATATGCTGATGGCCGGACGCGACATCAGCGTCAGCCACTTGGCCTTGGGGACGGTCCGTGTCATGCGGACCTGCGCCATGGAGGGCGAGGTCATCGGCATGGCCGCGGATATCTGCCGTCGCCGATCCTGCCTGCCTCGCCAGGTGTACCGGGAGCATTTTGACGAACTGCAGGAATTGATGGAAAAAGGGGCCGGCGACAGCACCAAGCCCTATCTCCAGACCTATACTTTGATAGACACAACCGCTGAACGCAGCGAGAACTGCTGAAATTATGAGCGTCATTGACTGGATTATCGTAGCCTTCTTTCTGTGCGGACTCACGGCCATCGGCTTCTTCTTTTCGCGGAGGAACCGCAATCTGGAAGACTACTTCGTGGCGGGCCGCTCGATGCCGACCTGGCTCGTCGCCCTGGCGGCGACGGGGACGTCCATCAGCGCCGGGACCTTCGTCGGCTCCCCGGAACTGGGTTTCAACACCAATATCACTTTCATCATGAGCTGCATCGGTGCCGTCATCGGCGGCATCTTCGTAGCCCTGATTGTGCTCCCGAAACTCTACCAGGCCAAGACCATCACCATCTATGGCTATATCGGGGAGCGCTTCGGAGAGACTTCCAAACGGGCGAGTAGTGTCATGTTCCTCCTCGGACAGCTCTTCACGTCCGGAAGCCGGCTGTTCATCGCCGCCATCGCCGTTTCCGTGATGGCGTTCGGCGCCATCGACTTCCGTTTCATCATGTATTCGATCATCATTCTGGGGGTCATCAGCACCATCTATACGATGGCCGGCGGCATCAAAGGGCTGCTTTACATCGACGCCCTGCAGATTCTGCTGGTGGTCGGCACCGGCGTTGCGGCACTCGTCATCGTCTATTCTCAGCTGGGTCTCGGCTTCCATGAAGTCCTCGACAGGCTGCATCTGGGGATGGTGAAGATGCCCGGGCAAGGCGCCTATGCGATGGCGGCGGACGGCAGTATGACAGGCTGGGAACCCGGCAACAAGCTCCAGTTGATAGATCCGCGCTTCGACATCACCAAGCCTTACAACCTGGCGGGGGCCTTGATTGCGTACGCAATCTTTAAGTTTGCCCAGTTCTCCACCGACCATGAATTCGTGCAGCGCCAGCTGACCTGCCGTTCCATCAAGAGCGCCGGCGTTTCGCTGGTCTATTCCCAGTTGATGGCGATTCCCATCGTGTTCGTGTTCCTTTCCATCGGTCTGCTGCTCTATGTGAAGTATACCGCCGATCCCGCGGCCGGCGCAGCCTCAGGCTTCTTTACGGATGCCCGTGACGTTTTTCCTCAGTTTATCAAGAATTGTATTCCCGCGGGCGTGCGGGGGCTGATGATCGTGGGGCTTCTGGCAGCGGCGCTTTCCAGCTTCAACTCCGCCATCAATGCCATGGCAAGCAGTTTCGTCAGTGACTTGTACCTCCCCATCCGGAAGTCCCGGGGAAAAGCCATCTCTTCCGATGCGGCACAGCTCGGATCCTCCAAGAAGATGGCCGCGTTGATGGGGGCTGTTCTGACTGGCTTTGCCATCGTCACCGCCGTGATGCAACAGGCAAGCGGACTCAATCTGGTGGACTTCGCAACGGGTGTGATGTGCTTCTCCTATGCCGGTATGCTCGGCGTATTCATCACCGCCCTCTATACCAAAAGGGGAAACACCCGAAGTGTGATTACCGCACTGGTCGCCGGCCTGCTGGTCGTCCTGCTCCTGCAGCCATACATCCTGACGCCGCTTTCAACCGCACTGCTCGGCAAAGCCATCTTCATCGCCTGGCCCTGGTGGTGTCCAATCGGAGCCCTAGTCAGCACGGCCATCTGCCTGCTGGGAAAGGCGCCCGACAAGTATAATAATTTAGTAAAATAACGTAAAACGTTTTAAGAATCAATCCTTTTGCCATTGGTCATCAAAAGTTTATATTTGTGACGTATGGGGGCCCGAAAACTCATATTCTTGCTTCTGGAAATGCTTCTTCCCTGCCTGGTATTTGCCGCGGAGGATGCGCACCCCAGGCTTTTCCTGCGCAAGGGAGAAGAAAAGGCCTTGATGGCCAACATCCGGCAGGATGAAACATGGACCCGCATGCACGAAGCCATCGTGGCCGAATGTGCTGTCATCGATACACTACCCCTCTGCGAAAGGGTCATTAAAGGCCCCCGGATGCATGCAGTGTCCTGTGAGGTACTCAGAAGAGTACTTTTCTTGAGTTATGCCTACCGGACAGAGGGTCTGGAGGCCTTTGCGGCAAGGGCCGAGCAGGAAATGCTTCACGCCGCCGGCTTCATCGACTGGAACCCTTCTCATTTTCTGGATGTTGCGGAAATGTCCACGGCTCTCGCCATCGGCTATGACTGGCTCTACGACTACCTGTCCGGGCCAGCAAAGGACTCCATCCGGACCAATCTGATCCATAAGGGGCTCGAGAGCGCCCTGGATCCGCTAAACGGGCACCGCTTTGAAATGTCCAGCAACTGGGGGCAGGTCTGCAACGGCGGTATGGCAGTTGCCTCGATTGCGCTGCTGACGGAGGAGGCGGAGAAGGCCGAGGCCATTCTCGAGCGCAGCCGGAAGAATATCCTGATTCCGATGAAGGCGGAGTATCCTCCCGAGGGCTGCTTCCCTGAGGGCTTCGGGTACTGGGCTTTCGGCACGCAGTACAATATCCTGTTCCTGGATGCGATGTGGAAATATTTCGGAAGAGAATCTATCAACGAGTACCTGGATGTGCCGGGCTTCATCGAATCGGGCAATTATTCGCAGCAGCTTATCACCCCCTCGCTCCAGACCTTTGGATACTCCGACAACAGCACCCGTATCTATCTGGAGCCGGCCGTCATGTGGTTCAACGCCATCCGTCCCGACCCGAAGATGTATTACTGGCAGAAGCCGCTCTTTGAAAAATTCGACCTGACGAAATCGTATGTCAAGACCATTAAGAACCGGCTGATCCCCTTCATGGTCATCTGGGGCGCCGGGACAGGTGAGCATCCGGCGGTGCATCTCTCCGCTCCGGAGAAACCCAAGGGGAATTTCTACGCCGGTCACGGGACCAATGACATCTGCGTGATGCGCACTGGATGGGACAAGGACGACGCCTATCTGGGCTTCAAGGCCGGCAAGGTCCGCAACCCCCACGGGCACATGGATGTCGGCTCCTTCTATTATGAATACAAGGGCGTGCGCTGGTCCCTGGACCTCGGGAGTGACGACTATGGGAAGGTGCAGGTACACGGCATCGGGCTCTTCGACATGTGGGCCGGAAGCGACCGATGGACCCGGCTCACCAAATACAACAATTTCGCGCATAGCACCACCTATCCGGAAGGCATGTACCAGGAGACCCGTGCCCTCTGTACCATTGAAGCCGACGAAGCCTCGATGACGGCTTCGTCAGACATCACCGCCCTTTATCCCAAGAAGATGACCTCGCTGGTGCGCACTGTCCATCTGGATGGCATTTCCGCCCGGATCGAGGACCGGACCTCCTGCGAAGACAATCCCGTCACGATGGTCTGGAATATGACGACCGAGGCCGTGGAGATAAAGCGCAAGGGCTCCCGGATAATCCTGACCGCCAAGGGAGGGGAACAGTTGGAACTGAGCGTTAGTTCCAAACTCGCCTTTACAGCCCGGCTTGTATCCGCAAAGCCGGAGCACAAATATGAGGGCCAGAACGAAGGAATCAGTTTCCTCCGGCTGACCTATACCGTCCCTTCCTGGACCGATTATCGTTTCACCGTTAACCTGAAGCCGCTGTACTGATGAAATTCGCCGCCTTCCTATCCGCGCTGCTTGTGGCGCTGCAGGTTTTCGCCCTGCCTCCGCACCCAAGGCTTTTCCTGCCGAAGGGTGAGGAAGAGGCGCTAAGGCGGAATATCCGGGCGGATACGCGCTGGCAGAAGGTACATGAAGCCATTCTTGCGGAGAGCGGAGAGATGCTGGCGCAGCCCAACCCGGAATTCAAACTCAACGCCCGCAAGGAGATGCACCACATCGGCTGCGAGGCCGTACGGAGGATGTTCTTCCTGGCTTATTCGTGGCGAATGACAGCGGATAAACGCTTCCTTAGGAAAGCAGAGAGCCTCGCCCGGGACATTTGCGATCTCAAGAGCTGGAATCCTTACCACTTCCTGGATGTCGCAGAAATCAATCTGGCCGCCACCATCGCTTACGACTGGCTCTATGATGCGCTCCCGCCGGATCTTCGCAACGCGCTGATGGTGAGCATCCGTGACAAGGCGCTGATCACCTCCGAAACAGGCGGCGCCGGCAATCCCGAATACAACCTCCGCTGGATGGATATGACCAGCAACTGGAGCCAGATCTGCCACGGTAGCCTGGCCATCGGGGCCATTGCCATCCATGAGGATGCGACCGAAGTATGCGACCGTATCCTGGCCCGGTCGGGAGAGAAAATCCGCATCCCGATGGAGGCGGAATACGTCCCGGACGGTGCCTATTCCCAGGGTATCGGCTATTGGGGCTACGGCACGATGCTGAACGTGATGTATCTGGATGCGATGGAGATGAATTTCGGTTCCGATAGCGTTGCCGCGCTCGAGTCCATCCCGGGCTTCATGCAAACGGGGAAATATTTCTCCGAACTGCTGACCAATACCCAGCAGTCGTTCTCGTTCAGCGACAATTCTACGGGAGACAATCTCCCGGAACACTGCGTCTTCTGGTTCTACAAAAAGACGGGGGACCCTACCCTTCTGTATCACCAGAAAGCGATGCTGGACAGATGGACCGGCGATCCGTCCTTTGTCCATGGCCCCTACGCCCGTCACGATCCGCTGATGCTCATCTGGGGAGCCGGAACCGGCGACAGCCCCTGCGCGGAGTTCGCCCGGGCAAAGCAGCCGGAGGATCTTTTCTACATCGTCCGCGGTCTCAATCCCATCTGCACGATGCGGAGTGGCTGGACGCAGGACGATATCTGGGTCGGTTTCAAGGCCGGTAATCCGAGCTGCCCCCACGGCCACATGGATGTCGGCGAATTTATGCTCGAATGGGGCGGCGTCCGCTGGGCGGAGGACCTCGGAAGCGACAGTTACAGCGCCTTCGTCAGTCTCAAGAAGGGCTCTTTGTTCAATATGAAGCCGGATGCGCTCCGCTGGAACGACTTGCTCCGCTACAATAACTTCAGCCACAACACGTTGACCATCAATGGAACTTTCCAGAACCTGGAGACCAAGGCCGAATTCACCGCCTGCGGTGCAGAGACGGACAGTATGTATGCGGTGGCCAATCTGGACAAGACCTACGCAGGAACCCTGAAATCGGCCCGGAGGAGGGTTTCCCTGCTGGAAGGAAATCGTGTCGTCGTGGAGGATTCCCTTGCGGCACGCCCTCTCAAGGATGCCGCCGTCGTATGGAACCTGACGACCCGCGCGGACGGCTTCTCCTTCGACAAACAGTCCGGCGTCATTACACTGACAGGCGTGAATTCCGCCGGAGAAAACAAAACGATGCGCCTGAAAGTAATCCTCTCTGAAAAAAGCGCAAGCCCGGCCGGATTCAAGGTGGCAAGGAGCAAGGTCGATGACGAATTCTTCTATCCCAATATGGAGAAACCGGCGCCCGGCTGCTGGTTTGTCCGCATCAAATACATTATTAAAAAGGGAAAGACACAGGTACTGCGTGTAGAAATGCAACCCGACAATTAACTTATAAAACCATATGATTATGAAAAAAAAACTTTATCTGCCCCCTGAAATGAGAGAGAGGCCTCTCTTATGCAACGATGGCTTCCTCGTTCTCTCGACCGAACAGTCGACGTTCGAGAACTATTATTATGAAGATCTTGACACTGAATAACTCCCTGGCGATTATGAAACAGATTTTTAGCATATTGGGCGCCATTCTGCTGGTGGTGGGATGTGCCAAGCAGGAAATCAAGCCGGCCGAGGAGCCGCAGAACGTAAGCTCCGGAAAAGGCGGCGTTAGATTTGTCGCCGGATTTGAAACGAAAGTAACAACCGATGCTGGTGTCAGTACCTGGAATGCGGGAGACAATATCTCCGTATTCAGCGTAGCGAACGGCGCCGATGCCGGCGCATCCGTCGGAACGAACCTCGCATACACCACATTCAACGAAGGTGCGAACGCATCGTTTACCGCCGTGGATGGAGAAGTTCCGGCTTCAGACAAGTACTATGCGTATTACCCGGCCTCTCCCAAGTATCCGTCCAAACTGAATGCCGCCACTGACATCGGTTTTGCAGGAGTGGCCGCAAATGCCGATGTGGTGGATTACCGCTTTATGCCGGTAACCGTCAACAGCGGT
>JAEEGL010641421.1_pt1 | contig 54182 bp, 41 predicted proteins | sample 9134231 | NCBI WGS metagenome assembly JAEEGL01 (sample SAMN16246548, study PRJNA631951) | gut metagenome | biome: gut microbiome; feature: rumen; material: fiber-attached | host: Bos | place: Iran: Karaj | collected 2018-10 | reverse complement strand
GTTCCCCCGCTGCTTTTGGCCTGTCAGATATCACATGATAGAAATGATCACGTTTTCGCTGTGTTGTATAAAAACAGTATAAGCGTTCCTCTTCATCATATATATCTTTATACATCCTTCTGTCATGTAATAAAAAACCCGTGTTTTCTGCTGTCTTTTGCGATGCCTTGTTCGATTCAAGAATGACAGCCGCGATCTCATCCTCGTTATAATGTTCGAAGAAATATGGAAGAAAAGCTTTTACCGCTTCAGATGCATAACCTTTGTTTCTGTATTCCGCTCCGATAAAATAACAGATACCGATCTTTGCCGCTTCCTCATAATAGGTAGTCCCGACCGATCCGATCACCCTTCCGTCTTCCTTTAAGCATACCGTACTTGCAATGTAGTCAAGCCTCGGATCATCCTTTTCATCAAGCTCTTTTGCTTCTTCTATCCAGTCACCGATCCATTCGGAACATGTTTCATCAAAACCTGTTTCTGTAAGGCTTCCGTCCTTTGCCATTTCGGCAAATGCTTTTTCGTCTCCCTTCTCTATCGAGCGGATCATAAGTCTTTCACTTTCTATTTTCATTATATCAGCTCCTCTCTATACAAATCCCTTTCCGTTCCAGCGTAACACTGTTCTGTATCCGAGTTTCCCATACCATGCCGTCTCATATGTGTAATGGATATAGCTATAGTCAAACTCTTCCTCCCGAAGGATCCTTGTTACGTTCCTGACCATGGTTAGCCCTATGCCACGGTTACGGTATTCCGGTACGGTACCGACACAGCCCGGTCCTCCGATCCTGCATATTCTTCCGCCTATCATATGTTCTCCAAAGTTTTCGATCATACAGAAACTTGCGATCTTCCCGTCCGCAAATCCGCAGTATACCCTGGAATTCTCCGTAAATAAAGGTACCCAGTGCGGAATGACTTTTTCTACCGCAGCTTTCAGTTCTTCCGTATCACCTTCATAATACCCGAATGTGATATCTGCCGGAAAACTCTTTTCATAGCTGCATGCGTCTATATTTTCGAGTCCCATAAACATCTCTGAAGCCGGCTCATCATCCGCTACTCTTTTTACATAATCCCTGTCAAAAAAACCCGGATGTATCTCACTAAATACACCGGCCCACTGTTCTGCGCTGACCAGCTCCACCGACAGATCATAAGACTTCGACTTAAGTATCACGGCATGTTCCTGAAAAACTTCCTTAACTATCTGAAGTTCCAAAGCCATGCGATGCTCAAGATGCGATACCAGATCTTCAAAATCCTCCCACCCATGATGCTGTCCGTATGGACTCTGCTTCAGATATTCCATTATCAGCGGATACCACATCTCGTTACCTTCCCGATCAACGCGCTCTTTTCGGATGATATCCAGACTCCCGGCTATATCGTCCACTTTAAGATAGAGTATCCTGTATTTCCGGTCTCCCAGCACCTCCTTCAGGCGCCTGTAAAAAGTGATGATCTCTTCATCATCCATCTCATAATACAGGATCTGACTCTCAATGACATTCTGAAAGATCGAGCATTCAAATATCTGATCATCCCCCTTCCATTCAGCATAACGTGAGAAGATGATCTGCTCAAAATCCCTGCGCGAAACCCTTCCGTTGTAGATCTCATACTGCTCCAGATCCTTATGAAAACCCGGGATATCCGTGATGATACGGGTATAGGTCAGAACATAGCGTTTATCATCATCTCCATTCTCCCTGATATGCTCTGCCTCCAAAACCACATTCGCTTTTATCTCATCTGCGATCGCAGCATATTTCAACAGGATCTTTTCGTACTGCTCCTTTGTCATATATGCACACCAGGCCAGCTCCACCGGGTTATGATCTCCTTCGCGGAAAACCTGATACTCCGGAAACCGCTCTGTCAGTCGCCCTGTCAGAGTACTCTTTCCCGCTCCCTGTATTCCTTCAATAAAATAGTTCATAAGCTCCCTCCTTTTGGTCAATAGCATTGTTTGTCATCATTCTGATAATACCGTGCCTGTGCATTCCACAGTCCGTAATACACTCCGTCCATATCTTTACACAGTTCCTCGTGGCTTCCTTTCTGAACGATCGATCCTTCATCAAAGACCATGATCTCATCGCAGAATCTGCAGGAGGATAATCTGTGACTGACGTATATCGCCGTTTTATCGCGGATGATGCGGTCAAAATCCGAATATACCTGAGCTTCCGCGATCGGATCAAGCGCTGCCGTAGGCTCGTCAAGGATCATCACAGGCGCATCCTTATAAAGCGCCCTTGCCAGCGCGATCTTCTGCGCCTCTCCGCCCGAGATCATCACGCCATCCTCTGCGATATCCTTATACAGATAAGTCTCAGCTCCCGCAGACATTGTACGGTACCTTTCCTCAAAACATGCCCTTGATATGCATTCTTCAAGTTTTTGGAGATCATACTCCGCAGCTGCCGCTATATTCTCCCCCAGGCTTAAAGAGAAGAGTTTAAAATCCTGAAAAACATATGCAAAAAGCTTCAGGTACTCTTCGTAGTTATACTCTCTGATATCCTTACCGTCCAGGAGTATCTCTCCTTCCTCCGGATCATACAGCCTGCACAGAAGCTTTACGAATGTGGTCTTTCCGGCTCCGTTCGCTCCGACAAGCGCCTGTTTTTTTCCTGAAGTGATCAAAGCATTTACTCTTTTTAATGCATATCTGTCACTGCCGGGATAACGGAAGGAAACATTTTTAAACTCGATCCTATGCTCTGCGTTACTGCCCGCATCAGGCACAAGCTCTCCCCGGTGCCTGCCGTTTTCTATATCCAGATATTCGAAGAGTTTTTCAAGATGGCCGGTATATATGACATTCTCGTAATTTGCATCTACAAGCTCTCCGATACTCTGTACAAGTTTGATCAAAGCCCCGGCATACTGCACGATGCTTCCTATCGCAAATGCCCCCATTGCAGCCTTTGCGGCCACAAAGGCGTAACACAGCGCATTGCAGATTCCCTGGATGAAAACGATCAGTGCGGGATCGCGGCTCATCTTTCTTATATTCTGCCTATCATCTTTATTATGGGTATTCAGTTTTTCCATTTCTCGGTCAGCGATCCTGTCCTGACGGTATATCCGCACATCCTTTGCTCTGGACAGATCATCATAGAGTTCATGTCCGTAAAACATAAATGCGCGGTTATACCATACGGTTCCGACAGTCCAGTCATCAAATGCTTTACCGGCTCTCTGCCTCAGCTTCCCGGTGCTTATACCTGCGATCAGTACGATCACCGCTCCGGCCGGCAGCCAGATCCACGAATCAAGCAGCGCATTACCGCTGTGCGATACGAATAACGACGCAGTTAAAGATACCGATGCTATGATCCCCACAATAACCTGCACGATTCCGGCAGTATCCCATACCAGCTGTCCCAGACCGTTTCCGAACATGAACAGATTTTCCTGCGCCTTCTGCTTTTTCTTCTGTATATCCTGATCCTCCAGATCCGCGTAATCCATGCTCATCTGCTTATCCGCAAATATCTTTGGAAAGTAATTCCACATTCCAGATTCTTTTTCATCAACTACTTTATTCAGTGCGTTTTTTATCATGGATAAAGCAAAATTGATGATCACCGTCAGAAGGACATATATCCCCAGCCTTGTCACATTTCCTGCTCCCGCGATCTCGTTGATGATACAGGCGGAAAACCATATGGTAACAAAAGGCGAAAGCGCATCGGCCGCCGCAGCCCATACTTTGGCCGCGATCAGTCCCGGACAGTATTCTTTCAAAAGTCCGTATCCCCGCATCGTCAGTTTTATCCGTTTATTCAGTTTCATCCGCATCCTCCGTTTCCGTTTATGTACTGCATTCCCTCGTCTGTACAGCTCCACCTTTGCCGGCACAGGGCGTCATCATTTTTCCATATCCTCTGCGCCGTCAGGGTTTTCCCTGTAGTACTTTGCCTGGGTCTCAAACAGTTCATGATACTTCCCCTTCTTTTTCAGCAGGTCCTCATGCGTTCCCTCTTCCGCTATCTTTCCATCTTCGATAAGAATGATGCGGCTGCAGAATCTGGTAGAGGCCAGTCTGTGGGATATAAAGACCGTAGTCTTGCCTCTCATGATCACGTCGTAGCTTTCATACAGACGGTTTTCCGATATGGGATCCAGCGCAGCCGTCGGCTCATCAAGGATGATAAGCGGAGACTCCCGGTACAGCGCTCTGGCAAGCAGTAGTTTCTGTTTCTCCCCTCCGGAAAGATCAATGCCATCATCCCAGAAAGCTCTGTCATACCTGCTGTGGATGCCTTCTTTCAGTTCTGCTATCCTGTCCCATAAACCGGCATGTTTTAAACAGTTCTCAATCTTTTTTTCATCCGCGTTTTCGCCATCCTCAGCGACGATCTCCGCAACAGTGACCGGCAGGATCGAATGGTCCTGAAAGACTGTCCCGAACAAAGCGTAATACGCATCACGGTCATACTCCCTGATGTCCGTTCCGTTATAGAGCACGCTTCCGGAATCCGCTTCCGTAAGGCCGCAGATCAGTTTTACCAGCGTGGTTTTGCCTGCTCCGTTAAGGCCCACGATCGCAAGGTGTTCTCCCGGCTTTATCGTCAGATCGATATTACTGAGGATATCCTTATCGCTCTCTTTATACCGGAAACTGACATGGTCCAGCCGTATCTCAGCGGGCCCGGCTGTCCCGGAGATCGGCTTTCCGCCCTCCCTTTTGTAGCTTTCCGGATAATCCAGATACTCCCTTATGCGGTTCACGGACAGGTTCAGCCTCTCTATATTGGCCAGCTGCCCCAGCATGCTGCCCAGCCAGTTCGAAAAGCCTGCGACCACATTAAAATACAGTACAAAATCCGCCACGCTGATCTCATCCTTCATCACCAGATACAGCAGATAAATATAGGTCAGTCCTTCCCTGACAAGCGTTACGGCACAGTCCGCGGAAGACACCCCAAAGAGCTTTGCCGTATACTTTTTATACCACTTAAGGACGCCCTTAAGATTTCTGTCATAGACCGCGTTCAGCCACTTCGCCATGCTGTACAGACGGATATCCTTTGCTGCAGCCATATCATCGGAAGCGCTTATCACATATTGCATGCGCTGTTCGTAGCCTGCTTTTTCCTCCGTGTTAAGCGATACCCATTTGTTGATCTTACGGTTAAAGAAAAAGCCGATCAGAGTCGCAGCGGACAGAAAAACAATGATCAGAGGATCCAGTGCCGCCAGTATCCCGAAAAACGCCGCAAAGCCAAGCAGATTTGAGAAAAACGACACGGAAGCATCCATGATCTGGTTGAAGTAGGAAAAATTCCCGTTACAGCTTGCAAAGCTTTCGTGCTGGAGCTTCCTGAAATGCTCATCCTCCTGATTCTTATAATCCGTAGTAAGCCCTTTCTTTGTCACCTTGCGGAGAAAGAACGCATTCAGCTTAAACTTATGCCAATAGATGAGCCTTTCCAGATACTTCTGGATCGCACTCACTGCTGCAAGACTCAGCGTCATGCCCCCTGTTACCGCCAGTACGCGCCTAAGTTCCGCCCCTCCTGAGATCTCATCTATAAGCACCTTGGGCAGATACGTTGTGATCAGCGGTACCGCACAGTTGATCACAACTATACCCGCAGCAAAGAGACAGAGCTGCGGATACACCTGCCAGGCTGCCGCAAGACAGTATCCCAGATTTCGGAATATATTGTATTTTTTATCTTTCTTCATCTTTCCTCCTGCTTCCATAAGGACAGTTCAGAGGACACAGGGACGGTCCTTTCGTCCTCATTTCCATGAGGACATGGGGTCTGTCCCCGCGTCCTCATTTTCCTGAGGACATGGGGTCTGTCCCCGCGTCCTCACTATCCTTATGCATGCGTGATCGCCTGGAACATATATTCATCCGCATCTTTCTCATCGAAGAATTTGCCTTTCACGAATAAGGTCGTATCTTCTTCATGCAATTCCCGCAGGTCGAATCCGTCCGCATCCTTTGGCGTAAAACAGAGCGTTACTTTATTCACGCCCGCGCCAAATGCCGTGATCACGGTATCTATGTCAGTTTCTCCGATAACGGCATGGAGTATCAGCGTTTCATCCTCTTCTTCGGCAATGACATAAGTATCCTTCTCCGGCAGCCGGTATACATTCTCCTGCATGAACTGGGAAAGATAAAACATGTAAAGTCCGCTGTTTCCGACCATATACATTGCACTGTTCTGGCTTCTTCCATTCAGGATCGTTACCATCCTGTCCCAATCCTCTTTTGTCTTCATCGGTACCGGGATCACGCTTCTTTCCGCGGAAACAGATACTTCTTTGCCGCACTGATATTCCCTGCCTTCCCGGAAGCCGAATCTCGGATAGAACTCTTTTACGGAATCATTTGCAAAGAGATAGATCCCGTCAACTTTATCCTCGTACTCATCCATGATCTTTTCCATGATCATCCGCGAATATCCTTTTCCTCTGTGATCGGGATCCGTCATTACGGTTCCAAGCTGCAAAAGCCTGATGATCTGTCCTTTATAATTCATATCACATTTATTAACAGATACATTGGAAACCACCTTCCCGTCGATCACAACAGAATATGGATCATAGTTTTCCTTCCAGAATCCGTTCCGGTACCAGCCTTCGAAATCCAGGCCGAATACTTTCCCGGCAAGCTCATTGAAGGAAGCCCGCAGTTCTTCATTATCTCTGTAATCACTCCTGATACTTATACTCATTTCTAACTCCTTTACTCATTCGTATCTTGAGGACACGGGGTCTGTCCCCCCGTCCTCACATCCTCTTGTCACACTCTGTTTTTTGCCCGGCTTGAAGACTATGGTCGTTCCTCACGCAGTCCTTCGGGAGTCAGACGGTATATCTTATCGCACACTTCCGCCAGGTATTTCCTGTCATGCGACACGCTGATGACCGCCCCCGGAAACTCCCTGAGCATCTTTCGTATCACCGGTCCGGATAAAGGCGAAAAATTACGTGTCGGTTCATCCAGGATCAGCACATTTGCTCCCGACATGCTGAGCTTCAGAAGCAGCACTTTTGCTTTCTGCCCTCCGGAAAGCTCACGGATCGGATGTTCCATCTCATCTGCCGTATACTTCAGCGATCCCAGATATGTCCGTATCCGAGTCCGTTCTTCTTTATCACCTGTGCGATCCAGATAGTCCACCGGCGTCTCGTCCATGTCCAGAAGTTTTTCATAATCCTGCGGCATGTATTCCGCCCGGATATCTTCTCTTGCGAGCAGCTCTTCCGCCAGCAGGTTCAAAAGCGTTGTTTTGCCGCAGCCGTTAGTGCCCACGATCGCTATCTTTTCCGAACCGCGTATCTTCAGTTCGATATCCTCAGCCAGTACTCTCCCTCCGTCCGCACTTATCAGCTTATCCGAAGAATACTGCAGCACCCATTTCCCGGAAGGGATCGCACTGTTTCTGTCACCGAGTTTGAAAAAGATGGCTTCCTCCTGCTCGGGCATTTCCGTCATTTCCGCGTCTTCACGTTCAAAGCGTTTCTCCATGGCCTTTACATTTTTCATCTTCTTTTTCAGAAGCCTTCCGATCATATCCCTGTCTGCATGCGAGATATTATCGAGCCTGGCACCCACACTCTGCTCCATCTTCCGCAGCTTCTCATCCCGGATCTTTTTTTCCCTCCGCTCTCCAAGAGCCAGCATCTCCTGCTTTTCAAATGTGTTCAGCCGCTCGTCCACATACTGCCGGTATGGCATATTCGCAACGGTATGACGGCACTTTGTTTTTCTGCGGATCTGCTCAAAATGTACCACGCGGTTTGCCGTATGCTCGATCAGAGTCTCGTCATGAGAGATAAAAAGTACTGCTCCTTTCCATCCGCTGATCAGCTTCTCCATCAGTTCCAGCGTTTCAATGTCGATATCATTGGACGGCTCATCCAGAAGAAGAATCGTCGGCTTCTCTGTCAGGATACACATCATCTGTGCCTTCACGCGCTCGCCGCCGGACAGCGTCCGCATCTTCTGCTCCCTGTAGAAAAACTCCTTCTCCAGCCCGAACTCATTTGTCAGCTTTGCAAGTTCCCCCGGCGTATAACCGGAAGCTCCTTCTTTCTCTGTGAAAAACTCATACACTGTTTTTTCCTTATCATTCTCCGGAAGCTCCTGCGGCAGATATCCGAGCTTTTCCCCGCTCATCACCTTTTCGCCTTTCGACTCGATATAATCCTCCACCATTTCCGGATCATATATCCATTTCATCAGTGTGGATTTGCCGTTTCCTTCTTCCCCGATCAGCACTGCCCGGTCACCGTCGTTCAGGACCAGCGAGAAATCCTCCAGGATGGTCCTCAGATCTTTTCTATGTACAAGTGTTAAATTCTTTATCTGAAACATATCTGTCACCTGCTTTCAGGAGGTACCGGTCCGAAACTCCATCCCGTATCCCTCTTTCGTTGAGGACAGCAGGACCGTCCCCCTGTCCTCCTGTCTTCCGGACTGCACAAAAAATGAGTCTGTTTCACGTACGCAAAACAGACTCACACAATAAAACACCCTATATTCAAACAGGTGATAAACGCATGATAATCCGGATAAGCGTACACAAACAAGCTGCAGTCAAGTGCAACCCTTTTAAAACGATCGTGTAAACTCAAACCAAATTATCTGATACGCATCTATCTCACACCTGCGCGCTTTCGCGCCCTTTCTTTCTATTCAAGCGGAATCATAACATATATAATTTTTTTTTGCAAGCATCTTTTATTTTTCCGCAAGAGAACATGCTCTTCTGTAGCAGAAGGCGGCAAGAATCGATACGAGCGCTATGAGAGCCGCGAGTATGATATTCCTGTCGATCTTCGTTCCCAGAAACACCGACAAAACGATCATTCCGATACTCACGAGCATATTCGGGAACAGATAGATCATAACTGCTGCCCCCTGCTTGATCACCTCGATCTCATTTTCCCATTCCAGCTTCATATGTCTGATCCCGCACACGCAGCCCCAGGCCGTAGAAAGCGCGCAAAGACAGAAACTCAGAGTCACGCACAGGATCCCGGTCAGCAAAGGCGCAGCGGCCGATATACAGATGCATATCGTAGCAAAAAGCGAGAAAGGCACCATCAGATACATATTGAAAAGCATCTTTCCCTGATAAAGCTGCTTTCCGGAGATAGGAAGACTTCTGACGATCCAGAAGTTCTTTCCCTCCAGAGAGGGAGATACTACCGTTGTCGCGACCATACCGACAATGAGATGCACGACCAGCGGGATGGCCGGATACAGCATCTCCTTTGTCAGCGATACCCCATTGAACATTTTTCCTAACAGCTGATCCACATCCACGAACAGAATAACGATCCCCAATATCAGAGCCATCAGTTCTCCCATGCCCACATTGGTCATATAGACGCTCGAACCGGTCATCCTGCGGAATTCCTTATATGCGATCGCGTTATATATGCTGCGGCTTTTCTGTGCCTTCATGGAAAATTTCCCTGCTGCGGCATGAGACTTCAGTTTCGAATTGATACTGCTGTAATTCCTGCCTACCAGAAGGAAAACGATCTCAAAAAGCGCAATGCTCACTCCGGCCAGAAGCAGCATATAAAGCAGATCTCCCTCCGCTGCTGCCCTGCTAAACCAGGCAGCAGGCGGATAATATGCCGTTATGTCCTTTATATATCCCGACATTTCCGTAAGGACGAGCTCGATCCGACCGCTCCGGCCCACGGCCTCTACGATAAAACGCAGTGCAAATACAAATAGCACGACAAGAAAAGACAATACTGTCTGAATGATGCTTTTCTTTTTAAATCCCGCACTGATCTTTGCTATGAGGAAGCCAAGAAAGGCTGCAGCCAGCATGGGGATCAGCGGGAGGAAGAACGATAACACGATCCATGCCATAACCGCACTCACCGCAGGCTTTGCATAAAGCGCGTATCCGATCAGCATCGCGATCGAAATGCTTAAGTTCCAGGGCAGGCTTTTCACATACATATACAGGAACTTGCAGCCCGCCACGGTACCCGGCATAAAAGGAAGTGACATGAGCATGTCGTATTCCTTAAAATTGAACAGATAACCGTTTGTCTTAAACAGGGTCAATAAAAAGGACAGCAATGAAATTGTGATCGCGCACAGGATCGGTATCACCTCCGCGATCCCGATCTTTCCGTATCCGATACAGCTGGAAACGCAATATGCCATCAGCATCAGGTATAATACGCTATACCCGATGAAATTCCCTATGATGCGTCCTTTTTTCCTCCTGTCCCTTGTGTGTCTGTATTGATTCCACTGACTCGTGGATCTGAGCAGATTTTTAAGAAGAACCATACTATTGTTCATCCTGCACCTCCAGAAATACCTCTTCCAGCGACTTCTTTCCAACGAGCTCTTCCATACTGCCGGAATCGATGATCTTTCCTCCCTTTATGATCGCCACCTTATTGCAGAGCTTTTCGGCCACATCCAGTACGTGCGTTGAGAAAAAGATCGCCGTTCCCTTTTTGCACATCTCATGCATGATCTGTTTCAGGGTATATGCGGCCTTGGGATCCAGGCCCACAAAAGGCTCATCCATCACGATCAGCTTCGGCTCGTGGATCAGAGCCGATATGATCGCCAGCTTCTGCTTCATTCCATGGGAATAGGAACTGATCAGATCTCCCAGCGAATCCGTGATCTCGAAGGCGTCCGCATACTTCTTCAGGACCTCTTGACGCTTATTGCCATCAATCCGGAAAACATCCGCGATAAAATCCAGATACTGTATCCCGCTCAGGTTTTCATAGAGATCCGGATTGTCGGGAATGTAGGCTGTGATCTTTTTGCATTCCAGCGCTTCATCTTTCACCGAATGCCCATCAATATAGATCTCGCCTTCCGTGAAATCAAGCACTCCCACCACGGCACGTATGGTAGTGGATTTGCCGGCACCGTTGTGTCCGATAAATCCGTAGATATCTCCGGCTTCCACCGTCAGGCACACATTATCCGCCGCCTTCTTTCCTCCGCCGTATACCTTTGTATAGTTCTTTATCTCCAATACCGCTTTCATATCAAATATCCTCCTCCGTTTGATAAATCCTTTACTCCGTTCAAAAACCACCGGGTCCGTCCCGGTTCTTCTGAAGACAGAAGAACCGTCCCCCTGTCTTCAGGCCTGCCCGTTACCCCTGTCCTTCTTATACAGAAAGAAATAAGCCCCGAAGAATACCGCGCTGCCGGAAACCGCAACGATCGCTTCCTGCATCAGCGGTGAAAAGCTGATCACACCTGCCATATGCAATCCCGCACTGGCATCTATCAGGGTATGGATCAGAATGGCCAGCGGATACAGCCAGAATTTCTTTTTATCTTTGCAGGCATAAAATACGAGCATCGAAGCACCGGTATGATACATAAATGCGAATATGCGCTCTACGATGCCCAATAGCAGATCTCCCGCCGAAAATGAAGCCAGCTGTGCGGCGATCGTATAACCCGCTTCTGCCTGTCCCGGTGCCTGCGCTTCCAGCTGTGTTACCAGATCCCCAAAAGTGCCCGCATTGATCATGGATGCATAAACGATATAAATGATGTAATTGATCCCAAGCGCAAACATCACCTCAAAGCCGCCGTGTCCGATGCCGTGCGATACGCCCGTCTCACGATTCTTTCTTTTCTTCAGGATCGTCTTAAATGCCACCAGACGTCCGGTCTCTTCAAATACTCCCGGGAAAAGACCCAGGATCAGAGCCCACAATACGGGTCTTGCGCTGATGAACTTTGCCGCCGCATGCTCGGGAAGCCCCATCTGCACAGGAAAGACCAGGATGTTCTGTAAAGGTTTTTCCAGTATGATGGCGAACAGAAGAAAGGTCGCAGCCCCCACCAGTACCGTCGTAAACTTTTCTTTTTTCTTTTTCGTCCAGATGATGGCGATCAGCGGCGGGATGATCAGGAACAGCAGCGTCCCTATAACGAGCAATGCGATCTGTGCGCTTCCCACTTTTTCAAATTCCATATCTATGTCTCCTTTCATATACTATAAAATCTGTCCTGTCTTCTTTGTTTGTATCTCTTGTATTCCATGTATTCTTTGTATTACTGTTAATCATACATAAAATATACAACAAAGCTCCTTCCCTGTCAATACCATTTGGGAAAAATCCGCGATCCTTCTCTCAGAGGCGGGAAAGGATCTCCTCCGCCTCTTCCTCCGATACTTCCGCTCTGTGATCGAATATAAAAAACCCGCGATCCGAGATCCCGGGTATCTTCCGGGCATCCATGATGCCCCGCAGACAGACCTGTGCGATATGATTCACGCAAAGCCGGCAATCATAAAGATCCCGCAGGAAGGAGGCCGCCGTAATGTCCGGCAGATCCTCCGCTCCCTGAACGATCCGTATATATCCGTGCACGATCCGTGCCGCTGTCTGCCGGTCAAGGCTTCTTTCGGCATCGTATGTGTCTTCGGCAGCGACCCAGCCTTCCTGCAGAGCCTGTGCGACAGGATCAGCTCCGTCTTCGCCCTCTTTCAGCTGATACAGCCGCCGTATGAAGTCACTGACCTTTTCCATTCCCATTCAGGCTACCGGGCGTATCCGGTAACATACGTTTCCGTGGGCTGCCAATCCTTCCGCACAGATCTCTTTCCCGCTGACCACTCTTTCCTCGCCGCTCCACAGATCCGTCAGCACATACTCCGCAGCCGAACGGAAACGCACTTCCTCCGGAAGCCTGCTTCCGATAAAAGAAAGCACACGATCCAGGCTGACCGAAAGCGCTTCTTCCCATGCATGCCCGCTCAGATTAAAGAAGGATACGGCGATGCTGCCGTCCGCCAGAGGCTTGGCAAGTATATCCACGCGCTCATTGTCACGTATGTATTCCTTATCCGGCCGCTCCTGCGCTGCAGTGGAAAACACACGCTTTGCCTGCACACCCAGCGGATCCTGGTTCAGTGCGATCAGAGCCTCGTTCGAGATGATCTTGTGCAGTTCATCGCCGGGCTCTACCCTGCGCAGGTCCAGTCCCAGCATTAAAGGCGAATTCATCATGCACCACATGGCAAAATGTGTCCGGCACATAGTCAGATCCAGACCGTCCATACCGACCATCAGCATATCTGGATCGTTCCAGCCTTTCTCAAGGCCCGCAAATTCATCCATTATGACCGCTTTATTGTACTGGCAGGCCACACCGGGCGTATAATCGCTCTCCCATGCACCGTGCCCGGGATCACCGTCCGCGCCCACCTGGAAGGTGATATCATTGAGTATCCTCCAGGAATCGCCGACCTTGTAGCCCCAGTTCTGCGGCTGGGTCTTTCCCCATTCACAGATGGAAAGGAGCAGTTCATCCGTACCGCTGATCTTATAGATCTCATCCAGAAGCGTTGCATAGGAACAGAGCGTATTCTCCTGCCGCCGGTGATTCATCAGGCGGATGATATTCTTTCCTTTCCGAAGCCTTATGCCGATCTCTCCGGAGCGGACAAAGGCTTCCGTTCCCTCCGTCTGCGGAAGAAGATCATCGTAGAAATATTCCGTGCCTCCTTCATGATCCACGGCCAGCTGGAGCCACTCTCCCACACCGCTTTCGCGCCCCGTCGCATATTCCAGCTTCAGGGCATATTCGCCTTCGGTCTCCACGGTACAGACAAAACGCAGCTCCCCGCTCATCTCCCCAACCGGCGTATGATCCGGTCCGGTGCCGTCAAAGGTACCGATATTGCCCGCATAGCCGTTACGGATCTCTACTCCCCTGCCAAAGAGAACGCCGTCCGCCTCGGCCGCAAACAGAAATTCTTTCCCGTTACCGCTGACCGTCACTTCGCGGATCCGCGGCGCATAGGTATATCTTGCATTTTCCGGATTTGAAAAGGTCGCATTATCCCAAAGGTAATAGCAATTATCCACCTTAAGGAAATCCACTCCCCAGCTCACATAGGAACGGGCGTCTTCCGCCTCGTGCCCGCAGGTTCCCACAGCGGCACCGGCACAGAGATTGGTGCCGATATCGTTATACATGCCGAATTTCAGGCCTTTGGAATGGATATAGTCCGACAATACACGGAAGCCGGAAGGAAACTTCACTTCCTCATTCGCAAGCTTTCCGTCCACACGCTCCGGCCGATAGCAGCCGTCATCCAGCACCACATAGCGATAGCCCAGCTTGTCCAGCCCCAGCTCCACGATGCGTTCCGCCATCGCTTTGGTCAGTGCCTCGGTATTTCCGCTGCCGAAGGCATTCCAGCTATTCCAGCCCATGGCCGGCAGGCGTCCTCTCTTTTTTCCGGAAAACACTTTCCCATCGGAAAAGCTGTCAAAACGCCGCTTTGCATCTTCGATCACAAAAGGTCGGTCCATGTTCTCTCTCCTTTATCCTTTACTCTATACCACGACCGTTCAAACGGTCTTTTTGTAAAATTCAGCGGCCCGTTGCGGCCGCTGAATTGAAATACTTTTCTCAGATCATTTTCGCCGAAAGCATATCCTTATGCTTTCTTTGCCTTTTTGGCCTCCAGCGCCTTATCCGTGGGTTTTACCAGGAACAGGCAGCAGAACAGCGCGATCACATACAGGATGACGGTAAAGATGAGCACATTCTGGTAGCCGACCGGATTTACCTTGGAGATGGCATTCGAAAGATCCGCTTCGCTTACGCCTCCTGCCAGCGCAGCCGCTTTGGCAGCAGCCTCCTCCGCGTAAAGGATCTTATTGTACATGAACTGATAACTTCCGGTATTCTTCACGATCAGACTGGCTACCTGGTTACCGGTCAGACCCGCAAATGCCCATGCGGAAAGTGTGATACCGTGGATCGCCGAAATGCTGCCCATACCGTAATGGTCGGAAAGCAGCGTCGGTACATTGGAGAAACCTCCGCCGTATCCGGCATTTACGATATAAACAAGTGCAAGCACAATTACGGCCAGAAGCATATTCCCCGCGCCGGTCTCGATACCCTTGGTGAGCATGACGATCGCGGTGAAGGCGATGGACAGAACGAAGATCAGCTTATAGATCGTATTTCTGTCCTTCATGGTATCTGCCCAGGAGGAGAAGCCCAGACGGCCACCGGCATTAAAGACTGCGGAAACCGTGGAAAGGATACCGGCAATGCCCGCAAAACCGAGGCATTTGAAGATCATCTTTTCCTGACTGATCAGCGCCAGACCGCAGGTAATGTTGATATAGAACATCAGCCAGATACCGATGTAATTCGCAATAGGCTTGGTCTTGATGGTTGCCATGATACTCGGCTTTTCGCCCTTGCCCTGAGGCTCATGCCAGCCGGCAGGCTTTGCCAGAAGCAGATGGCCGACAAACATCATCACGAAATATACCGCTGCAAGGATCAGGAACATCTTGTAGATACCGCCTTCGCCCAGACCATCCAGCATCGCGGTCATGATCGGTGATGCGATGGCCTTTGCCGCACCGAAGCCCGCAACCGCCAGTCCGGTAGCAAGTCCCTTACGGTCCTGGAACCAGAGCATCAGTGTCTTTACCGGCGAGAGATATCCGGTACCGAGTCCCACGCCCATGATAAAGCCATAGCTTACATAGATACCGATCAACGCAAGCACATTGCCTTTGTTCTGGCCTCCGTAATAGATAAAGAAACCGGTCAGTGCCATACCTGCCGCAAAGCAGATCGTAGCGATCAGCGACGACTTGTGGATATCCTTTTCAACAATGTTTCCGAGAAACGCGGCGCTCATGCCCAGGAAGAAGATGGCGAAGGAGAACGCCCACTCCGTAGATTCCTTTGAAAAGCCGATGTAGTCAGCGATCTCCTGGCTGAACAGCGACCAGCAATACACCGTACCGATACTGCAATGCAGCAGTAATGCGGGGATTGCCGCCCGAACCCATTTGTTGCTGCGCCACCCCCCTGTCTTCTGTGCACTTTCACTCATTTCCTGATACCTTACCTTTCTTTTTTATAGATTTCCGCAGAAAAGCCGCTCCCGTACAGGAGACGGCTCTCCCTGCGATTTATTTACTGGTTCTCGTTAAATATCGCGTTTGCATCCAGAGACTGGAGGACCATCGCCCGCATCATCGCACCCGGTTCCTCCGTGGAATCCGGAGACTCCAGATTTTTGATCTCCACGGCATCCCGCGCATTTTCATTCAGACGGCCCGCATTCTGCGCCCCTTCCTTCTGGAACTCCGCATTCTGCTTCTGCGTTTCCTCCAGCTTACTGTCACGCTTTTCAACTTCCTGCTCGTAGGACTGTCTGGAGATATCCCCTTTCAGATACATCTCCTTCAGCTGTGCATCGGAATACGAATTAAACGAAGCGGCGCGTTCCTGCTTCTCCGCATCCTCTGTTTCGTTTTCCGGCCCTTTTTTCACATCCAATATCTTTTCGTTTGCGGCGGCAAGCTTCTCTCTTCTTGCTTCCTGCTCCGCTCTGCTTTGCTCAAGCTCCGCTTTTCTGGCTTCCGCTTCCTCTTTCGCTTCTTTTACCGCATCCGTGCGCTCCCTGTCCGAACCGGCGACCGTCGTTACTTCTTTCTGCGCCATCAGACTGTTCTTGTCAACCACACGGCCGTCTTCTTCATCCTCTTTCAGCTGCTCGATCGCTTCTTTTGAGGCCTGGACCGTATCCCCGTCCTTCGAGGTGGATATCACATTTTCAAGAATACGCTGCCGTTTTTCCTGGCTTTCCTGCTCCAGCTGCTGCCGCTTCGCACTGCTTTCTTCCGCAGCCTTACGCACATCCGGTGTATTCTGCGTTTCCTGCGTACGTGTCACGCGCGATCCTGCGGACATGTCCGCAACAGGCATGACTCCCATTCCCGCACTCACTGCTCCGATCCCGTTCACTTCCGCCATAAGCACTTCCTCCTTTCTGAGTATCCGTTCAGATCCTCCCGGATCCAATGCCTTTCAAACATGATAAACAGACCGTCCCCCGCGGGAACCGGCCGAGCGATCCGTATATGTGAATAAATTATACAATATCCCTCACGCTCTGGCAACCGAAAACCTTGATTTTGCAATACTATTCTTCTTCCCCGGCCGGTATCCAGCGCCTGCCGAAGATGCTTCCGAATAAGCTTTCCCGGAAGTTTTCCTTTTCCTCTTCCAGTGCTATCCTCTCATCCTGCGTGACTTCTTTTCCGGAATACAGGATATACTGGTAAGTTTCAAGAAATGCCGGACTGGCCTGGGGATAGTCCTTCTCCAGCCGCAGCGCATATTCCTCCAGCGTCTCCTGCTCTGCTTTCCCGGCGCCTCTCCGTTTCAGATACTGGAGATAACGTTTACAGAGCCAGAGACACTTGTCTCTTTCATTCATTTTTCGATAATGCCTCTTTTTGAGGATACGGTCAAGGATATAAACAAAAAGAGCAAATGCACAGCCGGCACACAGCGGGATCACTACCTGATACCAGCGCAGGACAAAGCCGTGCTCCTCCGGCAGTTCCTCTTCCTGAAGCGCCGCCGGATCCGACGCCTCCTCTCTGCCGGGATAATAACCCTGCCTGTTGTTTTTCTTCTCTTCTTCTCTTTTTTCTTTTTCCGCCGCCGTCTCCCAGCGCACCCGGTTATCATATCCCGGCGTGGGTTCAAAAGCGATCCAGCCGACGCCCTCCAGATACGCTTCCGGCCAGGCATGGGCAGTATCCGAACTCACCTCCGTCTCATTCAGACGCCCCATCGGCACATTGAAGCCCTGCACATACCGCGCGGGAATCCCATAACCTCTAGCCAGCAGCACAAAAGCCGTAGCGAAATAACTGCAATAGCCTTCCTGCTTTTCCAGCACAAAATAATCAAGATAATCCGCTGCACTCCCAAGAGTATCCGGCAGATCTCCGGGTCTTTCCGTGTAACGGAAAGAACGGAGCAGCTCTTCGAACCGCAAAAGCTTTTCATAATCCGTATCCGCCCCGGAAAGATGCTCATCCATATAGGCTTTGAGCCGGGGGGACAGTTCCGTTTCCGGAAGATAGGCATCCCGGATCGCCTCACGGTAGGAAAGATAAGCCGTATAAGCGTATGCTGCCGTATCCGGCAGATGGCACTCCCTAAGCGCCGCCTGCCAGCTTTCTTCCGTCACCTCATGTTCTGCGGCGAGCATCTCCTCAAAAAGAGGATGATTACGGTTGATACGATAGTAAACGATATAATAGGGATTCCAATCGTCCTCATCGCCTTCAAATCGAAGCTCCCTGTTCTCCGCCAGCGCAAAGCTGCCGTCTTTTCCCTTGCAGGACAGCATCTTGGCCGGTGCAAATGCACAGGCGGAACGGATATTCTTATGTTCCACACGGAGCGAGGCGCCCCTCATCAGATCCTCTGTCGGCGCTCCTTCCTGAAAATCCAGGACCGCACTCATGGTCTCAAGCGTATCCAGGCCGCAGTCGTCCGGCATCGACAGGGTGCTTTGGGTCCACCCCTGTCCGCTGAAGCTGTCAAAGCTCCTCCCTCCCAGATAAAGCCTCACATCACTGACATTGCTGCTCTTCAGAGTCATTACCGTACGGGGCGCATGAGACAGATCTCCGCCCAGATCTCCCCGGTCGGAAAAACCGATGACGGGAGTATCGGAATCCCAGCCGTTTCCCGAAAACAGATCGTCGATCAACGTAACGACCGCCTCCTTCACCAGCGCATAGATGCGCCTTGTCACCGGCCAGCCGTAAGGCTCCTCCGGAGCTTTGACGGGCGCCGCTATGGCAAACACCACGAGCAGAAACGGCGAGATAAATACGAGATGTTTTTTAGGGTCGCTGTCCCCTTCCTTAACGGAACGCCGCTGTACGAGATCCGCCAGGCAGAGCAGACCGTAGAGAAAGATCGAAAGAACGCTGAGTTTCTGTACTTCCCTGCCGCTTATCATCAATACCGGCAGCAGGAGAACGCCGGCAGCGGCCAGTACTGTCCGTAATTTACGGAAACGTTCCAGGATCTCCGAAAGCAGAAAGACAGCGACTGCAACGCAGATCTCCTGAAAGATCCAGACACAGGAGCCGAGAAAATCAAGCCGTTCCTCCCGCGGGATCAGAAGAAGCACGGCCAGAAATGCCGTCACTGCCAGCCCGGCGATCAGAATGCGCAGCCGTATCCTGCCATGCTTTAAGAATGCGATACAAAGAACGGCCGGCACAATAACGGGCAGACAGAACCAAAGCTCCCGCACTTCCTCCGGCGCCAGATAAGGGTGCAGAAAAGACGCCGCTGCAAGCGACAGCGGAAGTACAAATAAGAGATCGTAGACCAATGCAATGATCATAGCTGCTCCCTCAAAGGCCGGTCCGTATCGATCGGCACAAAAGCGATCCGCCGCTCCCTGTCATCCAGATCCGTCTGCCGCCCGCCGGCCAGAAAAACCCGACAGGGAATGACACCCAGGTTTTCCCGTCCGATCACTGTCTCACATTCCGCTGTCCATTCCTGCCCGACAAACATAAGCATCCGATAGGAAGCCAGACTTCCCGGCTCTGTCAGAAGCGCAAGGAGTCCCGCATCTTCACGGAAGCTGTAGGAGAGCATTTTCGTGTAAAGCCGCTCGAATCCCTCCGCATTCTGTACCACGCATTTCTGCGCGCGTCCCTCATAATAAAACACATCAACGGGGATGTTCTTTTCCATGTAATAAAGTGCCAATGCCAGCACACATTCGATCATGCTGTTTTCGGGTGCCAGGTATTCCTCCGTACTCTCCCCGCAGCGTTTCGGATCCAGGATCAGCGCGATCCCGCTTTTTTCCTCACCCGTTCTCTCACGTACCATAAGCTTCTGCATGGCCGCGCTGGCTTTCCACTGGATAAAACGCAGTTCATCCCCGGCGATATAGTCGCGCACCGGGATATCCGCTTCGGTCTTCTGCATCGCATTTTCCCTGTCCGCATCGGAAAAGAATGCCTCTGCCCGGCTCCCCGAGATCCTCACCACCGCCGGTGCAACAATGACATTAAGCGTTTCCGGCAGCTTCCAGCTAATACTGAACACACCGAGAAAGTCCTTTACGACCACAGCCTTGATCCCCACCTCATACTGCCCGCGGTAACGGCAGACCAGCTGTGTTTTCTTCGTGACCGAGGAATGCGGCGGCAGTTCATACACTACGCTGTCCTCCAGTCCCATAATGGTGGAAAAAGAAGAGAAAAAAATGATACGCAGGGACGAAAACGAAAAGAAGCCCTCATTCTGCAGGGTGATGTAAAAATCGCTGGGGCTCCCGCAGACCATATTGCGGCCTTCGGGCTTCTGGTAGATCCGCAGGGATACGATCACAAGAAAAATATACAGAAGAAGGATCAGCGGGATCGAAACGCACAGCCAGAAAAAAGTATAGCTGACGGGTCCTCCGTAAAAGGAGATCCCCACCAGCGAAAGAACAAAAAGTGCAAAAAGGATCAGGAAACGTTTATTCCTCAACATATTTTTTTATTCCATAGGGATACGGACCTTGGGGATCAGTGAATTCAGGATCGCCCTTGCTTCCTTCTTTTCCAGACGCGCTTCGGTCGTAAGCGCCAGCCTGTGGGGCAGAACACACAGCGCGGTCTCCTTCACATCATCCGGTTTGACAAAATCACGTCCGGCCAGATAAGCCTTTGCACGGCTGGCAAGCATCAGATGGATCAATGCACGGGGACTCGCCCCCAGTGCAAACGCCCCGTCGTTTCGCGTAACTTCGATGATCTGCTGCATATAGGAGTACATCCCCTCGCTGATATGAACTCCGGTCACCGCTTCCTTCAGACGCAGTACATCCGCCTCTTTCAGGACTGCCTCCGGCTTTTCTGCCGCTTTTCCCTCCGCATGGGCGCGCGTCATACGGATCTCCTCTTCCGCAGAAGGATAACCGACGGAAAGGCGCATCATGAAACGGTCCAGCTGGGCTTCCGGCAGAGGATAGGTTCCGGTAAAGCTGATGGGATTCTGCGTAGCGATCACCATGAAGGGCTGCGGCAGCGGATAGATCTTTCCATCCACCGTGACCTGGCTCTCCGCCATTGCTTCCAACAGGGCAGACTGTGTCTTGGGCGAAGTACGGTTCAGCTCATCCGCAAGCACGATGTTCTTCATCACGGCTCCGGGACGATGCTCAAACTCGCCGCTCTTCATATTATACACGGAAATCCCCGTCACATCCCCGGGCATGGTATCGGGTGTGAACTGGATACGCCCGAAGCTCAGCCCCATGGAGGCTGCAAAACTCCTCGCCAGCGTCGTTTTTCCGACTCCCGGCACATCCTCCAGAAGGACATGACCGCCGGCGAGAAAACAGCAGAGCACGTTTTCAACGATCTCGCTCTTTCCCACAAAAAAGGCGTTCATCTGTTCACGAAAGCGCTTCAGTTCTCCTTCCGCCCCGTTTCTGCTCTCTTCCGTCTTTTTTCCTTCACTCATATAACTCTCCGAGACTCAATGATATACATCGTTTGTTACGTTTTTCCAGACAAGGTCACGCATCCCGACATAATGCGATCCGGACCTCCAGCCCTGGTCCACCGATCCCGAACCCACATTAACTACGGGAACGCCGGGATAAAGCTCCCGCAGCTCCTGAACCTGATCCCCCGGGATCAGCGTTGCTTCCAGCCAAAGCTTCTGAAGATTCGGCAGATCCTTCAGATACTCGTTGCTGCGGATGGGATTGTAGCTGATATTGACGTCCTCCAGCTGATGCAGATAACGGAAGACGCTCAGATCACTCACCCGGTTCACAAAGATCTCGATATAACGGAGCTTCGGACAGTATTTCAGCACCGAAAGATCCCACAGACCGCCGTTATCCACCGCGATAAAGATCTGAAGATTCGGCATATACTGTACAAAGCTGATATCACGGATATAATTATGTCCCAGATCCACACAGATCAGGTCACGGCAATATTTCAGATATTTTGTTTCTGCGTCCGACATAGGCAGATCCATTGGACCATGCATTCCGCGGAAGGTGGACCAGCCCACGGCATCGGTACGGAGCACCCTCGTCGCATAGCGGATCTCCCACAGTATCCGGATCCCCGGATGATCATCCTGCAGTTTTGCATACTCGTCATTACCGAGTCCGCAGCCGATCATTTCAACATATTTCAGATTAGGCATGCGTGAAAACAGGGCATCCACGTTGTAGCCGCTCAGGTTCATCCCCGACAGATTCAGCTTCACGGCCTTCAGCGGGATACGCCGCTCCCCGAGCAGCACGGTATTCCCTTCTTCCCCTTCAAATACATAGGGTTCTTCTTCCTCAGGCTCTTCCGCTATCAGCAGTTCTTCCTGCTGCTCTCCCCCGGCATCATCGCTTCCGTCATCCGCACCATTATCTGCGTCATCCGTGCTGTCATCCACCGCGGCTTCTTCCTGTACCTCTTCCGCCTGCTCATCCGTCGCATGCACGCAGAGTTTTGGCATCAGCAGAAACAAAAGCAGATATACGGCGTAACGCCATTTCGCTTTCATCTTATCTCCCCCTACGGACGCCCGCCTTTCTCAGGCCACGTCATTATTGCTGCGTTTCCCCTCCGCAGCATCCCGAAGGTTTCCGATCGTCGTCTCGGCGATGGCCTCCAGCGCTTCTTTGGTATAAAATCCCTGATGTGAGGTGATCATCACATTCGGGAACGAAAGCAGACGCGCCGTCACCGAATGTGCCATGATCTCGTCCGAACGGTCCTCATATACGTTCCCGGTCTCCTCCTCATAAACATCCAGCCCCACGCCAAGAAATTTGTTCAGACGTATCCCTTCGATCAGCTGATCGGTATCTACCAGAGCACCGCGTGAGGTATTCACCAGTATCACATCATCCTTCATCTTCTTGATGTTTTCCAGATTGATCATATGGTATGTGGATTCCAGCAGCGGACAATGCAGCGAGATCAGATCGCTGCGGGCAAACAGTTCATCCAGTTCGACATATTCCACAAAATCCGCAAGTGCAGGATTGTGGTACATATCATAAGCGATCACCTTCATGCCAAAACCGTTGCAGATCCGGCACATTGCCGCACCGATGCGCCCCGTGCCGACGATCCCCGCGGTCTTCTGATAAAAATTCACACCGCGCAGGCCTCTTAAGCTGTAATCATTTTCGCGCACCTTGTTGTACGCCTTATAAAGCCGCCGGTTTACCGCCAGTGCAAGTCCCATGGCCAGTTCCGCCACCGCCTCCGGTGAATAGCCCGGTACGATCTTGACCGTGATCCCCAGCTCTTTCGCTTTCTCCACGTCCACGTTATTATACCCGGCACAGCGCATCAGCACGATGTTCACACCGTTTTCTTTAAGGATCTCCAGTGTTTTCGCGCCCACATCCGCACTCACAAAAGCACAGATCGCATCATAACCCGCAGCCAGCGCAGCCGTCCGGGGCTCCAGCTCATGTTCGATATAATCGATCTCCACATCAGGATCGTTTTCGATCACAGGATCAAAGGATTTTTTGTCGTAAACCTTTGCCGCGTAAAACAGTAGTCTCATACTCTCATCCCCCCTTTCATCCTCTCAGGACAAAACAGTATCGAACCGTACTCTTTCCCGGTTCTGTATCGGCTGCAATTGAAAAAAGCTATGACAGGTGCTTTTTTAAGGACGGAACACAGCGGATCCCGCCCCGCATCGTATAATCATAGCACAATAATCCGATTATGTAAACCTGACAGAACGTATTCGGATGTTACTTTTCAGACCCGAGCCACGCACTTGCTGCGTGGCTACGGGCCGATACTTTGGTCTGCATGCATGCCGCCCATCGGCGAAGCCGATTTTGCATGGCGGCAAGCTTGTTACGTTCAGTGGCTGGCAGGCCACTGAACAGTAACATTCGGACACAGGATACGTCTTTGCAAGCGGAAAGATCTCATTGATCGATCTGGAGATCCAGATCCCCATAACCTGCCTCGATATCGTTCTTGATCCCCTGCATGGCGTCTCTCAGCTCTTCGGTCCGCTGATTCTGTATCACCTCAGCTTCTTTAAGCTTCTGCATCTGTTCCACATCTTTCTGCGCCGAGATCACGGCGAGCAGGATGATCACTGCCACGGAGATCAGCAGAAAAACGAGCATGATCGGACTGCCATTTCCTTTTTTGTTCATACAGGGCCTCCTTCAGGATCTTCCGCCCTCTCAGGAATCTGCTTTATGCTTCCCGTAAGCATAAATGGCACACGAGCTTCCGACCCTGCAGTCATCATACCATAAAACGGCAGCTCCCACAAGCACCCCTATGATACCTGCGTTTCGGGACACAGCACCCCCGTCATATCAAATTCCGGGATATAATCCTCCCCGCTGCTGTCCTCCTGTATCCAGGCGTTGTGTATCCCCAGGGAAAGCGCATATTCCACCAGTTCATCATATTCGCGCCCCGGCACGCGCTCCTGCAGTTCGGGAAATGCCGTCAGCTGTCCCTGCATCGGCGTATACTGGTTCAGCAGGGAAAAATACACGGCATCTCCGTATTCACGGTATGCCTTTTTCAGGATCAGCTTTGCTTCCAGCAGCCCTCCCGGCAAAAGCAGATGCCGGAGGATCAGTCCCTTTTTTATCATACCTTTTTCATCAAAACGGCATTCTCCCGTCTGACGGAACATCTCCCTTATGGCCGCTGCCGCCTTCTCCGGATAGTCCGCCGCATGGCAGTATCTTTCCGCGCGCTTTTTCGAATAAAACTTCATATCCGGAAGATAGACATCGATCCGTCCTTCCAGCATATGAAGAGCTTCCTTCTCAAGATAAGCCGAGCTGTTAAACACAAAAGGCAGAGAAAAACCCTGCCGCTTCGCCCGGCCGATGGCATCCGCCAACGCCGGAATATAGATATCGCCGGTGACCAGATTGATATTGGCCGCCCCCTGCTCCTTAAGCTCATAAAAGATCTCACACAGACGTTCCGGACTTACGGACCTGCCGAAGAGTTCTCCGTCCCGCATACGTGATATCCTGTGATTCTGGCAGAAAACACAGCCCAGGTTACATCCCGAAAAGAAAACAGCTCCGCTGCCGCTCTCCCCGGAGATACAGGGTTCCTCCCAGAAATGCAATGCCGCCCTCGCGAGCACCGGCAGGGTCCCGCCTCCGCAAAACCCCTTCTCTCCCGCAGCACGGTCAGCATTACAGCGCCGCGGACACAGCATGCAGCCCTGCGTTTTTTCCAGGGTCATTTCCGCATCCCGTCCCAGGCTGCCTGCAGGATCCCGAGCCTTCGGCTGCCGCCGCGGCCGCCAAAGTACTCCGCCGCAGCCGCTTCTCCTCCCGGAGTGCCGGTATCCGCCCGGAGCATCACATTGATCAATATATTCTCTCCGTTTCCGACCCGTTCCTGAGAAAAACCTTCCTCCAGCGTGTTAAGACCGAGAAGCGCCTCGTCTTCAGTGTTTGTCACCGCAAAAGCCGACGGCGGCGTTGTGTACCATAAATCTCCCTCAATCGCAGGAACAGTCTGTCGTACCGTTTCCAGCCGCAAAGCAAGGTCGATCGTTTCCTCTTCCTGCTCCTCCCCGGCTGCATCCGCATAGAGCTGATCGATCAGTGCCAGACAGGCATTCAGTCTGTTTTCATCATCCTTCACGGCTTTGGCGGAGATCGCCCAGCCGCCGGGAAGGATCTTTCCCACATTTTCAGTGAAACGCATGCAGCTGCTGCCGCTGCCGTCATCCCAAAGGGACAGCGGGATCATGACCGGGATACAACCCTCATCCGCTTCTCCTTCCACGTCAATAAGCTGCGGATCCCGCCCGGCATAAGTCATCAGGCCCTGATATGTCACCGGTTCCGCGTTATTCAGCATATTCTGCCCGCCGTTCACATAGAAGGAACTGATCAGACCTTCCCTGTTCATTTCGTTCATCTTCAGCAGCACATCATAGCTGCCCTGTTCACAGCGCGCGTCATGCAGCACGCCGTTCCTGTCGATATAGAGATAAGCATCGCTGTTCAGCCCCCGCACACCGAAAAGCATTCCTGCAAGCTGATACAGCCCGGCCCGGCTCGCATTGCTGTCTTCCCGCGGCGCAAACAGCCCCGTTACATTTCCCTCCGGAGAAAGCGTCGCGGTATTTGCGAGCGTACAGCGAAGCAGCGCCACCAGCTCATCCGCATCCCAGGCTGCGTTCCTGCCAAGGAAAAGATCGGAGCGTTTTGTTCCGTAATAGCCGTTATAAGCTTCATCGATATAGCTGCGGAACATGTTCACCGCATCCGTTCCGCTCATGGCTCCGGCTGCATTCATCTTTGCAATGATATTTCCGGCTGCATCATAATTTTTGCTGATCGTTTCCGTACCGCTGCCGTCCGCTTTCACCACTTCCACGCTGAGCTTTCCTTCAAGCGGCATGAAAGGCTGATAAACGGGAAGCGCTGTCCTTCCGCTCATCTGCGGTGCAAATTCATCCTTACCGTCAAGAAGGATCTTTACCCAGTCGGCCCGCATATAAGGAAGTTTTTCGATCTTTTTCGGATCGGAAAGATAAGGAACCGCATAAATGGCTCCTGCATGGTCTTCATCCGTCGAAAGCGAGATGCTCATGCGTACAACGGGATTTTCCTCAAGAAAAGCAGCAAAATGCGGCATCCTGTCAAGGTATTCCGACAGATCTGCCAGTTCCCCGGCTTCCCCGGCTTCCTTCATCTGCAATCCCGAGACTGACAGCATATCAATGCTGTCCAGCTTTTCCTGCCAGCGCTGAAAACACTCCGTATCCGTCTCCCCGCCGTAGTGGTCTTCGATCACGATATCCAGCCGGTCCTGTAATGCTGCCCATTCGGGTTTCAGATCACCTCTGTGATAGCTCCGTCCGTCGATCTGCATATCCTCCGTAAAACGCATACGGCCCTGTTGTCCGTCCGTTGCACAGGAAATGCGGATCACGCTTCCTTTTTCATAAGCTGTGTTGTCACTGCTTTTTTCTTCTGCTGCCGGCTGCTGCCCGCCCGCCTGCATTTCGGCCGGCTCGGTCGCCGCCTCCGCCAGCACTCTCTGCGCTTCATCATCCCCACAGCCTGTCAGCAGCATTGCCGAAAGCGCAAATACCGCAGCTGCGGAAGCTATATATGATCGTTTCATCATTTCTGCCTCAGATCTTCTTTTTAAGGAAACTCAGGATCTCCGCCCTGGTCGTAGACTTCAGGAGATATCCGTCCGGTTTCAGGCTCATGACCCGGGATACCGCTTCCTTTGTCCCTATGCCGGTGAGAAAGATCACCGGGATATGTTCCGTAGCTGCTTCCTGTCTGAGCATCTGCAGCACCTGCGGCCCGTCCACGACAGGCATCTCATAATCCAGAAGGATCAGATCCACCTTTTCGTTCTCGGGTACCCTGAGCAGGAAGCTGATCGCCTGCATCCCGGCTGTCACGATATCCACCCTGTAGTCATCCCTGATCCATTCCCTGACCATCTTGGCATAGGAAGGATCATCATCAACGATCAGGATACGTTTTTTTGTCACGGCTTCCGTAACCCGGTTTAACTCCCTGTGTACCATCGCCTCCAGAGCATTCATATCCACAGGGCGGTCCATCCAGCCAAAACCGGCAGCCTGCGGGATATCCGCGATCAGTTCCTCATGATACTTCTTCTCTCCGAATATGATCATCCGCTGACCGCTGTCTCTGATGATCTCGCTGACCCTGAGCAGGACATTCTTTTTCAGAATATCCTCCATGATATCGCCGGGCAGATAGAACATAAACAATGCTGCCCTGTCCACAAGGCGGAGCGCTGCTTCTTCAATGTTTTCCGTAACCGTTTCGACACTGTATTCCAGCTCTGCAAGTTTCCGTTCAATGCCCTTGACTATGACACTGTACTGAAACATGAGAATGACGATCTCCTTACTGTCGGCAGCTCCCATCGTTACTTTTCCTCCTGTGAGATAATCGACACTATACTACCCTAAAATCTCGTAATAAACAAGGGTCTGGTTCATAAGCTGGTAAGCCACCTCCCCGAAAGTGACCGGCCCCGTATACGGCGGCGTCTTCTTCCCGTTCAGCCCGCAATACAGATAATTCAGGATACAGTTAAAGGAAATGACGGGATTGCGAGCCCCCGCGGCGTCGATCTGTTTCTTAAACTCCACAGCATAATCCTCCACCGGCACGGCAAAACGGTATTCGATGTCCTTAAATACCGGGGCATAAAAACTGACCTTTCCGTCTCCCACTTCCTTTATGGATGTATTGATATAGGAGCCGTTATAATCCGCCACCAGAGGCATCTTCGCATCAAAGCCCTTCTTTCCGATATACTCCGCAAAACTCACATCCTGACCGTTCACACTGCACCTCGTGACGTTCAGTTCATTGTCATAGAAGCGGATCACAGGATCGGTCTTGTCGTCGCTGAAGATATTGATCATATTGATCATGGCGCTCTTTCCCTCGGGAAGCTTTATATACAGGACGACCGCTTTATCGGTATAGGACTCTCCGCTGCTCCCGTCATATACCCTGATCTCTCCGCCATCATCCAGATCCGCACCCGCGATCCAGCCGATGACCGGATGCATGAGCAGTTCTTCCACATCGGGAGCCTCCCTGGCATATTTCATCGCCACCGCTGATCCGAAGGGCATGATGAGCATCGTAAGGCCGTTATCATAACACTCTTCCACGATCTGAAAGATATTATACTTTCCGTATACCGCGATACGGACATCCTCAGCCTGATCGATAACGTTCACAAAAAGTCTGTCTTTTGAAAAAACGCCCCCATCTTCACTGATAAAGTACGGCGTAGTCCCGCCGATCCACTTCCCCTTCGGAAGCTTCCGGAGCAGCGTATCGTCTGCCGCAATATGTAATACCTTTCCTTCGTTGATCAGGGCGATCGTTTCTTCCAAACTCTTGAGCATAAGCGTAACCTCCTTATTTAACAGACTCTGTCTTTATCAAAGCGCAGCAATATTCGCCAGATCCACCTTTGCAACGATCGTGTATTTCGAGAGGAATTCCTCCATCTCCTTCATACACGCGTCCATGCTCCCGGGATCTGCCTGTACTTTCTTTTTCAGCTTTGTGATCAGCATGTTAAAAGCCAGATTCATCGATGTGTATTTCAGTTCACCCCGAAGGATCTTTTCCAGCTTTCCCCGTATGTTATCTTCCATTCGTCTCCTCCTCTTTCTTTATCCTTTCAGCACTTCCAGCATTCCTTCATAATCCAGCGCCTCTGCCTTTCCCCGGAGCAGCAGGAATCTTTCCTTTTCCGCTTCAGGTATGGCATAGCCATCAATCTCTTTCAGGATCTCTTCTACCATGTCACAGTCCATCGCCTCCGCAGCTTCACGCAGCCCTTCATATATGCTTTCCATAAGGTAACTGTCCGCTACAGGCCTGTTTTTCTCTTTCCCTTCATCTCCGTTCCGCTCCTGCGTAAATACCGGGGCAAGAGAGTCCCGGAGGGCCAGATACTCTTTCATAACGGACGGATGATGTTCCCTGATGTAAGCGGTATCCTTTTCTTTCCCGGCATTCTCCAGCAGCTCTGCCTTTTCTCCGAGTTCCGTTGCCCCTACCAGTCTGGCCGAACTCTTCAGTGCATGGATCCGTATCGTATAATCCTCCCAGTCTTCTGCAGAATAAATCTTTTCCAGTTCCTCATGCTTATTCGTAACAGAATCAAAGAAGATCTTCAATACCGCCTTAAATGCATCAGCGGAGCCGCTGTTTCGTATCGCCGCCTCCGTATCGATACACTTCAGTTCCTTATACCATGTATCCTCCGTTTCTTCAAGCAGTTCCGTCCGTTCCTCCGGCACGGGCTGCAGTTCTTCCTCTGCCTCAGAAAGCTCTGTTTCCTCCGTATCGCTTTCCGGAGCCTGCTCCTCTATGCTTTCCCTGCTCTCCACAGCTCTCTCCTCCGCGGTCACATCGTCTATAAAGGATGCAATATTGTACGATTTGTCCGATTTTGTAAAATACAGGATCCCAAAGGTCCCGGGACCGGAGTTTGTGGAAATGGCTGCCGAAGCCTGCTGAAAGACCACATGCTCAAAACGTGCCGCTTTCCCGATCTCCTCCTCGATCCACGAAAGTGTTTCTTCCGGGATATCCACATAGGTAACAAACACCAGCTCCGGATCCGGGATCACATCAGCCGGAAGTGCTGTTTTGATATAACCCCGGTAAGCTCTTTTCGTTTTTCCAAACCAGAATCCCTGGATGCCTGTCCTGTCTTTCCGGACGCGCAGCGCCGGATGAAGGTTCAGTACTTTTGCGACCCCGTGAAGCCTGCGGCTGACCAGCCCCTTCCTTGCCATGTATTCCGTCGTATCAATGATAAAGCTGCATCTCAGCTGTTTTTTTACCTTTTCCAGCTCGGAAACGATATCACTGACCGACAGTCCCTGCTGCGCCAGCTTGCAGGCGACCATCACCAGTATTCCGGTAGCGCTGGAAAGCACCTCCGAGTTGATCACCGTAACATTATCAAATGCCCTCGCTGCCTCACAAGCCGTCCTGTAGTCCTTACTCATGTTCGACGTGAGCGCGATATATATCAGATGATGAGCCTTTTTCAATGCCTCCGCAAAAAATTCCGTGTACTCAGCCTCATCCGGCACCTCGGAAACAGCTTCTTTGCCCTCGGATACATGACGGATCAGCTCATAAGCATCTATGTGAACGCCATCCTTGAAAACGCCCTCTTCGGTACGGATGCGGAAAGGCATGACGGGGATATGCATCTTGCGGATCACAGGATCGGGCAGATCACACATATTCGAACTGGTGATGACGACCGGAAGTTTTTCCGCATACTTATCCGATGTATGGATCTCGCTGTCATCTCCCATCATTACATTCCGGAGTATGATCTTCTCCCTGGAGATATGCCGGATCAGGATCTCCTCCATAGCCGTACCGGAAACCGGTTTTACAAGATATCCGTCAAAACCTGCCCGGTTATACAGTTCTCTGTTCTCACTTCCCGCATTCGCCGTAAGCACGATGACCGGCGTATTCCGGTTCAGGCCGCCTGCCTGTTCCCGCAGGAGTTTCAGACATTCGATACCATCCATCTCCGGCATCAGATGGTCCATGAAGATGGCGTCATAATGCGCTTTCTGGCACATATCCAGCGCTGCTTTCCCGCTCAGCGCCTTATCGATAGCCATATCGGTATCTTCCAGAAGTCTCCGCTCCACTTCCAGGTTCATCTCATTGTCATCCACGATCAGGATACGGACCTCAGGCGCCAGAAAGCTGCTCTCATAAACACTTCTCTTCACCACCTGCTGATTGTGGATGTTCAGCTCCCCTATCTTCCCGTGATCGGAAACCTTCTGCCGGAGACTGACCGAAAACGTAGAACCCTCACCGTAGATACTGCTCACGGTGACATTCCCGTCCATGAGCTCTGTCAGCTGCTTTACGATACTGAGTCCCAGTCCCGTACCCTCGATATGCCGGTTCTTTCCTTCGTCCACTCTCTTAAAGGCGTCAAAAAGATAAGGAAGATCTTCCTTCCGGATCCCCATTCCCGTATCCGACACGGAGATCAGCAGCTCTACCATATCCTCTTCGGCTTCCCTGCTTTCGACACGAAGACCAACGTGGCCTTCCTTTGTATATTTGACCGCGTTATTGAGCAGGTTGATGATCACCTGCTTGATACGCACTTCATCCCCGTACAAAAGCTGTGGTACTTCCGGATCCACGCTCACTTCGAAACCGAGCCCTTTATCATGCGCTCTGAGCCACATCATATTAACGATCTCCGAAAGCATATCCCCGATCCGGTAATCAACGGGAACGATATCCATGCTTCCGGCCTCTATCTTGGAAAAATCGAGGATATCATTGATCAATGCCAGAAGCATTTTCCCCGATCCCTGTATCCCCAAAGCATCGCGGATGATCTCATCGGAAGCCTCCTGATCCCGGAGTATCAGTTCATTGAGCCCCAGGATGGAATTGATCGGCGTACGGATCTCATGGCTCATGCTGGAAAAAAAGCGGTTCTGGGAGCGGGTCAGTTCCTCCGCTCTTTCCGCTTCCTTTTTCGCACGCTCGTTCTCCTGGGCAAAGAGACGCCCCTGGGACCAGGTCATGACAAAGCAGAGCACGCCCACCATGATCAGCGAAAGGAAGGAATCCACATAGAACATTTCCCGGCTATGCTGATATACCGTCTCCGGATAACAATAGGCCGTAAAGAAACAGGCAAAGGTCAGCAGCGTGATCAGCAGAAACATGACCATGCGCCATTTGCCCCGGAGCAGAAGCCCGACATACATAAAGGCGAAGATGATCCAGAGCACGCCGCCGCCTTCCAGGCCGCCGCCGAAAAAGAACAGCGTCGGCAGGATGGCAAACACAAGAGCGATCACGATTAGCCGGATCGCGAGTTTCAGCTTATCAAAGTGCAGGCAGATCAGAACGATGAGCGGCACCAGAGTGATCGTCAGACCCAGTATGATCAGTTCATACAGATTTTCACCGGTGATCAGATCGCCGATAAAGGCGATGAACACCGTTACTTCCGACATGAAGGTCAGGATCAGGAAGATCCGTTCAATAAAGTCCCTTTCCGGATCCTTTACGGCATCAAAGGCAGCTTTGATCAGTCTCATTTGCGCTCACCTCCTCTGCCTTTGCGGGAACTGCCGAGTACCCTCTGCACCACCCGTTCAAAATCCGCCATATTGATCGGTTTTGCGATAAAGCCGTCAAAGCCTTCCTGCAGGAACATTTCCCTTGCACCGGATACAGCGTTTGCCGTGAGCGCGATGACAGGGGTCTCCCTGTTCAGGGATTCCGCCAGTCCCTTGATCTGCTTCATGGCTTCCACGCCGTCCATCTCCGGCATCATATGATCCATGAAGATCAGGTCATAATCATTCTCCCGGTATTTACGGATCGCCTCTTTTCCGCTTGCTGCGGTTTCAATGATCATCTCGTAATTACGAAAGAGCGATGTCGCCACAACAAGATTCATCGGTTCATCATCCACGACCAGTGCCCGCACTCCTCTGAATACCGGTTTCTCGGTATTTTCAACACCGTCCGTATCTTTTGCATTCCTGCCTTCGTTCAGGATCTTAAGCACAGGATAAGCATATAAAGGCTTAGGCAGCAGCATGACCCCGCTGTTCTCGGGAAGTTTCAGATCGTTCCCCGCAGAAACCGCCACCACGATACCTTCTTTGGCAAGAGCCTCAAAATACCCCCTGTTCTCCTCATATTCCTCCTGCCCCATAAACACATGGCTTACATTCAGTTTTCCCTTCAGCCGCTCCACTTCGTAAACCGTTTCCGCAGGATATAAAGGCACATGTACGCCCATGGCAAGTTTTGATGCCATGCCGCGATAGAAATCACGTAATCTCGGAACCTTATATTTATCCGGCCGTACATGGAAAAGGACCGCTCCGTCAAAGTTCTTTTCCAGAGACAGACAGGGTTTCGCGTCCACAACCTTCTGCGGGATCGTTACCCGTATCGTCGTCCCGTTTCCTTTCTCGCTTTCGATCCTTACGAAGCCGCCCATCCTGTGTGCAAAACCATACACGATAAACAGTCCGAGACCGATACCTCCCGAACTGCGGTTTCTTTTTTTATTCTCCTGATACATCCCCTCGGTGACCGAGTGGACCGCATTCCGGTCCATACCGATGCCTGTATCCGTCACCTCTATGCTCAGGTTTACCCCGTAATCCGTGTTCTCGCTGTACATCTTTACGGAGATACCGCCCTGTCTCGTAAACTTGACTGCATTCTCCAGCAGATGCCGGAAGATCTTATGAAGCTTCTTGATATCCCCTTTCATCATTGCGGGCGTCTGCGGGTCCAGATCCACGACCAGTTCCAGCTCATCAGCCTTATCACTCAAACGGAAGCCCATGACCACATCATTGATCAGCGAGGTACTCATATAGTTTTCTTCCTCAAGAAAGATCTTTTTCCTTTTGCATTCCGTGTAATCCTGGATATCTTCAATCTGGTTCGCCAGCCTTACTCCCGCCGACCTGATGGCATCAGCTTCCTGTCCCGCCCCTCTCCGTATCAGCAGATCGGACATACCGTTTACGACATTGACCGGTGTGCGCAGTTCATGGGAGATATTTGACAGGAAATCCTCCATGCTTGCGTCATTTGCGGCAATACGCGCTTCCTTCCGCCTGTTCTCTTCCTCATCCTCGCGCCTTTCGCGGATCATTCTGACGCTGATGGAATATACCAGCAGAACGATCGACACATGTAGCAGTATCCTGGATATGGTAAGGCTGTCGTATACGAGAGGATCGCCTCCGGGCAGATTCAGAAAATGTATGCCCAGCAGGATGAAAAATTCCAATAGAAGCGTATTCATCATATAAACGCTGTTTAGTATGGAAAAGGTAATCATGACCAGAACCACAGCCAGCGCGATGTCGAAAAGACTGGTCTTGTGTATGCCATGATAAAACAGCAGAAGAACAGCTACGGCAAAATAGAAATACTTACGGATGCCGGGGTCGAGCCTGTCCATAAAATATACCGTCCACAGGGACAGGATACCGACAACGACTACAACCGGGACCCAGAATTCCCAGCCCATCACGAAATTCTCTACGATCAGTCCTACCGATGCAAGTGTAGCGACAAAAATAATGAATTTCTCATTACTCTTCTGACTCATGCACGACCTTCCTTAATGGATCAATGTTAAAACATGCCAATATTATTATACAGTACAAACAGATATCTGCAAGCAATTTCCGATATATAAAACAAGCATGCCGCTTGCGGCATGCCCGCGCCGGACGCGCTTGCCCGGCAGCATTTTCCTATACAGTAAAAAACATGCCCCACAACGTGGAGCATGTCTTTGCTGCGTTACGTCCTTTATCAGCCGAAATATCTCTTCAGGAGCCCCTCAAAAGCCTTGCCGTGCCTTGCTTCGTCACGGGCCATCTCATGAACGGTATCATGGATCGCATCCAGATTAAGTTCCTTCGCGCGCTTTGCCAGATCCGTCTTGCCTGCGGTAGCGCCGTTTTCGGCATCCACACGCATCTCAAGGTTCTTTTTGGTGGAATCCGTCACCACCTCACCCAGAAGCTCCGCAAACTTGGCAGCATGCTCTGCCTCTTCAAAAGCGGCTTTCTCATAATACATACCCACCTCGGGGTAGCCTTCACGCATGGCAACACGTGCCATTGCCAGATACATACCGACTTCGCTGCACTCACCTTCAAAGTTTGCACGCAGATCCTTGATGATATCCTCGGGTGCACCCTTTGCTACTCCCACCACGTGCTCTGCAGCCCAGGTCTTCTCTCCTTCCTGTGCTTTGAACTTCTCTGCAGGTGCATGACAGATCGGGCACTCTGCAGGGGGATTATCGCCTTCAAAAACGTAACCACATACCGAACATACAAATTTCATTGGAAACACCTCCTGCCGTATTATATTTGCCTTTCAGCATGAGACCATTGTATTACGGACAGATGTTTTCGTCAAGCAGATACGATACGGATCAATGGTGCCTCACCACTTCAAAACGCTGCAGGCTCACTTCCTCCCCGGGGCCTATCCCGGCTTTGCGTTTTGCGATGGCGATCTGCTCCTCCACGGTATCGATCCCGTCCAGATCCGGCAGGAGCAGCCCCCGTCGGAAACCCTTGCTTACGATCACTCCGTAGCGTTTCACATCCAGCGCTTCCGGTCCCGCGATATCTTCAGGCTCCCCCAGCACGTCCACGCTGTATTCCAGATAAGGCAGCTCCTCCGGACGCAGCGGCGAAAAACGCGGATCCTCGGTTCCCGCACTTATGGCATTACGCAGCAGTTCCTCCGCGAGGCAGCTGCGCACCGGAAGTATGGTCCCGATACAGCCCCTGAGCTGTCCGTCCTTATGCAGGGATACAAAAGCCCCTGCCTGTTTCTCCAAAAGCTGCTCCCGCAGTTCCTCCGCTTCCGCTTCGTTTTCCAGCACCTTTTTTACCGCAGCGGCAGCATCCGCCAGGCGTATACCGTCCCTCACATAACTTTCCAGCGACATCCGCGCCAGCCGTACAAAAGGATCCTGTTTATCATGGGCCGCTTTGATCTCCGAAAGCATTTTTTCTTCCCTTATCTTCAGAAAACGTCTCTCCTCCACAGCTCCCTGCGGATGGAAAAGACAGATACCGTACCCCACGCCGAAGGTCGCTTCATGAGACAGTTCCTCCGCGATTACCGCGCGGCCGTCCAGCGCTCCCGCCATCATCACGAAGGAACGGTGTCCGCATTCCGCCGCCTTGTCGCAGAAACTCTCATCAAAATCGAATAATTCTCCAAAATTTCCGCTGCCCATGACCCGCATGATGCGCTCATCGTATTGCGGTCCTTCGGGAGCCAGACCGTAGGGTCCGTCCTCTTTCTGTTTGTGGGACAGATCGCCGCTCGCCACATAAACAGCCCTGCGTCCCAGCTGGGCAAGTGCCTGCGTGATGCACTGCCCCAGACGATAATGCTCGGAAAGCGGCAGTCCGGAAAGTCCCACCCGCAGCAGTTTGAATTCGGAGTACTTCGGAAGAATGAAATACAGCGGCACCATCACTCCGTGATCCAGGGAAGGATCACGCTGCCCGTCGCCTCCCGCAGGGATCCCTTCCATCTCCGCAAGTCCCGCGACCAGCTCCGCAAGTTCCGCATCATATTCCACGCTCATTTCCACTTGCGCTGCGCCGAATCGTCCCATATCCCCATGCGCCTCTTTTCCCGGTGAGATATGAAAATAGTCCGCATACATCACAGTATGCGGACTCGAGATCACAATGGTATCCGGATGCAGCGAAGCGATCATATCCGCTGCTTTTGAAAATGCTTCAGCCGTTGCGCTGATCTTTTTTTCTTCCCCATGTCCCACCTCCGGAAGGATGATGGGCGGATGGGGGAGCATGCACGCTCCGAGAAAAGGATGATCTTTCGTCATGGCAGACTCCTTCTTTATCATTCGGCGTAATCCCAGTAAACGCTCCACACATTCTCATTTTCATCAATGGCATCTACCAGGTCATCCAGTGCTTCCTCCGTCATGGCACTCGGTACTGCCAGATGATATTCGTCATATTCCTCATCATACCCCTGATTGCTCAGGCCGAACTGTGCCGCGATCTCATCGATCACGGATGCCGGAGTATCCTCATCGATGGTGATGTAGATGATCGCATTTACAAGCTCTTCCTCTTCTTCCTCATCCTCGTCCCAGTCTTCTTCATCATCATAGTCTTCATCATAATCCTCATCATCTTCTTCTATATCAATTTCTTCATCCGGGTCTTCTTCCTCTTCTTCCGCCGCATCTTCACCGGCCGCTTCTGTCACGACCTCAATGGAGATATCGCCGTTTTCCGGCTGAACGGTTTTTCCATTATCCTTGTTCTGCGGAACCAACGATACTCCCTGCGTTTCCCCGCGTAAGGATTGCTTATCTTCACCCACTTCCGCGGCAGCATCTGTGGATGCCTCGGCCATCGCCATATCCGCCATAACACTGTTGTCTGCGGCTGCCATCGGAGCGCCGGTCTCGTTCTGCTTCGTGCGGCCGTTCATTATTGTGATCACAACGGGGATCATGATCGCTACGCACAGGAGAGCCGCCGCCGGCAGCACCCAGCGCCGCCAGTTAAAGACCTTTTTCTTTTTGCCCGATCCTTCCTTCGCATCTGCAGCCTTTTCGGAAGCCGATGCTCCGAACACCCCTGCGATAACGCCCTTCGCCTCGTCGTCAGCTTCGCTGCCGCTTTCATCGTCCTTTTTTTCTTCGGAAAGCATTTCCGTCTTCTGTTCTGCTCCTCCGAGAACTTCAGCCACGCCTGCTGCCAGCACCGCTTCATCTTCTTCCGTCTCACTTACCGCTTCCGTGCCCGTTTCAGCTTCTTCCGCTGCTGTCGGCCCTTCGGCGATCGCCGCATCGACCATTTTTTCTATACGGTCCCAAAGCGCAGGCGGATCTTCCTCGATCAGTTTTTTGTATTCTTTCTCAAAATCCTTATTCATATCCGCAACTCCTTAACTTTTTCATTGCCGCCTGGTAACGCCAGGTCACGGTTCCCAGAGGGGTCTGAAGAGTATCGGCGATCTCCTGGAAGGTCATCTCCGAAAGTATCTTCATACTCACCACTTCCCGCTCTGCCGGCTTCAGACGATCCAATGCCTCCTGAACGGAAAGATTTTCGACGATCAGTTCTTCCGGTCCCTGTTCCTCGGACGCTGCAGACGAGATGATATCATTCTCGTCATCATCCGGAAGTACTTCCCGCTTATGCTTTCGCAGTTCATCGATCGCCATATTCCGTGCGATCGTGGCCAGATAGCCTTTATGTCCGTTTCCGGGCCGGTATTTCTCTGCCGTTTTCCAGATGCGCAAAAACACCTCGCTGGTCACATCTTCAGCTGCTTCTTTTTGCTGCACAACGCCATACACTACCGAATACAGATAAGGGAGATACTCTTCATATATTTCCTTTAAGGCTGTCTTATCTCCTTCGGCAATGCTTTTCATACATTGCGCAAATCTTTCATCATTCACGTTTTTTCCTCTTCGCAGCCTTTTCATATAATGATACGGCTGCCATTCTTTTTTTTATGGCTTTTATGTTTTTTTTCTGTATATACACCGCCTGCCCCCGAAAGGGCTCTTGATGTTTTACCCCAAACAGTTTACACTATTCCCAGCCAAATGAAAAGAGGTAGTTTTTTATGGAGATCGAACGCAAATTTCTGGTCCGGGAATTGCCCGCGGACCTCGCATCATATCCATCACGGCAGATCAGCCAGGCTTATCTGTGTACCGATCCGGTCGTACGGGTACGGCAGGACAATAACGATTTTTATCTGACCTATAAAGGAAAAGGCTTTCTTGCCCGTGAGGAATACAATCTCCCTCTGAACCGGGAGGCTTATGAAAAGCTCTCTTCCAAGGCGGATGGTAACGTCATTTCCAAAACCCGCTACCTGATCCCTCTGGAAAACAGCTCTCTCACTATAGAACTGGATGTTTTTGATCCGCCCTTTGCTCCGCTGGTACTGGCGGAAGTAGAATTTGAGAACATTGATGAAGCGCAGGCCTTCACGCCCCCCGACTGGTTCGGGGATGATGTGACCGAAGACAGGCATTACTCGAATTCTTATTTATCCGAACACCTTCCGTAGAGCGCATTCATTCTTCGTATCCTGCGGGCAAGTTCCTCCGTCAGCATACCTTTCTGCATGCGCCAGTTCCAGTTATCTCCCAGGGTAGAGGGCGTATTGATGCGCGCCTCACTTCCAAGCTCCAGATAATCCTGCAGCGGAATGATCGCGGTATCCGCCACGGAGGACAGCGCAACACGGATCAGTTCCCAGCCGATCTGTTTTGTGTTCTTTATCCCGAGATACTCTTTTACAAAATCACGGTCTTTCTTTCTCAGCCGGGAATACCAGCCAAGAACCGTATCGTTATCATGCGTTCCCGTATATACCACACAGTTCGTTTCATAATTGTGAGGAAGATAATCATTATCCTCCGCACTGTCAAATGCAAATTCAAGGATCTTCATTCCCGGATATCCGCAGCGTTTTACCAGACGCTTGACTCCGGGCGTAAGAAAACCAAGGTCCTCCGCAATGATCTCTTTCTCGCCGAGTTTCTGCTTCATTACCCTGAACAGCGAATACCCAGGTCCTTTTTCCCAGTGTCCGAATTCTGCCGTGGCATCTCCGTAGGGGATCGAATAATACGCTTCAAATCCGCGGAAATGATCGATCCTCACCACATCGTACATATCAAAGCAGAATGCCAGTCTCTGCATCCACCATTCATACCCTGTTTCCTGATGATAGTCCCAACGGTACAGAGGATTTCCCCACAGCTGTCCCGTTTTCGAAAAATAATCCGGAGGGCAGCCTGCGACTGCTAAGGGAAAACCTTTTTCATCCAGCCGGAAAAGTTCCGGATGCGACCAGCTGTCCGCACTGTCAAATGCAACATAGATCGGCACATCTCCGATGATGCGTATTCCTTTTTCATTAGCATATTTCTTCAGCGCATGCCACTGGCGGAAAAAGAAAAACTGCATAAAGCGGAAAGCATCTGCTTCTTTTTTTATTTCCGGATCAGCCTTTGCACGCTTCAGCGCAGCTGTTCTGTGCAGACGCAGATCTTCTTCCCAGCATGTAAAACTCAGGCCGTGGTGTTTTTCTTTCAATGCCATGTACATTGCGTAATCATCAAGCCAGAACGCATTGTCGCGCACAAATTCACGATATTCTTTTTTCTTTGTGATCCCGCTGTTATGAAATGCTTTTTTCAGAAGATCGAATCGATACTGCCAGATCTTTTCATAATCAACCTGCGTGGGATCCTTTCCCCATTTCTTTGCATTGCATTCCTTTTCCGTGAGAAAACCCAGATCGATCAGTTCCGTCAGATCGATCAGATAGGGATTCCCTGCAAACGTGGAAAAAGACTGATACGGTGAATCCCCGTATCCCGTCGGCCCCAGCGGAAGTACCTGCCAGAAGCTCTGTCCGGCTTCAGCAAGAAAATCCACAAAATCATATGCCTCTTTTGAAAAACATCCGATCCCGTATTTCGACGGTAAAGCCGTAACCGGTAACAGGATTCCGCTTCCACGTTTTTTTTCCATTTCTGATCCCTCATATTTTCAGCCGGAAAAGACGTTCTTTTCCTTCCTGTTAAAAGTGCCGAAACCTTTTCCGTTTCGGCACTCATTCATTCCGATATTATTGTCCTGCAAGCAGCGATTTATTTATCCGTTTTCTTTGCAGTCGTCTTCTTCGCTGCCGGCTTCTTTGCAGTTGTTGCCTTCTTTGCGGTCGTCGCTTTCTTTGCGGTCGTCGCTTTCTTTGCGGTCGTTGCCTTCTTTGCAGGCTCTGCTTTCTTTGCGGTCGTTGCCTTCTTAGCGGTCGTTGCCTTCTTAGCGGTCGTCGCTTTCTTTGCAGTCGTCGCCTTCTTTGCGGTCGTTGCCTTCTTTGCAGGCTCTGCCTTCTTTGCAGTCGTTGCCTTCTTTGCGGTCGTTGCCTTCTTTGCAGGCTCTGCCTTCTTTGCAGTCGTCGCTTTCTTTGCGGTCGTTGCCTTCTTTGCAGGCTCTGCCTTCTTTGCGGTCGTTGCCTTCTTTGCGGTCGTTGCTTTCTTTGCGGTCTCTGCCTTCTTTGCGGTCGCTGCTTTCTTTGCAGGCTCTGCCTTCTTTGCAGTCGCTGCCTTCTTAGCAGTCGTTGCTTTCTTTGCGGTCTCCGCCTTCTTCGCGGTCGCTGCCTTCTTCGGTGCAGCAGCCTTCTTCACAGCTGTCTCTTTTTTTGCAGCAGTTTTCTTTGCTGCAGTTGTTTTCTTTTCTTCTGCCATTTTTCTCTCCTCCATTTCAAATGATGATCGTGCTTTATTATTCTCCGTTAAATCGTGTTTAGTTTACCTTATTTATGTTAACAAATCAAGCGTTTTTTCTTATTTTTTCAATATTTTAAGCGTTTTCCATCTCATTCTTCGGCATGTTTTTATACATGCGATATGTAAAAAACGCGATCACTGCAGTTTCCGCAAACACCACAATCTCAATAATATAAGGCGATACAGCGCTTAACATCAACACAACTCCCGTATCAACAAACATGTGGATCAGGAATGCATACACATAATAGATCCATTTTTTTTCGGAAACCGCGCGATAAATGATCACAGATAAACAGACCTGTAATACGATCGCACTGATACGTTCGATCCCCGGAAGAAACATTTCTGCCGAAGGCGTCGTCCACAAAACGGAAAGCTGTTTCACCGTTTCTTCTCTCATCGATTCATCAATGACAGACAGGAGCTGGTCTATTCTTCCTTCATTGATCACAAATGCGATCATAAGATTGGAAAGATATGTCAGTCCTACAATAAGCATTGCTTCAAGACCGCCATGTCCGATACCGAACAGGACCGCGTTTTCTTTCGAAGATCTGTTTTTCATCAGATACTTCATCATCAGAAAACGTCCCGTCTCCTCAAACACTGCAGCAGTCAGTCCGCCGTACAGCGCATAGAGTATAATGTGCTCCTCAAAAAAACTGTTTCCGACTGCAGCGATCACATACCGGTGCAGCATGGATTCCAGCACCATTGAGGAAAGCAGAAAGCATAATGCACCGATAAAAAAACTGAGCAGTTTTGCTTTCAGTCTCACCATCGCAAAGACCGCAAGCGCAACCGGCAGCACGACTGAGATCGCACATGAAAAGATCATACCCGTGATCGATGCTGAAGGAATCATTTCGACTGTCATTTTCATTTCTCCTTTTCTTTCATAAAACGTTTCAGATGCTGATATGGATTCTTATCCGTTCGCTTTTACAAAGCTCATTGTAACACATCCGTTTTTCAAATGAAAATAAAAAAACCGGGAGGTCCGTCCTCCCGGTTCAGATCATTTTCAGTCGATCACATTCTTTACACCGACGATCGGTTCGAAATTGATCGAAGATACGATACATCCCATTCTTGAATTTGCTTCATGAACGATCTGGCCGTTACCGATATACATAGCCACATGCGAGCATCCGCCGTAACCGTAACAGATGATATCACCCGGCTGAACCTCTGCCAGAGAGATCGGGCGCCCCGCCGTTGCGAGCTGCCCCGAAGGTGTACGGCTCAGGCTGTATCCAAAGGCACGGTATACATAGCAGGTGAAGCCGGAACAGTCCGTTCCTCCCGCAAGACTCTGTCCACCCATCACATAACGGTTCCCGACAAACTGCATCGCATAGTTGATGATCGCCTGACGAAGTTCCGGATTGCTGGAATAATTTGCTGCCGCCGCATTCACCGCAAGCGTCACATCTTCCTGTACTGCCGCAAGCCGGGCTGCCTGTTCACGCTGCTCTTTCTTTTTCTTTTCTTCCAGTTCCTTACGTTCTTCTTCGAGAGATTTCGCAGTGATATAATCTTCTTCGATCATCGCATACTGCGCTGCGATATAGCCCGTCTTATTGGAATACTCGACTTTGATCCACTCTCCGTCTTCTTCAATAACCTTTGCTTTCTCACCGGCTGTCAGATAACCGATGACGGCTCCGTCCATTCCCGCCTCATTACGGACGTTCAGAACGTTGGCCTGTATGACGGCACTGTGCGTAACGTACTGATCGATCACACCGATCAGATCCTCATCATAATAAAAATACTCAGCCTTGATAAAGCCTTCCACACTGCCGCTGCTCACCTGGAACCAGAGGCCGTCTTCCTGCTCGTAACGGTCGAGGATCTCGGCGACCGAACCGTCATACATCTTTCCGACGATCACGGAATCGGTACTTGGGCCGCTTCTTACATTTACGAAATCATAGGAAACATTTGCGATCGCAAGATTTTCGTACTCGTTATGTTCTTCCTGAAGATTTTCCGCCGCTTCCGCAGCAGCTTCCATTGCTTCTTTTTCTTTGATCTCTATTCCGTCCGCTGCACCGGCAAGAGGAAGTGCAAACTCCCCTTCCTGATCCCGGATGTCATCCAGCGCGATATATTCCGTATCAAGAGCGGCACCGCCCATCAGTCCGATCCCGTCTTCGGTCTCAGTCATGATAACGGGTGTACTGTCCTTCACATTCAGCTGTACTACCTGTACCGCTTCGCTTTCCGCATCAACTGCCGTTGTTTCGCTTTCCGTTGCCGATACAGGCTCGGCACCTCCGAGCAGCATAGCTGTCATCGCTCCGGCCGGCAGCCAGACACACTTAAGTTTTGCGGCAAAGCGATAGATATTTTTACGTTTCTTCTTATAAGTCATATAAGCTGAGATATAAGTCCTTTTCATCTGAACGCCGTACGCGACGGCGTGCTTAACATTTTTAAAACATTTGTAACATTTTTGTAACATTATACATGATTACATAAAAAATGCAAGTTTATTTTTGCAATTTGCCTATCTTGTGTTATAATGCCCAAAGAAACCCTATAGATGGTATACATAACTTACATATAGAACGGAAAGAGAAGAAAATGAAAAGCCATAATTTCCTGCGCCTTCTGCTCGTCTGCGGAACCGCGCTTTTTATATCTGCCTGCGGAACGGACAGCGGCAGTGATCATGCCGAGCCGTCGGCGCAGCCGACTCCGTACGACCTGACAGATACGATCGCCCCTGAGGAAGAGATCGAATTTATCGACCTCAGCAAAGCCACGCCCACACCGACCCCCACACCAGAGCCGGTGCGCGTGAGCCTGATGATGGTCGGCGATAACCTGCTTCATACCGGCATCTTAAATACCGGCAAGCAGGCTGACGGCAGCTACAACTTTGATTTTGAATTTCAGGATATCAAAGAATTCATCGATGCCGCGGACATCGCGATCATCAATCAGGAAACCCCCATCGGCGGTGATGACCGTCCCTTTACCAGTTATCCCACGTTCAACTCGCCGACCGCGGTAGCGGATGCCGAAGCAAAAGCCGGCTTCAACGTGGTGCTCGGCGCCACCAACCACGCATACGACCAGGGTTACAGCGGTCTGATCCATTTCGCCGATTACTATCACAATGCGCATCCCGAGATCCTGCTCTGCGGCATTCACGGCAGCGAGACGCCGGATCCGGATAAAAACCCGCGCATCTATCTGCTCGAGATAAAAGGCTATACTTTCGCGTTCATCAATGCAACCTACAGTCACAACTGGGAAAGTGTTGCATCGGACGCCATCGGTCATCTGGATTTTCTCTGTCCCTATGACAATTCGCGCAAGCTCGATATGACGAAAGTATCCGATCAGGTACTGGAGGATATACGGGAAGCCGATACGCTTGCCGATATGGTCATCGTCTGCCCGCACTGGGGCGTGGAATATACCTTCACTCCCATGCCTTACCAGACCACCATGGCACAGCAGATGATCGACGCCGGCGCAGATCTGATCATCGGCGCGCACCCGCATGTGGTGGAGCCCGTGGAATGGATCACCACCGACAGCGGCAACACCGCTCTCTGTTATTATTCTCTCGGAAATTACACCTCCACGCAGGATTATCCGGAACGCGTTTACGAAGCCATGGCCTGGGTAAGCTTTGAGGATCCGATGGACGGGAGCGGGCTGCACATCGTAAAAGAAAAGAGCGGCGCCCTTTCCCTGATCAATCATTATTCTTACGGCCCCATGCTCTTTGAACATGTCTATCTTCTGGAGGATTACAGCGAAGATCTCTGCCTGAAGCACGGACTTGTCGCGCGCACGGGACGCACGCCCCATATGAGTGATTTCCAGAAATGGGAACTGCAGCTTCTGGGCGAATATGCACTGAAACGTTCCGATGTGCTGGGAAGCCCTTCCGAAGAATAAAAAAGGGGGAGCCGTTTTGGTCCCCCCGTTTTTCCTCAGTGTATTTAAGTATAACGGTTCTTAAATTCCCGTGCCTGCTTATTCCCGGTCGCACACAGCTGAAAGCTTCGGCATAAGCAGTTTTTTTATTTCTTTATCCTGTATGAAGTGGTAGAGTTTGTGGCAAGAAGCATCCCGTCCGCATCCGTGATCTTCACTTCGCAGAAGAGGATCTTTCTCCCGTCTTTTACGATATGAGCCTCGGCAAAGATCTTTCCCTCACTTACGGATGAGATAAAACTGATCTGCGAATTCACGGCTACCGAGATCTCATTGTCAAAATCCTGATTGGCTGCAACGGCTACGGCCAGATCGGCCAGCGTAAAGTAAACGCCTCCCATCACATGGCCGCTTCCGTTCAGATGCTTGTCCTCTATCGTAAGGCTCAGCCTGCTGAAACCCGGAGACGCTTCTTCTATATAAATACCGGTCAGCCCGCAGGCAAAACGATCCCGGTCAAAAAACGCGCGGATCTCCTCGATCGTTTTCATTACTCAGCCCTCGTTCTCACGTTCTACCAGACGTTCCACACTGTAGCGCTTGCGCAGCAGCGGCTTTTCGATCTTGCCCGTAGCGTTTCGCGGAACATCGGCAAAGATGATCCTGCGCGGACGTTTATAACGGGGCATGCCGTTGCAGAAATCCATGATCTCTTCTTCGGTGCATTCCATGCCCTCCTTGACCTGAATGATGGCGCCCGCGATCTCTCCGAGTCTCGGATCCGGCAGACCGATGACCGCCACATCGCTGATCTTGTCGTACTGCCGCAGATAATCCTCGATCTGCACGGGATAAAGGTTCTCACCGCCCGATACGATCACGTCCTTTTTGCGGTCTACAAGGAAGTAGAAGCCGTCTTCATCCTGCATCGCCACGTCACCGGTCAGGAGCCAGCCGTCCTTCAGCACCTCTGCGGTCGCCTCAGGGTTGCGGTAATAGCACTCCATCACGCCGTTACCCTTAACGCAGAGTTCTCCGGCCTCGCCGCGTTTCACTTCATTTCCGTTCTCATCAATGATCTTGCACTGCCAGCCATAACCGGGAACACCGATCGCACCCACCTTGTGGATGTTCTCCACGCCCAGATGTACGCAGCCCGGTCCGATGGACTCGCTCAGACCGTAGTTGGTATCATACTGATGATGCGGGAAATACGCCATCCAGCGCTTGATCAGCGAAGGCGGTACGGGCTGCGCACCGATATGCATCAGACGCCACTGCTTCAGTTCATAATCTTCCATACGCAGCGCGCCCGAATCCAGCGCATCCAGGATATCCTGCGCCCAGGGCACCAGCAGCCAGACGATCGTGCAATGCTCTCTCGAAACCGCATCAAAGATATACTGCGGTTTTGTACCGCGCAGCAGCACGGCACGCGAACCCGCTACCAGACTGCCCATCCAGTGCATCTTTGCCCCGGTATGATACAGGGGCGGAATACAGAGGAAGCAGTCGTCACGATTTGTACCATGATGATGATGTTCCACCTCGGCCGCCGTCATCAGGCTCAGGTGTTTATGCAGTATCGCTTTCGGGAAACCTGTGGTACCGGATGAAAAATAGATCGCTCCATCATCGGAATCCTTGATCTCGATATCCGGTTTCTCGCTCGAACAGTCAGCCACCAGTTCGCGGTAGCTCTCCGCAAATGTCGGACAGCCCTCTCCCACGTAGATCAGCAGGCGGTTCTTGGAAAGCGTATCCACGATGGACTCGATACGTCCGATGAATTCCGGTCCGAAGAGCAGCACATCCACCTCGGCAAGATCCGCACAGTACTGTATCTCATCTGCGGAATAACGGAAGTTGAAAGGAACGGCCAGCGCTCCTGTCTTCAGTATGCCCATATAGATCGGAAGCCATTCCAGGCAGTTCATCATCAGGATCGCCACCTTGTCGCCGCGTTTCACTCCGCGCGAAAGCAGCATATTTGCCATACGGTTTGCCTTTTCATCAAAGACCTTCCATGTGATCTCCCTGCGATAAGGCTGGTCATCCGTCTGCTGGATCAGCGAATACTCTTTCCAGCTGATCCTCCGGGTCTCCTTCTGTTCCGGATTCAGTTCGATAAGTGCCACCTCATCGCCATACAGTTCATGATTCCGCTCCAGATAATCTGTGATAGGCATTGTCTCTCTCCTTTAGTTTATGCTTCGTCAGCGTTCTTCAGTTTCCAGATATCTTCATTATATTGTGCGATGGTCCGGTCGGATGAGAAGTAGCCGGCCTTCGCGATATTGACCAGGCTCATCTTCATCCACTTCTCACGATCCTCATAATCCTCAAGCATCTTATCCTTCACACGGATATACTCTTCCAGATCTGCAAGGGTCATGAACCAGTCCTTATTCAGCAGCTCCTTTTTCAGGCGGTCCAGATTCTCCTTATGACCAACCTTCAGCGCCTGTTTTCCCGTGATGAAATCCACGGCCTCTTTGATCACCGGACTCTTCTTATAATAATCCTTTGATACATAATCGGCATTGGCATAATGCGCGATCACGGTATCGGCATCCATGCCGAATTCATAGATGTTTTCGCTGCCCACGAGATCACGGATCTCCACGTTCGCTCCGTCTGCGGTTCCCAGCGTCACCGCACCGTTCAGCATCATCTTCATATTTCCGGTACCGCTGGCTTCCTTGCTTGCCAGCGAGATCTGCTCGGAGATATCCGCTGCGGGGATAAGCTTTTCCGCGTATGTCACGTTGTAATTCTCTACCATGACCACCTTCATGTAAGGACTTACCTCCGGATCGTTATTCACGATCTCCTGCAGAACGAGAAGCAGATGGATGATATCCTGCGCGATGACATAGGCCGGAGCCGCTTTTGCACCGAAGATAAAGCTCACCGGACGTACGGGCTTTTTCCCGCCCTTGATCTCGAGATAACGGTGTATGATATACAGCGCGTTCATCTGCTGCCGCTTATACTCATGCAGACGCTTGATCTGTACGTCAAAGATGGAGGAAGGTTCAAGTTCCACACCCTCATGCTCAAGGATGTAATCGGCGAGATCCTGTTTGTTCAGCCTTTTGATCCCTTCAAGACGGGAAAGCACCTTTTTATCATTACGGTACTTTAAAAGTCCCTCCAGCGCATCGGCATTTTCCTTATAATCCTTTCCGATCAGCTCATCCAGATAGGAAGTAAGTCTCCGGTTACAGGAAAGAAGCCAGCGCCGGAATGTGATACCGTTGGTCTTGTTGTTGAACTTCTCGGGATAAAGCTCGTAAAAATGATGCAGCTCCGTGTTCTTCAGGATATCCGTATGGATCTGTGCCACGCCGTTTACCGAAAAACCGTAATGAATATCGATATGCGCCATATGTACGCGTTTGTCGGCATCGATGATCTGCACCTTCGGATCCTTGTACTGCTTTTTCACGCGCCGGTCCAGTTCCTTTATGATCGGTACCAGCTGCGGAACGACCTTCTGCAGATATCTCAGAGGCCACTTCTCCAGAGCTTCCGCAAGGATCGTATGGTTCGTGTATGCACAGGTCTTGCGCACCACCTCGATCGCCTCATCCATCGTGAAGGCCTTGTCATTGACCAGGATGCGTATCAGCTCGGGAATGATCAGGGTAGGATGCGTATCGTTGATCTGTATCACCGCATGTTCATTGAGTCTGCGCAGATCATAATCATGCGCCTTCATATCCGAAAGGATCAGCTGTGCCGCATTGCTCACCATGAAATACTGCTGGTAGATGCGCAGCAGGTTTCCCGCCTCGTCGGAATCGTCCGGATACAGGAAAAGAGTGAGATTTTTATCGATATTCTTCTTATTAAAATCAATGCCCTGTTTAACAAGCCCCTCGTCAACACTTTCCAGATCGAAGAGATGCAGCTTGTTCACGGCATTCCCATAACCGACCACATCCAGTTCGTAAAGACGGGAGCTGACTTTCTTCTTTCCGAATGACACCGTAAAGCTCGTATCGGTCTTTGTCAGCCAGGACGGTTCGCCCATCCAGTCATTTTTCTCCGCGCACTGCAGACGCTCACGAAAGACCTGCTTAAAAAGCCCCAGATGATAGCAGAGTCCCACGCCTTCCCCGGGCAATCCCAGCGTGGAGATCGAATCGATAAAACAGGCGGCAAGCCGTCCAAGGCCGCCGTTTCCGAGCGACGGTTCATCCTCCAGTTCTTCGATCCGGGACAGCTCATGTCCCTTTTCACGCAGGATCTTCTCCAGGCGGTCATAGATCCCCAGATTGATCAGATTATTGGACAGAAGTTTTCCGATCAGAAACTCCGCAGAAATATAATAAAGCTTTTTCTCTCCTTCAATGCGGTCCGTCGCCTGCATCAGCCGCTTGGTCATCTGCAGAACGCAGTCAAAGACCTGCACATCCGTGCAGTCCGTAATGCTCCTGTGGTACAGGGAATCTGCCAGTTCCTCCAGGCGTTCGTCCAGTCTCTCCTCCAGCACTCTTCTCTGGAGATTCATTTCCACGTTCATTTTATCCCCCCTTTTGTCACCGAATGATCCGAAATATAAAGTCCAGTTTAACACAGCGCACACCTTTTAGCAAGAAAAAAGCAGTGCTTACGATACTATTCAGACCGAATACCGGAGCCACAGACGGCAATACGCCGTTATGGGGCTTTCATCGTAAATGGGCAGGATCCCCAGGCTTTCATAGGCAGCGCTCGTTTCGTATACGGTCGCAGCACGCGAAAGCCCGCAAAGATAAAGCGGGATCTTCCGCTCCGAAGCCTCTTTCAGAAAGCTCCTCAGGCCGTCATTGACCGCTATGGTTCCCGAATGATAGCTTCCGAGAAGAACTGCCCGCGTCTCTTTCGGGATCGACGGATATAACATCCCCGGATAGGGTCTCAGCCACAGAACCGTCCCGTCCGAAAGCTTCGGATGCTTTCCGTCCGCTTTACTCTCATTTCTTCCGTACTCCGGATTTGCGGTATACGTACCGTCCTCGGGCGAGTACTTCCCGTACCACTGCCCCGGCAGACTTTCCACACGGTCCGAAAAGACCTCATGTTCCAGAAGCCGGTCTCCCGCATGGATGGTAAGTGCTTCCCTGGGATTTTGGTAAGAGACAAATACACCGCAGCCCCGTTTTTCACGGATAAAACGGTATGCGTATTCCCGGTTGACCGCTCCGTTGCTCCGCGGATCCTCCGGTACATAGTTGGCAGATACCAGCATGATGGGACAGGCTGCATTCGCAAACACTTCCTGAAGCATTGCCGCACTGTATTGCAGCGTGTCGGTGCCATGCGTGATCACGATCCCCTCCGTCTCCGGATCACGGAGCACATCCCCCACCTCCTCCAGAAGCAGGTTCAGATATTCCGCACAGAGATTTTCACTGAGTATCGTATAGGGTCTTCTTCCTTCCGCCGCCGCTTCCGGGACGGCTACTCCCTTTTCGTTGATACGGCTTCCGATCGTTCCGCCGGTGTGGATCTCCGTGATCATCGCTGATCCTCCGCATATTTTTTCAGTTCGATCAGCTTGTCACGCAGCTCGGCCGCCACCTCGAAATTCAGCTCGGCCGCTGCTTTGCGCATCTGTTTTTCCGTGTCGGCGATGAGTTTTTTGAGTTCCTTTTCGTCCATGGATTCCGGATCCTTATCCAGCCTTGTCTCCGCATCCGCAATGCTCTTACTGATGGCGATCACGTCCCGCACGGCCTTCTTGATCGTGGTAGGCGTGATGCCGTGCTCCTCATTATACTTCATCTGTATCCTGCGGCGGCGCTCGGTCTCTTCAATACAGATGCGCATCGAATCCGTCATCGTATCGGCATACATGATCACATGCCCGTCAGCATTACGCGCCGCGCGTCCCACGGTCTGGATCAGTGATGTGGCTGAACGAAGGAAGCCTTCCTTATCCGCATCCAGGATCGCCACCAGCGTGACCTCCGGGATATCCAGTCCTTCTCTTAACAGATTGATACCGACGATCACGTCAAAGACATCCAGACGCAGATCACGGATGATCTCGGCACGTTCCAGGGTATCGATGTCGGAATGCAGGTATTTCACGCGCACGCCCACATCATGCAGATAATCGTTCAGATCTTCCGCCATACGCTTGGTCAGCGTGGTGATCATCACCTTGTTTTTTTTCTGAGTCTCTTTTCGTATCTCTCCCAGCAGATCATCGATCTGTCCCTCCACAGGACGCACCGAGATCTCGGGATCCAGAAGCCCCGTCGGCCTTATGATCTGCTCCGCACGCAACAGTTCATGCTCCGCTTCATAGTCGGAGGGCGTTGCCGATACAAAGAGCATCTGATCGATATAGGATTCGAATTCCTCAAAATTGAGCGGCCGGTTATCCAAGGCGGAAGGCAGGCGGAAGCCGTAATCCACCAGTGTCGTCTTCCTGGAACGGTCACCGTTATACATACCGCGCACCTGCGGGATCGTCATATGCGACTCATCCACGATCATCAGAAAATCATCCGGGAAGAAATCCAATAAACAATATGGATGCTGCCCCGCCGGCATACCGGTCAGGTGTCTTGAATAATTCTCGATACCGGAACAGACACCGGTCTCTCTCAGCATTTCCACATCAAAGGCAGAGCGCTCGAAAATGCGCTGTGCCTCGATCAGCTTGTCTTCTTTCTTAAACCAGGCAACTCTCTCCCTGGCTTCCTCTTCGATGGCATCGCAGGCCTTCAGCAGGCGTTCCTGCCCCACCACATAATGAGAGGCCGGAAAGATGCTCACATGCTCCAGCGTACATTTCGGTCTGTAGGTCACCGGATCCAGCTGTGTGATACGGTCGATCTCGTCCCCAAAAAACTCGACCCTGTAGATCACATCTCCCTGCTCAGCGGGATTGATCTCCAGCACATCTCCGTGTACGCGGAAGCAGCCGCGGTTCAGATCCATATCGTTTCGGTCATACTGTATCCCCACCAGTTCCCGTATCACCTCGTCCCGGTCCTTCTGCTGTCCCGGCCGGAGGTTTACGATCAGGTTCATGTACTCTTCGGGCATTCCCAGGCCATAGATGCAGGAAACACTCGATACCACGATCACATCCTTCCGCTCTGCCAGCGACGCCGTCGCCGACAGCCGCAGCTTGTCGATTTCATCATTGACATCGGAATCCTTCTCGATATAGGTATCCGTCGACGGAACATAAGCTTCGGGCTGGTAGTAGTCGTAGTAGGATACAAAATACTCCACCGCATTCTCAGGGAAAAATTCTTTGAATTCTGAATACAGTTGGGCCGCCAGGGTCTTGTTATGCGCAAGCACCAATGTCGGCTTGTTCAGCTGCTCGATCACATTGGCCATGGTGAAGGTCTTGCCGGAACCCGTAACCCCCAGTAAAGTCTGAAATTGATTGCCTTTTTTGAATCCCTCGACCAGCTGTTTTATGGCCTCAGGCTGGTCGCCGGTGGGCTTGTATTCGCTGTGAAGTTTAAAGTTCATCCCCTTAAAACCCCTTATTCTCTCTGAAACAGCATATTACCGGCCAAACAGACGGCCATCAAGCTGCTCTCAATATCACATACCGCAACAGTAATGAGGATACCATAAAAAGAGCTAAAAGTACACAAAAAAGAGCAGCCGCAGGCGGTCTTAAATGCCCCCCGTCCCGATATGATACGGTTGCGCTTCCGTCATACATATTATATAATTAAGTTGTGTATGTCCGACTTTACAATCATATCGGGACGACTTAATCATTCTTTTTAATGGAGGGGTACAAAAATGAATATGAGAACCTTACAGCAGAATTTTGCAACACTTTCCGATCTTTATCAGACCGTGGAAGATCTGTATCTGCACAATGACGGCATAACTCAGGACGATGATGTCGAAGATCTTCTTGAGTCCACAAAGGAAGTCATGGATGAGATGGGCGATCTAGATGAAAACGATTTCGAAAGCGAAGACGATATGATCCAGATAAATGACAGCATGATCACCCTTATCGAGGCTCTCGGGGGCATTGTAGACAGAATGAGCATTGTCGACGATGAAGATGACGATGATGACGTGGAAATGAGTTATGTAGATGGTCTTTACGCCGCAGACGGAAACGGCAGGGATTTCGTCATACTCTTCTACGAATCTGACGAAGGCGACTATGCATATGTTCATGATGGTACTGATGAAGCCATAGACCAGTATACCGTTGAAAATGCCGAACTTGACGACGGTACGGAATACATCGAGATAACGGTCGGCGGTCTGAGCCTCGGATACGTTGATGATGACGAGGATGTTTATATCATCGATCTTTCCGACGGAACTATCTATGCCGCTTCACACCTTACGGAAGACGAGGCAGAGACCTTCTACAGCATTCTGAACGACTGATCTTTACCATCACAGGAAAGGGACCGGGATGAAATACTCCCGGTCTGTTATATTATGACAGTTCCTTCACAGGTATCAGCTCGATATATCCTCTCTCCCGTGATTTCCTTAATATATCAGACTTTAGCATTTTTTTAACAATAGTAAACCCTCCATTACCTATGCTTGCAATTGATGATATAAGAAAAGCAATATATACTTGCGATATCACAAAAAGAAATAAACGCTTTTGTTATGAACAATCCCTAAGAAAGCAAAAAAAGTCGAGAGAAATAAAACGTGAGAGAGTAATATAGGCTCACAAGGAGTTAAGCAGATGGACGAACAAAGAGAAGCGGTCAGAAAAATGCAGGACTATATCCGCGAACATATTCAGGAGAATATCAGGATCGAAGATCTTGCGGAAGTATCGGCGTTTTCCGCCTGGCATGCAAGACGCCTGTTCCAGAAATATCTGAATATGTCACCGGCAGTTTACATCAGGCGCCTGAAACTGTCAAAGTCCGCGTTAAAACTGAGAGACGAAAAGGTGACCGTTCTGGATGTCGCCATGGATCTGGGCTTCGGAAGTGTGGACGGGTACCAGCGGG
>JAEEGL016162651.1_pt1 | contig 54184 bp, 44 predicted proteins | sample 9134231 | NCBI WGS metagenome assembly JAEEGL01 (sample SAMN16246548, study PRJNA631951) | gut metagenome | biome: gut microbiome; feature: rumen; material: fiber-attached | host: Bos | place: Iran: Karaj | collected 2018-10 | reverse complement strand
CCGTCAAGCGGCATTGACACAGTGTGGTCTGTCAATTGGGTGAAGTCTGCCGCCCCGATCGTTTACGCAATTCCTGCATCGCATTGGTCGGTAACTGTAACGGAGGGCCAGGAGTACGGCACTTTCACTTGTGATAAGATCTTTGACGGTATCTCCGGGACGAATAATCGGTGGCATTCGGCTCGCAGTGGCGCCGACATGCGGACGTTCCCCAAGATTCTCGCCGTCGATACCGGGCAGGAAGTGGGTTCCGAATATGTTTTCACCGATTTTGCTTTCCATCTGAGCCCTTCTGGATCTGCATATCGATATGTCCGAAACCTTTCATTGTACATTGGAGACGCTCCCTTCGACCCTAATGATACGAGTATTGCCGTCAACTATGGCAAACCTGTCGTGAAGGCTGTGTTTGACCGCAACGACGAGGTGACGGAGTTGAATATCCGGCCCTTTGTCTCCGGCCGGTATATCGCTGTCCTTTTTGAGAATTCTTTCCACAATAACGGCTATATTGATCTGTGGGAACTGGTCCCGTATGGTTATTTGAACTCGGAAGTTGAATAGATAATAGAATGAAGATTTGGAAATTCGGATTGTATGCAGCGGCCGTGGCTCTCACGGCCGCTTGCAAGATGGATGTGCAGGAGGAGACGAAGACCTCGTCTGCTCCCGTACAATTCTCCGCCGGGATTCCTGCGACCCGTGCGGCTTTTTCTGAACCGGACGGGAGTACCTATCCCGCCTTGTGGCAGCAGGGAGACCATGTGAAACTTCTGATGAATGGGGAGGAGATCCAGACGGGTTCGACCCAAGGTGTGCTCGAAATCGTGCCGAGTGAAGAGGGAAAGAAGGCTGATTTCTCCGCGGATTTGTCCGGTGTGGGAGGACAGGGGAACTACAGTTTCTCGGTCCTCTATCCGGCCTCAGCGTTTTCGGAAGCAGACATCTTTTCCGGGTACGTCTTCGTGACGATCCCATCGACTCAGGCCTGCTCTTCCGTCTCTGTGGATCCGGCGGCGATGTTGCTTTGGGCTGAGGCGGGCCCTTTTACGACCTTGCCCGCCCAAGTGTCACTCTCTTTCCATCATATGGCCGCCTATGGTAAGCTCCGGCTTACGAATCTGTCCGGAACGTTGCAGTCCGTTGAACTGGTTTCAGACCGGGAGTTGACGGGCTCTTTCTACAGGGCCCCACAGGAGGGAACACTGATGGCCCAGTCGGCTGTCAAGCAGGTGCAGGTCACTACCTCTAACCCAGACGCCATTTGGTTTGCCTGCGCACCGGGTAATTGGAGTGGCACTACTCTGCAGGTGTCGGCTACGACTTCCACGGGTACCTATTTGAAGCGTGTCACCTTCCCGTCAGGTCGGGAGATGAAAGCCGGACAGGTTGCCTGTTTCACTGTAGATATGGAAGGCGCTTCTGACAAGTCTGATGTTTTCGACGAGAACCAAATCGTATTATCCTTCGGTGCGATCAGCGACACGCACATCAACAGCACCTCCAATTCTTATGCACAGAAGTTCACCAGTGCCTTGTCCCAGTTGAAAAGCCGGGCGGCGGTGAAGGATGCAAACGGCTTGGATGCTGTTGTCGTGGCCGGCGACCTGACGGATTCACCCGGTGCGGCTGAGTCGCAGACTTCTTATGCCAAGCAACTGTATGAGTCGGTGCTGAATCCGAAGTCCGTACCGATGATTTATACCGTGGGCAACCACGATGCCAACCCTTCGTACTGGTGGACATCAGAAACCTATGTGAAGGCGCGGGTGATGCGGAGCGTACTGGGGACTGATTACTTCCTCTTTGATGCGGAGGACAGCGTTCCTTCCGAGGAATGCCGTCACAGTGTCGTCGGGGGTTATCATATCCTTAGCATCACGCCCAACGGGACCAATCCTGTCGTCTATCCTTTCTCTGTAATTAATTGGCTGGATCGGACACTCCAGACTCTGACGGAGGCAGATCCGGAGCGCTATATCTTCGTCAATACGCACCCGATGATCGAGAATACCTGCTATGGCAGCTTGCTGGGTACCCCGATGGGCATTGCGCAGAGCAGTATTTGGAACGGAAACGATTCCTGGGCGACTCGGACCCTGACGGATGTCCTGAAGAAGTATCCCCAGGTTGTGACCTTCGGCGGGCACTTGCATTTCCCGCTCCACGATCCGAGAAGCATCTGGCAGGGCGATTTCACCTCCTTCGGTTGTGGATCGACCCGTTATATGGCGATTGAGAACGGAGGTTATCAGGACATGAGGAGTTCGACGGTGATGAATGACTGCGAGCAGGTCTCCGATGGCTGGCTTATCCAGCTGGATGCTTACGGTAACCTTCGTGCCACGGCCCTGGATTTCCTGGGCCAGGCGGTCATCGGGAAACCGTACGAGATCTCCTATCCTCGGGCCGACAAGACACATTTGGGCCGTTATGGCAGCAATCGTGCGGCGGTCAATCAGGCACCTGTGATCGATGCGTCCTCTTTCAAATTGTATTCCCGCCAAGTGGGTAGCATGACTTCCGTCACGGCCGAGTGGGCTTCCGCTTCGGATGACGAGATGGTCCATCACTATGTGTTGGATATCAGCCAGAATGGCAGCACGGTGGTCCTGAAAAAATACCTGGCAGATTTCTATCTCCATCCGCAGGCTTCCGGTATGAAGTCGAAGTGGACGGCGACCTTGGGCAGCCTGCCTGCCGGCACGTATCAGATGAAGGTTACGGCGTACGACTCCTGGGATGCCTCTGCAACGGCCAGCCGGAACTTTACGATCGAAGGCCCGGAGCCGGTTGAGTCCGGACTCTATGCCGACATCGATTTCACCGGCGGACAGGTCAAGGACAGCAAGGGCAAACTGACGGTAACTAACAGAAATGCAACCATCGGCCAGATGAGCGTCAGCCATGGCGGCCAGACCTATACGGTCCCGGCGATACAAGCCGGAACGTCGAAATATGTAGAGTGCCAGTTCAATGAGATCAGCAGTTTCGATATGGCGGATGCCTTCATGAGCAGCGGCTTCTCTGTTGAGGCGATGTTTGTTGACAAGGCTCCAGGTTCGTCTATCCATGGTGTTGTCTGTGGCACGCAGCAAGGTGGATGGGGTATCGCTTTGAGTTCAGGTCTTCCTTATTTTGTTGTTGGCGAAGAGAAAAGTAATCAATATGTTTACCTATATGCATCATCAACAATTTCTTCTTCTGACCTGACGCATATTGTTAGTGTTTATGATGCCTCTGCCAAAACGGCAAAGATCTATATTAACGGGCGTCTCAACAATACGCAGACGATCTCTGGAAATTTCTATCCGGGAGCTTATCCGACTCACAACCGTTTCTGTCTGGGTGCTGATATTTCATTGACGTCGATACCGGATTTCCAGTGCACGAATATGATCATTACCGACGCCAAGTTCTATGTCGGTGCCCTGGATGCCGCTGCTGTCCAGTCGGCTTATACCGCTGCTGTCAATGCGTTGAAACAATAAAGAAACCTAATAACTATTATGAAAAGAATCCTTTTTGCCTTCCTTGCCTTGCTCCTCCTCGTGACGGGTGCAGACGCGAAACGCAAACCCCGCATTCCTTCGGAAGTCACCCTTTCCAAGGAAGCCTTGATGGACAAGATCCAGGGCGCCTGGGCCGGCCAGATTATCGGCTGTACCTACGGTGGCCCGACGGAGTTCAAGTATGCGACGACCATCAACGACAACATTCTGATCAAATGGAATGACCATGGGATCAAGTGGTATTACGACCATGCCCCGGGCTTGTATGACGACGTGTACATGGACCTGACCTTCGTCGAAGTCTTTGAGAAAGAAGGCCTGGATGCCCCGGTCGAGTCTTTTGCCAAGGCTTTTGCCAACGCGAGCTACCCACTCTGGCATGCCAATCAGGCGGCGCGGTACAACATCCTGCATGGCATCATGCCCCCGCAGTCCGGTCATTGGAAGTACAATCCGCATGCGGACGATATCGACTTCCAGATCGAGGCTGATTATGCTGGCATCATGGCGCCCGGCTTGCCCAATGCGGCCTCCCACTTCTCCGATCAGATCGGCCATATCATGAATTATGGCGACGGCTGGTATGGCGGCGTGTATGTAGCTAATATGTATGCCCTGGCTTTTGTCTGCGACGATATCGTGACCGTTTGTACCGAGGCCTTGAAGTCCATCCCGGCGCAGAGCCGCTACTACAAGTGCATGGCTGATATCCTGAACTGGTACAAGCAGTATCCGACGGATTGGGAGATCGCCTGGGCCCTGGCAAACAAGAAGTATGGCTTCGATATCGGCTGCCCGAGCGGTGTCCATTCGGCCTTCAATATCGACGCGGTGATCAATAGCGCCTACATCCTGATCGGCCTGCTGTATGGCGAGGGCGATTTTGGCAAGACGGTGGATATCTCGACCCGCTGCGGCCATGATTCGGATTGTAACCCGGCCTCCGCCGGCGGCATCCTGGCGACGATGATCGGCTATAAGGCTCTTCCCGAGTATTGGAAGAAGCCCCTTTACGAAGTAGCAGACCGGGAGTTCAAATATACGGACATTTCCTTCAACAAGGCCTGCGAGATGTCTTACGACCAGGCAATGGAAGTCATCGAACGCTATGGCGGAAAGATCGGGCGCAAGGATGTGAAGATCAAAGTCCAGACGCCGGAGCCGGTTCGTTACGAGCAGTCTTTCGAAGGTATCTGGCCGAAAGAAAAGATCCAGATCGGCGGGAAAGATATCCTCAAGGTCGGACAGCTCAGTTTTGAAGGTTGCGGTGTCGTGGTTGGCCACCGGGTGACCCATACGGCCGAATATAAGCTCGGCAGTTCCTATGAGGCTCGGGTAGAAGTCTGGCTGGACGGCAAACTCGACCAGACGGTCCTGCTCCCGGTCCAGGCAAACAACTACAAGCAAGAGATCTACAACAACTACGATCTCTCTGACGGCAAGCATACCCTGGACTTCAAGTGGACCAATCCGGTGCTGGGCGTGGATATCCTGCTCAACTATATCCTTCCCTACGTAGCCCGTCCGGAAGGCATCGACACATTCTGAGCACTGAGCCTATTGGTTCTGGAAGAAATCCAGACAACTTTTGAGAAGGATCCGGATATCATTCGGGTCCTTCAATGTTTCCAGAGGGAAGCCGAAGCAGACCGTCTTGTAATTGCCGGGATTGTAACAGATCGCGGCGTTCATTCCCGTCTCCGGATATTGGAGAAAGACGGTACTGAGTTTACCGGGAACTTTGAGCGCATCCGCATGCTCCACGCGATAGACCTTTTCGTTGAACTCGGTCTCATAGTGCATCTCTCCCAGACTGCCGCGCAGGTCGAGGACCTTGTTTCGCACGGGAATTACGGCGCCGTCATAGCAGCCGAATCCACTCTGGAAGCTGTAGCCGAGGATATTCTCGGCGAAACTCCGGGCGGAAGTAGTATAGACGGGATCCGGTGTAATCGGATAGACCTGGTCCCATAGATCCGTAGCGATATTGGCGCCGGAGAGGATGACATGACCGCCTTCGCCCGTAAAGTCGAGAATAGCCTTGCGCAGGGCGCCCGGGAAAACGGAATAGCGGTCCGGGACCCGTCCCGAACCGATGCGGGTTGTTACCTGCTTTCCGCAGATCAGATCCACGGCATAGGCTGCCCGGGTCAGGGTCGGATCGGCCGTCCAGGCATCCCGACTGAGGGAGTAGAATGCATATCCGGCTTGGAGCAGCGCCCGCCCGTGCACAAAAGCATAATCGAACGTATTGCCGGCGATGACGCGGCCGGCCATATTGCTCCGCGTAGCGCCGAAGCCAGGACTGTCGTTGGTGTCAAAAGGCTGCGTACGGCGGTGCATGTAGTTCTCGCCGATGTAGCTGATATCATACAGGTAGGGGACACCGGCATCGATGCTGCCCTCAAATCCGGCATAGTTGGGTGTGTCAAACCAGGTCGGCGCGCTGATGCGGTCAAAGTTGTTGACCACGGCGATCTTATGCGGCTCTCCGAGCGCCGGTAATCCGATGCTGAGAATCTCTGAAGGGAAACTGCGCCCGCCGTCGTTGAAGGCTTCCACTTTGAAGCTGTAGATATGCCCAGGCTGGATGCGGACGTCATGATAGCGGCGCTCTCCGTCTTCGTGCGCATGCCGGATGATTTCTCCTTCGTCGAAGCTGCCGTCATCCATGCGGGTGTAGAGGATGTAGCTTTTGGGCTCGGCAGTGGGTTCCAGCGGGTCGGAGGTCGGAAGCCAGCTGATCCGGGCCACCTCCGCTTCCGGACCGAAGGTGACGGCCAGAGACTGCACCGGCAAGGGCTGGACAATGTAGGAGCGCTTGTATAAGTCGGAGAGGAACTTCAGCATGCCTTTGTAGATGGCACGGCTGACGGTAAAGCGGAAGCTAGGGTCCAGACCGTAGCGCATGTCTGCAAAGTTTTGGTGTGAAAGCGCTTCCAGCAGGATGCCGGGGACGGAGGTCGTCCGGCTTTCGCTGTAAGAGCGATCCCAAACCCAGCGCCGGCGCCACTCCGGTTCGTATTGGCTGCGAATGTCCTGTACGATCTGGGTCTGAACCAGGTCAGCATAGTGACGGCCGACCATGCGGCTCTTTCCGTCCGGCAATTCGTCTTTGTTTTCGCAGAGAAGGGTGTAGATGGCCAGGGTGCCGACAATACTGTCGTTGGGCGTGGATCCGGCATCCGAGTGGAGGGCAAAAGACAGGTCGATCGGGATGCCCTTCCCGGCTCGCTCGGGATTGCGGACGGATCCGCCGGACATCCGGGAGACCCAGGCGCCGCGGCTGGCATAGTCGCGGGTGTATTCCCCGTCCCACTGCTTGGTGACCGTCGTGTCGATGCCGGCCCATTGCATGGAATATAAGGCCCCCTCCGCAAAGCTGGGCAGCCCGGAGGTACGGAAATCCGCCGGATCGTCTCCGAGGCTTCCCCGTGCGATCTTTCCCATTCCGCCGCCAATCTTGACTGCATCTGCATTGACAACGGTTCCGCGGACGAAATCCCGGCCCTCCGGCGTGCCGTTATCCAAGATGACAGAGCCTTCTCCTTCAAACTCGAAAGTGCCGAGGTAAATCCAGGTCCCGCCGCCCAGTTTCTGGTTGACGACAAAGCCGGTCTCTCCTCCGCGATGGCAGACGGTGTAGTGGGCGCAGGCGCTGCTGTTGTATTCGCTCCGGTAGGAAACATAGACGGCATAGGAACCACGTTCCGGGGCGCGGAAAGTCCAAATGGCCTGGGAAGTTGTTTCCTGGGCGCAGGCGCTCCGGCGGGTGGTACCGGCCAGGAAGGGGTTCTGGTCCAGCATGTAAACTGCCGCGGTGTCCGCAAATCCGACCCCGGCTTCTTCCCACTCGCCTTGCTCATTGTAGATGCCAAGCTGACGCAGGGGCAGCACACGCTCTCCCGTGAAACTGGGATCGTTGTCGATGATGACTTCGTATCGCTGGATATCGCGCTCGCGTGGCGTCAGTACATAGGCGCCGGCGTTCTCCAGCATGGGGATCAGGTAGGGGATGACGTAACTCTGGGTGTACATGTCCTCCACAGTCCGGTGGAGCGGGGCGCGCTGCCATTGCCAGCGGCCGGAGCCTTCGTCGAAATAGCGGCCATGGCTCTGCCAGAGGGCGATGTTGCGGCCGCTCATGCCTTTGGGATAGCGGAGCGATCCTTCCCGCTCGACAAAAAGCCGGCGCAGGTTACGGTCCTCGTAGGTATATTCGTATTTTTGCGGCCATCCCTTGGCCCCGGGTGCAGGGGTTACCAAGTCTTCGATCTGGGTTTCTTTGGACCATATATCTCCGATCTCGCAAGCGGCATAGGAACTGGGGAGCAGTTTCTTGAACTGTTCCCGGAACCATTCCACGTCTTTCTCCCGCCACGGAAAGTCTCCGAGTGAATAGTCAAAGTAGAAATCCAGGATGTTGTCTTTCTTGACGACTTTCTTGAGTGTCAGCTTGTTCTGGACACTGGTCCGCCGGGAATACATCCGGGCCAGGGAATCTGTCACGTTGCGGAACTCATCGGGGCGGACGGTACCCGCTGCCCGTGCACCCAGACAGAGCACAAGCAACAGAAAGAGGGAAGTCAGAACTTTCTTCATCGTTGGGTACGGGCACTGCGGGTGCCTTTGACGAGCATGATGATAAAGACGGCAAGCGAACTGAGTGCCAAGGCACAGCCATCGGCCAGGAAATCTTTCGAATCGGCCTGCCGATAGGGGAGGAAGCCTTGCGCAATCTCTGTAGCGGCGGCCAGGACGCTGCCAGTCAGGAAGATGAGCAGGACCAGCCCGATCGCTTTCCAGGGACCGGAAGGCTGGATCCCGAGCGCGTAATAAGACAGCAGCGGGAAGGGGAGGAACATCAGGAAATGCACCACCTTATCCTGCTCCAAGCCCAGGATCTTGCTGTGGATCTGGGGCAAGTGGCCGAAATGGCCGAAGCAGAGGACGGCCAGGGCGATGATATACAGGATCATCAGGATCCGGAAAATGAGGGTCGCTTTTCTGCTCATCTTACAAGGCCTGCATATCGTTGAGTTTCTTGTAGTAACCGTCCTTGGCGAGCAGTTCTTCGTGCCGGCCACGCTCGACAATGCGTCCTTCGTCCATGACGATAATCTCGTCGGCGTTCTTGATCGTCGAGAGGCGGTGGGCGATCGCAATGGTGGTGCGGTTGGACATCAGCCGCTCCAAGGCTTCCTGTACGGTCCGTTCAGACTCGGTGTCGAGCGATGCCGTAGCTTCGTCCAGGATCAGGATGGGCGGGTTCTTGAGGATGGCCCGGGCGATGCTGATGCGCTGCCGCTGGCCGCCACTGAGTTTGCTGCCACGGTCACCGATGTTGGTGTCATAGCCTTGCTCTTTCTCCATGATGAACTCATGGGCATTGGCGATCTTGGCGGCGGCGATCACCTCCTCACGGGTGGCGCCTTCTACGCCGAAGGCGATGTTGTTGAAGATAGTGTCGTTGAACAGGATCGGATCCTGGTTGACATTGCCCATCAGGGCGCGCAGGTCGCGGAGGCTGGCCTGGCGGATATCTATGCCATCGACGCGGATGCAGCCGGACTCCGGATCGTAGAAGCGGGGGATCAGATCCACGAGGGTGGTCTTGCCGGCTCCGGACGCGCCCACGATGGCGATGGTCTTTCCCTTGGGAATCGTCAGGTCGATGTGGTCCAGCACCTCCTTGCCGCCTTCCGCATAGCGGAATCCTACGCCCTCGAAGCAGATGCTGTCGTTGAAGGCGGGAAGGCGGACCGGCTGCGAGGCTTCGACGATGTCGTTGTGGCTGTCCAGGATGCGGTTGATACGCTCCATCGAGGCCAGGCCTTTCGGGATGCCGTAGGCGGCGCGGGAGAGCTCCTTGATCGGCTGGATCACGCTGTAGAGGATCACCATGTAGTAGATGAAGGTCGGCGCGTCGATCGGGGATTTGTCATTCAGGATCAGGGTCCCGCCGAACCAGAGGATGATGGCGATCATGATCGTGCCCAGGCATTCGCTGACGGGATGGGCCAGGACCTGGCGAGTCATGACGCGCCCCGTCTTGTCTTTCATGGCGCCGGTGACACCTTCGAAACGTTTCTCCATCTTGTCTTCAGCCAGGAAGGCTTTGACGACACGCAGGCCGCCCAGGGTCTCTTCAACCTGGGACATGGTATCGCTCCAGAGTGTCTGGGCCTCCAGGGATTGCGCCTTGAGCTTGCGGCCGATCAGTCCCATGATCCAGAGCATCAGGGGCGCAAAAAGAATGGTGAAGAGGGTCATCTTCCAGGAGATGAAGATGAGCGCACCGAAATAAAAGATGATCAGGATCGGGTTTTTGATCAGCATGTCGAGGGAGGCCGTGATCGAAGTCTCGACTTCCTGCACATCGCCGCTTATGCGGGCGATGATGTCGCCTTTCCGCTCCTCGGAAAAGAAGCCCAGGGGCAGGCTCAGAATCTTGCGGTAGATCTCCATCCGGAGGTCCTTGACGATGCCGGTGCGGATCGGGACCATCACGGCGCTGGCGCCGAAATAGCTGGCTGTCTTGAAGATCGTCATCACGCAGAGGGCCAGGCAGAGCAGCAACAGGGTCACTGACGCGCCATGGGTGCCCATGAACTGGCTGACATACCAGTAAGCGTTGTTCAGCAGTTTCTCGCCGAATCCGGCCTCGGCGTCCCAAGGGATAAACTGATAGACGGTCTCGTCCAGGTTGAACAATATCTTAAGGATGGGGATGATCAGGGAGAAAGAGACCAGGTTGAGGACAGCCGAAAGGATGTTCAGCAGGACGGAGCCGCTGAGATACTTCCGGTAGGGCGCGACGTAGTGCCGCAGCATGACCATGAATTCTTTCATATCGTTATCTATTGAGATAGAGCAATTGTTCGGTCCAGCGGAAGATCAACTCCGCTCGCTTCCGGAGGACGGGGTAGTCGATCTTGTCGGGCGTGTCGGTCTCCCGGTTGGTATCCATCGTGATGCCGGAGGTAAACAGGACGGAGTACACCCCATGCTCCCGGAAGGGTTTCTGGTCGGAGACCCGGTTGAGGAAGAGGTCCGTGAAGCCTTTGCTGCCATAGTAATCCAGTCCGATCTGGAGGTTGAGGCCCTTGCGGAAATTGGTGGTCTGCAGCAGGCTGTTGAACTTACCGCCTCCCAGCAGGATCAGATAATCTTTCTGACCCTTGGTCAAGGGCGCGGAGACGCCGCCGAGAATGTCCAGGTTGATCACCAGCGAGATGTCTTTGGCGCGGATCGCCTTACCGGTGACGGGATCGTGCAAGCGTCCCAGCGCAATACGGCTCCACAGGTCCTGGGCGCCGGCGAGGCTGAGCTGCTTGCCGTCCAGGGCAGCAAAGATGATATTCTGCGGCAGCCCGCCCCCCGTCTCTGCCATATAGCGGAAAGAACGGATCAGGCTGTTCATCACGGCCACGCCGGAAGCGTTGGAATCAGCGCCGGGATAGGTCTTGCCGTCCAGCACACCCAGATTGTCGTAATGGGCCATGATGATGACATAACTGCCGTTGGACAGGTAAGAAGGAATCTTGGCCGGCAGCATGCCGACGACATTGTGGCAGACATGGCCGCCATGGGTGAAGGTCTGGCACATCGTGCCGTCCATGGGCATCAACTTTTGCGCTTTGAACTGACGCACGGCCCACATCCCGGCCTCTCCCAATCCAGCTTGCGAAGCACCGCGTCCGTTACAGAACGCACCCGAGAGAAAGGAGACATCCGTACGCAAGCGTTCCTGTGTGATAAATTTCTCCGCGGCCAGGTCGGCCATCGACTTGTACTCCCGGTTTTGGGCAGCTGCATCGGCCAGGGAAAGGAGCCCGGCCATCAGCAAAAGGAGTAACAATTTTCCGCGGAACGTCACAGTTGGCTTGATTTATGATTATATTTGTACGATCAATCCCCAAAATTACGAATTTCAGTCCACAATCGGAAATTTATGAGGCGTGCGCTTGCAATAATCTTGATTCTTTTCGCTACCGTGCAGCTCGGCCGTGCACAGTACGACAAGGATGTCTTCTCCTTCCGGGGGAGAGCGGCGCTTCAAGACGGCAAATACGCCAAGGCGATTGAGAATTTCAACATCCTTGCCCGCCTGGATACGACCGATTATTGGACTTTCTTCTTCCGGGGAATTGCCAAGTACAATCTGGGAGACCTGCGGGGTGCCCAGCAGGACTTCGATACCTCCGTCCGTCTCAATCCGGTCTTTACCAACGGCTATCATTACCGGGCGATCACTCGGAGCCGTTTCGGCAAATACGACGAGGCACTCGCCGATCTGGAGCGGGCGATCGAGTTGCGTCCCGGCTTCATCGGCTTGTATTTCAGCCGGGGGGTGACCTATTTCCTGGCCCAGCGTTTCGACGATGCGGTCAAAGACTTCGACCGCTACATCCGCAAGGAGCCGAAGGATCCGGCGGCCTACCTGAACCGGGGCGCCACCTATCTCTTCCTGGCCGACACGACCAAGGCATTCAGCGATTACAACAAAGCGATCCGGCTGGACCGCTTCGAACCAGAGGGCTTCATTCGCCGGGGACGTTTGTACGCCGCCCAGGGCAAGTACGATAAGGCGATTGACGACATGGATCATGCGATCAGCCTGGACCCGGCCAATACCTTCGCTTATTTCAACCGTGCGATCATGCATTATGAGGAGCATGATTACAACGCGGCGATGGCTGATCTCAACCGGGTGCTGGAAGATGAGCCGGGCAACGCCTTGACCCTATACAACCGGAGCCTCATTTATGCGCAAGTGGGAGACTTTGATTCGGCCCTGCAGGACATGGATCGCGTGATCAACATCAATCCGAAGAACGTCTTGGCCTATTTCAACCGGGCTTCCTACTTCATCGAAATGGGGCGCTGGCAGGACGCTCTGGAGGATTATGACAAGACGATCGAGCTGTATCCTGACTTTGCCAAGGCCTACATGAATCGTTCCTTCGTGAAGAATATGCTCGGCATGATGCGGGAGTCCAAGGCGGACTATCAGACCGCCCAGCGCAAGGTGGCCGAATACCGGGCCAAGAATGCCGAAGCTGCGGGGTCCTTCGCCGATACGACCCAGAAATACAGCTCTCTGCTGAGCCTGGACGCCGACTTTGCCAAGAAAGACTTCGACAATGAGCTGCTTCAGCACCGGGATGTGGATATCCGGCTGAAACCGCTCTTCAAGTTCCGCCTTGCCGCGCAGCGGGAGAATGCCAACTATGCCTTGCGCAACCGCTATGAAAACCCTCTCTTGACGCGTTTCATCCAGGATTCGTCCGTTCCGATGATCATCTCCAATACTGATACGATTCCGGGCTTCGTCTTGACTGGCAAGCTGGAGAACATCCTCAAGGGAGACAGCGCTTACGGTCCCGGCCGTTCCGATCTGCCGGCTTCCGAGATCAGTTTCATCAAAGGACTCTATGAGTTGCAAAACAAGCAGTTTACGCAGGCCCTTCATTATTTCGATCAGGCGGTCGAGCAAGCTCCCGATGACGTGTCGCGGCTGCGCTATGCCAACTATTACCGGGCCTTCTACAACATGAACCGGGGCGTGCTGCGTGCAGAGATGATCGACTTCATCGCCTCGATCCAGAACAACGTCCAGACCTTGACGATGGATGACAAGGGCGCGATCCGGGCCCGGGTCAGCGACCAGGTCAGCCATACTTACGACTATTCCGACGCCATTGCCGACATGGAAGAGGCGGCGGCACTGGTCCCCGACTTCCCGTATTTCTATTACAACCTGGGCAACCTCTACTGCCTGTCTTCGCAGCTGGTCCGCTCGATCGAGAACTACGACAAGGCGATCCGTCTCTGGCCACAGATGGGGGAGGCGTACTTCAACCGGGGCCTGGTCCTGATCTATCTGAAAGATAAGGAGAAAGGCTGCATCGACCTGTCCAAGTCCGGCGAGCTGGGTGTCGCAGATGCCTACGGCGTGATTTCCAAGTACTGCGAGGATGAGAAGCGTTAAGTTCAAGTCCTTCTCCAGCGGCAGCTGCGGCAATTGTTATTTCCTGGGTGTAGAAGAAGATGGCGTGTTCACGGATGCCGTGCTCATCGATGCCGGCGTCAGCCTGCGTGCCGTCAAACGGGAACTTCAGAACGAGCAGATCCCGCTCGCCTGCGTCCGGGCGATCCTGGTCACGCACGACCACATGGACCATATCCGCAGCCTCGGCTCCTATTGCAAATATCTCAAACTGCCTGTTTGGGCGACCCGGGAACTGCATACGGCCATGTCCTATCATACCTATACGCTGGAGCATCTCGCCGCAGTACGACGGGCCCTGACCCCGGATGTCTGGAATGAGATCGTCCCCGGTGTCTTGGAGGCCCGCTATTTCGTCGTGCCCCACGATGCCTCCCAGACGGTCGGCTACGGGATTCGCGTGGCGGGCCTGCATTTCGTGATTATGACGGACCTGGGCCGGATGACCGCTGAGGCCTTGTCTTTTGCCTCTCATGCGGACGTGGCGGTCGTCGAGTCCAATTACGATCGGGAGATGCTGATGCATGGCTCGTACCCTTATGACCTCAAGATGCGGATCAGCCAGGGGAACGGGCATCTGTCCAACGCGGAGTGTGCCCAAGCCGTGCGGGTCTTTTATCACCAGGGACTGACCCACCTATTCCTCTGCCATCTCAGCGAGAATAACAATACCCCGGCCCTCGCCTATAAAGCAACGTCCGACGCCCTTGCGTACATCGGACTGCTGCCTTCGTATGAGAACTCCTCGTACTTCGCTTCGGAGGAAGGGGACAGTGTCCGGATGCAGACGCTTCCGCGTCGGACACCTTCCCGTCTGTTCACTCTCCGGGAAGAGGAATAAACACTATTTCGCGAGTTTGAACTCTCTGTCGCCGAGGACTTTGCGGGCGAGGAGCGGCTCGTTGGTCGTGAGGGCGTCGATGCCCAGGTAGATCAGCGAACGCATGTTGTGGTCGCGGTTGACGGTCCAGGCGTTGACGGTCATGCCCTTGTCGTGGGCGGCTTGTACGTAGTCGGGATTGTCAATGAGCACCTTTTGCTCGTAGTCGATGCCGTTGATTCCTTCCGAGGCCAGGACATCCGGGGCGTAGTCGCCTTCCAGATATTGGTTGATAAACTCGGGGGCATCCTTGGCAATGCGCTGGCAGATGTGGTGGCTGAAGGAGATGAAGGCGACCCTCCTGGGGTCATACAAGTTGTGCGCCTTCAGTGCCGCGACGGTCTTTTCCCAGAGCAGGTCTTCGCGATCCTGGCTCTTCTGGGGCTTGAGCTCCACGACGAGGACGGTGGTTGCGCATTTCTCACCCTGGGTCAGATACTCGTCCAGCGTGGAAGGGTGCTCTCCGTTTTTATGAGTCATGGCCTTGAAGACAGATAGGGGATTGTCCGCGATCTTGACGCCCTGGATGTTGTCATTGTGGTTGACGATCACGACGTCGTCGCTGGTGATGTGGATGTCGAACTCGCTGCCCCACAGCCCGTTGTCCTGGGCTGCCTTGAGGGAGGCGATGGTATTCTCCATATAGCCGGCCGCTTCGCAGTTCCAGAAGCCGCGGTGGGCGACGATGCCGGTCTTGCCCTGCTGGTTGACCTTGGGGAAGGACGTGGCCGTACCGGGGACGAATCTCGAAGTGGCGCAACTGTTCAGAAGCAGGACGGCGCCAGCGAGGAGGATAAGGGTCTTTTTCATGGTATGTGCGGGATTAGATTCGTTTCAGGATGGCTTCCGTCTGCTCTTCGTAGCCGGGCTTGCGCAGGAGGGCAAACATATTCTTCTTATACGCTTCGACGCCGGGCTGGTTGAAAGGATTGACGCCCAGCACATAGGCGCTGATACCGCAGGCGAACTCGAAGAAATAGAAGAGTGCGCCGAGGTTCTCCTCGTTGACGCATTCGATGCCGACCTCCATCTGGGGCACGCCGCCGTCGATGTGGGCGAGTTTCGTACCGAGCTGGGCCATGGCATTGCAGTGCTCCACACGCTGGCCGGCGAGGTAGTTGAGCTGGTCCAAGTTCTGGAAATCCGCACCGATGGTGACTTCGCGGAGGCTCTTTTCGACGTTGACGACGGTCTCGAACATGACGCGGCTGCCTTCCTGGATGAACTGACCCATGGAGTGCAAGTCAGCCGTATTGGCTACGGACGCCGGGTAGATGCCTTTGCCATCCTTTCCTTCGGACTCGCCGTAGAGCTGTTTCCACCACTCTGCGAGGTAAGTGAGCTTAGGGTTGTAGGTGACAAGGATCTCGACGGCCTTGCCATTCTCGCTGTGAAGCAGGTTCCGGACGGCGGCATATTGGATGGCTGCGTTGTCGGCGGACTTGGTGAGGAGGGCCTCCCGCTCGGTGGCAGCACCCTTCAGCATGGCGCGGATGTCGAATCCGGCCACGGCGATCGGCACCAGGCCGACCGGGGTCAGGACGGAGAAACGGCCGCCCACGTTGTCCGGGACGACGAAGGTCTTGTAGCCTTCCTGGGTCGCGAGGGTCTTGAGGGCGCCCTTCTTGGCGTCGGTGATGGCGACGATGCGCTCCGCAGCCTCGGGCTTGCCGTAGGTCTGCTCCAGATATTCCTTGAAGATGCGGAAGGCGACGGCGGGTTCCGTCGTGGTGCCGGACTTCGAAATCACGATGACGGCGCAGTTGCGTGTCTTCGCGAGGTCCATCAGTTCAGCGAGGTATTCCTCGGAAAGATTGTTGCCGGCGAAAACGACTTGCGGCAGTCCGGCAGGGCGCACAAACGCATGGCTGAGGGCTTCGATGGCACATTTGGCTCCCAGGTAGGAGCCGCCGATCCCGATCACGATGACGAGGTCGATGCCCTTGGCTTTCCAGTTGTCACGGACGTCCTCGCACGCTTGGATGAGGGACTCGGGGGTCTCCGAAGGGAGCGTTTTCCAACCCAGGAAATCATTGCCCGCACCGGTCTCGTCGCGGAGGACGTCGAAAGCCTCGAAGGCCTTCTGCACATAGGCGGCATAGGCGTTCTCTTCGACGAAGGAGCGGCAGCCGTCACAATTGAATTTTACCATAGTTATGTACTGTTTTTTGTTGTTGTCAATTATACAAAGATAGCGTCTTTCGCCCGCTTTCGCAAATTAGAAACCGCGGCCGAACTGGACCCAATATTTCTCTTCCAGCTCGTCCCAAGCCTTTGCAGCGGTATCGTAGGACTGCTGGAGATAGGCGTTGAGTGTCTCTGCTTTCACCTTTTCGTCCTTCGGCAGGCCTTCGAAGATCTGGTCTTCGACTTCGATCAAGCGTTTGTGGAATCCTTTTTTGGTCGTCTGCCAGCCGAGCGTCGCCAGTTTGTTGGCGCGGCGGAACTGCCAGACGAAGCAGTCGGGGTCGTAGTGGTTCTGTCCGCAGTGGTTGAAAGCCTTCGGCAGGGCGGTGCAGCCCGCGAAAATGGGCAGGTGCGGGCTCTGGGCCGGGTTGTCCACGGCCAGCCAGCAGATGCCGCCGACGGCGTCCGGCAGGAAGTTGCGCAGCTGGATGACCGTCGAATAGGCGCACCAGGCCACGGCGACCGTCCGGCGGAAGGTGACCGTACCGGGGGCGATGGTGTTGAGTGTGTTCTGCATCGTGGTCGTCATCCAGGGGTTGGCGATCGGGCTGATCTTGACCGTTTCGACCGTGTCGCCGGGGGCCTTGGTCTTGATCTTGATGTTCTGGCACATGTCGAAATCAGTGCCCTCGTAGGTGGAGCGCAGGAGTTCCATGACGTCGCGCACGCTGACCTTCTTGTCGGGCTTGACGCTGAAAGGCATCTCGTCCATGTCGTATCGCAGGCCCAGCGAAGGGGCTAAGGCGTTGAGGATGAAATACTCGCGCTCCCGGAAGTTCTTGCCGCCGCCGTAGGCTGAGTGGTAGGCTTTGTAGAAATAGAATTCGCCCTGTCCGTCCCAGAGGCCGTACTTGAGCGCCACTTCCTCGACATTGTCCGAGGCCATGAAATGGTCTTTGTCGCTGCGGTCGATCCGTCCGATGCGGGGGATGTTGGCTGAGACGCCGATTTCTCCGTCAGGGACGCGCTGGGCCGCCCAGGCGCCGCCTTTTTCACCCTTGCCGGGGCCCACGACTTCGAAGAACCAGACCTCGTTCTTGTCTGCGACGGTCAGGCATTCGCCAGCGTCGATATAGCCATATTCGGCGACCAGTTCACCCATGAGCTCGATGGCGTCGCGGGCGTTGTCACAACGCTGGAGGGCGATGCGGCAGAGCTCCTCGACGAGAAACATGCCGTTGCTGCTGCGCAGGGTGTCGGGACCGCTGAAGGTGGTCTCGCCGATGGCCAGCTGCTTCTCATTGAGGCTGGGGTAGGCCGTGTTGAGATACGTGTAAGTGGATTTGGCCTGGGGAATGGTGCCGGCCAGGCGCAGGCCCGTCGTGTCTGTCGGGGAAGCCGTCTTGCGCGTGCCCTTCCAGATCTCGACGAGTTCGCCTTTCTTGTGCTTGCCGCCGGGCTCGATCGTCGCCCAGGTGCGCGACTTGCCGTCGCAAGTATGTGAGGTGATGACCGATCCGTCGGTCGTGGCGTCCATTCCGGCCGCGATGCTGGTGCAGTCCAGACCGTTGTCGGGGAAGTCTTGGGCGCGAGCCATCAGGCAAAAGAGCGCAGTGGCGACGGTCGTAGCCGTCAATGTCAGGAAGCGGAGAGTCTTGTTCATATGGGTCAGATATTAAATGCGTAGCCGAGGCCAAGAATATGGCGTTGGGTGGGAATGCCCGCCCAGATATAGTAGAGATAGAAGAGTTCCAGGGAGGAATGCTTGCCGAACGACCAGGTCGATCCCAGGCTGTAGCGGGTCTTCTCCCAGTGGCGGGTCGTGAAGATCTCGCAACTCATATATGGCTTGAGGCGGGCCTGTGACAGGTCATAAGAAATCTTGCCCCGGGTGCGCATGGTCCATGTGCCGGTGTCGGTGGAGAGGGAGTGCTCGTAGATGGGCAGTTCGCGCAGGGCGAACGTGAAATTCCCTTCACTCAGCAGCAAGGTGGCGGAGGGACGACAGGTAATGTACCATCCGTCCAGGGCCTGGATGAATTCAGATGCGTACTCTAGATAGAGCAGGCGATGGGCGCGGTATCCGACATAGGGCATGATCAGGGCGCAGTCCAGCACCTTAGCGTCCCCTTTGGACCGGTGCTCGAACCAGAGGCCGCCGGACCAGTTGCCGGAGCGGCTGGCCCCCCTGATGTCGATGCTCTGCCAGATGCCGAAATCATCCCGGTCCTGCGCCCGGATCAGCGGGGCGCAGAGAACGAGGAACAGCAGCGAGCAGAGGATCGTCCGAAAGTTGAACACTTTTACCTTCTTTCAGTTATACAAAGATGCTAAAAAAATGGTACATTTACATGTCAGAAAAGGGCTTACGTATGAAAATCATTCTCCTTTTTGCGTTACTCAGTTTGTTGGCCGGCAATCCGTCCCTGTGTCTGAAGGACCGGCGGCAGGCGCGGACCGTGGAAAGCCTGACCGATCTAGGGGAAGGACGGCTGTTCCGCATGGATTACAAGGCTGATTATCGGCTCCAGGACTTCGTCGAAGCGGACCTGACGTCCAAAGAAGCCGTTCAGGGCGGCGTGGCTGAAATGCTGCTGGATTTCTCCTCGATGACTTCGTCTTTGCCGGCGCTGCGGCCGGCTTGTTCCGCTTTCCAAGCCGTCACGCCGGAAGGAGATGTGATCTACGGCCGCAATTTCGACTATGATTTTGCCGACGGGGCTTCGCTGATGGTCCGGACCCGGCCGCGTGGCGGATACCGCTCGATGAGCCTGGTGTCGATGAGTCATGTGGGGCTGACCGGCGCCCAGCTTGCTGATGGGGAGACTGACCTCTCGATGTTGGTGGCCGCGCCTTATGCCATGATGGATGGGGTCAATGAGAAGGGATTCTGTATCAGTGTCTTAGCCCTGACTGGCGGAGATTGCGCACGACAGTATGACAAGGAAAAGCACAGTGTGATGACGACCGTGCTGATGCGTCTGCTGCTGGACCGGGCGGCCACGGTGGAGGAAGCGCTCGAGTTGTGCCGACAGTATAATTATTTTGCCGACGGGGAGCAACGCCGGGTCTCTTGGCGAAACAAGACCAACTATCATTTCCTGCTCTCCGACGCTTCCGGCCGGACGGTTGTCTTGGAATATGTGAGGGAAGATGGTCTGAGAGGGAAGGGACCTTGGGTGATGAAGGTCATTGACACCCGTTTCGTGACCAATTTCTATCTGGCTGAAGGCTGGCAGGGGGTGATCCGGCCGGATGAGCGTTATCCCATTGTGGAGCAGCGACTTTCGGAAAAGCAGGGAGTCCTGACCGAAGCAGAAGCCATGGCTTTGCTCCAGGCTGTTTGCCAGAAACCTTCCTCCCCGGATGATCCCAGCACCCAATGGTCCGTCGTCTATAACCTGACCCGCCGCACCGCCACCGTCTGTCCCGCCGGAGACTATTCCCGCTCCTATTCCTTTTCCCTCCGTCGGGGCTGGCGTTAGAATCTCGGATGGTCGGCCTCGAAAGCGGCCATGCGCTCCTCCAGGGCAGGGTAGAGCTCTTCCCGCATCCGGCTGACGCAGGCGCGGACGCCCCGACGCAGACTGCCCGTGGTGGAAAGGCAGATACTGCTGACACCATAATACATCAGTTCCAGCAAGAGTTGCTCGCCGGTCAAGTCCCCATAGCCCAAGGTGAAGAAGAAACCGTCGCCGACCGGTGCACTCACATCATGGTCATAGACGACGTTGAAACCGTGACGGACGAAGATTTCCTTCATCCGGTGCGCTCGTAACTCATAATCGCGGGTATCTTCCACGAAATTGATCACGCCGTCGCAGGAAAGGTTCAGCATCTCGGCATAGGCATACTGGGTCGTCGCCGTGCAGCCGCTGGTAATCATGTAAAGAATGGAAGCCGTCAGGGTCACCCCGAAGACACCGGCATCGTGGTAGCGGGTGGCCAGCGCAGGGTACTGTTTCTCATACAAGGCGTCGCTGATGCAGGTCAGGGCGATACGCTGCCCGGCATAGGAGAAGATCTTGGAGGCAGACAGCATCAGGATGTAGTTGTCGGTGTAGCGGGCCACGGTTGGCAGGAAGGGGGCCTCGAACGGATGTCCCAGATCCCGCCGGTAATCCATGCAGAAATAGGCCAGGTCCTCCATCACGATGACGTCGTGCTTCGTGGCGAGCCGGCCGATGACGGCCAGTTCCTCCTCCTCCAGGCAGATCCAGGCGGGATTGTTGGGGTTGGAATAGACAATGGCGGCTACATCTCCGGTTGCGAGCATCTCCTCGAGTTTGGGCTCCAGCCGGGCTGCACCTCGATAAGGGTGAATGTCAAACTCATACCACTCGATCCCGAGCACGCGGAGCTGCGACTTCTGGATCGGGAAGCCCGGGTCGATGAACAGGACCTTATCCTTCCCTGGAATGCGCTGGGTACAAGCGATAAATGATCCGAAAGATCCCGCCACGGAACCCGTGGTCGGAACGCAGCTGCGGGGGGAGACCTCCACATCGATGAAGGCCTTGACAAAACGAGATGCCGCCTCTTTCAGTTCCGGTACGCCCGCTGCAGCCGGGTACTGCGACCCGATGCCGCTTTCCAGGGCCCGCTTCTCCGCCGCGATCCCATAGGCATTCATCGGCAGGCCTGGCGACCCCTGATCCATCCGGATGAAAGGGATCCCGGTCTTGTTTTCCAGATATTGCGCCACCAGGAGCACTTCTCCGATGGTTGCGGTGGAAAGGTCCGCCACGCTCTGTGCGCGGCAGGCTTCGGCGACAAGCGCCTCGCTGAATAATTTCATAAATGCTTTATTCTACAATGTAGCACCAGCCGTGCGTATCCGGCACGGTACCGTCCTGAATGCCCCGGAGGGTTTTGTACAGTTTGCTGCTGATAGGACCGCAGACACCCGGCTCCCCGAACTGGAACACGCGCGTAACGGTGTCGCTCTTGAGCGCCGGCTTATCCGTGATCGTGCCGATCGGGGTGATCACGACCGCCGTGCCGCAAGCGTTCACTTCCTCGAAAGTCTCCAATTCCTCATAGGGGACCACCCGCTTCTCGACTTTGTAGCCGAGATCCCGGGCAACCTGCTGCAAAGACTTGTTGGTGATCGAAGGCAGGACGCTGTCGGACAGCGGCGTCACGAAAGTACCGTCCTTGATGCCGAAGAAGTTGGAGGAACCGAACTCGTCGATCTTGGTCTTGGTCGCCGGATCGAGGAAGAGCAGCTCCTGGAAGCCCAAGGCGTGCGCGATGTTGTAGGCGTGGAAGGAGGGCGCGTAGTTGGCGGCCAGTTTGTAGCTGCCGGTGCCGTTGGGCGCGGCGCGGTCAAAGTCCCTGGAAATCACCGCGGTGACCAGAGTCAGCGTTTTGGCGCCGGAATAGCTGCCGGCCGGGATGCCCATCACGACGAAGGTCGCTTCGACGGGGGATTTCAGGTTCAGCTGCTTGTCGGTGCCGATCAGCACGGGGCGAAGGTACATCGAGGCGTTGTAGCCGTAGGGCGGAAGGAAGTCGAGATTCCAGCGCACGTATTCGGCGCACATCTCGATGAACATTTCTTCGCTCGGGGCAGGCATGTCCAGAAACTCCGCGCTCCGGATCAGACGCCGGGCATTCTCGTCCGGGCGGAAAATACGGACCACGCCGTCTGCACCGCGGAAGGCTTTCAAGCCTTCGAAACAGGCGTTGGCATAGTTGAGGGCAAGCGCATAGGGGCTCAGTTCCAGCGGGCCGCTTTCTTTGGCCGGCTCAGACCATTTCCCATCTTTGTAGCGGCTGACGATGACGCCGCGGGTCTCCCGGACAGTGAAACCGAGATTGGCCCAATCCAGATTCTGCATAACTATGATTTTTTGATTTTATTGGCAATCCAGTCTCCGACCTCCGAGGTGCTGCGGGCGGCAGCGCCGTCGGCGAGGTCTTCCGTGACAAAGCCGGCATCGATCGAAGCAGCGACAGCTTCGCGGATGACGCGGCCCTCTTCCATCAGTCCGAAGGCATATTCAAACAGCATCGCCGCCGACAGGATCGTGGCCAGCGGGTTGGCGATACTCTTGCCGGCTGCCTGCGGATAAGAGCCGTGAATAGGTTCGAAGACTCCGGTGTGCTCCCCGATGGAAGCCGAAGCCAGCAGGCCCATCGAGCCGGTGATGCAACTCGCTTCGTCGGTGAGGATGTCGCCGAAGGTATTCTCCGTCACGAGGACGTCAAAGGCTTTCGGGCAGCGGATCAACTGCATGGCGGCATTGTCCACATACATATAGTCTGTGGTGACATCCGGGTACTGCGGCGCCATCTCCTGGGCGATTTGCCTCCACAGTCGGGAGGACTCCAGGACATTGGCTTTATCCACGACGGTCAAGTGCCCTCTCCGACGCCGGGCATAATTGTAGGCCAGTTTGAGAATGCGCTCGACCTCGAAGCGATGGTACAGGTTGGTGTCGAAGGCGGTGTCGCCTCCGTCGCGGCGGCCTTTCTCCCCGAAATACATTCCGCCCGTTAGCTCACGGACACATAGGAAATCTGCGCCGTCCACCAGTTCCTCTTTCAGGGGACTCTTGTGGATCAAGGACTTGAAAGTCTCGACGGGACGCAAGTTGGCGTAGAGGCCGAGCTGCTTGCGCATGGCGAGCAGACCTTGCTCCGGGCGAACCTTGGCGGTCGGATCATTGTCATATTTGGGGTCGCCTACGGCGCCGAACAGGACGGCATCGCTCTCCATGCACACTTGATGGGTGCTCTCGGGATAAGCGGAGCCTGTCGCCTCAATGGCGCAGGCGCCAACCAAGGCGTCAGTATAATGGACTTCGTGGCCGAAACGGGCGCAAATGGCATCTACGGCCTTTACAGCCTGAGCAACTACTTCGGGCCCGATGCCGTCACCGGGCAGCCTTGCGATATTCAACTTCATTGTAAGGTACTTATATCCAGGTTCTCAATGATATTCAACATTTTGACGGTGGCCTTGATGGCCGCCTCCGTCTGGTCGGAGTCGATCCCACGGGTCTTGAATTCGTGGTCTCCGTCCCGCCAGGAAATGGAGGTCGCGACGAGGGCGTCCGTCTTTCCACCGGGCGGGATGCTGACCTGATAATCCGTTAGGACAGGATGCGTTTTGCCCAGCTTGTCGTAAATGCTCCACAGCGCTTTCATGAACGCGTCATACTGTCCGTCTCCCGGAGCTGATGCCTCATACTCCTGTCCATCGATGCTGAGTTTGACCAGCGCGACGGGACGCATGCCCCGCGAAAGGGTAAGAGAGTAATTGACTATGTGGATGTTGTCTTTCTCCACGGCGTGGCTGCTTTTCAGCACATCCGCGATGATGAAGGGGAGGTCCTCCGCTGCCAGGGCTTCTTTCTTGTCGCCTAGCTCCACGACCCGCTCCGTGACGAGACGGATCTGCTCCGGCATGAGGCTGATGCCGAGTTGGTCGAGGTTCTTGATGATGTTGGCCTTGCCGCTCATCTTGCCGAGGGCGTATTTCCGCTCGCGGCCGAAACGCTGAGGGAGCAGGGCGTTGGCGTAGAGGTTGCCCTTGTTGTCGCCGTCTGCATGGATGCCGCTGCTCTGGGTGAAGACATTCTCGCCGGTCACCGGCTCGTTGTCCGGGATGCGGATGCCGGAAATGCTCTCCACATACTTGCAGACGTGGGTGAGTCGGCGCTCATCGATGTGGCATTCCTCGTCGGACTGGTCCTTGAGGGCCGCGATAACGGCCGCCATCGGCGCATTGCCACAGCGTTCTCCCAAGCCGTTGACCGTCACATGCAGGCCGTCAAATCCGGCTCGGACCGCCGCCAGGGAGTTGCCGACCGCCATCCCATAGTCGTTGTGGGCATGGAAGTCAAAGCGGAGATCGGGGTAGTGCGCGCGCATCTGGGAGCAGGCTTCGAAGGCACTGAAGGGATTCAGGACGCCCAGCGTGTCCGGCAGCATGAAACGCCGGATCTCGCAGTCGCGGAGCGCGTCGATCAGTTGGAAAACGTAGTCTGGCGAGGTGTGAATGCCATTGGACCAGTCTTCCAGATACAAATTGGCCTCCAGACCCCGTGCGGCTGCCTTGTCCAACACAGTCCGGATGTCCCGGATATGTTCCGTGGGGGTCTTTCGCAACTGTCCTTTCAAATGGCGGAGGGAACCCTTGGCCAGGATGTTGATCACCTTGCCGCCGCCGTCGGCGACCCAGTCCACGCTCCGGCCGCCATCCACGAAACCGAGCGCCTCGATGTGCTCCAGGCAGCCGCGCTCGCGGGCCCAGGCACAAATGCGGGCGAAGGACTCGGATTCGCCTTGGGAGACGCGGGCGGAAGCGACTTCGATCCGGTCTGCCTTCAATTCGTCCAGGAGCAGACCGGCGATCGCCAGTTTCTCGTTGACGTTGAAGGAGACGCCGGCGGTCTGTTCGCCGTCGCGCAGGGTAGTGTCCAGGATCTCGATCATCTTGCTTGTTCGAAGGCTTCGATCTTGTCTTTCTGCTCCAAAAGGTAGTCGATATCGTCCAGGGCGTTCATCAGGCAGTATTTCTTGTATCCTGAGATCGGGAAGGACTCGCAGCGACCCGTAGCCAGGTTGGTGACCGTCTCTGCAGGAACATCTACCCGCACGCGGGTTGTCGGGTCGGCCGCGATACAGGCTTGGAGTTCCTGGAGGAAAGCGGCACTGACTTCGACAGGAAGGACGAAGTTGTTGAGTTCGTTCTGCTTATGGATGTCGGCGAAGGATTCGGCGATCACCACGCGGAAACCGTATCCGGCCAGCGCCCAGGCCGCATGTTCGCGGCTGGAGCCGGAACCGAAATTCTTGCCGGCCGCAAGGACGCAGCCGCTGTAGCGGGGATCGTTGAGGACGAACGCGGCCTTCGGCTTGCCCTCGGCATCGTAACGCCAGTCACAGAAGAGGTTGTCTCCGAAGAACTTCTCGTCCCGGGTCGTCGCTTTCAGGAAACGGGCCGGGATGATTTGGTCGGTATCGATATTGTCGATCGGAAGCGGCACACAGGAGCTTTCGATCACGTTAAATTTCTGTTTCATAGCAATATCCTTGGATCGGTTACAATGCCGGTGATGGCGGCGGCTGCGGCAACCAGCGGACTGGCCAGCAAGGTGCGGGAGCCGGGTCCTTGCCGGCCTTCGAAGTTGCGGTTGCTGGTTGATACGGCGTATTTGCCGGCCGGGATCTTGTCGTCGTTCATCGCCAGGCAGGCGGAACAACCGGGCTGGCGGATCTCGAAGCCGGCGGCAGCCAGTTCTTTATCCAGCCCTTCCGCTTCGATCTGACGTTTGACGGCCCAGGAACCGGGCACGAGCCACGCCGTGACGCCTTCGGCTTTGCGATGGCCTTTCACCAGGGAGGCGAAAGCCCGGAAATCTTCGATACGCCCGTTGGTGCAGGCGCCGAGGAATACATAATCCACCGGATGGCCGATCAGGGACTGGCCGGCTTCGAAGCCCATGTAAGCCAATGACTTAGGGTTGGCGTCAGCAGGAATCTTCCCGTCGATCGGCATCCCCATTCCGGGGTTGGTGCCGTAGGTGATCATCGGCGGGACGTCGGCCGCATCGAAAACAACTTCCCGGTCAAAGACGGCGTCATCCCCGCTGCGCAAGGTCTTCCAATAAGTGACGGCCTTGTCCCAGTCTTCTCCCTTCGGGGCGAATTCGCGTCCCTTGAGGTAGGCGAAGGTTTTCTCGTCGGGGGCGATGAAGCCGCCGCGAGCGCCCATCTCGATCGACAGGTTGCTCAAGGTCAGGCGGCCTTCCATCGACAAGGCCTCGACGGCGCTGCCCCGGTATTCAACAAAATATCCGGTGGCCCCGCTGGTCGTTAGCTTCATCATCAGGTAGAGGGCTAAGTCCTTGGCTGTTACGCCCTTGCCGAGCTTACCGTCTATACGGATGCTCATTGTTTTGGGCTTCTTCTGCAGGATGCACTGGGAAGCGAGGACCATCTCGACTTCGGAGGTCCCGATGCCGAAGGCCACGGCACCCATTGCACCGTGCGTGGAAGTGTGGGAGTCTCCGCAAACGATGGTCATTCCCGGCAGGGAGAGGCCTTTCTCCGGACCGACGACATGGATGATGCCATTGTCGGGGCTCATCATGCCGTAATAGGTCAGGCCGAATTCGCGGGCATTTCGCTCCAATGCATCCACCTGCGCCTTGGAGATGGGATCGGCGATAGGCTTGTCCTGGTCGTGGGTCGGCGTGTTGTGGTCCGGCATGCAAAAGATGCGCTCCGGACGCAGGCAACGGATGCCCCGCTCCCGCAAGCCGTCGAAGGCCTGTGGAGAGGTCACCTCATGGCAATACAGCCGGTCAATATAGACTTGCTGCGGACCGTCCGGGAGATCCGACACTACGTGCGCGTCCCATATCTTATCGAAAAGGGTATTCATCTAGTTGTGAAATTTATTGATGCAGTCGATGTAAGCTTCCACGGAGGCAGCGACGATGTCGGTGTTGGCGCTGAAGCCGTAATAAACCTTACCATCGTGCTCTACCTGCATGTGGACCTTGCCTACGTCGTTGGAACCCTTGGTGATATTCTGGATGGTGAATTCTTTCAGCACCATCTGGCGCTTGATGATGGTCTTGAGCGCGTTGATCGCCGCATCGACGGGTCCGTTTCCGACCGCGGCCGCTTCGAACTTCTCGCCGGCGATGTCCACACCGATGCTGGCCACGGGCTTGACGCCTACGCCGCTGGTCACCTGGAGGAAATCCAGCTTGATGTGGTGGTCGTCGGCACGCTCCATCCCGGAGAGGACGAGAAGGTCTTCATCGCCGATTTCTTTCTTTTTGTCGGCGAGTTTGAGAAACTCCTGATAGGTCTTATCTAGTTTCTCGTCCGTCACCTTGACACCGAGCGCCTCGAGGCGGGTGCGCAGGGCCGCCCGGCCGCTGCGGGCGGTCAGGACGATTGAGTTGCCATCCAAGCCGATGTCCCGGGGATCGATGATCTCGTATGTATTCATGTTCTTGATCACACCGTCCTGGTGGATGCCCGAAGAATGGGCGAAGGCGTTGCGCCCCACGATGGCCTTGTTGGCCTGGACCGGCATGTTCATCAGACTGGAGACCGTCCGGCTGAGCGGATAGATCTTCTTGGTGTTGATGTTGGTGTCCAGTTCGATATCCTTGTGGCTCTTGAGGATCATGACGATCTCTTCAAGGGCTGTGTTGCCGGCCCGTTCGCCGACCCCGTTGATCGTGACCTCGCACTGGCGGGCACCGTTAAGCAGGCCGGCCATCGTGTTGGCCGTCGCCATCCCGAGATCGTTGTGGCAATGGGTGGAAATGATCGCGTTTTCGATGCCGACCACGTTGTCACAGAGGTACTTGATCTTGGCTCCGTACTCCTCCGGCAGGCAGTAGCCCGTCGTGTCGGGGATATTGACTACCGTGGCACCGGCTTTGATCACGGCCTGGATGACCGTCGCCAGGAACTCGTTGTCCGTGCGCCCGGCGTCTTCGGCATAGAACTCGACGTCCTCGACGTATTTCTTGGCATACTTGACAGCCCGGATCGCCCGCTCCAGGATTTCTTCGCGGGTCGAATTGAATTTATACTTAATATGGGTGTCGGAGGTGCCTATGCCGGTATGGATGCGCTTGTGCTTGGCATACTTCAGGGCCTCGACGGCGACATCGATATCCTTTTCCACGGCCCGGGTCAGTCCGCAGATTGTGGGCCAGGTCACCGCCTTGGAAATCTCCACCACCGAGTTGAAATCTCCGGGGCTGGAGATGGGGAAGCCGGCTTCGATTACGTCCACTCCGAGTTCTTCCAGGGCTTTGGCGACCTGGATCTTCTCGACCGTGTTGAGCTGGCATCCGGGGACTTGTTCGCCGTCCCTGAGGGTGGTGTCAAAGATATAGACTCTGTTATCCATAGTGTTTATTTGTTGTTTTCAGGACGGAGCGCGCGCACGGTCTCAGCCGTACGCCACATCTCGCTCTCGCGGAGGGCCTTCAATTCCTTTTCGAGGCCTTCGCGGTAGTCGGGCTTGCTGTTGGCATCGATGGAGATCTGGGCCTCCTTGCCGCTCTTGACGCTCTCGTAAAGCTGCTGGACGACCGGCTTGATCGCATCATGGAAGGGGCCCTTCCAGTCCAAGGCGCCGCGCTGGGCGGTGGTGGAACAATTGGCATACATCCAGTCCATTCCGCGGGCTGCAAAGAGCGGCATCAGGGATTGGGTGAGCTCTTCGACAGTCTCATTGAAGGCCTCGGAAGGGGTGTGTCCGTTCTCGCGCAGCACTTCATACTGGGCACTGAGCAGGCCCTGGATGGCACCCATCAGCGATCCGCGCTCACCGGTGAGGTCGGAAACCGCCTCGCGCTGGAAAGTCGTCTCGAAAAGATAGCCGGAGCCGATGCCGATGCCGAGGGCCAGGGTGTCTTGGAGTGCATGGCCGGAGACATCCTGATATACGGCATAAGAGGAATTGATCCCGCGCCCCTCCAAGAAGAGGGAACGTACCGTGGCGCCGGAGCCTTTCGGGGCTACCATGATCACGTCGATGTCGGCTGGCGGCACGCAGCCGGTGCGGTCGTTCCAAGTGATGGCGAAACCGTGGGAGAAATAGAGGGTCTTGCCCGGTGTGAGGCAAGGTTTGATCCGCGGCCATACACTCATCACGGCCGCATCGGAAAGCAGGCAGAGGATGATGTCGCCCTTTGCAGCGGCCTCTTCGATGCCGAACAGGGTCTCGCCGGGGACCCAACCGTCCCGCACAGCCTTGTCAAAAGTCTTCCCCGGGCGCTGCCCGATGATGACTTTGAACCCGTTGTCACGCAGGTTCAGCGATTGTCCGGGTCCCTGCACGCCGTAGCCGATGCAGGCGATGGTGCGGCCCTTCAGTTGTTCACGGGCCATTTCAAGGGTAAACTCTTCGCGGGTCACGACGTTCTCTTCCACGCCGCCGAAATTCATTTTTGCCATAATGTCAGTATCGTTTATATGTTTTCTTTTTCTCGGGATTGGAGGAATTCCTGAACCGCTTCGGCTTCATGGGTGGAGCGTTCGCTGTCGATCTCATAGTAAGCCTTGATCACATCGACTTTCTTCTCCACTTGGAGCACGACAGCGCGGATCTGCGCCTCGGAGGCGCGGGTCAGGATCTTGAATTTGTGTACCCCTTCGATGCGGGAGGGGTACACCAGCAGTTTCTCTATGTTGAGGCTGCGCCGGGTGAATATCCCGGCGATGGCGCTCAGCAGGCCGACCTGGTTTTCGGTATAGGCCGTGATCTCATACAGTCTGTCAGTCTCCATATTCAAACCAGTCGTTAGCGTTCAACATGATCTCGTCCACGCTCTTGCCCGGTGGAATCATCGGGAAGACCAGGCTTTCCTCGCGCACATGCACGTTGAGGATAAAGGGGTTGTCGTCGCTGAGCATCTTTTCGATGGCCGGGAGGAGTTCCTCTCGCGTCTCTACGTTGATGCAGGGGATGCCGAAGGCGGCGGCGATCATCCGGAAATCCGGATTGTTCATTTTCGTGAAGGAGTACCTTTGCCGGAAGAACAGTTCCTGCCACATCCGTACGTTGCCTAGCCAGCAATTGTTGAGAATCACGATCTTGACCCCGGTCCCTTCCTGCATGATGGTGCCCAGCTCCTGAAGCGTCATCTGGAAGCCTCCGTCGCCAATAATCGCGACGACGGGACGATCCGGTGCGCCGACTTTGGCGCCGATGGCGGCCGGAAGGCCGAATCCCATCGTGCCCAGTCCACCTGAAGTGATGAAGCTATGGCTCTGCTTGAAGCGGGAATAGCGGGCGGCCAACATCTGATTTTGGCCGACATCGGTGACAATAACGGCTTCTCCCCGGCTGGCCTGCGCAATCTCTGCCACCACTTCGCCGGGATTGATCATTCCGCTTTCCGGATGGATCTCCGGGTCGATGACTTTGTGTTTCTCAACCGCATTGCAAAGAATGGGCTCCATCGCCCAGTCGGGGCTGCGGCGCGGCGCGATGAGCTCCGTGAGCCGACGCAGGACCTTTTTCGCATCACCGAGGATGCCCAGGTCGACGGGAACATTTTTCCCGATTTCAGAAGCATCCAGGTCAACGTGGATGATCTTGGCGTTGCGGGCGTAGGTTTGGAGATTGCCGGTGACGCGGTCGTCGAATCGCATGCCGACAGCGATGAGCAGATCGCATTCCTGGGTCATAATGTTGGGCGCGAGGTTGCCATGCATGCCCAGCATGCCCATGAAATGCGGGTTATCGGAGGGCAAGGCGCTCAAACCGAGCAGGGTACTGCCGGCCGGGATGTCGCCTTTGTCCAGGAAGGCTTCCAATTCTTTTTCCGCGCCCGAGAGCAGGATGCCCTGCCCAAAGACGACGAAGGGTTTCCGGGCCGCACCTATCATGTCCGCGGCCTTTTTCAGGAGCGATTCATTGGGTTCCGGATCTGGCACATAGCTGCGGATAAAGTCGCAACGCTGCGGCATGAACTCGGCCAGGCCGATCTGCGCATCCCGGGTGAAATCGAGGACCACGGGACCTGGCCTGCCGCTGCCGGCAATGTAGAAGGCGCGTGCAACGGCCCAGGCAACGTCCTCAGCCCGGCGGATCTGGTAGCTCCATTTCGTGATCGGCGTCGTCATACCGATCAAGTCGGTCTCTTGGAACGCATCGGTCCCCAGCAGGTGGGAACTGACCTGTCCGGCGACGACGACCACGGGTGTCGAATCAATCATCGCATCAGCTACGCCCGTGATAACGTTGGTGGCGCCGGGGCCGGAGGTGACCATCACGAAACCGGGCACGCCCTTCACCCGCGCATAGCCCTGGGCAGCATGGATGGCCCCCTGTTCGTGGCGGACCAAGATGTGGCGCAGCCGGTCCTGATAGTCGTAAAGCCGGTCATAGACGGGCATGATGGCTCCGCCCGGATAGCCGAAAATAGTATCGACCCCTTGGTAGAGGAGTTGCTCCAGGAGGATGTCTCCTCCGCTGATGATTTGTCCCGGCTGGTGGCTCATGTGATTAATCTTCTAAAATACGGATACCGCCTTTGTCGGCGCTGCTGACCATGGAGGCGTAGGCTTTGAGGCTCTTGGAGACTTCACGCACACGATGGGGTGGAGTAAAAGCCTTTTTTCCGCGGGCGACCTCTTCTACGCGACGCGCCTGCAGTTCTTCATCGGAAAGCAGGAGGTTGATCTGCCGGCGGGGGATGTCGATTTCGATCCGGTCGCCGTCACGGACCAGGGCAATCGGACCGCCGGAAGCCGCTTCGGGCGAAACGTGGCCGATGCTCAGGCCGGAGGTGCCGCCGCTGAAACGTCCGTCGGTGATCAGCGCGCAGGCCTTGCCCAAGTGCATGGATTTCAGGTAAGAAGTAGGGTACAGCATCTCCTGCATCCCTGGACCGCCTTTGGGGCCTTCGTAGTGAATGACTACGGCGTCTCCGCTGCGGACTTGGCCGTCCAAGATTCCGTCACAAGCCGCTTCCTGAGAATCGAAGACTTTGGCCGGTCCCGTGAAGCGCCATAGGCCCTCGTCCACGCCGGCCGTCTTGACGACGCAGCCGTCCGGGGCAAGATTGCCGAAAAGGACGCAGAGACCGCCGTCCTTGGTATAGGCGTGGGAGACGCTGCGGATGCAGCCTTTCTCGCGGTCGGTATCGAGGGTCTTATACCTTCTGTTTTGGGAACCCAGCTGGGTCGTACGTATCCCGCCGGGGGCGGCAGAGTAGATATCAACGGCGTCCGGATCTGGCTCCGGGACGGTGATGCTATAGGCGTTGATGGCCTCCCGCAGGCTGCGGTTGTCCACGCGTCCGGCACTGCCGTCGATCAGGCCGGCCTGCAGGAGTTGCTCCAGGATGGCCATCACGCCTCCGGCGCGGCCGACATCCTGAATGTGGTACTGCTGCGTATTGGGCGCGACCTTGCACAGGCAAGGGACTCTGCGGGAAAGGGCGTCGATGTCCGCCATCGTGAAGTCGGTCCCAGCTTCGCGGGCCACGGCCAGCAAGTGGAGGACCGTATTGGTAGAGCCTCCCATGGCGATGTCGAGAGCCATGGCGTTGAGGAAAGCCGTGCGAGTGGCAATGCTGCGCGGTAGGACGGAAACGTCATCAGCCTCGTAGTAGCGCCTGGTGTTTTCCACGATCTGGCGGGCTGCCCGGATGAGCAGGCCCTTGCGCAGTGCGTGGGTGGCAAGGATAGTACCATTGCCCGGCAGGGCCAGTCCGATGGCTTCCGTCAGGCAATTCATCGAGTTGGCGGTAAACATGCCGGAGCAACTGCCGCAGGTCGGGCAGGCGCAGTCTTCGATGGCGCTGACCGTTTCGTCGCTGACTGTCGGATCGGCCGATTGGACCATGGCATCGATCAAGTCAAGATGCGCATTGCCGAGGACACCGGCTTCCATCGGGCCTCCGGAGACGAAGATCGTGGGGATGTTGAGCCGCATGGCGGCGAGCAGCATCCCGGGTGTGATTTTATCGCAGTTGCTGATGCAGACGAGGGCGTCGGCTTTGTGGGCGTTAACCATGTATTCGACGCTGTCGGCGATGATGTCGCGGGAAGGCAGGGAATAGAGCATGCCATCATGGCCCATCGCGATGCCGTCATCGACAGCGATGGTGTCGAACTCTGCCGCAAAGCAGCCGAGGCGCTCGATCTCCTCCTTGACGATCTGTCCGGCGTCGTGCAGATGCACGTGGCCGGGGACGAACTGGGTGAAGGAATTGGCGATGGCGATGACCGGTTTGCCGAACTGCTCTTTTCTCATACCGTTTGCCAGCCAAAGCGCGCGTGCTCCGGCCATCCTGCGTCCTTCAAATGTAACACTACTACGTAACTTCATAACTGCACAAAAGGCTAGTTCCGAAAGATATGAAAATTCTTTATTAAAAACAAATCATTCTTCTATATAATGCCGTTCCCGCAGGGTTGTAGGGCATTTCTGGCTGCTTTCAATTTTAAAGTTGCCGGGCCATTTTTGTTTTGGCAGTTTGTTGAAAACGGTGTATTTTTGTTGTATGAAAAGAATTGAAGTGGTCGCGGCTGTGATCCGTCAGGGCGGGAAGATCTTTGCCACGCAACGCGGATACGGCGATTTCAAGGATTGGTGGGAGTTCCCGGGCGGAAAAATGGAGACAGGAGAGTCTCCTCGCGAAGCGTTGATCCGGGAGATCCGGGAGGAATTGGATGCAGTTGTGGAGGTGGGGGACTTGCTTCGGACAGTGGAGTATGATTATCCGGCTTTCCACCTGACGCTTCATTGCTTCTGGTGTTCCTTGGTGGGGGATGCCTTACATCTTAATGAACATGAGGCGGCGCGTTGGCTTTCAGCCGACGAGCTCGATTCCGTCCGTTGGCTGCCGGCGGATGAAGAATTGATGCCTTTGATCGCAAATTTTTTGCAAAAAATTTCAAAGTGACAGTTTTTGGCACTTTGGCGCTTTATCTTTGCAGCAACAAAAAACGATAAAGCCATGCCGAAAGAGTTAAAAAACTGGATTGAGAATGCTTCTGAGATCGAAGCTTTGATTGATGATCTGGACCTTGAGTTCACTCGCACCGAATAAAATGACGGGTGTCGTTTTTACTCATCTTTTTTTAGAAAAAGTTTGCAGATTATCGAAATATACCTATCTTTGCACTCGCTTCCTACGGGAAGTAAGTTTGAAATCCTGGTGCGGTAGTTCAGCTTGGTTAGAATGCCGGCCTGTCACGCCGGAGGTCGCGAGTTCGAGTCTCGTCCGCACCGCTTTCTTGTAAAGAAAACCCTTTCAGAGTTAATTCTGTAAGGGTTTTCCGTTTTTTACATCCTCACAGAAATCACCCAAAGTGGCTGTTTTTTGGGGCTTATTTGTGAGTAAGTCTGAAAGTGTGAGTAATTATCCAACACTTTTTTTACTACCTTTGCACTATGGCGCGTAGAATGACAAACAGTGTCTGTTTCTATTGTAGGAAGTCCGACACCAACAAACAGGGTCTTGCTCCCATCCTCATTAGCATTAGCATTAATGGAGAGAGGCAGTACATTACCACCCAATTTAAAGCAAAGCCGGATGAATTCACCAAGGCTATGTCAAGTAAACGTGATCATCCAATCAAATCGTATGTGGAGTCTTTGAGAGTTAAGCTTAATGATATCCAAGAGGAAATGATGATGGATAACAAAACACTGACGGCCAAAGCTCTAAAGGATTATTTTCAACGAGGTGCAATTACTAAGGCTCTGACGTTAGGTGAACTCTTCGCTGAGTACCTAGCTATTCAAAATGAAAGGATCGACGCAAAGGATGGCATCACGAAGGACACATATAATAGGTATGTAAAAACGACTACAATGTTTCTTGAGGCTAACGGATACACTCAGGATACACTTGCTAAAGACATTACTAAAGAACACATTGTTAAGTATCAAGTTTGGCTTGGGAACAAGTATGATCCTGCCACATCTTGTAATTACCTTCAAAAGATTAAGTCTATTTTCAAATTTGCTTTTGAGGTTGGAAAGATTCCGTCATTTCCATTCAATAACGTCAAAATAGATAGAGGTCAGAAAGATAAAGTTCTATACCTTACTCAAGAAGAACTGAGTAGAATCATTGGGCATCGTTTTTCAACAGAAAGGCTTCAGAAGGTAGCAGATGTGTTCGTGTTTGCTTGCTATACAGGCTTGGCCTTTAAGGATCTTGAAAATCTCGATAAGACAGACTTTCAAACCAATGATGAGGGAATTATCTTTATCGAAAAACAACGAGCAAAAAGATCCCTTTCTGGAGGTCGTGGAGTGACTTATTGTACAGTCTTAATGGATGATGCCATCGATGTTGCAAAGAAATACAATTATGAGCTCCCGCTGATTTCCAATCAAAAAATGAACGAGTATCTGAAGGAGATTCAGGTATTATGTGGAATTACAAAAAAACTTTCCACCCACGTTGCTCGTCATACCTGTTGCTTCTATCTTCTTAATCATCGTGATCCTCCTGTACCCAATGAAACCATCATTAAAGTTATGGGGTGGACAAGTGAGAAGCAGTTACGTCATTATGCTAGGATCATGAGGGAAACAGTTATTGATGATCTAAAACATATGACTTATAAAGAAGTTGATACCATTCTTTGTACACCTGACATGAAAACCGTATATAAGGTTAAGGATAAGGTGCGAAGATAAAGGGAATTAATCCAGGTTAGCAATGGGAATAAATGAGAATAACGCGTTTCAACCTAATTTGAGGCGCGTTTTCCTGTTTTTCCTAGTATGTGATCACTGTGTATTATAAATAACTATCCCCATATCCCCCTTGGATAATACAAGGGCCGTCAACACGTAAACTCCCTATCCCTGATTTCTTTTTGATAAGTCTACAAGGAATATAACCGTTTGCCGGAAATTTTTTTGGCCATTTTTTGAGCTCATAAATTTGAACTTTGTATCCTTAGTACTATTTATATTCAAACAATAGTTACTATGGACAATAACACACCGAAGTACAGACGTTCAATGCCTGAGTACGTCAAAAACAAATTACGCAACAATGCGAATCTTCGCCGCCCCAAATCCGAACTAACAAAAGCTCGGATTAGTCGGTCATTACGTCAAACATGGTCACAAGTGCCTTTGAAACAAAATGACGGCGTGGAATGAGTCCACGCCGTTTTTTTTGCATTATTTGTTCTTGTGAGGGTTATAATCACAGCTTGCTTCAAGGTCAGAAATAATCTGATTAATTAACTCCTCATAACGACCTTTAGAATGGTCATGGACAATGTAGTCTTGAGCCAGATATACCTGGATCTTGACCACATCTCCAGGACACGACACCAAAGTATATCTCTTCATTTGGCCGTCATATGATAACGAGTACAGTGACGTAGCATACCAGGCTATCATCGCGTTATTCAGTTCACTGGCAACTGTTGACTTAACGAAATGTGAGATAGCAATTTCGTGGCCTTCTAGCTGATTAAAACGTTGAGGGTGAGCAAGACCTTCCATCTTTGTCGCGACATTGATCCAATCGTCTGCTGAGGTAACAGGCATTATCTGATCTTCCACTTGGACAAAGCCATTGATTTTTGGATAAGATCTGTCGAACAGATCTGGGATGTCGACTCCAAGTGCCTGAGCAACCTTATCAAGCGTCTGAACACTGGGATTAGTATTCAGAGATTGACTAAGCGCAGAAGGAGTAATTTGCATCCGTTCGGCCAGTGTCTTCAGTGAAATACCTCGCTGTTTACAGAGCTCTTTTACAATTAATTTAGCCATTACAACATTGATTTATGCTGCAAAGATATACAAAAATGAGGAAAATCCTACATCATATGCGGCAAAAATGTAGAATGGGCTAAAAAATAATTGCATTTTATTTGGACATGTGTGAAATTATGTCTAAATTTGTAGCCGGAAAGATGAAGGTAAACCTAATTATCCAGATATGACAAGTACTGACATTGATTACCGAAAAACTTGTAAAGTGGGACAATATCTTTACGGCCGACACCGTAACATGATTGGTGTATGGGTTTATGACCAGGTCTCTAAGGATTATACTAGTGCCGCCTTTGTGCGCGACTTTTCCAGCCGCGAAGAAGCTCGCGCATACGTATGGACAATGAATGGATGGGGCACCCCCACTAAACCGCTTGCACGATAGATACATTATTAATTATATACCTTTATGAAAACAATCATTACCACTACCAATGACGCCCTCGTGGCAGCGCACATCAAGGCTATCACTCGAACCACCGGATCCCCATTGATGGGTGTATCAAAGGCTATCCTAATTGAAGAATGCAAGCGCCAAATGAGGGCCGGCGTCTGCTCGTTCCTCTATTTGAAGAAAAACGGAGAGGTGAGGCACGCTCTGGGGACATTATCAAAGCCTGTCCTAAATGCAACATTGAAGGGGACGGGGACGAGTCCGGAAGAATGGGGGTGTTGCTACTATCACGATGTCATTAAAGGGGCCGCCCGCTCGTTCCGCTGGGCCAATCTGATTGCGGTCCTGTCGTAAAGTCCAACCCCGGGGAGGGACTCCTTCCCTCCCCATTTCTTCGGAACCATGCGACATAAGATCTATTGCTACAATGGGGAACTTGTATATCTGTTTGCGACCACTTATGTCACGAAAAGGACGGACGATACGCTTGTAGTCAAATAAGGGGTGTATTCAAAAAATGCGAGGGAACCGAGTACTATAGCCCAAATCAATGATCAAGACAACACTCAAGTGTAATCAATCAAATCAAAGTATTTTATGAATAATACTGCCATTATCTACGCTCGAGTCTCATCATCGGGATCGCAAGAGCAAAGACAAAACACGGAGCGTCAAGTGACGGCGCTCCTCGGGTATGCCAATTCTGAGGGACTAACGGTTGAACGAATGTTCGAGGAACATATAAGTGGTGCAAAGAAAAACAGTGAAAGAGCCGGTCTTCAGGAGTGCCTTACTTATGCCAGAGATAACCAAATCGGCGTTATCCTCTTTTCTGAACTTTCCCGTGCCGGTCGACAGATATGGGAAGTCCTGGCTACGGTCAAGTTCTGCGTCGACAACAAGATCGACATGTTTTTCCAAAAGGAGGGCCTTCGTCTCTTTGAAGGGGAAAAGGTGAATGGAGTTATGGCCATCTACATCAGTTGCTTGTCCTTTTGCGCAGAAAAAGAACGCGAAGCAATTGCATTTCGGCTCAACCAAGGTCGCGAGCTGGCCCTATCCAAGGGCGTTCGATTTGGTCGTAAACCAGGATCCTGCGAATCACTTGATCGAAAAGCTGAGAAGCATGCCGACATCATCAAATACCTTCGCAAGGGTTGTTCAGTCCGCGACACGGCCCATCTATGTCAGGCAGGAGTCTCCACAGTTCAGCGGGTCAAAAAAATATTTCAACTGTGATGATTCCCTTAATACAGTTGCTTTTTATAAAATACGCTTGTATCTTTGATCAGATGGTCAATGAGATCTATACCATCCGTCAGCATCCGCTGGCAATAATAAGCCCTTATGGGCACCTAAAAACTCTTTTTTTTACAAAAGCAATAGTCTTTTTTTATTACACGGGCGCTGTGCGCCCAGAAGGGAGCATACTGCTCAGAGGCTCCTTATCTTCAGAGCATAACAATAATCATTACAACAAATTATTAAATGAATTTTTTTCGTTCGGATATTGTTATATCCGCCCCCTCGAAAGAGGTATTAGAACGTGTACTTTCGTCACGTATATTTACGGTCGGTGATTTCACCAAATACTATCCAACTCCGCCTCAGGACGGCATGACGTACTTGATCCCCATTGAGGAACAGGAGCGTTCAATTAAACTTTTTGCAAGCACTAGAGGTTTTATCCCGATAAGTTATTTTCGGTCAATTCTTCAGGAGATAGAGGAGGACCTGGTCGTTGACTTTATTGTCCATGATGACAATGGTGGATGCACCCATTACAGGCTGACACCGAATAAACTATCATTATTGTACGATCAAGATGATTTTGAGGCTGACCTAGACTGGATGCTTGGTACTGAGCAACTAGATGAATATGACCTTATTAAGGAGCATCTATGCAAGTCACAATATTGTTGGGAAAAGAACTTGGACGATGCAGATGCACCCACAGAATACGGTGAGCGACTCATTATCCCGGAACGGTATATTCCTGACCACATGCGGGAAGTATATAAGACTAACCCCGATATTTTGTTCAGGTACTTTGATACGGTAGCCCGCATAGGGCGGGAAATGCGAAAGAAGAAGGCAAGCAAAACAAAAGCGGCTCAAAAAGCAGCAAAGGGCTTCCGTTCTAGTTTATTATAACATGACTAAGATTGATGTTATATGACAACCATCTCCGCAAATGTTATAATATATGCATCGGATGTTTTATTAATCCGCATTTTAGGCAACCCCGATATGCTTTCGGAGGAAGCATGCATAGGATACTGTAATACTCATAACATATCATGTCACATCAGGTACTATAGTGGTCCAGAATTATTATCGGAAAAGGTAAGCATTGATTTTGATGCACAAGGCACCTTCCCAGATATGTTTTTTGTGCGATTACTTGATATCTATCCGGAAATAACTATTGATATACGCATAACCCAGGGGAGAGCGAGGGGCCCGCATTATCGCTATTCCAAGGACGGGACTTATGAAGTCTTTGACGAAGTTGATTTCCGGCGCGACATATCTTTAGCTCCATATCAGTTCGGAGGTTCCCTGATAGAATACAAGGTCGCCTATCAATACATGGTGCCTGAATTCCGCTCCTGGACTAAACGAGTAGATATCGATAACGCCGAAACTGTCTATGGGCAGCCTATTAACTTTCCGGATGACCTGGTTCCAGAAGTTATTCGGGTGCCATGGTATAAAGACCGCAAGTCCTTTAAGCGGGAGATAACCACGATTGTTGAGTCTTTGGGAAGGCTTGAAGCTATCGGAAGGCCAGAAAACACAAAGACTTCATCGTTGGACGACGATGAAGAATTGCCGTTCTAGTCTACATAATGCGACCCTATTTCACCATGGATGTGGGATAGGTAAGTAGTTTCTGATGGGGTCTGTACAGATGCATTTAGATCAACTTCATGTCATAAATATTGGACTTTTAGACGTCGCATCTGTGCAGACTTCATTTTTTATGGGACTCGACGCTTTCCCACAAAGGAGCCAGCAGTTGAGCCTTGTTTTTAGCCAGCATTTTTGCGGCCATCGCTATCTACGTGGTTGCGTAGGACAAAGAAGCAACTATGAAAAGGAAGAGTATGCGCAGTTACGTATTACCATTTTACACAGACGAATAGATTGTCAATGTATCTATGCAACCAACATCCCTTCATGAATGTCTAGCCTATTATAGTAAGAAAACACATATTAAATACAAACATAAGGAAACTCAAAATATATAAACCAAAATAGAGTTAAATAACAATTGAACCAAAGCCGCAGGCTCTGATTAACCCCACAGGTCTTGGCTATCGCTATGGTTTATTTTTAAGGCCTTGTTTACTCTTTTTTTGAATTATCAACTTCATAATTGAATAACCATGGATACACTTCAAGCTACAGATACATCAACACCCAAGGTTAAGGATAATCTCAATACCTGGACCGGCGGTTACACTCAAATTCCCAATTCAATCCTTAGAGCTTCCAACTTAGACTCTGACTCCAAGGTCGCTCTCGCTCTATTGTATATGACTTACACCTACGCCCTTGACAATAACCAATTAGAGCCCGACGGCAGCTTCTATCACACCAATGCACGATTCGACGAATTCATGGCAATCTCCGGCGACCAGGTCATACGCAAAGTCATCCCAGATTTGGTTGATAAGGGTCTTATCCGCACCATCAAAAGATGTGTCGAAGGAAAGACACGTAACTATTATATTTTGGACTTCAACGCCATTAACAACTATGATGGCTCGGCAGTGGATCAAAAAGTTTTGCAGAAGAAGCTCGCTCGAGCCCAAAAGGCTTACGATGGCCGGCGACAGAAAGAAGCGAAGATAATGAAGGCTTATGGCGAAAAAGTGTCAGAGTTGATAACTGACGGGTATTCAATCGATAGCCGTGAGAAGCAAATTGATATAATATCGGATGAAATAGCCAAAGAATACAATTATAGATTTGCTACAGCCAAAGGACTGGTTAATAGAATGATCAATCAATACAAATCAACTACTGGGAAAATGCCAGATTGGTTCGTCGAGCCAGAGGATGATGAGTTACCGTTTTAATCAATCATATTATGAAAATAACACCCGATAAACATGCTGGCTATCTTTGCCAGAAAGCCTTGTACAAACGAGGCTGGACACCGGCCATGATTCGTGAGGCCGGACTCTTCCCGGAAGTCTATACAGATAATCCCCATGGCTATCCATCTAAGCAGAATCTATTTTCAACAGCCCAAGTCGTAGCCATAGAAAGGACTGACTGGTTTTTTGATCGGCTAAGGAAGGCTAAAGCTAGAGGAAAAGCACGGAAAACTAACAGAAGCAATCCAACTGCAAGTCGGAACTAACTTGGATCCAACAAAAAAGAAGGTCGCCCAATTCAAAGGACGAGCTTTTTGTAGGATGGTGCAGATAGCGCTGAAAGGGGTGACAACCAGATAAACAAGCTACTATTCCTTCCCAACACCAACAATACATGCCTGCGGTTCATGAACGTCCGACCTTACAGTTTTACGGTGTTCTATTATTCCTGGTATTTCTGTGTAAAAACTGATATAGTTCTCCCAGGACTTATTGACGTTCTCCTTGAACTTATCAACCGTGTCCCTGAAACTGCTCGGCAGAAACGTCAAAGCCTCTTCCTCTAGCTCTTTCGGTACACCGAAGTACGCATCAGCTATGGCACCGGCCATAGACGCTATCGTATCTGAGTCTCCACCAAGAGACACAGCCTTGCGTACAACCTCTTCAAAAGAGCCGCCAGAGAAAAAGCTTATTATCGCAGCAGGAACTGTCTTCTGACAACATGTGTCAAACGCTTCCTGCACCACCTGATCAAGACGTTTGCCGAGGTCGTACCCGTACTTTCTTTCTATTAACTCGGAAATATCTTTTTTATTATATCCGAGCCTTGACATTAACACACAATCCGCTATCGCGCAGGCACCCTTGATTCCCTCAAGATGATTGTGAGAGACGGAAGCAACCCTTCGAGCATAGACCTCACAACCACCTTCCGTTGTAGAGGCCCAAGCTACAGGAGACACCCTCATCGCTGCGCCGTTGCCAAAGCTACCGTACGGGTTCTTTTCTTCGGAAGAAGCCCAAATCAGCATATTGCGGCTGAAGCCAGCTTTAGGAAACTGTAGAATCCATTTTGATAAGAATACAGCGTAGTCATCCTTCCCACCATGGTTCAGCCAGTCCATTGTTGCGATGGTGCAAACGGTATCGTCAGTAAAGTGGCAATCGTCAGTGAAGAGGTCAAACTGCGTGCTTTGGGTGTTCTTATGCTCAAACCTAGAGCCAATGATGTCGCCTATAATTGCTCCGATCATAATTAGAGGTACCTTTTTTAGGACAAGAATGCCTTCATCACTTCGATCAACTCATCTCCCCTTTCGCGGACGATACTCCAGGGGATATAGTAGTAACCATTAAGAGGGTCGTAAGGAGTTTTGTTCTTTTGATAGGAACCCAGGAAGGGCTTGAGATTCTCCAAAAGAATCAAAGCGGACTCGTCAGAACCGGTTGCTGCTTTGGAAAGAGCAATCAGCGATTTCGGTTGGAACCCGATAGAGACCGCTTTAAGACCGAAGAACATCAGAACATTGTAACGTTTCTTGTCTACCATACGATCGAGCGTAAGGTCGCTGGTACCTACGTGAGCGCCATACCCCATTTGAAGAAGCCTATCGATAAATATGGACACCTCTTCAGGCTCGATGCCCTTGAATTGGGCAGCAGACACCCACTCTTCCTTTCCAGAAAGACTCTTTTTTCGGGCAATCTCAACATGGTCTTTGCGAGCTTGTTCGGTGCAGGTTGTGACTTCTGAATCGTCTAGCAGTTCCGCAATCTCCATCATGAATGACAACGCTTTCTCTGGACCGATCCGGAAGAACTCCCGGTTGTCATTCACCCTGCTGCCCTCCGATAGAAGAGAAATGCTATGATGAATGAACCGCTCAACTTCTTCATACTTTGAGGTCTTAATGGAGGCATATTTTTCAAACGGAGTTGGTACGCCCGTGGTATGGAGTTCCTTCATCCGCTTCTCAACCGTTCCGGAAGTCAATCCAATCTTGACAATGTCATCCTTGAAGCTGGGGTTAGTGAGAATGTAAACGTATCCTGGCTCTTTCATATATTGAATGTAGATGATTTCGTTCTTTCCTTTAGTTGTGGACAAATTGGCAGATGATATCAATTCTTTAGCCGAATTGGCCGTATCCGCGCTCCGTCACATCTTTCGGCCTCAAATCTATCGATACGGTTATAATAGAACATGACTGTCCAGGCAAAGCGCGACATCCCTGTGAACTCCATCCGAGAAGCAGTCCAATACACGCCTCGGTAGGTTTGGATAGTCGAAGGGATGACACCAGAGACCGAATCCCCGTATGGAAGGAAAATCCAGCGGTCCGGATAAGATTTACTGCTCACCTTGTAACCCTTCACATCCCCCAGAAGATATGCTTCCCATGTGCAGTTCTCGAGCAACTCCACCCATTGTGCGCTCGAAGGAATGCGGTAATCCTCTTCGATCAGGCGGTATGCGACATCGTCTGTAGGTTCCAATTGGCGCAGGCCATCTGTATGACCAAGGGAGCTATCGCTGCAGTACTTGGTCAACTGCCTGTATTGTTCCTGATAAAACGCATAGTTTGACCAGTCGAAGAAAGATTTGGTCTTAACCTCTCCCCATGCATAGAAGTCACCTAACTCCTCTGGGCGAGAGGCCCCAAGGTCCGTCGTACACCAATCAACGGAAAGCCCCAGATCCACACATTCGACTTTGAGGCCGCCATGCTCCCAGACAGACACCTCGCATATTGCGGAGATTCCCTCGCACGTTGCAGTTATCTGTGTGATGCCGACACCAATAGCCGTTACCAGCCCTGTCTCATCCACCGTTGCGACGGAAGGGTCCTCGCTCTTCCAGGTTACAGTTGTCTCGTCTGTATTTGAGGGAATAATATAAGCCTCCAACTTCTTCGTGTCCGTCTTCTTTAAGTCAAGTACATCATTGCTCAGGACCACCCTCTCAACATGGATGATGGGTTTGTAAACAGTGATTTCGCAGACACCCTTCTTGCAGCCATAGCCTGCTGTTATCGTACAGGTTCCCTCCGCAATTCCAGTGACTTCCCCAAATAGAGCAAAGTCTTTGATCTGTGCGATGGAAGGATTAGAACTCTCCCAAAGAGGGAATAGCGGTGTTGTTCCCTCCGGTTCGATGGTATAGTCCAATCGAAGGGTCTCACCAATGGCGATCTCTGCTGATGCGGGAGTGAGATAGATCTTCCGCACGCCATATCCGTCGCAAGAAACCAGCAACGACAGAAGGACCAGCACATATGTGAGACGCTTAAGCATCGTGCGGAAGATTGTTAAAGGAATGTGGTACCAAAACAGATGCAACATTCATGCTGCAGAGTTAACGCAAGATGTGACAATTATCATTAAAGTCGAGAGAAACGAAACCTGATCAATAGTCACTAAAAGATCTTTGGTATTACTTGGATTTCATAACCAGGTGCACCACATTCGAAGTCATCGATGCATCTCTCTGCTATATTATAGGGAGTTATTACGGACATCCCCTCGTTATATGCTTTAATAATGGCCCTGTCGAGCTCCCCGAAAAGTGGTTTAATCTCAAAGTCAAGGCCTGCCAAAAAGAAATGGATGCTTGATTTTGTAAGGTCATCCATACAAGTTTGGGCAAACTCGACAAGTTGGCTATGACTAAGGTCTTCAACACGTGTCACGTTATGATTCTTAAAAAAATCTTCGGCTGTCATTTTTATTATCATTCCGGATAATACTCCAAATACACGCCCTTCTTCTGAGCCTCTTTGATCTCCTTTAATAGATTTCGTTCGAAATCGTTTTTCGGTTTTCGCTCACCCCGCCAAAGTTTACTCTGAATAATGTCCAAATCTAGATCAGGTGCGTTCACATAATCCTCGTACGAGTCATAGAATGTTCCATCCGGGGCGCGGTACTTTATTTTAGTCAGACAGCTCATAGTTTTTATCATTTGTATTATCCTCTCTTTCCCAGATATAGTCTCTATAACCGTAAAACCCATTTATACTAAAAGCTTACATCATAGTCGGTCTCTGGATCTGAAGGAATATTGTCTTCCATGTCTTCGAGTTTTTTGATCCAAGCGTCTACTTTGGAAAAGGAGCGATTAGCTTCTTTCCCAACGAATTCGGTATAAGCTTGTAAAAGACTTATGTAGACAGGAAAGTTCTCCGGGTCGTTCTCGCGCAAGAATTCAAGAAAATCTAACCGGTCTTTCTCCATATCTTCAGGATCTCCTTCTCCAAAGACAAAATAGAATACTTCAGGTAAGTCCTTGCCTTCGGAAAGCGTTAGATATGATTTGTAGTCCAGCTTTATATCCTGCTCCAAAGCAGCGTACAAGTATAACATAGGTATAAAAGCCGGTTCATACTTTGTCACCTTAAACCCTATCTTATAGTTACAGGCAATCAGGTCGCTCAAGATGGTTCCGTAGAAAAATGGAACTTCTGAAATGGGGGTGTTCTGGTTATACCAAGAGCTATAGAAAGTCTTGTAATACTTCTCTTTAATAACAGGATTCAGGAATAAATCATAAACGATGACCCATATCAAATCAGACAGGTCAACTGCGTACTGGAATTTCTCCTCTACCGTTTCTGGAATTTTGTGGTCTTTAAGGTATTTCTGTAAGTAAACAGTCTTTCCGCAGTCCCAATAGAATCGTAATCCATCTGGAGTTTGAACTGGTCTTTTACGTTTAGGACGATTCCCGCCCAGCTGACCGTTTGTCTTTATGGAAGATGTGGTTTGGCTGTTTTTTAAGAGTATCTTCTTTTGTTCCTGGAACTCCGATTCCGTGAGAACCCCATCATCTCGCAAGTCCGCTAGTTTTGAGAGTTCATCTGCAACCAACATACTCGCTGGAGAGCCATTCACACCGGAAGAAGATCCTCCGTTCTGAACGTGGTCGATCGCGACGATGACAAGGTCGGCTATCGAATGGGCATCCTGCAATCCTTGCTGATAATCGAGGTCGGTCTTTTCGACCGCGCGGTTGTCAAAGCTCATCGAGAAAGCCTCATAGCAGGGGATTTCAAGAACGGGGAAGGTGTGGTCTCTTAGGTGAATCTTGGCAAAGATAAGTGAGCCATAGTCTGTTTTCCTGACGGGCGCGGACATGCCCCCGATAATAGCCCCGGTTCTGCCCGCAAAGGCTTTCCCAACAAGAGCACCACCAACGACTTCTTCGGCAGATCGCGCATAAACGGATGATCCATTCTCGACAACTTCAACGGAGATTATGTCTTCATAGTTAATGAAAAACAGGGAATCGTGCCATTTCTCTGCGGGAATTTTGTCGGCGTCGGTCAGCTGAAACTGGGGAACATATAAAAACTGTTGCCGTTCAGGATCATCTGCAAACAGATAACGATTCTGGACGCCCCGAATCACTGTTTCAGGCTTAAAATATGAAGAAATGACTTTGAGAATCTGGTCGATAGCATCTGATCGTTTCCTTTTGTTCACTCCTCTCCCAATCGCAACGCCGATGACGGTGACAATAACGACAGCAATTAAAATGACGATAAACATAATTACAACGATATGGTTGTGAGCAAAAAGGGAATTATTGGTATCAAATGATTAAACCGTTAGAGCTTCTGGACATAGAGTTGATCATACTTGTGAATGTAATCCAGCAGTAACGTTCCTTCTAGGACCTTGATATCTGCCGCAAGTCCAATAACAAAGCGACCGGCCCCTTCCAGGCTATGAATAATTGTGGTAAGTATCCATTTGCCGTTCATACGGAGAAGGGCTTTCTCGGCCAACGGATATTCCTCTAATAAGAGACTTTTTGCACGTGTGTTTAGCTGGAGCATGATTGTCTCATTGAGCGGTCCAGTCATCCGGAAAACATCCGGCTTCTGAATTGTGTGATGTGAACGGAAGGCCCATGGGGAGTCCATAACCTCTACACTTTGGATACGCATCACTTTGAACATCCGGGGTTCCCCATTCTCCACATCGTAGGCCCAGATGTCAATCATATTCGACGTAAACTCGATCGGCTCCACCAGCCGGTCCTTCGCCTTGTTGCTATGGGCAGATTCATACTGTTTTAAGACAACCTGCTTCTCACACTTAATGGCATCGGATAAGGCCTCGATATTGGCCGCATTGGCAGGATTGTCGATATAGTTGGCTATGCTCGTACTGTCATAGACGCTAGCCAGTTTCCGCTGCAAATCGCGCTTAAGAGCATTGTTGTTGTCAATCCCCTGGATGAGCTTGGCCGTAATGTAAGCTTCTTCCTCTGTGAAATAAATTAACTTATTAAAATCCGACAGTCCCTTTGCCACCTTCCCCATCGCAAAGACGTTGCCGTATAGCTTGTTTACCACGAACCCGGCGGCCCTTATGTCATCAATATACCGATACACCGTCCGTGGCGTAATGCCCATCTCTTCAGCAAGTTGGCCTATAGTTCGGCTCACATTACCGGTGAGCAGCTTCATCAGGCGTAGGATTTTTACCAGCTTGGTCTGATCCATAATAATTACAGGCCCTTAGTCGTGATACGAGGCATTTGCGTTTTGAATTCAGGGTCGATATGATGGCACTGCGTCTTAATTATGCCACGGCGATATATCGCGGGCTGAAGGCAGTAAGTATCAAAATCATGGAGGTCGACCTCTGCCACAGTTTTCCACTGCGGGAAAAAGAGTTTCATCGCCGCAGTTGCGATGCGCTTTACAGCCTTAAAATCGCGCATATCAGCGTTGGCTTGATACTCAACAAGTTGGTCGAAGATCATACCGTATACATTTTCGGTACGAAGGGCATGCATTACCTCAGAGAAGTATTCGACATTTATCGTCCACCCTTTATAAATCATATTTTTTGATATCCGAGGTAGGTACCATCCTTCAATGAAGCAATGGAAGCGGTCTAACAGGGCAGACTCGCGAAAACTATTAGGCAATGAATCAAAATAACGGTAGTTGAGAGGCTTCTTATACTGATCCAATGGAATGTTTCCCATAAGCATCAGACCACACTCTGAGGTGATTTCTTTATTGTCGATAGTGGTCTTACCTGCTTCGAGGTATGCCTTCAGTGCGGCCTGGATTTCGGCAGGTTCCTGGAAGACAATGGTCTGAATCTCATCGAAGGCTGTATAGTCGTGGTTGCAGAGGATGCCCAACTGCTCTTTGGACTTGTCATAGAGCAGTTTCGCACGTGTTACTTTACCACCACTGATAATCCAGCCGTACTTGGAAAGGTTGCCGAAGACATAGGATTTGCCTGTTCCTTTCGGAGCCAGTTCAATGACATTGAGACGAGGCTCGATAAAGATGAATAGGCGGGTCAGGAATTCCAGCTTCTGCTGCATGCTGGCAAAAGTGTCGGCATCATACTCCATCGCAGAGATAAGGACATCTATCCATTCCTCAGTGGTAAAAAAACGACGAGCCTCTCTCAGGTAGTCAAGATCTACATATTTGTAGGGTTTGAAGGGCTTGAAATCCACCATTTCCACATGGTTTTTCTTGCCATCGGCGTCAGGCATCAAACAGAGCTTGATGATGCCCCATTTCTCACCATCAACCAACTCTCCTGAATTTTGCTCATAGATGTATGGGGGGATTTGGCCTTCGTTTAGCTTGATACCAAGGTCGGGGATTGAGAAACGGCGAACACTACGAACCAGATCAATATAGATTGTGAAGCGTGTGAGCAAAGTCACTTCTTCTCCACTGCCAAGCCGGTCTTTCACCGAAGCCGGGTCTTGCGGTATTACTTTATTTAAGAATCTAGTCAGACCACCACGATCAACAATCCCATCTGCATTGATGAAACGTTTGAGGAGATAATCTTTAACAAAAGACGGCAGATTCCGACCGGCAAATAGACTGTCGGTAGAATTCGGATCTTTATAAATGGCCATGGGGGCAAAGTAAGTGCGAATCTTACTGCTGATAATCTCGTTCATTATAATCAGTTAAAAAAAATCATCAAACAAGTCGTTTTCTTCGGCGCCAAGTTTGGCTTTGAAATTCAATTGGTGGATACAGTCATCTATCCACAAATTGAAGGATTCAACCCCATTCACGAGGTCAATAGGATCAGACACATAAGTGCATCCCGTCTCCAAATGTAAGGCATAACGCTTTCCATTGTAAATCAGATAAGGAAGATCTTTATTGGCAAGTCCAAAAATCTCAAAGCGCATAATAGGATTAGAAGCCGACACCTCCAGACTCTTTTGTCGCACAGTGTGGTTTGTCTTGACATCGAAATCTGAAATAATAAAGACGGGGACCAGAACCTCTTCTGGTGTGCATCCTCCGTGACAGCCAGATCCGCTGTCAATCTTGCTGGATAAGGATTCGTGACGAAGAGCACAAATTGTTTGTTGGTCATCTAGCGTCTTGTACTTCTCGTCGGCGACAGCTTTTCCGGCGGTCCGGGTTGCATATCGGCCAGCCTGATGGCCCTTGATTCCGCTAAGATTAAGACCTGGACGAAGCTGAGAAAGATAGGAAATGCCGTGATCTGATACAATCGCAATCTTTTTGCCGGGGTTCTCATCCAAAATACGGTTGATAATCTCCCGCAGTTTTTCCATATCTTCAATGATATATGATGGATACGGGCGAATCTTATGGGAATCTCCGTCCAGATCCCCATTCTTATCCAATTGCCTTCCTGCTAGTTTCTGAAGCTCTATCTTATTAATCTCCGTAACTGTAGGTAAAGCCGACCGGGCAATATAAACTTCATTGAGATAATAGCCATCCTGATTACGCTCCCGAATGATCTCAGACACAAAAGGAACCCACTCTAGACCTAAACCATCAATCCAAAAATAGACATTGATATCTGAACGGTTATTGAATATGGTACGTACTGTCTTGAAGTTGTTATACCAGGAATTGAAGGCTACCTCATTGGCGTTCTTTTCGAGAATGAAAGAATTTATCTCCGGTGTGTATATGTTCGCCAGTTTGGCTCTCTTATATTGGTCTAGATAATCGAGGCACCAAATCTGGGAAGCATCCTGAGTGCCGAAGGACTGTTGCATATAGTTGTACAGATCCGGATACACCATACGCACATCTTCCGCTTCAATCTTTCCTGTTGCAAACCATTTGATAATTTCAGTCTTTTCTACTTCTGTGACTAGAGAGAAATACTTGAATGTGAATTTCGGTCCCATTTTCTCCTCCAAATCACAGATCTTTTGCATCAATAGTTCCTGTACATTGTCAGGAACTGTAACTCCTCGTTTAGCGGCCACGAGAAGTCCTGCATTTCGTTCATCCAATTCATCAGCAGAATGTCCTTCATCAAAGATGGTTAGCAAAAGGTGTTGGACAAACTCGGGATTACTATAACTATTGCATTCACGGAGAACCGAACAAATATAGCCTTTGTCGCAGAAACGATGAGTGTAGTAGGCACTTAGCAACCAACGACAATAGGGATCCTTCTCGCCAAACCAGATCCTGTAGAAGACCTCAAAATGAGCCAATTCGTGGATGCCGAAACGGGAATTGAAGAAGGCCGGGAGGTTGAAGTTGTTAACGTCGATCTCAGTGGCCAGTTTACGCCAGAACACATCCTCCTCTTTCTCATATTTGATAATATCCAACGGCAGACCTAAGCCCTTCACGAGAAAATCATAGATATTATAGCAAATCGTGTAGTCGAATGCATTATCTGGCTGGGCATATTCCGCATTAGCAAAAATGGAACGAGAAGTACAGATGATGGTCTGTGTCACATCGCCGTCTCTCCAGATATTAATCCATTCGGTCACATTGTGGACTACGGTGTACTTGGATTCCAGATTCTTGATACCATAGTTTGTTCCGTCAGTAAGGACCAAGTGGTAATTCAGTTGATGATCTGAGGACTTAAGATACCAAATGGTGGTCTGGGAGTCCTCGTTGAATCGTGACATCTTCCCATATAATCCGACAATAGGAATATATACACGTCGATGTTCGTTATAATTCTTCTGCGTAGATTCGGCAGACTTAATGGTAGAGATAAGCGAATTGAACTCAAAGCTTGTCTTATTGTTATAAAAACGGGCCAATTCAGAGAAAGGCGCGATAACACTGTCGAAATCGCAGTTCTCCGTATATGTCTTAATCTTTGTGGCTAGTTCACTATGCGTGACAATGATATCCGGATAGCTGTCGTTAAACCATAGGTCAATGCTTTGGAAAAAGACATTAGCCTGGCGGGATACGAACTCGTAACAGTCCCTGAAATTATCGAACAAAACAAAACGAACCGGGTAGCGATTGGAAACGTAGGTCCCCGCCCCCGTGGCGTTTTTATCTTGATTAACGGCCTCTATCAAGGCCTCCATATTGTCAAATGTCTTGAACATAACGGATTAGTCGTTCAAAATGGTATCATAAATCTGGTCAACCCCCAAATCGATCAGCTTATCAAGGATATGAATAGCCTTCTCAACATCATGAATATTGTTGACCTTGATGCGAGCTTTTGCTTTCTTCTCGGAAGAATAACCAGCATGTACGACCCCTCCGTCGGTATTAGCGGGACCGCCAATAATCCGGACGGGAGGAGGTGTTGGCTGAGGGGTCGGACGAGTAGTCAATCGCCAGTCTTTAAGGGCGTTGATAACCTCTTCTTCATTCCAGAAACCCACCTCAGATTGCAAATGGTGAGAGATATACTCGTATGCATCATCGAATTCTTCCTCCTCAAGCTTGACAGTTTCAACCATTTGCAAAAATGCCTGGAATCCATTCCGGAAATTGGTTTCACGGGTAAGGAGATTCTTAAGTTCGAACTCATATACCTTCAACCCATCGAGAACCTCTGATAAAAGAATTGGGTCTAAAGTCCCCAACTCCACGCATATTTTGTTTATGTTTTCAACGAGGGTCTTAAGTTCCGGACCGGCGAATGCACCGGACACATAAACAAGAGACCATAATGGATATTTTTTGCTGGGAACATAAGAATGTGTCATGACCCAACGTGCGTTTTTCAGGCTACTAATTTCTGTAATGTCTTTGAAAGACTTCAGGCCGAAAACTTTGATTAACGCTTTACATAGTTCGCCTTCTTCGGGCGTTTCAAAACGGAACGTAACCTTGGGGCTTATTTTTCCTTCTTCCCATGACTTGAATACTTCCACCACATCTTCCACTAGATGTTGTGTTTCACGGGGCTTGCCGTTTAAATCAAATAGTTTACCAATATAAGGGCGCATCGCAAAGGCAAGCATACCCATTCCTGCATAAGACTGGAATAAACCAAAAGGAGGACGTGTCAGGTCTATGAATTTCTCTGCCAGATTGAAGGTCCCTTGTTTATCGGCTGTTTTGATTTTATTCTCCACGTATTTGCAGACTTGGTAGAGAGGATGGGAAGGATCAATCGGCTTTTTCCAAGCTAGATTTTCGTCCACACTATCCTGCAATAGATAGGATACATGCATCGCCGGTCCTTTACAATGATCACAAATATCAGTTTTGGTATTAAACGAGAGGACACTTTTAACCGTATCCCTGACCGATGCCTTTTTCCAGTAAGTCTTAGAGAATTTTATCTTAATGATATCCAAAGATTCAGGTCCTGACGAGAAAACTGTGGGAGCAATTTCGGAGTTGACCACCGTCGGCATCTTCATCGCAGAAGCCGTTAGGGGTAGTCCATTGACATAGGTGACAAAGACTCCTCGTCTAATCTCTTTAATCCATTCCTTGAGCATATCTGAGGCGCACTTGGCGTGAGACTGCTGCTGGTCAGCAAAACCATGCTGCTGGGCACATTTGGCATTGGCCTGGTACTCGATGAAGCGCTGGTAGTTGAGGTCGGTAAGCGTGGTGTCAAACACTACGAAGGTCGTGGTCTGGAAACGCTCCTCATTGCAGTTGCGGAGACAAATGTCCTTCAAGGTGTTCAGTTCCTCTGCATTGCGGGCGACCATCATCGCAAAGAACAGTTCGTAGTCCTTGGCCTGCTTGCGGCCGTTCTCCACTTTGTTGAGGAGCGTATATTCGTTGACCTCCGTGGAATAGAACTGGAAACTGTATGGACGGGCCACGTTGGCCAGATAACGGTCGAAGTCCTCGCGTGCAGCGGAGCCGAAGTTGATGACCTGTGCCGTTGTCTTGAACTCGGTGAACATCAACTGCTGCTTGATTTCCTCGATCTCCTTTGGAGGAAGCGCCGAGAACTGGATGGAGTACATTCCACCAGGGGCACGCTGGATAATGCTGTTGTCGTTGAGCCAGGTCAGGATGTCATCAACCTGGTATTCGACGGAAGTGCCTACGAACAGAGATTTGATGTTCTCCTCGCTCGGGGTCACAGACTCGTTGTTGGCGATGTTGTTGAGGGCATTCAGCAAGAGGATGCCCTTAAATACGGCAAGGTGCGCAGCGCTCTCATGCTCTACGCGCAGGCGGTAAGAGTTGAAGCGTTCTGTGACGGCACCGAACTTGGCCACGTTGTCATTGAATTCTGTAACTACATAATCCCAGAGATAGTCCGCAGTGATGGTCTCCCGATTCATGAAGAAGTCTTCGTTTTCAAGGAAGGCCTTGACCGCTTCGTTCTCACCCAGGAACTGGAATACACTTCGAGAGGATGAACCTGCTTCACGGGCGTAGTAGGTTGCCAGGTTAGCCGTGGCCGGATGGAGCGGGAACAGATTCTTGATGTCGGCTATGGTTTCTGCCTGATTGGCGGAACCAGCCGTGTAGGCATTCAGGATAGGAGCACATTTATCGAAGAACGAACTGCTGACCATCCGGAGTTCCTCTTCACTGCCCACGAGTTTGAACTTGCGGGACATAATCTTGAAAGCGGAAACCGGCTCCATATTGTACTTCATATAGAGGTAGCGGCCCTTTGTCTTGTCTCGTTCCTCT
>JAEEGL011626949.1_pt1 | contig 54199 bp, 42 predicted proteins | sample 9134231 | NCBI WGS metagenome assembly JAEEGL01 (sample SAMN16246548, study PRJNA631951) | gut metagenome | biome: gut microbiome; feature: rumen; material: fiber-attached | host: Bos | place: Iran: Karaj | collected 2018-10 | reverse complement strand
TCCGTCGCGCAGGTCCTGGTTGGCGACGGCGGTGGTGCTGACAGCGTTTCCCTCTCCGACGGCCATTTCCATCTGGCCTTCGGCGTTGAGGCGCAGATCCATCACCTGAGTACTCAGGATGGATGCCACACCATTCTGCTGTTCGTCGGCCTTGAACCAAGCCTCGACGAGGTAGCTCTCGGATGCCGTGGTGTTCAGTGAACCGATGTTGGCGGCAGCCACCGTGGTGCCGTTGAGGACCGTGGCATAGTTGTCGCCGTGGATCCACCAGGCGTTCTGGCTGGGCAGCGTCATGTGTCGGCTGCGTGCGCGGTCGGTGGCCGTGTTGCCACGGCCCTCGTCCATCTGCCAGTATCCCAAGAGTCCGTCGGTGAACTGGTTCTTGGTGGTGTACATGTCGGCCTGGGCCTGTGACATGGAGCGTGCCTCGTTCCAGATGGCCAGCTCCTGCACCTTGCCCACGAAGTTGTCGCCGCCCACGCTCACGGGGCCGTTACCCTCGTAGGCCGGCACGGTTTCCTGATTGAGCAGCGACACGTCGGCAGCGTCTGTGGCGTAGCCGGCACTCACCTGGCTTGTCTCGGCGTTGTAGGCCACGTTGAGGTAGAGCCACTGGTCTGTGGGCAGGGCGGCAGCAGATGTCACCTGGCTGCCGGCCATGTTGACAGCCAGCTTGCCGTCGCGGATGCTGACAGTGAATGAGTTGTCGGCGGTGCCGTGCTGCAGCAGGCGTCCGTCGGCGGTATAGTTGACCCACAGGCTTGTCGAGAAGGACTTGCCGCTGAGGTCTATCGTGCCGTCGGTCCTGGCGGCGTTGGTGCCCGAGAGGCTCAGTGCCACGTCGTGGGCCACCTCGCTCTCGTTGAGCACGCCCAGCACCTCGAAGTTGTTGGCCTTCGTCAGCTTGCCAGCCTGGATGTCCTCGTTGAAGGTCAGCGTGAGGTTGTCGCCGGAGGTCAGTATGCCGCTCGACGGGCTTGGCGTAGCCATGAGCTGCGGAAGTGTCACGTCGCGAATGATGGTCACCTCGTCGCTCTCGTTGTAGACCTCTTCGCCTCCCAGCAGGCATACGGTGACGGCGCGGAAGATGTAGGTCTGGTCGGTATAGGCATTGTCGCGCAGGTCGATGACGTAGAGCAGCTTCTGCGTTCCCGCGAGTGCGGGCAGCAGCTTGACGTTCGGGTCGTTAGCTACGCGCGTGGTGTCCTTCGAGTATTCCTGCAGCGTGGTGAAGTCGGCGTCGTTCAGACCCTTGTACTGCAGACGGATGCCCTGGAGCGACTTCATCGAGTGGTTATATCCGCTGATGCTGAGTGTCTGAGTCGTCTCTGTGTCGTTGTTCACTAAGCTGTGCGAAGCGGCCAGCTGCACGTCGGAGCATGAGGGCAGGAAATTGACGTCGATGCTCGTGGTGTCGGCAATCTCGGGATAGACGCCGGTGTTGTCCTTCTGGCACTGCGAGGCGATGCGTATCTGCACACCCTGGTAGCTGAGCACGTCGGGGTTGGACTGCTCCACGGTGAAGGTTTTCTTCATCGTCGTTCCGGCCTCGACGAGGATGGAGCGCCCGGCGGTGATGTTGAGTCCGTCCATCTTGACCACGAGTCCGTCGGGGTTGGACTTGGTGACGACCATGATGTCGTACCATCCGTCCTCCTTCGTGTCGGAGTTGTTGCGGATGTTCATCTGGAAGGTGCCAACGCCGCCGGAGGGTATGCCGGTGAGTGACTGTGTGGAGGTCTCGATTTCGGGTCGCTCAATCTGCACGGTGCTCTGCATGATGATCTTCTCTCCCGGCTCGAAGTATTCGGTCTTCACCTCGTCCTGATAGGGGCAGCTGGTGGCACCGGCACGGGTGTAGAAGATGGGTCCGAAGCCGTCGGGGGCCTCGAAGACATCAACAGTCAGGTAGTCGTCGTCGCCATCCTCGGCCAGCGTGTAGCTGAAGGTGGTCTCGTTGGTGTCGTCGTCCTGGAACTGCTCGGTGACGGTGACGCCCACCTTCTCGCTGATTTCCACGCCCAGTCCCACTCCAGAGAAGCGGTAGCCTGTCTCTACGCCGACGATGACATTGACTTCCTCCACGCCGGTGTGGGTGACGGAGTGGGCCTTGGAGTTGGTGGTGGTCATGCTGATGGAGCCTCCGGCGTCGAAGGAGTGGTTCTCCTTGAGCCAGTCCTTGTTGTTCTCGATGGCAGTCACCTTGGCTTCCTCGTTGAGGTAGAGCTGGCGCTCCCACCGCTGGATCTGCAAGTTGTAGAAGTTCACCATATCCTGGATGCCCGAGTCCATCTCGTAGTTCAGGGGCATGATCATGGCGTAGGACGGTCCTTCGTAGATGCCGGTCTGGCTGTCGAGTCTGCTGAAGGGAACGGCCTGGTCGCCCCAGACACCCTCGTCGTTGTTGCTGGAGCCGTAGCCGTCGTCGCCCGGGCGCAACTTCGTGAGGTAGATGGGGTCTTCGCCCTCCTGGGGACGAGGAACGCCCTCATAGCTGTTGACCTGCACCAGCAGACTGTCGCGCAGGGTCTTGAAGTTCGGGATGAGGGTGTTCTTCACATAGTTCTGCGTGTAGGCAAATCCCGTGGTGAACTCTTCGCCCGTGGCGAGGGCTTCCTCCATGTAGAGGATGGGCTTCTGGCTGACGTTGTCCCACTTCATGTCCACGAGGCGTGTGGCACCGAAGAGCAGGTTCTTGGCGGTGCCGATGAAGAGGTCGCCGTCGGGGCCGTTGAAGTTGAAGCCGTCGCTGGTGGAGATGTCCTTTGTGGTGGTGACGGTGGTGGTAGTGCTCTTGAGGTTGGAATAGGTGAGGTTGACCTCTGCGCCGGCCTTGATGGTGGCCTTGCTGTCGAGGTCCTGGATGACCATGAAGCCGATGCCCTCGCCCGTCTCCTGCTTGACACCGGCATAGATGCTGCTGTTCAGGACGGTGTTGGAGTGGGGTTCCACGGTGATGTTCTTCGTGCTGGAGAAGGAGGTGCCCTGTGTCCAGGTGGCTGAGGAGCCGGTGCCGGGCGGGTCGCGCAGCACCATCAGGATTTCGTCGGGACCCTGCGTGACGAAGTTGTTGCCCATGGGCAGGCTGCCCAGGATGAAGGCCTTGAAGGTGGCGTTGCCGCTCCACGGCATCTCGTTGCCTTCGTCGCCGTAGGTGATGGTCAGGCCGCGCGTGTAGGGCGCCTGGATGTTGGGATAGCCGACGGTGAACTGGTAGGTGCCGCGGCCCAGGGAGTCGAGCTCGAAGGTGTTCTTCTCCAGGTCGTACACCTCGCCCACCTTGTGGCCGCTGCCGTCGGGGGCCTCGCAGATGATCTTCGACGTGGTGGCGAACTGGTTCTGGATGGTTACCGTCTTGCCGATGAGGGGTACCTCGTCGATGACGTCCTCGGCGCCGTCCTTGTTCACGTAGCGCTCGTAGGCATAAAGGTTGTAGGTGTAGGTGGACAGTTCCTCATAGACGGGATAGCCCGTGTGGGTGTTGTCGTCGGTACCATAGTAAACAGCGGTTTCCTCGACGCCGTTGTCCTCGACGCCGAAGGCATAGTGTACCTTGCCGTCGGCTCCGACGGTGTAGAGGTCCACCTTGTGCTCGGTGCCTTGGATGTCCTTCAGCGTGTATTCCTTCATGCCGAAGGAGCCGTCCCTGTTCTCTGTCACGTCGAGGGTGGAGGGTGCCTTGTACGCTATCTTCGCGCTGCCGACGTACTCGAACTTCCTCACCTCGCCGGTCTCGCTCTTGATGGAGTCGGTGTAGATCATCCTGGGGTTGGTGGCGTCGATGACGGGAAGGTTACTGGCATTGAAGACGATGGCGTCGTTGTTGTCCACGGTCACGCTCATCACCTTGTAGCGCAGCGGTGGCAGCTGTGCCACCCACTCGCCGGTGGTGGGGTTGGTCTTCACGATGATGTGGTTCTGCGAGGCGGGAATGACGGCGGAGCCGCTCTGCGTGGGCAGGGAGGTCTCGGTGGCGCTGAGGTCGAAGTTGCCGGTGGCATTCCTCACGGCGCTCAGATAGCCGGTGCTGTTCTCCTGCTCCAGCCTCAGGGTGGCCTGTCCGATGTTGGCCTTGCCGTTATCCAGTCCTAAGGGCTTGTCGTGCTCGATGTCGCCGCCGGCCACGCGACCTGCCACGGTCACCGTGGTGTTGTCGTAGAACAACAGGCCGCTGACGGCGGTGTTGAAGTCGATGCGCTCGCCGGTGTCGAACGGGTCTTCGGGATAGCGGCCGCCCTGCTCGAAGGTGTGGCCGTTCATGTCTAACGACACGAAGTGCTTGCCGATGGGCACATCCACGGTGAACTCGCCGCGGTCGTTGGTCTGTACAGGCTTGCCGTCGCGGGAGGCGGTGATGCCGTCGACCTTGATATAGACATCCTTCACGGGGATGGTGGAGTGGCTGTAATAGACCGTGCCGCTGACGGGGAACGAGCTGACATCCTCGAAGTTCACGCCCGTATAGACGAGAGAGTTCATGCTGAAGAAGCGGCTCTCGTTGGAGGGTGAGAACTGGTGGATGCCCAGCGTGGGGGTGACGACGTAGTTGGTGCCGTCGCCGGAGAAGCCGATGCCGCCAATCATGTAGTTACCGTTCTTGTCGGTATAGCCCAGCAGGCCGAACTGCTCCTCGTCGGGGATGTTGGGCATCGAGCGCGCTATCATGTTGGCCGTGCCGTGGTGGCCGTTGCTGATGCCGTTCTGCTTGCTGAAGTCGTAGGCGAACTTCTGGTTGGCGAGACCCTCGTCGAAGGTATAGTACACCTGCAGTCCGTCCTCGCTGCCCACCAGCGGGTGGTTGTAGTTGCGCTCGATGTCGGCCTGTGTGAGGGCGATGTTGAAGGCGCGGAACTCGTCGAGATAGCCCTTGAAGGCCAGGGGAGCGGTGCGGGACGCCCAGTTGGCGAGTCCGAAGCTCTCAACAGTTGCGTCTGCGGCCGTTTGTGTTGCCGTGGCTTTCTGGACGGTGGTGCCGTCGAGGGTGTAGAGCGTCAAAGCCCCTGTTTGCCTCTGGTAGGTGAGCACCACGTTGGTCCACTTGTCATAATCGACAGAGAGGAGGCTGCTCATCTCTACGTTGGTGGCGTCGATGTCCACGAGCAGCTTTGCCTTGGTGTCGTCCTCCTTCTGTACATTCAGGGAAACGGTTCTTTCAATATCGAAAAGCGGGATGGGTTCGGTCTGTGCGGCCATGTCCGAGGACGGGTTAATCCACAGTTGCACGGTGAAGTCGCCGCCGAAAATCTTCGCCAGCTCCTCCGCGGTGCCGGCATAGCTCATGCCCGTGCCGCCCTCGGTCTCGTTGGCGATGCCTTCGAAGTAGAGCGAGCGGAAACGGTTGATGCGGTTGCCACTGGAGCTGCTGGCGCGCATGGTCACCTTGACGCTGTCAACGGCTGTTCCCGAGCCGAAGGACACGCGGCCGCTCATCGTGCCCGTGGCCATGCAGAAGCCGTCGGTGATGACGCTGTTGCCCTTCACCATCACGCCGTCCACCTTCTCGGAGATGGTCAGCTTATATTCGTTGAACGAGCCCACGGGAGCCGTCTGGTCCTCGTAGCTGTAGGTGCTGGAGTTGCCGTGCGTGGTGTAGATGTCGGCCCAACCGCTGTCGCCGTTAGTGCCCAGCGGTCGGCGCTGCAGGGTGAAGTAGCACTCGCCCGTGCCCACCTGCTTCACCTGCCACGTCAGCTTCACCGCCGTGGTGTATTCGCCACGAGAGGCGCGGAAGGTGCCGGCCACGAAGTCGGAACCGCCCGACGTGGCACTGACGACAGAACTCACCTTTGGCTCGCCCTGCACGCTGGAGAAGCGTATGCGGTAGTAGTAGGTCTTGCGCGAAGTGATGTCGGTGTCGTCCCACGAGCCGGTGGTCTTGCTGGATTCGAGGACCTCACCGGAGTAGATTGCCTGCCAGTTTTCTCCGTCTTCGGACCGCTGCAGCTCAAAGGCGTACCGGTTGCTGCTGCTGGCATCGGTGATGGGGCTGTGCGTCCAGCTCACGGTGATCTTTTCGTCGTCGGCCGAGGCCGTAGGCGTGTCAATATTGAACGTGCGTTCCACGGTGAAAGCCTTCGTCGCCGAGAGACCCTTGACGTCGTCCTCCGTGCTCACATTCCAGCCGGTGGGCACGAAGCACACGATGTAGTTGTACTCGGTCTCGTAGGCGGGCAGGTCGTCGTCACTCGAAGGCGTGTAGTTGAGGGTATAGCTCGAGGACGAGGTGTTGCTCACTTCACCTATCTTCAGCGTATTCCCTGTGTCGCCCAAGCGGCGGAACACGTACCATTTTCCTCTCGTGTCGCAGTTGTTCGGGTCGCTGACCTCCCAACCCCACGTCACCGACACCCTGCGTCTGAAGGCGTCGACGGCCACCACGTTCAAGTCCTTCGGGCGGGGAAAGCCCTTTACGCTGACAGCAGGCATCAACTTGTTGTGGTGCTGTTTGTAGGAGTAGCCTCCTCTGCTGCTATAGAAGCCCATGATGTAATTGCCCGATGACTCCAACTCCCAGCAGGGATATACGATCACGGGGTCATAGTTGTCGGCGACCGTGAACGACTGCGTCGCACCGCTCACCACGTCCTGCATGTAAGCGTAGCGCTTGTCGGAAGCGTCGAGGATGCTCAACGGCTGGTTGGAACTGCTGGCGTCCTCTTTCATCAGCCTGATGTGCTGGACGTAGCTGCAGTCCACCAAGCCATCTTCATAAATATCGTCGATCCTGAGCTGCTTACCCGTTATCGCCGAGAAGGAGGGGGCTGTATAGAGCAGTTGGCAGTTGCCCGTGCGCTCCAGCGTGCCGCTGGCCGAAGGGAACGGCACCGTGGGAGGCGTCAACGTAGTACTCAGGGTGTAAACCCGGTTGTCGTCGCTTTGACTACCTGTCTCGCCAAAGCGGTAGCGCCAGCGGCCGCTGATATCCAGCTTCAGGTTCTTGTTCTGCCAGGTACGCTCGATGCCGATGCGCACCACCATGGTCTTGACACGGAAATAGCGATTCTTAGAGTCTTTTACCCGATAGTCCTTCGAACTGGTCAGCGAGACAAAGACCCGCGAAGGGTCTGTTATACCTGCAGCTTCTCCTGAGCTGACCTCAAAATTGGTCACGTAATAATCGTCTCGCTCATTAGCCCACGGCCACACGGTGGGGAAACCGGAGTTATCAGGCTTCATATAGTAGCCTGCATGACCCATATAGCACTGGGCACCCGCGCCCGTGGTGCTGGATTGGAAGGTCAGCGTCGAGAGGTTGAAGACTTCGGTTCCGTTCAGTTTCAGCCAAACGTCGCCGTCCCATTCATTCACCACACCTTGGGAAAGTTGCTGAAGATAATAATCAGCAACCTGTTGGTAAGCCAAAGCCTGTTGAGGAAACATGTCTCCCATGGCTTGAGCTAATGAATAATAATAATAGAAGTCGGGATAGTAGGCATAGCTGATTCGCACGTCATAGACGTTCAGGTTCTGCTCCATGTCGTAGGTGGAGTTGATGACCTGCATACACGGTTTCTCGCCGTAGCCGCTGGTGGTAAACACACCCTCCGAGCTGGAGACATGTTGTGCCCAGGCCACTGGCAAGGCAAAGAGCAGCAGCAGCGCAGTGAGGCACAAGCCCAGAAGGCCACCACTGCCGTCAGGCGTCCGCGCTCCGCCCGGGGCGCCACGTCCATTGAAGAATAAATTTCGGTGTTCCATAATCTTTTAAGTGAAACAGGTTAATATAGTTTTTGAAACAAGTTACTCGTGTTCGTGATACCCTACATCCCCAAACGGATGGATGGAAAGCATCCCCCGAGACGTCTTGCGGATGTCCCAGAGGGACAGGATGTCTGCGGGCTTATTCTGCCCAGGGATCGTCACGGAACAGGGGATCGCCATCCCATGCGTTGTATCTGCGGACGCCAGCCACAACCGTGCCGTCCTCGTCGATACCACCGTAACCGATGTCCATGCCTTGAGAATAGACCGAGCCGCACAGGGGCAGGGAGTTACGACAGCATACGATTGTTACTTTGGGAATCAAGTATGTCTTTTTCATGATGCTTCTATTTGATGAGTAAGTGAATATGATTCTCTTATACAAACTGATATGGGATGGTTACTTCATGTACTTGTGACCATTGCTGATATAGAGACCCTTCTGTAACTGACGGCTTGCAGGTTGACGATTGGCAATTTTCCGGCCGCTCATGTCATACCACACGCCACTTTCCTCAAGACGATTGATGAATGATGTTTGATGAATCGACGAGGGCTCCCCGGAGTCGCCGTCGAAGGTGATCATCATGCGTACGCCAGTCTCCTGCGCACTCGCCTCGGGCAGCACATCGTAGAAGTCGAAGTAGGCACGGAAAGCCATCAGCGGGGTCTTGCCCTTGGAGTACCAAAACTTGCCGCCACCGAGGAACAGACATTTATCTGGAATCATGGTGCCGCTGACGTAGTTGCCGATGAAGCTGTTGTAAATATAACGATAGGGGTCACGTTGCGTCCCACTGCCAAAGCAAAGCTCGTCGCAATCCACTGACGGCTGCTCGCCCTCGCCTAAAGCGATGATATCGACCCCGTCCACCTCAAACTCCGTGATGTCCTGGCTCACCTTGATGATATAGGGATGGTTGGCCACGATGGCCGTAGCCTCGGTGAACTTCACATTGATGCGCTGCACGGTTTTGCCGTCGGCTTCAAACGTGGTCTCGCAGCCGGTGAAGTCACCCAGCAGCACATCGTCGCCAAACGCTGTCTTCACCTGTTGTTCCGTCATGGCGAAGGGCAGGCAGAGGGTGCCCCATTCATCGGCCGTGATGGTGCGTATGACGGTGACATCGACACTCGTCTTGGCAACAGGCGCCTGAGTGTCGGTTTCACGGAGATAGGTGCGGCCAGGAACAACAAGAATCAAAGGCTCTGACGGAGAGCCCAACTCCTGGTTGGTCTTGAATTTCACCTTCAAGTCAGGCACATCCACAACAATCGGGTTGGCGAAGTCGTCACCGTAGAGCACCTTAAAGTGGAACTCGTCCACGCCGTCCTCGCCGCGAACGGTGAGCACGGCGATGTTGTTGCTCTTGGGCAAGCTGCGGTTGCAATAGCGCAACTTGTCGTCTTTGTCATAGACGGCAATCTCATAGCTGGGCACCTGAGGGCCAAGCACGTCGCCAAGACGCACGTCGCACACAATGAACATAGCATTGGGCCACGTGGAAGGTTGGCTCCACTCAGGGAAATGGGTGGGACGGTCGAAGTGCTCATCGTAAAGGCCATTCTCATCGGGATCACTATCCCAGGCGCGCGACTCGATGCCACTGCCAACGATGAGCAGCATGGCGAGCATCAGACGTAGGATTGAAATCTTTCGTGCTTTCATACATTCCTTTTTTGTATATTGTTTATTTTTAACAGTAGCGTAACAGGTGAGGTAAAACGCGAATGCCATGTAGCTGGCATAGCTATAAAAGAATAGCATATTGAAGATAAATAAACGCCATCAGCGATGAGCGTAATTGTGATGGTGAAGTTCCAACGGCATAACGTGAATATATGAATAGATGACTGTGCAAATTTATATAAAATTGTCACGAAGGGGGTGTCAAATCAATAAAGTTAGTGTTAAAAATGGCTTAATTAGGTGTAAAATTATTACTATTTTAAAAGATTTAACACCCCAAAAACGTCTCATTTTAACAAATTCTTGTATTTTTGCACTCACATAACAAGAGATTCAGGCTCCCTGCCTGCCCATTTAAACAGGAACTGCCATGTTTCGCAATATGCAATTTGCCGCTGTTATGGTGATGACATTGCTGACTTTTGTGCTGACAATGCTTCCCCAGCGTGTGGCTCGCAATAAGATAGTTGACCGCTCGCGCTGGCTCATGGCGGCGGGCACATCTCTGCTTGCCATACACTTTGTGCTTCAGTATAAGCTGCAGCTGCGTGCCATGGGCGTGACGCAGGCAGTGATGCTCAACCTGCCTTTCTTCATTTTTGCCACCGTGCTCTTCTCCACCGCTTTGCTCTACATTCAGCGTCGCCGAAGCGTGAACACGCATGAGTGGCTGGTGGGTGTGCTCGCATGGATTGTCGCGGTGGCGATACTTGCCATTGCTGCCGCCACCGACGGACAGCCACTGTTGAGTGACACGCCGCAGATACGCATGGCCGAGATTGCCGGCAGCATCATCTACGCATTAACGCAAGGTTACTACTCATGGCTGTCGCAGCGCGAGCTGCGCCGTATGCGAAACGCCGTGGCATCCTATTACGACCGTGAGATGCACGGCATACTCAACTGGATGGAGCGGAGCGTGTGGCTGATGACATCCATTGTCATCCTTGTGCCCCTGATGATTTTCGCCAGCACACGCCTGCTCGGCATCTTTGGCCTATTGACCTTCGCCGCCCTGTTCTACCTCGTCATCTGCTTCCTCTGCTACATGGTGAGTAGCGACCAGCAGCTCGTCGAGATAGCAGAAGCCCCAGACAACTCGCAGCCTAATCCCGACGGCTTTGCATCCGACAGCAACGGCAGTGCTATGCCCGATTTCTCCTGTGTCGTCACGGCTGTTGACGAATGGACGGCCAGTGGTGGCCATTTGCGCCAGGAATTGAACATACAGATGGTGGCCAACGAGATGCATGTGCCGCGTGCTCAGCTCTCAGCATGGCTGAAGACCACAGAGTGGGAGGTCTTCGCTACATGGATCACCGACCTGCGCATAGAGGAGGCAAAGAAGATGTTGAAGGAGCACCCAAACTGGAGCAACGACTATGTGGCAAAGCACTGCGGATTCAGCAGCCGAACCTATTTTCAAAAAAAGTTCAAGGAAATGGTGGGTATCCCTCCAGGCGAATACCTTCGCAACGAATAACGTCACTTAACAGGTTTAGCCGTGAATCATGGGGGTGACAGCGATAGTACGGGAGCTGTGACAGGAAACATCCTTGGCGCTGCCGTCGGCTATGAGGCTATTCCACAGTTTTACAAGGACGACTTGGAGATGCACGACCTGATTCTCCACATGGCTGATGACCTGTATAGAGGTGAAGTAACAAAGAAGTAGCGACGTCCAGGAGTTGAACGCCGCCACATCTTCATTCATTATCATTTCGTTCTTGCCTTCATAGAGGGCAGCGTCAGTTCCATGTTGTTCTGCTCCCATGTCATCAGCCAGTCAGTTTCTATGTGGCACTCCCACTGCCCGTCTCTGTTGCCCGACAACTTGTAGGGACGATACTTCATGGGTAGCGTGCCGATAGAAGACAATATTAACATTGCCTCTTGTATGTGGTGCATATTAAGTCCACGCTTTGCACAGCGTTTCAAATCTTTATCGAAACGCTTAGTGGTCTTTACAATGTACTTCATACGTTGATGCCTAACTTCTTGAACATGTCATCGACAGAGTCGTATGTTGTCACTCTGCCGTTCTTTACGTCATCCATTGCCTCGCGGTATCCGGCCGTTTTTGTGATGTCGTAATCTTTTTCCTTAGTGGACTTATGTACCTTGACAGAAGCCACGCCTACAAGCATCTTGCAGGCACTCTTTATTTTTGAAACTAAGCTCTCGTCTGGAACATGTAATATTATTGTTGCCATAATAGATAGACTTTTTATTTTCGCTTGCAAATTTACAACTTTTCTTTTATATCTCGTTCAAATTCCCCGTTAAAGAAGCAAAAAGCGGGGGGAAGAGCGTTGTGAGCATCACCCTTGTTCCGCCCTTTCAACCATTCATGAAAATGTTTATGTAGTGTCTTAGATTCGTTTGTATATTGCAAGCGAAAGATTCTTGTTGATGATGGCGAGGACGTGGCAGCGCTTGGTGACGTATTCTCGGGTTTTGCGAGTTTATTCTCGGGTTTTGCGATTTTATTCTCGGGAATTGCGATTTTATTCTCGGGAATTGCGAGCTAATTCTCGAGAGTTGCGTACTGATTCTCGAGAATTGCAAATGAAAAAGGGTGGGTATAGAAAAGACAACATGAATTTGAATTAACAAAAAAACATCCTACACTTCCTACACTTCCTACACCCAAATCTAGGTGTAGGAAGTGTAGGAAGTGTAGGATAATTTTCAGTTTACTCTTTTTACACCTCGATGTTCAGCTAATGAGGAGGCGGCTGACGGCGGCAGGGTTCTGTGCCCAAAGGAGGGTGTAGGCCTCGTCGGCGGCCTCGGGCGTGTCGACCAGCGTGAGACCCTGAACCTCAGCCTTGATGCGGAGGAGCTGGCCGATGGTGGGCTTTGCGCGGAGGCGTCGCAAGTAGGCGTCGACAGTTCTTGTGTTAACGCTGATGACCGTCTGCCCGTCGAAAGGCATCTCGAGCCATGTGATTTCCCGTGCCTTGACGTCGAGAACGCCGAAGATGAGCCCCTTGGAGAGATTGCTTTCGGCGATACGCACGATGTGCTGAACGGTGGAGGGGTCGTAGGCCACACCCGTCTTGTTGCTTACCTGCATAGGCTGTTCACAGCTCATCCAGCCCACCATGAGGTTCGGTTGCAAACTGCCGGCCGTGTAGGCGTTGCAGGTGAAGACGACACGTTCAATGCCACGTTCCTCGAGGACGGGCAGCTGTAGCTCGATATACTCTGCGGTACCCACTTGGTTGGGGATGTGCTGAATGTCGCCGGAATGGCGGGCCCCCTTCGGTGACAGGTTGAAGTATGCACAGACCTCGGGCTCTTCACTATTTGACGATTCGCCTATTTCACTATTTGACGATTCTTCACTATTTGACAATTTACTTATTTCACTATTTGACGATTCTTCACTATTTGACGATTTACTTATTTCACTATTGTGGCCAAGCAGATAGCAACTCAAGTCCATGTCGAGGTGCTGTGCAGGCAGCCCTACGCCCCACTGCAGGAAGAGGCGCACGGCGTCGCCCTCCACTTTGAAGCGTGTGCCCTGCAGGGCGCAGGCGGTGTCCTGGATGGTTGCCGAGCGGTCGCCGACGCTTACAGGGATTTGGTCGAGGGCGGGGTCGATGTAGATTGAGCCTGCACCAGTCGGCAGAGGCTGGCTGGCGAAGTGCTGCCGCATGGCTTCGAGGTAGAGGCTGTTGACGTCGCGGCGCATGGCAGCGAGTTCCTCGTCGGTGTAGTGTGCGAGGAGCGGGTGGGGCTGGATGTTCTTTTGCACACCACTCAAGGGTCGGGCGATGCGTTGTGCGTTGCGGTCGAAGTAGTTCTCCGCCTGTCCGCCCAATGAGAGGAGCAGGCGCACGGGCACTTGTGGAAGCACCTCGCGGAAGGCAGCGATGACAGGCTCGCGCCCGAAGGTGAGCATGGTGGCGAAGAGGCTGCGGGCGAAGAGTCCGGGCCGTTGGCGCAGCAGGCGCAGCGTCTCTGTGGCATCGTTCTTCAGGCGGTAGTGGTCTATGCGTCCCTGCCACACCTGATAGTCCTTGCGGTAGAAGCGGTCCATCAACTCGCGCAGGCGCTCATAGCCCGGACGGCGGGCATACTCAGCGAGTCGCAGTGCACGTATCATGCGTACCCACATCTCACGCTTGGGGTGCATGGCTTCGAGCTGCTGGTCGGTGCTGAGGGTCTGGGCGTTCAGCCAGCTGGCCACACGGCGGCACCATGGGCGGTCGTATTTCAGTTTCAGCTGTTCGCGCTTGGCATCGACGTGGCGGTCGATGTCCTCTGGCGTGTTCCACTCGTAGCGCTGGTTCTTGCGGTCGGTGTGGAGCAGTGTGCGTGGCTCGATGAGCTGTATGTGGCCCGTGTGGCGGTACCACAGGTAGCGCAGCACGTCGGTGGGTGTCGCCAGCAGTGAACCTGCCGAGGCGTCGTCGCCCATGTCCACAAGGTTGTCGACGACGAGCATGCGTGTCTCTTTCATTTTGATGTCGGCATCCGCTGGTAGATCGTAGTAGCGTAGCAGCACCTTCAGCGAGTCACGTTGCGACGCGTCGAGGGGTACGGGCGACAGCAGCAGGTCGGTGAGCAGCTGGCGCATCTGTGCCTCGTCCCACAGCTGCAGTGTGCGCAGCTTCGTCCCCTGTCCGCGGTAGGTCCAGTCGGCAGTGTGGAACGGCGTGCCGCAGAACGGGCAGCCGTTGTAACGTTCCAGGTCGAACGTCCCCTCAGGAATATAATGCCCACATGGCAACACGCGGGATTCCTCTTCCGACCCACTGCTAACTTCTGACTCTTCCTTCATCACGTTTGCCATGAGCGTCACGAAGTGGTCCCAGACCGTTTCGCCCGTGGGCACGAGCCACCCACGGGTGAGCGATGCCCAGTTGAGCTTGGTGCCCATCACCTCGTTCATCACGTCGAGCAGTGTCTGCTGCTCCTTCTCGTCGAGGGTGTTAAGGGCGTGGAGCAGCGGCTCGCTCACGCCGAAACCCAGTCCGCGGAGCTCGCTGACCAGCGCCAGCGTGCGTGCCGATGCCTGGTAGGTGGCATCGCTATTCTCTTTTCTTGTCTTGCCCAAGAAGAGCGCCTGCTGGCGCAACGAAACTTTCAGTAGTTCTCTGTTCATAGCTAAGAAAAGGTAATCGGGGGACTAAGAATTCCTTAACAGAAAGAGAGAAGTAAGTCCCCCTTGACCTTGTTTTGTTGTGCAATTCCGCTGCAAAGATACAAAATAATTCCGAAACGACGCACGAAATGCGAATTATTTTGTAACTTTGCACGCAAAATCTGAAAAACGAGTCATGATGATTGACCTGACAACACTTCGCGCCGACTTCCCCATCCTTTCGCGGGAGGTGTACGGGCGGCCCCTCGTCTATTTAGACAATGCAGCGACGACGCAGAAGCCGCTGTGCGTGCTCGATGCCATGCGCGACGAGTATTTGAACGTCAATGCGAACGTCCACCGCGGCGTGCACTTCCTTAGCCAGCAGGCCACCGACCTGCACGAGGCGGCTCGCGAGCGCGTGCGTACCTTTATTAATGCGCGTAAGACGGAGGAGGTGGTGTTCACCCGTGGCACCACGGAGGCCATCAACCTGGTGGCCAGCACCTTCTGTGCCTCGCAGATGCGCGAGGGCGACGAGGTGGTCGTGACCGACATGGAGCACCACTCGAACATTGTGCCGTGGCAGCTGCAGGCGCAGCAGCGTGGCATCATCGTGCGCCATCTGCCCATTACCGACCGTGGCGAGCTGTGCCCGCTGGACGAGGTCGAGCGGATGTTGGGCGACCGTACGCGCCTGCTCTGCGTGACCCATGTGAGCAATGTGCTCGGCACCGTGAACCCCGTGAAGGACATCATCCGCGTGGCTCACGAGCATGGCGTGCCCGTGCTCGTCGATGCAGCGCAGAGTGCGCCCCACCTGCGCCTCGACGTGCAGGCCATGGACTGCGACTTCCTGGCCTTCAGCGGGCATAAGATGTACGGGCCGACGGGCATTGGCGTGCTCTATGGCAAGGAGACATGGCTCGATCGGCTGCCGCCCTACCAGGGAGGCGGAGAGATGATCGACAAGGTCAGCTGGGAGCGTACGACGTTCGAGCGTCTGCCTTTCAAGTTCGAGGCAGGCACGCCCGACTATGTGGCGACACATGGTCTGGCCACTGCCATCGACTACTTGGAGCGGGTGGGTCTCGACAATGTCGCGGCACACGAGAAAGACCTGACAGACTACTGCACAGAAAGGCTGCGCGAGGTGGAAGGGCTGAGAATTTATGGCGAGGCCGAGCACAAAGCCGGCGTGGTGAGCTTTCTGGTAGGCGATATTCATCACCTCGACATGGGTACGCTGCTCGACCGTCTTGGCATCGCCGTGCGCACCGGCCACCACTGCGCCCAGCCGCTCATGGCGCGCTTGGGCGTCACTGGCACCGTGCGTGCCTCGTTCGCCATGTATAATACCCGCGAGGAGGTCGACCAGCTTGTGGCCGGCATCCGCCGCGTCGTAACCATGTTTTAAACCAAACCCCTGGCCCCATGATTACCAGTGCACAGAACCCGAAAGTGAAGGAGCTGCTCCTTTTGCAGCAGAAATCGTCAGAACGTCGTAAGACGGGCCTCTTCGTCGTGGAGGGGCGCCGTGAGCTGCATCATTGTGTGGAGACGGGCTATGAGGTGGACAGCGTGTTCTGCTGCCACTCGCTGCTTGCCGACATCGATGGCCATGAGGGCATGCCGTCGCTGCCAGTGTCGACACCCGTCTACGAGGTCTCGGAGCAAGTGTACGAGAAGATGGCCTATCGCGGCGGTACGGAGGGGCTCATGGCCACGGTGCGTATGCGCGAACGGACACTGGATGACCTTCGGCTGTCGCCGTCGCCCCTCATCGTTGTTTTGGAGCGGGTCGAGAAGCCAGGCAACCTGGGAGCCGTGCTGCGCAGTGCCGATGCAGCAGGCGCCGACGCCGTGATGGTCTGCGATCCGCTCACCGACCTCTACAACCCTAACCTCATTCGCAGTTCCGTGGGTGCCTTCTTCAGTGTGCCCTGTGTGGCCTGCACCTCCGAGGCGTGTATCGCTTTCCTGAAGCAACGGGGCATTACGATTCTCACTGCCCAGCTGCAGGACTCAAAGCTCTACTACGACACGGACATGCGGCGTGGCATCGCCCTCGTCATGGGCACTGAGGCTACAGGACTGACCACCCAGTGGCGTGAGGCGGCTGACGCACATATACGCATCCCGATGCTGGGACGCGTCGACTCGCTGAATGTCAGCGTCAGCGCCGCCATCCTCCTTTTTGAGGCAGTAAGACAGAGGCGGAAAGATTAAAGATGAAAGATGAAAGATTAAAGATGAAAGATGAAAGATGAAGTTCATTTTTCATTTTTCATCTTTCATTTTTCATTTTTCATCTTTCATTTTTCATCTTCTTATACGATAGGTAGCGAGATGCCACAGATTTTCTGGTAGACATCGAGAGCATAGACGTCGGTCATGCCGCTGATATAGTCGATGACGGCCATGAGGCGTGTCTCCAACGACGGGTTCTCAATGTCGTACTGCGACGAGACGCGCCCGATGAGCTGGCGTGAGTAGAAACGCTCGGGGTGCTCGATGGCCTCTATCATCAGCTCCATCAGCGTGGCCATGATACGGTAACCCGACAGCTCCACGTCGAGCACGGGCTGGCTCATGTAGATACGCTCTTTTGAGATGCGTGAGCAGGTCTCGTAGGCTTGTCGGGGCACGGGCGCAATGTGGTCGATGAGTGCGCCAGTAAAGGTGCCGCTGAGAATCTCCTCCTCATGGTCGATGAACGTCTGTACACACTCGTTCTCCAGTTTGCCAATGACACAGGCTCGCAGGTACTGCACCTGCTCGTTGCGGTCGGTCAGCTGCTCTTCGTCGATGCGCTGGAGGATGTGGCGCTGCACCGTCTCATCGAAGAAGTCGAGCATGAGGTGAACCGTCTCGTCGAAGGTGAGGATCTTCAGTTTGTGGGCATCCTCGATATCCATAATCTCGTAGCAGATGTCGTCGGCAGCCTCGACAAGGTAGACCAACGGGTGGCGGACATAGCGCAGGGGCTCGCCGGGCGCTGACAGACGTATGATGCCCATCGCGTCGGCGATGCGCTCGAAGGTCTCCGCCTCGCTGTTGAAGAACCCAAACTTGCCCTTCTTGCCGGCGACCGACGACGCGAAGGGGTACTTCACGATGCTGGCCAGCGTGGAGTAGGTCATGACGAAGCCACCTGGGCGGCGTCCCTTGAACTGGTGGGTGAGCAGACGGAAGCCATTGGCGTTGCCCTCGAAGTGGGTGATGTCGCTCCAGAATGTTGGCGACACCTTCTCACGGAGACTGCTGCCCTTGCCCTCAGTAAAGAACGTCTGAATGGCCTTTTCGCCAGAGTGGCCGAAGGGTGGGTTCCCCAGGTCGTGGGCCAGGCAGGCGGTGGCCACGATCTGCCCGATTTCGGCCACGAGGCTGTTGTGGTAGTCGGCATTGCGGGCACAGAGGTGCTGGCTGACATCGTTGCCGAGCGACATTCCCACGCTGGCAACCTCCAAGGAGTGCGTCAGCCGGTTGTGAACGAAGATGCTGCCCGGCAGGGGGAACACCTGCGTCTTGTTCTGGAGGCGTCGGAAGGGTGCCGAGAAGATCAGCCGGTCGTAGTCGCGCTTGAACTCCGTGCGGTCGTCGTGGCGCTCCGGATGGCGGTTCTCCTGTCCCAGTCGCCGGTTGGAAATGAGTTTTGTCCAGTCCATCATAATGCTTGCCGTTTAGGGTGGGCGAGAGCCCCTTTTCAGCCTGTCGTGGAGGGTAGGTGAGGGCCGTGCGCCAGAATTTTGGTGCAAAATTACAAAATTCCTGCGAATAATGTGCGCTGATTCGGGAAAAAGTTGTATCTTTGCACCCGATATTCAAGGGGTGCCCGCCAAATTGACGGGCTGAGATGATACCCTCCGACCTGATGCGGGTCATACCGACGTAGGGAGCAAATATTAAACATTAACTACAAAAAATTGGAAAAGAGAATGAGAACGACTCTTTTATCGGTGGCTATGACTATGGCCGTAGTGGCGAGTGCACAAGTGCAGGAAACGGCAGACTCACTGAAAATGGAGCAACTGAACGAAGTAGTGGTCAGTGGCGTGCGCACACAGAAGAACGCACCCTATGCCGTGACCAACATCAAGCGTGCGGAATTGGCGGCCTTCTCAACGACGGGGCAGGAGTTGCCATTCCTCTTCGCCCGCACGCCTGGCGTGTTGGCATGGAGCGAGAACGGCGTAGGCACGGGAACTACTTATATGAGGATCCGTGGTGCCGGCGACTCGCGTATCAACGTGACGCTCGACGGCGTGCCCCTCAACTCGCCCGAGGACCAGTGTGTCTACTGGGCTAACATGAACAGTTATGGTGCACTCCTTGGCTCGGTGCAGATACAGCGCGGCGTGGGAACGTCGACGAATGGAGACGGTGCTTTTGGCGGTACGGTGGCCCTTGCGTCGAAGGCTCCGATGCAGCGACCGTCGGCAGAGGTCAGCGCCAGCTATGGCTCTTACAATACTTATAATTTGGGGGGCACGTTCTCTACAGGTCTTCTGTGGAAACACTTCATCGTCGACGGAGCCTACCATGAGACCAATACCGACGGCTTCATACATGGCACCGCCGGTCGTTCGGGCTCCTATTACGGTGGGCTTAGTTGGGTGTCTGACGATGTCATCGTCAGATACAAGAACTTCGGCAACTTCGAGAAGACCGGCCAGGCATGGAACGGCGTCACCGCCGGCTCGAACGACTACTCGCTGATGGACGGCAACTACGACGACGGCTCCTGGGCCTACCAGACAAAGACGGGCATCAAGACCTACGGTGACCTCTACGACCATGGCCTTGGGAAGTACAACTCGCTCTACGAGCGGCTCGTCACCGGCGATGACGGCCTCTTCGTGAAGGATGCTAACGGCAACTACTTGACCGAACGCTACCAGATGGCCGACGGCAGTTACTGGCCGAAGACTACCGACAACTTCTGGCAGAACCATAACCTGCTGACTGCCGCCTTGGATTTTGGCGAACGCTTGAGAGCCACCGCCACGCTCCACTACACCCACGGCTACGGCTACTACAACGAGTTCCGCCCGCAGAATAAATTGGCGAAGTTCGGTCTCATCGCTGCCGATGCCGACGGCAACAACATTAAGAAGGCCGACTTCGTCCGCAAGAAAGGCTACTATCAGGACGCTTACGGCATGGTGGGCAGCGTGAACTATAACGACGACCGCTGGGACATTATCGGCGGTCTGTCGGTGCAGAATTTTGAGAGCGACCACTTCGGATACCTCACTTACACGAGCAACGCCACGGTGCGACAGCTATTCCTCCATGACGGTGACTATCAGTACTACGACAGTGACGCCTCGAAGTTCGATGCCAGCGTCTATGTGAAGGCTGCCTACCAGTTCGCTGACCAGTGGAAAGCGTTTGCCGACCTGCAATACCGCCATGTGGGCTACAAGACCAGCGGCATCAACGACAAGTTCTATGAAGAGGGCAGCCGATGGTATAACCAGGAGCTAAACATCGACGAGAAGTATGACTTCCTGAACCCGAAGGCCGGCATCAGCTGGAGCAAAGGCCCGCATCATGCTTTCGCCTCGGTGGCTGTGAGCCATCGTGAGCCTGAGCGCAACAACTTCACGGACAACTTCAAATACCCTTTCCCCAAGGCTGAGAGCCTCATGGACTATGAGCTGGGCTACAACTACAGCACGCGGCAGATGCGACTCGGTGCGAACCTTTATTATATGGACTACACCGACCAGTTTGTACAGACTGGCGAGCTGAGCGAGATAGGCGAGAACCTGACTACCAACATCAAGGATTCCTACCGTATGGGCGTGGAACTGACAGCCGCATGGAACGTGCTGCCCGTGCTCACCTTGGAAGGCAATGCCGCCCTGAGCCAGAACAAGCTGAAAGACTTTACCGAGATGGCATCGGTAGACTGGGAGAGTTCGTTCCGCCCCATCCACTACGACAACACCACGCTGGCCTTCTCGCCGTCGGCCATCCTCAATGGATTTGTCGATTTCCACTGGCATGGGCTGCAGGCTACATGGCACACCAACTTCGTGTCGCGTCAGTATTTAGACAACACCGAGAACAAGGATCGCTCGCTGCCCGCCTACTCGGCCAGCAACCTTCGCTTCTCCTATACGCTCCGCACGCCTCGTCGCACATCTCAATGTGCCTTCCCATTCCCACACATCAAAGAAGCCATCTTCAGCTTCAATGTAAGCAACGTCTTCGATGCGCACTATGCCGCCAGCGGATGGGTCTACTCCAGCATCCTCGACGACTACGGCCACACCAACGACAATCGTTACTATCAGATTGGCTTTATCCCCATGGCTGGCCGCACTGTGCTGGGTAGTGTAACGTTGAAATTCTAAAGACTGACAGAAAAGTATGGACACACTGAGACTGCTCGACATACTGGGATTTACTGTCGGCCTCGTCTACCTCTATTTGGAGTACCGCGCCAGCATCTGGCTGTGGGTGGCGAGCATCGTCATGCCCGCTATCGATATGGTGCTCTACTACAAGGCGGGGCTCTATGCTGACTTTGGCATGGCCATCTATTATTGTCTGGCAGCAGTCTACGGATTCGCAGTGTGGCAGTTCGCCGGAGATTACGGAAAGTCCGGAAATTCCGGAAAATCCGGAGAATCCGGCGCTCCTGGGAATTCCGGCACCCTCCCCATCACCCGTTTCCCCTTGCGCCTTGTTGTGCCTGTTGCCGTGGTGCTTGCGTGTGTGTGGGCGGGCATCTGGTGGGTGCTGACGCACTACACCAATTCGACGGTGCCTGTTACGGATGCCTTTACGACTGCCCTGAGCATTGTGGCGCTGTGGGCACTGGCACGTAAGTATGCCGAGCAGTGGCTGTTGTGGCTCGTTGTCGACGCCGTCTGCTGCATGCTTTACGTGCAAAAGGGCATACCGTTCAAGGCTGCCATCTACGGCTTCTACACAGTCTTTGCCGTCATCGGTTATCGGAAGTGGCTAAGAATGATTCCCAATCAGCATTAGGGATTGCTCCAGCGAAAGGCTCGGAGAAAGATGGGAGCCCTCTCGGAGAAAGGTGCGACACTTCTCGGAGAAAGGTGTGACACTTCTCGGAGAAAGGTGTGACACTTCTCGGATAGGGAAGGGACACTTCTCAGATAGGGAAGTGTCGGTTCCTAAAGAATGGGTTTGTTGCCGAAAGAATTAGTAGTTCTTCGTGTAGAACACCTTACCCGCACCACTGGTGATCTTGAGAGCGTCGGGGTTCTGGCGCACGAACGAGTCGATGTGGCGCTTGCGTTTGTCCTCCAATATTTCGTCCACGGCGATGAGGATGCCCGTCTCCTCAACATCGCCGAAGCCGTAGTTGATGGCGGTGCCGAAAAGGCGCATCGTTGGCGACAGGCTCATGTAGGCGTTGACTAGTGGCGGGATGTTGTAACCCAAGGCCCGCACCTCGCGGTTCAGGATGCGGTAGTCGCCCTTGAAGTTATGCTCGCAGAAGAGGGCGGCCAACTCGTCCTCGTTAGCCTCCACTTTCAATGGCTTCATCGGGATGACGAGGTTGTCCTTGTCGTCGAAATACTTCTTCAGGAAATAGAGAATCATGTCGCGTCCCTTGCGTACGTAACTTGGATACATGGTCATCTTGCCAAAGAAGTACTTCACGTCGGGCATGATGACCGTCAGGGCGCCAAGGCCGTCCCACAGGTTGTCGAGGGCGAACAGGCTCTTTGCTCCCATGCGCGACGACTGGTAGGGGACGCTGACGAACGAGCGCCCCAGCTCGATGGTGTAAGGGGCGTACTCGCGCAGGAACCGTTCCGAGAAATGGAACATGTGGCTTGTGGCGAGATGTGGCTGGCCATCGCTGCCGAACTCCCACTTCGTACCCTCCAAGTAGCGGTAGCCGCCGATGATTTCCTCGGCCTCGGGGTTCCAGACGATAAGTTGCTTATAGCAGTTCTCGCAGGTGTCGAACTCGTCGATGTCGATTTCCTTGCCTGTACCACCGCCGGCTTCGCGGAAAGCGATCTCACGCAGTCGTCCTATTTCGCGCATCACGTTAGGGGCATTGTGGGCAGTGATGATGTAGATTTTGTTGTTGCTCTTATTGGTCATGCGCAACTGGCGGTCGGGTGTCAGCTCGGCTTTCAGGACATCTTTAGGGATGGGTTCAATTATGGGGAGTTCCATGAGATGGTTGGCTTTTAGTAGTTTGTCTGTTTGGAAGTTATGCGTTCAGGCGGTAGACCTGCTCTTTGACAAAGGCTGCCCATTCGGCAGGTGTGCGCGACTTGTCGAAAGTCTGCCAGGAGATAGGCTTTCCGATGTGAATGCGGAAGGTGTTGCCCGTGTTCTTGAACATTTCGTCGACGAGGAACAGCATGGCGATGTTCACCTTTTTCACCAAGCGGTCGCTGACGTTCGACAGGCGGTAGAAGAACTTGCTGTTGTGTCCCTCGAAGTGAATAGGTACCACGTCGCGCTGCGTCTCCACGCTCTTCGTGATGAACGTCTTCTTCCAGTCGAGGTCGCAGACCTCACCATGGCGGCGGCGTGAGCAGAGACCGGCGGGGAACATCAAGATGTGGTTCTGGCCCTTGAAGCCCGCTTCCACCATGCGCGGAAAGTCACGGCTCTGCTTGCCTGTCTTGTTGATGGGTATACACAGCGGTGCCAGTCCTGGTAGGTTCATCAGCAGGTCGTTCACCAAATAGCGGAAGCGGTCATTATACTGTCGGCCCAGCACTGAGCCGATGGCCACGCCGTCGATGCCACCCAAGGGGTGGTTTGAAACGAAGGTGTACAGTCGCTCGTCGTCTTTCGACGGCAGGTTCTCCATGCCTTCCACTTCAATCTTCACGCCCAAGAAATTCAGACAGGCCACCAACCACGGTGTACCTGTAAGGTCGCGTGCCTGCCAGAGGAACTCGTTTACTTGGTCTTCGTGGGCAATATGCTTCAGCCACTTGACGGCGAAGCGGGGTACCCACCGTGCCTTGCTGCCCATCTTTGAGCGAAGCACTGCCTCGATGTCTATCGTCTTTTCGGTTATTGTCTGCATCTCTCGCGAATGTTGCTAACAATCTGCAAAGTTAGCAAAAATATTCAAAACTCAGCACTTTTTTGGCGAAAAACGTTCTAAATCGAACTTTTTTTTACTATTTAACGTCTTTTAAGTGTTGAAAAAGAACTTCGTGCACGTTTTTTAAGCGGTGTCTTTCAATGCACAGATTGCCCGAAATGTGTAAAAAAGAAGGGCTCGAAATGTTAAAAAACAACTTTTTTCGCTCTTTTTAGAAAATTTGTGGGGAAAAGTGGGGGAATGTGGGGAAAAATGCCTAACTTTGCACTCGAAGTTTCAAGCATAGAAGGATTGGCATGCGATTTTTGGGTAACATAGAAGCCAAGACCGACGCGAAGGGGCGTGTTTTCCTTCCGTCGACATTTCGCAAGGTGCTGCAAGCATCGGGCGAGGAACTGCTGGTGATGCGTAAGGACATCCACCAGAAGTGTCTTGTGCTGTACCCCGAAAGCGTGTGGAACAAGCGAGTCGACGCGCTGCGTGCCTCCATCAGCGAGTGGGACGACGAAGGTATGATGGTGCTGCGCCAGTACATGCAGGATGCCGAGGTGATCATCCTCGACGGCAACGGTCGCTTCCTCATCAAGAGTGAGTTTCTGGCTGCAGCCGAAATCGACCATGCCGTGCGATTCATCGGCATGACCGATTTCATTGAGATCTGGGCTGCTGACAAGGCCGAACAGCCATTCATGTCGCAAGCCGAGTTCTCGTCGAAACTGAAGGCTCTCATGACGGGCTCCGGTGGTTTCAATCCATTTGTTGCTGCCGCTACCACGCCTCCGTCAACCGATTAACCAAACACGTGTAAGGCGAACAATGACGACCGCAGAGACATACCATGTGTCTGTCCTCTTGAAGGAAAGTGTCGACGGGCTGGACATCCAGCCCGGCGGCGTCTACGTAGACGTTACGTTCGGCGGTGGTGGCCATTCGCGCGAGATCCTCAGGCGTTTAGGCCCTGAGGGTCGGCTCTTTGGTTTCGACCAGGATGCCGATGCCGAGCGTAACATCGTCAGCGACGGGCGGTTCACCTTCGTCCGTAGCAACTTCAGGTACCTGAAGCAGTGGATGCGCTACTACGGGGTGGACCAGATCGACGGTCTGCTGGCTGATTTGGGCGTGTCGTCACACCATTTCGACGATGCCACGCGTGGCTTCTCGTTCCGTTTCGACAGTCCTCTCGACATGCGCATGAACAAGCGGGCGCAGTTGACGGCTGCCGACGTGGTGAACAACTATAGCGAGGAGCAGTTGGCTGACCTGCTGTACCTCTATGGTGAGCTGAAGCAGTCGCGGCGTATTGCCGCCACGCTGGTGAAGGCCCGCGAGCAGCAACCTCTGCTGACCACTGGTCAGTTGTTGCAAGCCACCGAGCATCTCTTCATGCGCGAGCGCGAAAAGAAAGAGGTGACAAAGCTGTTCCAGGCACTGCGCATTGAGGTGAACCGCGAGATGGAAGCTTTGCGTGACATGCTGACAGGCGCCTGTCAGCTACTGCGGCCTGGCGGTCGACTGAGTGTTATCACCTACCACTCGCTGGAAGATCGCATCGTGAAAAACATGATGCGTGCCGGTAATGTCGACGGCCATGTGGAGCAGGACTTCTACGGACGGGTGCAGTCTCCACTGCGCCTGCTAAGCAATAAGGTCATCACGCCTGGCGCTGCCGAGGTGGAGGCCAACCCGCGTAGTCGCAGTGCCAAGCTGCGCATCGCTGAGAAGAGTGAGCAACGGTTCGACACGGTTTGAGACGGTGAAAAGTGAGCCACGGTTCGACACGGTTTAAGACGGTGAAGAGCGAGCCACGGTTCGACACGGTTTGAGACGGTGAAAATGAAGAGTGAAGAATGAAAAAGAAAGACGACGTTGAAATGGAGATTGTGGCTGGCGGTGAGGAACAACCGTCAGCAGCCCCCGATGGGCAGCAGTCACAGGACGTACAGCCGGCGGAGGCTCAGCAGCCGCAGGCCGACAAACCATCGGTGCTGCAGCAGATACGTCAGGAGGCCAACGAGGGCGACGAAGCCCCCTCGGGGTCGCTGACGCTGCGTCAGGTGGTGGGCGGCGACTTTCTGGTGACCCTGTTGCGTGGACAGGTATGGCTTATCGTGCTCATCGTGCTGTTCATCACGGGATATGTCGCCATTCGCTACCAATGCCAGCAGGACATTATCAACATCGCCCGCTTGGAGAAAGAGGTGAAAGACGCCAAGTTCAAGGCCCTGTCGAGCAAGAGCACCCTCACGATACTCAGTCGAAAGAGTAATATCATCGAGGGGCTGAAAGCCAATCAGGACTCACTCATCAAGGATAATCTGCAGCCTCCCTATCGCGTGAAAGTGGGGGAGAAGTGAGCCACGGTTCGACACGGTTTAAGACGGTGAAGAGTGAAGAATTTGCTACCGCCATTCCTTCTGGTAGAATGCTGGCGCAGCCAAATAGCCAAATAGTGAAATAGTCAAATAGTGAAATAGTCAAATAAAAAGGTGAGCAAGTTTCAGAAAGATAAAGTACTACAGCGTTACCTCGCCATCGCCGTCTTGCTGACGCTGGTGTGCATCGCCGTGATTATCAAGGCGGGGCATACCATGACCATCGACCGTGACTACTGGATGGCCGTGTCGGAGGGACAGCGGCCCCACTTCGATACTATCCCTCCGACACGTGGCAACATCCTGAGCTGCGACGGTCAGCTGTTGGCTACGAGCATCCCTGAGTACGAGATTTTCATCGACTTCAACCCCGGCGACCCCAACGACACAGCCTGGGCCCGTAAGCGTGACTCGCTGTGGTACGACAAGTTCGACAGCATCTGCGACGGTTTGCATGCCATCTTCCCACAGACCTCGACCGAGGAGTTTCGTGCCAAGCTGAAGAAGGGGCACGACCAGAAGAAGCGCTACTGCCGCCTGCACAACCGCCTTGTGGACTACAACACCTACTGCGAGGTGAAGAAACTGCCCTTCCTGAACATGCCGCCCAACCGTGGCGGCTTCAATGCCACTGAGCACCCAGCCCGTCGCCATCCCTTCGGGTCGCTGGCCGACCGTACCATCGGTTCGCGCGGCGATACGGCGCGCTATGGCATTGAGCTGTCATGCGACAGCATCTTGCGTGGCGAGGTCGGCGTGGTCCACATGGAGAAGACACTCAACCAGTTTGTGAATCGTGTCATCACGCCGCCCGTGCCAGGTGCCGACATTGTCACCACGCTCGACGTGAGCATGCAGGACATGGCCGAGAAAGCCCTCCGCGATGAGCTGATCTTGCGCGATGCCCTGATGGGTGTGGCCCTCTTGATGGAGGTGCAGACGGGCGACGTCAAGGCCATCGTCAACCTGACGAAGGTTGCTGAGGGTGACTATCGTGAGCGCTACAACGATGCCATCAGCTACCGCTGTGAGCCAGGCTCAGTGTTCAAGACAGCTTCGATGCTCGTGGCCTTCGATGCTGGCGTCGACTCCTCCGAGATAGCCCATGTGGGAGGTGGCGTGGCCTCCGTTCATGGTCACCGTTTGGCTGACGCCTCACGGCGTTGCCGTGGCGACCTGCGTGCTTCGCAGTGCTTGGAGTATAGTAGTAACATCGGCGTAAGCCAGATCATTGAGCGCCACTTTGGCACCGAGGAGGGCCATTGGAAGTTTGCCGAGGGCCTCCACCGTGTGGGTATTGCTGAAGACCTGAAGCTCGACATCGCCGGCTATAAGGCACCCTATGTGCGCTGGCCCGATCAGAAAGGACACCCGTGGTACGCCACGACTTTGGCCTGGATGAGCATCGGCTACGAGACGCAGATCGCCCCTATTAATACGCTGGCATTCTACAACGCCATTGCCAACGACGGACGCCTGATGCGTCCCCGTTTCATCAAGGGTGTGGAGAAGGATGGTCAGATGATTCAGGAGTATCCTCCCGTGGTACTGCGTGAGCAGATTGCCAAGCCCGCCGCCGTGAAGATGATGCAGACGGTGCTCCACCACGTGGTGACGCAAGGCTTAGGAAAACGTGCCGACCCCATGACGTTCCCAGTGGCAGGCAAGACGGGCACCGCACAGGTGTCGGGCAAGGGTGTGTCGTATCACGGCAGCACCCGCCAACACTGGCTTAGCTTTGCTGGCTTCTTCCCCGCCGACAAGCCCCGTTACTCATGCATCGTTTGTGTGAAGACGCAGGGTGGCATCGGCTCTGGCGGAACGGTCTCAGCATCGGTGTTCCGCAAGATTGCCGAAGGAGTCATCGCCAAGGACCTCCGACGCGGCATTGCCCTCGCTCACGATGATGAGACGCCCATGGAACCACAGGTGAAGCGCGGCGACAACCGTGCCACGGCCATCGTCCTGCACCGCTTGGGACTCAGCGAGGACAATGTGTGGACGCTGACGGCCATCGGCGATACCATGCCCGACCTGACTGGTATGGGCGCGCGCGATGCCACCTACCTGTTAGAGAAACGTGGCCTGAAAGTGATGCTCCATGGTCGTGGCAGCATCAGCAGTCAGAGTATAGCGCCGGGCACGCCGATAGGTGCGCACAGGGTGTGCTCACTGCAACTGAACTAACGAAGAAACAGAACAAATACAGATATGAAGCTGAGTGAAATCATCAGAGACATTGAGGTAAAAGCCATCGACGGTCCGGTCGACGTAGAGATAAAGGATGTCGACATCGACTCGCGGCGCGTCGCCGACGGCCACCTCTTCGTGGCTATCAAGGGTACAAAGACCGACGGTCATCAGTATATTGCAAAGGCAGTGGAGCAGGGCGCTTCAGCCGTGCTCTGCGAGCATGTGCCAGATGATGTCCGGCAGGTGGCGGCTGCTCGCGGCGTTACCTTCGTCACCGTCGAGAGCACCGAGACTGCCGTCGGTCCTGTGGCAACGGCTTTCAATGGACGCCCCTCGGAACACCTCCAGCTGGTGGGCGTCACCGGTACCAATGGCAAGACGACCATCGCCACCTTATTATATAATATGTTCCGGCGCTTAGGCTTTCGCTGCGGACTGCTCTCAACGGTGTGCAACTACATCGAGGATGAGGCGGTGCCTGCCAGCCATACCACGCCCGATGCCATCGAGCTGAACCGCCTGTTGCGGCGCATGGCCGATGCAGGCTGCCAGTATGTGTTCATGGAGTGCTCGAGCCACGCTATCGCACAGCAGCGCATCGGTGGCTTGAAGTTTGCCGGCGGTATTTTCACGAACCTGACACGTGACCATTTGGACTATCACAAGACGGTGGAAAACTACCGTGACGCCAAGAAGCGCTTCTTCGACATGCTGCCCAAGGGTAGCTTCGCCGTCACTAATGCCGACGACAAGAACGGCCTCTATATGGTGCAGAACACGCGGGCCACTGTCAAGACCTACTCCACCCGTACCATGGCCGACTTCAAGGCACGCCTCATAGAGTGCCACTTCGAGGGTATGTACCTCGACATCAACGGCCGTGAGGTGGGCGTGCAGTTTATTGGGAAGTTCAACGTCAGCAACCTTCTCGCCGTCTATGCCACCGCCGTGCTGCTGGGCCAGCAGCCCGAGGATGTGCTCGTGGTGATGAGCACGCTGAAGAGCGTTGCCGGCCGTCTGGAGCCCATCCGCTCGCCGGAAGGTTTTACGGCTATCGTCGATTACGCCCATACCCCCGACGCTTTGGAGAACGTGCTCAAGGCCATCCACGAGGTGCTGGGCGGCAAGGGCTCGGTCATTACCGTCTGTGGTGCTGGCGGCAATCGCGACAAGGGTAAGCGCCCGCTCATGGCTCAGGAAGCTGTTCGCCAGAGCGACCGCGTCATTATCACCAGTGATAACCCCCGCTTCGAAGAGCCACAGGCCATCATCGATGACATGCTCGCTGGTCTGACGCCGCAGCAGCTTAAGAAGGTTGTCACCATCGTCGACCGTCGTGAGGCCATCCGTACCGCTACGATGATGGCCCGCAAGGGTGATGTCATTCTCATCGCTGGCAAAGGCCATGAGGACTATCAGGAGATAAAGGGTGTGAAGCACCACTTCGATGACCGTGAGGTGGTGCGCGAGATTTTCCAGTCGTGATAACGTGATAACGAAATAACGAAAAAATGCTATACTATCTCTTTCGCTTCTTAGAGCAATTCAACATACCGGGCAGCCACCTCTGGAGCTACATCTCCTTCAGAGCCATATTGGCGCTCATTTTCTCGCTTGGCATCTCGGCATGGTTCGGCGAGCGGTTCATCAAGTGGATGAAGCGCCACAAGATTTTCGAGACCGAGCGCGACGCAGCCATCGATCCCTTCGGTGTCGAGAAGAAGAACGTGCCGTCGATGGGTGGCATTATCATCATCGTGGCAACACTGGTGCCCGTGCTGCTCTTAGGCCGCATACGTAACATCTACCTCATCCTGATGGTGGCCACGACGCTATGGCTTGGTTTCCTTGGTTTCTTGGACGACTACATCAAAATCTTCAAGCGCGACAAGGCGGGCCTGAAAGGTAAGTACAAGATTGTGGGCCAGCTGTCGATAGGCTTCATCGTTGGCCTGACGCTGTGGCTTAGTCCCGACGTGGTGATGCGCGAGAACGTCGCGGCGCAGCCCCAGGGCACGGAGATGGTCGTCAAGCATGAGCCTGTGGCCCACAAATCGCTGAAGACCACCATCCCCTTCGTCAAGCACAACAACCTGAGCTATTCTGAGCTGATGGCCTTTGCAGGCAAGTACAAGGTGGCAGCAGGCTGGGTGCTTTTCGTGCTGATGACCATCGTTGTGGTGACGGCAGTCTCGAACGGTGCGAACCTTAACGACGGCATGGACGGCATGTGTGCTGGCAACTCGGCCATTGTCGGTGTCGTCCTTGGCATCTTTGCCTATGTGTCGTCCCACATCGGGTATGCCAGCTACTTCGACATCATGTACATCCCGCACACCGAAGAGCTGGTAGTGTTCCTCAGTGCCTTCGTCGGCGCACTGGTCGGTTTCCTTTGGTACAATGCCTATCCGGCACAGGTGTTCATGGGCGATACGGGGTCGTTGACCATTGGTGGCGTCCTCGGTGTCTGTGCCGTGCTGGTGCATAAGGAGCTGCTGTTGCCCATCCTTTGCGGCATCTTCTTCGTCGAGAGCCTCAGCGTGATTATCCAGACGCAGTGGTTCAAGCTGCAGAAGCGTAAGGGCCGCCGTGTGCGTGTGTTCCGTGCCACGCCCATCCATGATAATTTCCGCAAGCTCGACTCACAGCTCGACGCTACGTCGGTCTATCTGCTGAAAGGCTGGCCGCACCGACCCTTCCATGAGGCGAAAATCACTATCCGTTTTTGGATTGTCACCATCATCCTCGCAGCACTGACCATCATCACCCTGAAGATTAGGTAAGGAACCCACCCCCGCCCCCTCCTCAGGGAGGGAAGCCAGAATAGATCATCCGAAAGAAGTGACGGGGCAAAATAGTCAAATCGTAAATCGTCAAATTGTAAATTGTTAAATAGTAAATCGTCAAATCGTCAAATAGTCAAATGAAAAGAATTGTCATCCTTGGTGCCGGAGAGAGTGGCGTGGGCGCTGCTGCCTTGGCCAAGAAAGAAGGTTTCGATGTGTTCGTCTCGGACATGTCGGCCATTACCCCTCACTATAAAGCAATGCTCGACGAACGAGGTATCAGCTGGGAGGAGGGCCACCATACCGAGGACCTCATCCTGAACGCCGACGAGATCATCAAGTCGCCGGGCATCCCCGAAACGGCACCCCTGGTTCGCAAAGCCGTTGCCGCCGGTATTCCCATCATCAGCGAGATTGAGTTCGCCGGCCGTTATACGGGGGCGAAGATGATCTGCATTACAGGCTCCAATGGCAAGACCACGACGACGAGCCTCATCTACCATATCTTCCGAAAAGCCGGCTACGACGCTGGGCTGGCCGGCAACATCGGCCACTCGTTGGCGCTGCAGGTGGCTGAAGAGCCCCACGAGTACTACATCATCGAGCTGAGTTCGTTCCAACTCGACAACATGTACGACTTCCGTGCCAACATTGCCATTCTGCTGAACATCACGCCCGACCATCTCGATCGCTATGACTTCAAGATGCAGAACTACGTCGATGCCAAGATGCGCATCATACAGAACCAGACGTCGCGCGATGCCTTCATCTACTGGAACGACGACCCCATCATCCGCCGTGAGCTTGAGAAGTACGACATCCGCGCCGTGCAGTTCCCCTTCTCCGAGCTGAAAGAGCAGGGCTCCATTGCCTACATCGAGGCGGGACAGTACGTCATCGAGCAGCCCGAACCCTTCAACATGGAGCAGGAGGCGCTGAGCCTGACGGGCCGTCATAACATCTATAACTCTTTGGCGGCCGGCATCGCTGGCAATATTGCGGGCATCAAGAAGGACATCATTCGCCAGTCGCTCAGCGACTTCCCCGGTGTGGAGCACCGCTTGGAGCGGGTGGCCACCGTCCGTGGCGTCAGCTACGTCAACGACTCGAAGGCCACCAATGTCGACGCCTGCTGGTACGCCCTCGACTCGATGCGCACGCCCACCGTGCTTATCATTGGTGGCAAGGACAAGGGCAACGACTACGAGCCCATCAAGCCGCTCATTCGTGAGAAATGCCGTGCACTGGTATACCTCGGTGCCGACAACCGCAAGCTGCACGACAACTTCGACGCGCTGGGACTCCCTGTGCGTGACACGCAGTCGATGAAAGCCTGTGTTGAGGCCTGCTACGAGCTGGCGCAGCCTGGCGACACGGTGCTGCTTTCACCCTGTTGTGCATCGTTCGACCTGTTTAAGAACATGGAGGATCGTGGCGAACAGTTCAAGGAGCTGGTCAGAAATCTCTAAGAGTCACCCCGGGAACTCCTGGGGCAACATAACGAACAGACAATGAAATTAGGCAATCTCTTCAAAGGCGACAAAGGCATCTGGATGGTGTTCTTCTGCCTCTGCCTCATCAGCGTCGTCGAGGTGTTTTCCGCTTCGAGTACGCTGACCTATAAAACCCACAACTACATTGGGCCGATGGTCTACCATCTGACCACCATCATTGTGGGCGTTGTCGTAGCCATTATCACGCTGAACATACCGTGCCGCTATTTCAAGTTGCTCACGCCCATCATGATCTTCATCTCCTTCGCCACCCTGCTGTGGGTGCTGGTTTGGGGCGAAAGCATCAATGGCGCCAACCGCGTCATTCAGCTGCCGGGGTTCACCTTCCAGCCTTCCGAGATTGCCAAGGGTACGATGGTGTTGGCCTCGGCGCAGATACTCAGTGCCTTGCAGCGCGAAGACGGTAGCGGTGCCGACAAGCATGCCATGTGGTACATCTTGCTGCTGGTGGTGCCCACCGTGTTACTCATCGGTCGTGAGAACCTCTCCACGGCCGTCATCCTCTTTGGCGTTATTTACGTGATGATGTTTATTGGTCGTGTGCCCATCATTCAGATGGGGAAGCTGACGGGCGCCCTTGTTCTCTTGGCGGGTGCTTTCATTGGCCTCATCTTCTGGCTTGGCAACCTTGACAAGCAGGCGGCCGAGGCTGAGACCACCGCCGTAGATGGCAAGAAGACCGAGCTGGTCGTTGCCGAGGCCACGCCGCCTGCTGCCGACGAGGTGAGCCGTTGGGAAAAGATCACCCACCGCTTCGGCACATGGAAGAACCGCATCCTGAACCACTCGGGCGACAAGACCGACGACCCCAAGGACTACAAGGTGAGCGACAACTTCCAGGTGGCCCACGCCAAGTTCGCCATCGCCTCATCGGGTATCATTGGCAAGGGGCCGGGCAACTCTGTTGAGCGCGACTACCTGCCGCAGGCTTTCTCCGACTTCATCTATGCCATTATCATTGAGGAGATGGGCATCTTTGGCGCCTTTGCCGTGGCCTTCCTCTACGTCATACTGCTCTTCCGCGCCGCACGCATCGCCAGCCGTTGCGAGAACAACTTCCCAGCGTTCCTCGTTCTCGGACTTGCCTTGCTGTTGGTGTTCCAGGCCGTCATCAACATGATGGTGGCTGTCGACCTGATGCCCGTGACAGGCCAGCCGCTGCCCCTCGTCTCGAAGGGTGGCACGTCGACCATCGTCAACTGTGCTTACATCGGTGTCATCCTCAGTGTCAGCCGTTCGGCAAAACGCACTCAGCCGATGGGCACCACTTCCAACCTCACATCTAAAACCACAGCACAATGAAAGAACTAAGAGTCATCGTCAGCGGTGGTGGCACTGGCGGCCACATCTTCCCCGCTATCTCCATTGCCAACGCTATCCGTGAGCTGCGCCCCGATGCGCAGATATTGTTTGTCGGCGCCGAAGGGCGCATGGAAATGCAGCGTGTGCCGCAGGCCGGCTACGAGATCAAGGGCCTGCCCATCATGGGCTTCGACCGCAAGAACCTGCTGAAGAACATCAACGTGCTCTACCACGTGTGGAAGAGCCAGCGCATGGCCCGCCGCATCCTCCGCGAGTTCCGGCCACAGGTGGCTGTGGGCGTCGGTGGCTATGCCAGTGGCCCCACGCTTAACAAGGCCGCAGCCATGGGCATCCCCTGTCTCATTCAGGAGCAGAACTCGTATGCCGGCGTGACCAACAAGCTGCTGGCAAAGAAGGCATCGAAGATATGTGTCGCCTACGAGGGCATGGAGCGGTTCTTTCCCCAGGAGAAGATCATGCTCACGGGCAACCCTGTGCGCCAGTCGCTCTTATATTATAAAGGTACGCGCGAGGAGGCTATCGCCTCTTTCGGGCTGTCGCCAGCCAAGCGTACCGTCCTCATTGTCGGGGGCAGTCTCGGTGCCCGTACGCTCAACGAGAGCGTCCTCAGCCACCTGAAGGACATTGAGCAGGCCGACGGTCTGCAGTTCATCTGGCAGACGGGCAAGTACTACTATGCCGACATCCAGTCGCGCCTCGCCAGCCTCCAGTCGCCGGTTCCTAACCTCAAGGCCACCGACTTTATCAGCGACATGGGAGCAGCCTATCGCGCTGCCGACCTGGTCATCAGCCGTGCCGGAGCAGGCAGCATCTCTGAGTTCTGTCTCCTCGGTATGCCGGTCATCCTCGTGCCCAGCCCTAATGTGGCCGAGGACCACCAGACCAAGAATGCGCTGGCGCTGGTCAACAAGGATGCAGCCCTCTACGTCAAGGATGCCGATGCCAAGGACCAGCTCATCCCGCTGGCCATCAGCACCGTCGGCGACGCGCAGAAGCTGTCGCTGCTGCACGAGAACATTCTGAAGATGGCACTGCCCGATGCGGCCGCCGTCATCGCCAAGGAAGTCATAAAGTTAGCAAAAGCATGAACAACAATACAGCTACAACAAATCCACATTCCTCCCTCCGCGAGGGCTTGGACAAGCTTTCCGCCGTCTATTTCATCGGTGCGGGCGGCATTGGCATGAGCGCCATCGCTCGCTACTTCATCAGCCGTGGACTCGTCGTGGGAGGCTACGACAAGACACCCTCGGCACTCACACGCCACCTGGAGAAGGAGGGCATGCTCCTGCACTACGAGGAGGATATCGATGCCATTCCCCACGCCTGCAAGAACCCCGAGCAGTGCCTCGTCGTCTATACGCCGGCAGTGCCTGCCGACCATAAGGAGCTGGTCTACTTCCGTGAGCACGGCTTCGACATTCAGAAGCGCGCCCAGGTGCTGGGCACCTTGACACGCCAGATGCGTGGCCTCTGCGTTGCCGGCACCCACGGCAAGACGACCACCAGCTCGATGTGTGCACACATCATGCACCAGGGCCATCTCGACTGCAACGCCTTCCTCGGCGGCATCACGAAGAACTACGGCACCAACTATATCGTCTCCGACTCCGACTTCGTGGTTATCGAGGCCGACGAGTTCGACCGCTCGTTCCACTGGCTGCGGCCCTACATGTCGGTCATCACCGCCACCGACCCCGACCACCTCGACATCTACGGCACGAAGGAGGCCTATCTTGAGAGCTTCGCCCACTACACCGAGCTCATCGAGCCTGGTGGCGCACTCATCGTCCACCGTGGCCTTGAGCTGAAAGAGCGGCTGCGCGACGGTGTGCGCCGTTATGACTACAGCCGCGACGAGGGCGACTTCCATGCCGAGAACATCCGCATTGCGAATGGCGACATCACGTTCGACTTCGTGTCGCCCATCGAGTGCGTCCCGAACGTGGTGCTTGGCAACCCCATACCCATCAATATCGACAACGGCATTGCCGCCATGGCCATGGCCCAGCTGGCAGGTTGCGACGCCGAGGAGCTGCGCTACGGCATGCGCACCTTCAGCGGTGTCGACCGCCGTTTCGACTTCAAGATAAAGACGCCCGAGCTGGTGTTCCTCAGCGACTATGCCCACCATCCGCAGGAGATTCTGCAGAGTGCACGCAGCATCCGCGAGCTCTACCGCGACCGCCACATCACCGCCATCTTCCAGCCACACCTCTACACCCGCACCCGCGACTTCTACCGCGAGTTCGCCGAGGCGCTGAGCCTGCTCGACGAGGTCATCCTCACCGACATCTATCCGGCACGCGAAGCCCCCATCGAGGGCGTGTCGTCGAAGCTCATCTACGACCTGCTGGCACCGGGCGTGCAGCGTCAGCTTATCCATACCGCCGACGTGCTGTCGCTCATCAAGAGCCGCTCCTTCGATGTGCTCATCGTCCTCGGTGCCGGCGACCTTGACGAGCAAGTGCCCGAAATCACCCGTCTGCTCAAGGCCAAAACATCGTGAAATCGTCCAATCGTCAAATAGTGAAATAGTCAATTAGTCAAATAATATGATGAAACGCGTAGTCATCACCGTCATCAATATCCTCATCTGCGCCTACCTGCTGCTGGCGTTCACGGCTTTCAAGAAGCTCGACACAGCAGAGCCGCAGGTGTGTCAGGGGGTGCGCGTGAACATCCTCGAAGGCATCACCGAGGGCTTCCTTAACGCCAACGACGTCAAGCAGCTGCTCAGCGATGCGCAGATGGATCCCACGGGCAAGGACCTGGCCACCATCAACACCCGCGACATCGAGGACTGTCTGCAGGAAAAGGAGTACATCGACAAGGTTGAGGTCTACAAGACACAGTCGGGCACCGTCGTCATCGACCTGCGCCAGCGTTTCCCCGTGCTCCATGTCATGGCCGGCAATGGTGCCAACTACTATGTTGACGAAGACGGCAAGCTGCTCCGTGACACCAACTATGCCTGCGACCTCATTGTGGCCACCGGCAGCATCTCGCCATCCTATGCCAAGCGGGTACTGGCACCTATCGGCAACCTGCTCGTGGGCGATGGCTTCTGGTACAACCAGGTGGTGCAAATCAACGTGTTGCCCGATAGCACCGTCGAGCTTGTGCCCCGTGTGGGCGACCACATTCTCTACCTCGGTCCGCCCGTCGGTGTCAAACGCAAACTGGAGCGGCTGCGTAAGTTCTACCTCTACGGCTTGAACGAGGCTGGCTGGAACAAGTATTCGAGCATCAGTGCCGAGTTCGACAACCAGATCATCTGCAAACGACGACACAACAAACAGTAAATCGTCAAATATGTCCGGCGCAGCAAATAGTTAAATACTCAAATCGTAAATAAATAGTAAATCGTCAAATCGTAAATAGAAATAGATCGTCAAATCGTAAATATCAACATAGCTATGGCAGTAGAAGTAAAAGAATTTATCGTGGCAATAGAGCTCGGCTCATCGAAGGTGACGGGCATTGCCGGACAGAAGAAGCCCGATGGCAGCATCTCGGTGCTCGCCATGGTCAAGGAGGAGTCTTCGTCGTTTATTCGTAAGGGTGTGGTTTACAACATCGACAAAACGGCGCAGTGCCTCACCAACATCGTCAAGAAGCTTGAGGCACAGCTCAAGACGCGCATTACACAGGTGTTCGTCGGCGTCGGTGGACAGTCTATCCGTAGCGTCCGTAACACCATCAGCAAGGTGCTGCCCGCCGACAGCATCATCACCCAGGAGATGGTCGTCGAGCTGATGGATGCCAACCGCGCCCTCGACTATCCCGAGCAGAAGATTCTCGACGTTGCCGAACAGGAGTACCGCGTCGACAACCAGCTGCAGATGGACCCCGTAGGCATTCGCGCAACACATCTGGAGGGCAACTTCCTCAACATCCTGGAGCGAAAGGCCTTCTTCCTGAATCTCAACCGCTGCTTCGAGACGGCAGGCATCGAGGTGGCCGACATGTACCTCGCACCCTTGGCACTGGCCAACGCCGTGCTCACCGAGACTGAGAAACGCTCGGGCTGCGCACTCGTCGACATCGGTGCCGACACCACCACTGTCTCCGTCTTCTGGAAGAACGTGCTGCGCCATCTCGCAGTCATCCCCCTGGGCTCGAACAACATCACCAAGGACATCGCCTCCCTCCAGATGGAAGAGTCCGATGCCGAGCAGATGAAGCTCAAGCACGCTTCGGCCTACACCGACAACAGCGAGATCGACCCCAACCTGAAGTTCTCCATCGACATGGACCGTCAGGTGGAGAGCCGCCGCTTCATCGAGATTGTCGAGGGCCGCATGGAGGAGATCATCGAGAACGTCAGCTACCAGATTCCCTCAGAGTATTCCGACAAGCTTCTGGGCGGCATCATCCTCACCGGTGGCGGTGCCAACATGCGCAACATCGAGAAGGCCTTCAACACTTACATGCGGGTCGATAAGGTGCGCGTGGCCAAGTTTGTCACCATGACCATCAATTCGGGCAACGAGCAGATAAAGTCGCACAACGGCATGTTCAACACCGTGCTTGGACTGCTCGCAAAGGGCGACATCAATTGTGCTGGCTCACCCATCGATGAGCAGGGCAACCTCTTTGCCGACGACGACAACCTGCGTCGAGCCGACGACCGCAAGGCACGCCAGGCACACGAGATCGAGACAGGCACCATCCGCCCCATCAAGGAGGAGGAACGAGCTGCCGAGGAGGCCCGTCGCAAGAAAGAGGAAGAAGAGGAGCGCCAACGCCAAGAACAGGAGAAAGCTGAAGAGGAGGAGCGCCAGCGTCGCGAAGAGGAGCGTCGGCGCAAGAAGGAGAACAGCTGGTGGAACAGGACCAAGAAAGGTCTTAAGAAGTTCGGCAACGACATCTTCGCCGAAGAATGATGATATTTGACCATTTGGCTATTTCACCATTTCACCATTTTACTATTCCCGGCGCAGCAAATCGTCAAATCGTAAATAAGTAGTAAATTGTAAATAGTCAAATCGTAAATAAACTAGGATCGTAAATAAATAGTAAATTGTAAATCGTCAAATCGTAAATAGCAATGGTAGGCAACGAAATACTCGACTTCGGCATTCCCGAGGAGAAGCACAGCATCATCAAAGTCATCGGCGTAGGAGGCGGTGGCGGCAATGCTGTCAACCACATGTATAAGGAAGGCATCCACGACGTGACCTTCGTAGTGTGCAACACCGACAACCAGGCACTCAACGACTCTCCCGTGCCCGTCAAGCTGCAGTTGGGCAGCGAGGGCCTCGGTGCCGGCAACCGCCCCGCAAAGGCGCGCGCTGCTGCCGAGGAGAGTCTGGACGAAATCAAGAACATGCTCAGTGATGGCACCCGCATGGCCTTCATCACCGCCGGTATGGGTGGTGGCACCGGCACCGGCGCCGCCCCCGTTATTGCCCGCGTGTCGAAGGAGATGGGCATCCTCACCGTCGGCATCGTCACCATCCCCTTCCGCTTCGAAGGCAACAAGAAGATCGACCAGGCCCTCGACGGTGTTGAGGAGATGGGCAAGCATGTCGACGCTCTCCTCGTCATCAACAACGAGCGCCTGCGTGAGATCTATCCCGATCTTAGCTTCCTCGACGCTTTCGGCAAGGCCGATGACACCCTCTCGGTGGCTGCCAAGTCTATCGCCGAGATCATCACCCTTCACGGCACCATGAACCTCGACTTCAACGATGTGAAGACCGTGCTGCAGGACGGTGGCGTAGCCATCATGTCGACAGGTTACGGCGAGGGCGAAGACCGTGTGAAGAAGGCCATTGATGACGCACTCAACTCGCCGCTCCTCAACGACAACGACATCTTCAACTCGCAGAAGATCCTGCTCAACATCTCGTTCAGTCACGAGAAGGACTCGAAGGACAACTTCATGATGGAGGAGATGAACTACGTCCACGAGTTCATGGACAAGTTCGGAGACTTCGAAATAAAGTGGGGTGTCGCCATCGACCCCGACCTCGGCAAGAAGGTCAAGGTCACCATCCTCGCCACAGGCTTCGGCATGCAAGACGTCGACGGCATGGAGGAGCGTATGCTCAAGCAGCAGACCCGCGAGGACGCCAACCGCTTAGCCGAAGAGCAGGAGCGCGCCGCCAAGCGCGACGAGCGGCGCGGTCACTACTATGGCGACAGCGACTCGGCAAAGCGCTACAAGCGCCGCCCGAACATCTACATCTTCTCGCCCGAGGACCTCGACAACGACAACGTCATCTCAGCCGTCGAACAGACGCCAACCTATAAGCGCACACGCGAGATCTTGGCTAGCATCGGTAATCCTGCACCCACCGCAGAGCCACAGCGACCCGATAACGCCGATGTGCAGCAGGGCGTCATCAGCTTCGTCTAAAGTTTAGCCCCCTCTTGGATCGGGCGTCGTGCCCACCAGAGTGAATCTGAACAAGATGGTGAACATCACAAAGGCCCAAAACTGGGCCTTTGTGATGTTCTTTAACGTTTCATCGTGCAGTTTTCGACAGCTCGGCGCGCACCACTGTTCCGCTCGGCGCGCATCGGCCACCCGCTCGGCGCACATCGGCCACCCGCTCGGCGCGCATCGCCAACGTCCCCGAAAACGCGGCCAGCCGTGTTAAACCGTGTAGAACCATGGCATTGCAAACACGTAAATGTGACTTTCTATACGTGACTGTTGTGACCTTTCGCGCTTTTCCCGCTTCAAAAAACAAAGCGGGATAATTTTCAGTTAATTATTATGTTTGTGAGAAATAATCTGAATCTCGGGAATTGCAAGCTCCTTTTCTGCTAGAATAACGGGATTAGCATTTTTTTATGTCAAATAAGTGGCTGAAAATTTGGTACTATAGAATATTTTTTGTAAATTTGCCCACAAATTACACCAGTAGCGGATGAAACTAAAGGAAATATTAGCTTTTAAAGACTGGCTATCGTATCGACAGAAGGTTGGTTTGCTGGTGATAGCGGGGATCGTATGCGGCCTCGGCGGATTGTTTATGTATCTGCTCAGGGCGCATACTTATTTTGTGGGCGACGACCCGTCGGCCTGCGTCAACTGTCACATCATGACGCCTTACTACGCCACGTGGAGCCATTCGTCGCACGGACGGGATGCCACATGCAACGACTGTCATGTGCCGCATCAAAATATGGCGGTGTATTACGGTTTCAAGGCTGTTGACGGACTGAAGCACACGGCGTACTTCGTGGCTCACATGGAGCATCAGGCCATCAAGGCTGAGAAGCTGACGGGACAGGTGGTGATGGACAACTGTATCCGCTGCCATGAACAGCTGAACACGGAGTTTGTGAAGACGGGCCGCATGGGCTATATGCAGCAGCAGGCGCAGGGCGGCAGGGTGTGCTGGGACTGTCACCGCAATGTGCCCCATGGCGGTATGAACTCGCTGATGGCGACGCCGAATGCCGAAGGTGTGACGCCGCTGCCACCATCGCCAGTGCCTGAGTGGATTCAGAAATTGAGAAATAGGAAATAAAGCGTAAATTGATAAATTGTAAATTACTAGATATGGCAAAGACATTAAAACAATGGCAAGGTTGGATCCTGTTCGGAGGATCGATTGCAGTGGTCTTTATCCTGGGACTGCTCGTGTCGTCGCTGATGGAGCGCAGAGCCGAGGTGGCCAGCGTGTTCAACAACAAGCGTACGGTGTTCGAAGACTCGATTGTGGCCCAGAACGAGAAGTTCAAGGCCGACTACCCGCGTGAGTACGAGACGTGGGCGATGACTGAGGACACCACGTTCAAGTCGAAATACAATTCGTCTCAGGAGGTCGATGTGCTCGAACAGCGTCCTGAGATGGTGGTGCTGTGGGCTGGCTATGCCTTCTCGCGCCACTACAACACACCTCGCGGCCACAAGCATGCGCTGGAGGATATGCGTAAGATTCTGCGTACTGGCAATCCCGGAATTCAGATCACTGACGACTCCATCGCTGCTGACATGCAGCCTGCTACGTGCTGGACGTGCAAGGGCCCTGACGTGCCTCGCATGATGCGTGAGCTCAGCGGTTCGAAATCAGTGATGGACCCTGCCAACTTCTATGCCAAGAAATGGAGCGAACTGGGGGCCGAAGAGGTGAACACCATCGGCTGCAGCGACTGTCACGATGCCCGCACGATGGACCTGCGTCCTGCCCGTCCTGCCCTCTACGAAGCCTTCGCCCGTCGTGGTCTGGATGTGAAGAAGGCCAACCATCAGGAGATGCGCTCGCTGGTGTGCGCCCAGTGCCACGTGGAGTACTACTTCATCAAGCCCAATGACGAGAAGAATCCCGGCAAGGCTAACTATCTGGTTTTTCCGCACGACAAGGGGCTGACCTGTGAGGCTGCTGAGGAATACTACGATGAGATTGGTTTCTACGACTACATCCATCCGCTGTCAAAGACAAAGATTCTGAAAGCGCAGCATCCGGGCTGGGAGATGTCGCAGCATGGCATCCATGCCCAGCGCGGCGTGTCATGTGCCGACTGCCACATGCCGTATAAGCAGGAGGGCGGCGTGAAATTCAGCGACCACCAGATCCAGTCGCCACTGGCCAAGATCGACCGCACCTGTCAGACATGTCACCGCCAGGATGCTGAAGTGCTGCGCCAGAACGTCTATGACCGTCAGGAGAAATGCAACGAGGTGCGCGACCGTGCCGAGCAGGAACTGGCTCGTGCCCACTTCGAGGCGAAGTTCATCATCGACAAGGGCGCTACCGAGGCCGAGCTGGCTCCCATTCAGGCATTGCTCCGCAAGAGCCAGTGGCGCTGGGATTATGCTATTGCCTCACACGGTGCAACCTTCCATGCACCACAAGAGGTCGTCCGACTGCTCTCTCACTCCGTCGACTATGCCCAGCAGGCCCGCCTGCTCATTGCTCGCGTTGCCGCCAAGCACGGACATACCGATGCCATCCCCGTGCCAGACTACTCGACAAAGGCTAAGGCTCAGGCCGCCATCGGTCTCGACATGAAGACGCTGAACGAGAACAAGCAGCGCTTCCTGAAGGAGGTTGAGCCGAAGTGGATTGAGGAGGCCAAGAAAAGCGGTAAACTGATTGAGATTTAAATCGTCATATAGTATATTAAGAAGGTGTGGACTAAACCCTGGACATTTAAGGAAGGCTTCCTCGTCGGAGGGGGCCTTATCTTTGCAGGACTTGCACTGGAACTGAGTGTCGGCCCTGTGGTGTGGGAAGCGTTTGCGTGGCCTGTAAATGGAATCGTGTTGGCTGGATTCCTTGCAATCATCGCGGTGGTATACATGCTGCGTAAGAAGGTTTATGCTTTCCATTTCATCTCCACCTATCAGGCTGCGATACCGGCGATGGCGTATGCTGTGTTGATGACGATTATCATGGGACTGACGCGGCAGCAGGTCGGCGGCACATGGCTGAACAACATGCTGTCGTTTTGGCCGTTCGTGCTGGTCTATGTGTATATAGCTGTCATTCTGGGTGTCGTCACACTGAAGCGGCTGTGTGTGTTGCCGTGGCACTGCAACATACGGAATATCGCCTTCCTGCTGAACCATCTCGGACTGTTTCTCGCTCTTACCACGGCCACGTTGGGCAATGCCGACATGCAGCGGGTCAAAATGATTACCTCCATCGGGGAACCGGAGTGGCGAGCACTTACGGCCGATGGTGCCGTCAAGGAGATGGCGTTGGCCATCGAACTGAAAAAGTTCATTATGGAGACCTACGACGACGGTTCGCCCAAGCGCTTTGCCTCGGAGATTCAGATACTGACCAAGACAGGCAAGAACATCGAAACTACGGTCGACGTCAACAAGCCCTACGAGGTGGACGGCTGGAAAATCTACCAGTACGGCTATGACACGCTGATGGGTGCCCAGAGCCAGATTTCGATACTCGAGCTGGTGAGCGACCCGTGGCTGCCGCTGGTCTATACGGGCATCTATATGATGCTGGCAGGTGCCGTTTGTATGTTTATTATCGGCGGGAGGAAGAAAAGTTTGTAGCTTAAAATTATTCGTTCGTAGATGATTACCTGGGAGCATTTCATATATTTCGCGATTACATCGGTGCTGCTGTGGGCGGTGGGTGCCTGGGCTGCTTGGAAGGGCAAGACGGGTATGGCCCACACGACGACCATTGCAGGCTTGCTGGTGTTCTTCGCGTTTATTCTGTCAATGTGGATCTCGCTGGAGCGCCCGCCACTGCGCACGATGGGCGAGACACGTCTTTGGTACTCGTTTTTCCTGCCCTTGGCGGGTATCATTGTCTACACACGATGGAAATACAAGTGGATTCTGTCGTTCTCGACCCTGTTGGCACTCGTGTTCATCTGTGTGAACCTCTTCAAGCCGGAAATTCATGACAAGACGCTGATGCCTGCGCTGCAGAGTCCTTGGTTCGCATCGCATGTCATTGTGTATATGTTCGCATACGCCGTGCTCGGTGCGGCTACGGTGATGGCCATCTATCTGTTGTTCTTTAAAAAGAAACCGACGGTGAAGACCAATCGGCACATGGCGGACGAAGAGGTCGCTGCAGGACAAGGCTCCCTGCCCGAGCTCGACATCACCGATAATCTTGTCTATGTCGGACTTGCCTTCCTTACCATCGGCATGCTCTTCGGTGCCCTTTGGGCAAAGGAAGCCTGGGGGCACTACTGGTCGTGGGATCCGAAGGAAACGTGGGCCGCCATCACTTGGCTCGCTTATCTCGTCTATATCCACTATCGCCAGTACCCTCGTCATCGCGCACGGCTGGCCCTCTGGACGCTGGTCGTCTCTTTCGTCCTCCTGCAGATGTGCTGGTGGGGCATCAACTATCTTCCCTCTGCCAAAGGCTCAAGCGTTCATACCTATAGCATGAGCGATAAGAAATGAGGGGGACGGAACGGGAGCAACGGGCTGACTGAAAGGCGGTTTGACGAGCGTAGCAATGACCATCGGTCGTGAGGCACTGATTCCTTGTGTCCCGGTGGTGGTAAGCGACCAGATACCTGGCGCACGGGTTTCGAAAAATGGCGGCAACTGCAAAATACATTTAATTATATTGGCTTCTGGCACGTATTTGGATTTTTTTTCGTACTTTTGCACGGATATTATATTTTAATCAAAACAAACTATGGGATTATTAGAACAAATTATTGCGCGTGCCAAGAGTAACAAGCAGCGCATCGTGCTCCCCGAAGCTGAAGAGGAGCGCACACTGACGGCCGCCGACCGCGTGCTGGCCGACGATATCGCCGACCTCATCCTGATTGGAAACCCCGACAAGGTGCATGCCTTGGCGAAGGAGAAAGGTCTGACTCACATTGACAAGGCTACACTCATCGACCCCCTGAACTGCGAGCGCAGTGAGGAGTACGCCCAGCTGCTGACGAAGTTGCGTGAGAAGAAGGGCATGACGATTGAGAAGGCCCGTGAGCTGGTGAAGGACCCGCTATATTTGGGCTGCATGATCATCAAGACCGAGGGCGCTGACGGCCAGATCAGCGGTGCCTTGTCGACGACGGGTGAGACGCTCAGACCCGCCCTGCAGATCATCAAGTGTGCGCCGGGCATCACCTGCGTCAGTGGCGCCATGCTGATGATTACGCAGAAACCGGAATACGGCGAGAATGGCGTGCTGGTGGTCGGCGACGTTGCCGTGACGCCCATGCCCGATGCTAACCAGCTCAGCCAGATTGCCGTCTGCACGGCGCAGACCGCCAAGAGCGTTGCCGGCTTTGCTGACCCACGCGTGGCCATGCTGAGCTTCTCGACGAAGGGCTCGGCACAGCATGAGGTGGTCGACAAGGTGATTGAGGCCACACGTCTGGCAAAGGAGCTCGACCCGACGTTGAAGATCGACGGTGAGCTGCAGGCTGACGCCGCCCTCGTGCCCGCTGTCGGCAAGAAGAAAGCTCCCGGCTCGGACATCGCCGGCAATGCCAATGTCCTCGTCTTCCCCTGCCTCGAGGTGGGTAACATCGCCTACAAGCTGGTGCAGCGCCTCGGTGACGCCGTCGCCGTCGGCCCCATCCTTCAGGGCATTGCCCGTCCGGTCAACGACCTCTCACGTGGCTGCAGTGTGGAGGATATCTATTATTTGGTGGCTATCACCGCCTGCCAGGCTATGGACGCGAAGAAGTGAGAAGTGAAGGCCCACCCAAGCCCTCCCGAAGGGAGGGATGTTTAGATAGCTATTCAGCGGTGGGCCATTAGTAAAAGACAGTATAACCAATTAAACAAACATTTCCATCCATTATGTAACCAAACATCCCTCCCTTTGGGAGGGCTTGGGTGGGCTTAATTATCTAACCAAACATCCCTCCCTTCGGGAGGGCTTGGGTGGGCTTTTAAAACTATGAAGATTTTAGTTCTTAACTGTGGTTCGTCCTCTATCAAGTACGCATTGTACAATATGGACGACAAGAGTGTGATGACCAGTGGCGGCGCAGAGCGCGTCGGCATGGAAGGTGCCTTCGTGAAGGTGAAACTGCCTAACGGTGAGAAGAAGCAGATTATGCACGACATTCCCGAGCATACCGAGGGCGTGAAGTTCATATTCTCGCTGCTTACCGACCCGAAGATTGGGGTCATCAAGGACCTGAAAGAGATTGACGCCGTCGGTCACCGTATGGTGCATGGTGGCGAGAAGTTCAACCAGAGCGTGGTGCTCACCGAGGAGGTGCTCGACGCTTTCGAGGCCTGCATCGATCTGGCACCGCTGCACAATCCTGCCAACCTGAAGGGCGTGCGCGCCGTCAGCGAACTGATGCCCGGCCTGCCGCAGGTGGGCGTGTTCGACACTGCCTTCCACCAGACCATGCCGAAGAAGGCCTTCATGTATGCCATTCCTTACTACCTCTACAAGCAGTATGGTGTGCGCCGCTACGGCTTTCATGGCACCAGCCACCGCTACGTGTCGGCCCGTGTCTGCGAGTTCCTCGACGTGAATCCCAAGGGCAAGCGCATCATCACTTGCCACATCGGTAATGGTGGCTCCATCGCTGCTGTCGTCGATGGAAAGTGTATCGACACCACGATGGGCCTCACCCCACTGGAGGGCCTGATGATGGGAACACGCTCTGGCGACATCGATGGTGGTGCCATCACGTTCCTTGAGAAGAAGCTCGACCTTGACCCCGATGGCATGTCGAACCTGCTGAACAAGCAGAGTGGTGTGCTGGGTATCACTGGCGAGTCGAGCGACATGCGCGACGTGGAGAGTGCTGCCGCTGCCGGCAACGAGCGTGCACAGCTGGCCCTCGACATGTATTTCTATCGCATCAAGAAGTATATCGGTGCCTACGCTGCCGCCATGGGTGGCGTCGACATTATTGTCTTCACCGCTGGTGTGGGCGAGAACCAGGCTGGCATGCGTGAGGAGGTCTGCCGCGGGCTGGAGTTCCTCGGTGTGAAGTTCGACACTGAAAAGAACAAGACACGTGGCGAGGAGGCTATCATCTCTGCCGACGACTCGAAGGTGACCGTTTGTGTCATCCCCACCGACGAGGAACTGATGATTGCCACTGACACGATGAACCTATTGTAAGGAGCTTGTTTGAGTTAGGAGTTAATTGAGTTAGGAGTTAATTGAGTTAGGAGTTAGGAATTAGGAGTTAGGAGTTGAGGAGGTGTGGAGTTGAGGAGGTAAAGTAGAATACCTTTTACGTGACCTTGCTCTTAACTCTTAACTTCTAACTCCTAACTCCTAATTCCTAACTCCTAACTCTCCTAACTCCTAACTCTCCTCAGTTATGCACATAGAGGCGTCCTTCTGCCTCGTGATAGCTGATGCTGCGATACTGGATGAGCATGCGGTCGTCTTTCTTGCCGCCACTGATGACGAGGCCGTCGTCGTTGTCCGGCTGGTAGGTGCGGTGGCATTGCGGACACGACAGATAGCTACCGTCGGCCGTCCACTGTAGCGGGTAGCGAGCCACGTCGTAGTCGGCCAGGCAGTTAGGACATTGCAGATCGTAAGCTTTCAAACCAAAGAAGTTCGAACGACCGATGACGAGTCCACGTCCAGCCCCCATGTTGTTGTAGCTGATACGCTCACCGGTGATGGCGGTGCGCATGATAAGGTCAACGTCGCTCTGGTCCCACTTGCCGTGGTTGGGCGTCAGCTTCAGGTGAACGACGCCCTGCACGGTCTCCGGCTGCACGATGACGAACTCGCCAGGGTTGGAGAGGGCGCGTGTGAGGGCACTGGTGGGATAGAGCTGTGTGAAGAACACAAAGCTGCAGGGATAGTACGTGTTGTACTTGTTCTCGGCATCACAGGCCGACAACAGTGCAACCATTGCAAGAAGTATCCAGCGGCACACCCTCATGACCGGTTATTCGTAGTTGAGCGTTGCCAACACGTCGGCAATCTTTTCGACACCTTGCTGCAACTGACCGCCAATCATTGCCTTGAGCATGAAAGGGAGGTCGGCGTCGACGATGACTTTCAGCGTCGACGACTGCTCGTCGTTGGGCTCTATCTGGAGACTCACGTTGAAAGCCATGGGCGACTGTCGGCTGCCAAACTTCACGAGCTTGGGCTCGTCGCGCTCCACGACTTCCACGGCGACGTTGCCCAGCATGGGCACTTCGGCCGACACTGAGTCGGCGTCGAACTTGAAGTCCTGTAACTGTTCTTGTGGCAGATGCTCACGGATGCTCTCCAGGTTGCGAAGGTCGCTGAGTTTGCGATAGACGGCTTCCTGTGTATAGGGGATTTGCTTTACGCTACTTTCATAATTTGTCATTGCTTGAATGGGGTAGGGGGTGCAAACAGCAGAGTGGCCTGCTGTCGTGCCCCCAAGGTTAAATGATTGGTACTAAAGATTTTGTGATGACTACTTTTGGGGACCGTTCCACACGTCCGGAGCCTGGCGCCACTCGGCCAGCACGGCTTTGTCGGACGGCTGGATGTAGCCGGTCTGGGCTGCCTGCTCGACGACGGCCTCATAGTCGGTCAACGTGATGAGCGTCACGCCGGCCTCGCGGAAGGCGGTCTCGGCCACGGGGAATCCGTAGGTATAGCTGGCCACCATGCCTACGACCTCAAAACCTGCCTGACGAAGTGCCTCGACGGCTTTCAGCGACGAGCCGCCAGTGGAGATAAGGTCCTCGACGACGACCACACGTGCGCCCTCAGGCAACTGCCCCTCAATGAGGTTCTGCATGCCGTGGTCCTTGGCTTTCGAGCGTACATAGCAAAAGGGCAGTCCCAGCTGGTCGGCAACGAGGGCACCCTGGGCGATGGCACCGGTGGCCACGCCTGCCACGGCGTCGGCCTCAGGGAAGTGCTGCTGTATGAGATGACACAGTTCCACCTTCACGAACGAGCGCAGGGCGGGGAATGAGAGGGTTTTGCGGTTGTCGCAGTAGAAGGGCGACTTCCATCCGCTGACCCATGTGAAGGGGTCGGCGGGCTGTAGCTTGATGGCTTTCACCTCGAGCAGTTTCTGTGCAAATTGCTTCTTAATAGCTTCCATAAGATTGGTATTGGTTTCAGTAATTGTCTGCAAAGGTACGAATAAGTAGGCAGAATTCCAAATTTTCTTCCGCCTTTTTTGAAACCATCGCTTAAGAGACTGACTTTCTCGGCTCAGTGCACAGTGAAGCCCAGGGCGAGCACGCTGATGCGCACATCGCTGGCACGGCATAGCTGCTGGGCGCAGGCACTGACAGTAGCGCCCGTTGTCACCACGTCGTCGACAATCAATAGGTGCTTGCCAGTGATGGTCGCTGCATCGGTCAGCATGAACACGTCGGCAACGTTCTCCTGTCGTTGCCAGGTGTTCTTCTGCGTCTGGCTGCCTTTGAAGTGTGTCCGGCGCACCACCTTATTATATATAGGGAGGCCCGTCACGCTTTGCACGCCCTTGGCAATCATCAGACTTTGGTTGTAGCCACGCTGACGCTGGCGTTTAGGAGCCAGTGGCACGGGAACGATGGCATCAATGCCGTCGAAGAATCCTGCCGTGCTGTAGTAGTTGGCGGCCATCATGCCCAGCTCGACACCTGTCTCCTGGCTGCCGTGATATTTCAGGTTGTAGATGGGATTGCTGCTCTCTGAGTGGGGAGCATAGTACCACAGCGCAGCGGCCCGCTCGATGGGAAAGACGCCCCAGAAGAGGCGTGCCATGTGATTATCGTCGGCCGACAGCCACTGCCGTGTGAAGGGCAGCTCAGTCAGACAACTGGCGCAGATGATCGATTCGGAAGGTGTGAGCCGACGGCCGCAGATGGCACATGTGCGAGGCATGACTATGTCGAGCAGTCGTCGCCAGAAGCTGATGGTCATCATTGCCATGATAGTTGGGGTAGGGGTGGTTAATCATCATCGTCGCCGAGCAGTTCTTCGTCGTCGACGTCCATGCACTGTTTGATGATGTCGAAGCCGAAGCCACGCGAGCGTGCAAACTGGATGAGCTTCATGTTCAGTTCATAGTCGCTGCGAGCCTTTGTCGAGCGGCGTTTCTGTGCTATTAGTGGTTTCAGCACAGCTACATATTCACGGTCGTCAACGTCGTCGAGCACTTGCTGGCTGATGGCTGCGTCGATGTGCTTCATCCAGAGCGCCTGCTCCACTTTGCGGCGCCCCCACTTGTTATAGCGAATCTTGTCGGCCACAAAAGCACGGCAGTAGCGCTCTTCGTCGATGTAGCGCTCGGCCACAAGGCGCGTCAGCACCCGTTCGCGGGCCTCGTCGTCGAGTCCCCAGCGGCGCATCTTCTCGTCCATCTCGTGGCGGCAGTGCTCGGCTTGTGCGCAGAGGGCGGCCAGCCGTAGGTAAGCCTCTTGTTCGGTTATGGTTTGATTGGTTTGCATGCCTTGGCGAATCTTGGTTTGTCGTATTGGTCGCAGCGCAGCTCAACGTCTGCGAACCCCTGTGTCAGCAGGAGCTCGCGCACCTCGTCGGCGTGTCCGGCGTTAAGCTCGAAGTAGAGACGGCCGCCTGGTACCAGTGCCGACAGGGCGTAGTGCCCAATGCTGCGGTAGAAGCGCAGTGGGTCGTCGTCGGGCACGAAGAGCGCCTGCGCTGGTTCGTAGTCCACTACGTTTGGAGCCATTGCCGCCCGCTCATGGTCGCAGATGTAAGGCGGGTTGCTGACAATGAGCGACCAGTGCGACGGGGTGTCAAGTGGGAGCGTGAGGGCATCTCGCTGCTGAAACGTCACGCTGGCATCGAGCCGACGGGCATTCTCGCGGGCCACATCAAGCGCGTCGGCCGAGATGTCCCATGCGGTCACGTCGGCACCCGGGAGGTCGGCGGCTAGGGTGCAGGCTATGCAACCGCTGCCCGTGCCAATGTCGAGTATTGAGAATTGTGAATTGCGAATTGAGAATTGTGAATTGAGAATGATCTGACACAGCTCGTAGGTTTCTGGACGGGGGATCAGTACGCGGCGGTCAACTAAAAAGCGGCGCCCGCCGAACTCCGCTTCGCCAAGCACGTACTGCACTGGCTCGCCCGTCAGCAGTCGGTCCTGTAAGGTTTGAAGAACTTGATTGTCAAGCTGTTCCATCTTGCCGTAAAGAATGTCGGCCATGGTCAGTCCATACTTCACCTCCAGCACCAGACGGGCAATGGCCTTCGCCTCATCAGCCCCATAAAGCCCACACAGCGGTTGCCACAGTTCCCTGAAACCCATCAACACAAATTATAATTATGCACTATGAATTATGCATTATGAATTAATGAGCCCCAGCGCCTTGTCCTCGGCAGCCTCCATCTGTTCGCGCTCACCGGGACCCTTGTCGTTCAGCCCGCAGAGGTGCAGTATGCCGTGGATAATGACGCGGTGCAACTCGTCGTCGTAGTCCTTTCCCAACTGCTCAGCATTTGACCGCACCGTGTCGAGCGAGATGACGATGTCGCCGTTGAGGGTGTCGCCTTCGCAATAGTCGAAGGTGATGATATCGGTGTAGTAGTCGTGCCCCAGAAACTCACGGTTGACGTCGAGGATATGGGCATCGTCGCAGAAGAGGTAGCCCACTTCACCGACCCGCTTGCCGTAACTACTGGCAACGCGGCGTATCCAGGCTGACGTGTCGCGGCGGCGCAGGGCAGGCATCTTAACGTTTTCAGCGGAATAGCTTATCATCTTTTTATTTCACTATTTGACTATTTCACTATTTGACTATTTCACAATTTGACTATTCTTTTCCTGCTTTCTTTGGCAGGAACGGGCTGACGTCGACGCCGAAGTGTTGCAGCTCACGAACCATCGATGATGACACACTGCTCAGCTCCGGCTCACTATAGAGCAGTAGCGTCTCTACCTGTCCGCCGCTGATCTGGCGGTTGATGTCGGCTTGCTCACGCTCATACTCAAAATCCTTCGCCGACCGCACACCCTTGACGATGAAGTGGGCACCGACGCTCCAGGCAAAGTCTACTGCCAGTCCGTAGTAAGGCAGCACTTCGATGCGTGGCTCCCCAGCATAGAGCTGGCGGATGGCCTGGATGCGTGACTCCGTGGAGGGTAGGCCAGGCTTGCCCACATGGTCGCCAACGACGCCGATGACCATACGGTCGAAGAGTGGCAGTGCACGGCGCACAATGCTGTCGTGGCCGATGGTAAATGGGTTGAAGCTTCCGACGAATACGCCGGTAGTCTTTTTCTTGCCCCCTAAATGAGGGGACTGGGGGTCTGAACAAGCGTTTATGCCCGTTGCAGTTGTTTCTTCTTCCATCATTGTTCTTCGTATGTTCAGTCTCCAACTGAGGAGGCAAAAGTCACTGGTTAAATAAGTCGGGCTCCATGATGTTGCCACCATAGGGATTGCGTCCAAAGTGGCGGTAGGCCAGCTCGGTGGCCATGCGGCCGCGTGGTGTGCGCTTGATGAAACCCTCCATGATGAGGAAGGGCTCATAGACCTCCTCCACGGTGCCGCCGTCCTCGCCGATGGCCGTGGCAATGGTGGTGATGCCCACGGGTCCGCCCCGGAACTTATCGATGATGGTAAGCAGGATCTTGTTGTCAATCTCGTCGAGTCCAAACTTGTCGATGTTCAGGGCTTCCAGTGCCACTCGCGAGATGCTGGTGTCGATACGCCCCGTACCTTTCACCTGGGCAAAGTCACGCACACGCCGCAGCAGGGCGTTGGCAATACGTGGTGTGCCTCGTGAGCGGCCTGCTATCTCGCGGGCAGCATCCTCCGTGATGGGCACACCGAGAATGGCTGCCGAGCGCTCAATGATGATAGCCAGCGTTGCGGGGTCGTAGTATTCCAAGTGCATGTTGATGCCGAAACGGGCACGCAGTGGTGCCGTCAGCAGTCCGCTGCGGGTAGTGGCGCCTACAAGTGTAAAAGGATTCAGGTCGATCTGTATCGAACGAGCCGACGGGCCCTTGTCGATCATGATGTCGATGCGATAGTCCTCCATGGCCGAGTAGAGATACTCCTCGACAATGGGCGACAGACGGTGAATCTCGTCGATGAACAACACATCGCGTGGCTCCAGACTCGTCAGGATGCCTGCCAGGTCGCCAGGCTTGTCGAGCACGGGGCCGCTGGTGATCTTGAATCCCACGCCCAGTTCGTTGGCAATGATGTTCGACAGCGTGGTCTTGCCCAGGCCGGGAGGACCGTGTAGCAACGTATGGTCGAGTGGCTCGCCACGGTATTTGGCGGCCTCGACAAACACCTTCAGATTCTCTACAATCTTCTGCTGTCCGCTGAAGTCGCCAAACGATAGAGGTCGAAGGGCGTTCTCGAAATCCTTCTCGCTATTGCTCGAAGAGGCATAGCGCTCTTCATGGATGTCAAAATTGTCATCAATCATCGCTTTTATTGCTCTCGTTAGAATGATGCCCGTGTCTGCATCTTTTCCCCCAACGGCCACCTTCTTCCGGGGAGTATCGCTGTTGTCAAAGATGGCCATACTCGGCTGCAAAGTTACGAATAAATATCGACATCATCCACTTTTCTTTGTTAAAGAGTGAAAAAGCGAGGATAAAAAAGCGCCCGGAGCACTTCACTCCGGGCGTCTTCTGGCCTCTGGCCTTGTTGTGTTTACAGCTGGGGGCCAGCGGCTACCAATGCCTTGCCGGCCTCGTTGCCTTCGTACTTCTTGAAGTTCTTGATGAAGCGAGCGGCCAGGTCCTTAGCCTTCTCGTCCCACTCAGCGCGGTGCTGATAGGTGTCACGCGGGTCGAGAATGCCCCAAGCCACACCGTCGAGCTCCGTAGGAACGTCGAAGTTGAAGTAAGGAATCTTCTTCGTGGGAGCCTTCAGGATGGCACCGCCCAGGATGGCGTCGATGATGCCACGTGTGTCCTTGATGCTGATGCGCTTGCCAGTGCCGTTCCAACCGGTGTTCACCAGGTAAGCCTTGGCACCGCTCTTCTCCATGCGCTTCACCAGTTCCTCAGCATACTTCGTGGGATGCAGCTCGAGGAAGGCCTGGCCGAAGCAGGCGCTGAAGGTCGGTGTGGGCTCGGTGATGCCACGCTCAGTGCCGGCCAGCTTGGCGGTGAAGCCTGA
>JAEEGL015896774.1_pt1 | contig 54202 bp, 41 predicted proteins | sample 9134231 | NCBI WGS metagenome assembly JAEEGL01 (sample SAMN16246548, study PRJNA631951) | gut metagenome | biome: gut microbiome; feature: rumen; material: fiber-attached | host: Bos | place: Iran: Karaj | collected 2018-10 | reverse complement strand
GTTTGCGCCAACAGTACCGTCGCCGCCGAGACCCCAGAACTTGCACTCGATGGTACCTTCGGCCGCCGTGTTCGGGCAGTTCGGGTCTTCGGGAAGCGAGAGATTCGTCACGTCGTCGACGATGCCGACCGTGAAGACGCGTGCCGGGTCGTCCTTCGCGAGCTCTGTGTAAACCGCGAAGGCGGAAGCGGGCGGCGTGTCCTTGGAACCCAGACCGTAACGGCCGCCGATGACGGTCACACCCGTGACGCCTTCGACCGCCAGCGCGTTGACGACATCCATGTAGAGCGGCTCGCCGATGGCGCCCGGCTCCTTCGTGCGGTCGAGAACGGCGATGCGCTGAACCGTCTTCGGCAGCGCGGCGAGGAACTTGTCCGCGTAGAAGGGGCGGTACAGACGGACTTTGACCAGACCGTATTTGGTGCCGCGGGTGGCGTTGAGGTAGTCGATGGTCTCCTCGATGGCCTCGCAGCCGGAGCCGATGGCGACGATCACGTCCGTGGCGTCCGGAGCGCCGACGTAGTCGAACAGATGGTACTGGCGGCCAGTCACTTTCGCGACCTCGTCCATCTTGGCCTGCACGATGTCACCGACGGCCATGTAGAACTTGTTGACCGTCTCGCGGCCCTGGAAGTAGACGTCGCCGTTCTGCGCGCCGACCTTGAGGATGGGGTTCTCGGGGCGCATGGCGCGGGCGCGGAACTCCTCAATCGCCTTCTTGTCGATCATGCCGGCGATGGTCTCATAGGGAATCTCCTCGTATTTGTGGACTTCGTGGGAAGTGCGGAATCCATCAAAGAACTGGAGGAACGGGACTTTGGACGGATAGGTGGAGAGGTGGGCGACCAGCGCCATGTCCAGCTCCTCCTGAACGGAGTTGGCGGCCAGCATGGCGAAGCCCGTGTTGCGGCAGGCCATCACGTCGGAGTGGTCGCCGAAGATGGCGAGGGACTGGCAGGCCAGGGAGCGGGCCGTCACATGGAACACGGTCGGGAGCAGTTCGCCGGCGATCTTGTACATGTTCGGAATCATCAGCAGAAGGCCCTGGGAGGCCGTGTAGGTGGTGGTCAGAGAGCCGGCCGCCAGCATGCCGTGGACGGCGCCCGCCGCGCCCGCCTCAGACTGCATTTCCACGACGGACACCTGCTTGCCCCAGATGTTCCGCTTGTCTTCCGCGGCCCACTGGTCAACCCATTCGCCCATCGTCGACGACGGCGTGATCGGATAGATGGCTGCGGTTTCGCTCAAGGCATACGCCACATATGCGGCCGCGTAGTTGCCATCTTGCGTGTTGATGTTTCCCGACATTCTTCTTTCTCCTTCAGGAATGGCTGTTGTTGGTTATTGGAACAAAGCTGAAAAAAATCACCCTGCCAAGTCCGCGGTGGAATTCGCCGACTCGGCGGCATACAATAAAAGCACTATGTAAATATAAGGCACGACAGGCAACATTACAAACTGCCACGCCCCTAATAACATCCGTTCATGACCCCCAAACCGTAGGCCGACTCGTCAAAACGGTCGCTGTGGTTCTCTTCGGAATACCATCCGTCGTAGCCGCTGCCCTTCAGCAGCGCGATGCACTCGCGGACCTGGGCGATGCCTTTGCCGATCCAGATGCCCCCCAGACGGTTGCCGCGGACATCCTCAAAGCCGCCCGGCTCGCCCGCCGCCATCATACGGAAGTCCTTGATGTGCACATGGCAAATGCGGGAGCGGCAGCGGTCAAAGATGTCCGCCGGACGATCTCCGCCCAAGAGGAAATTGCCGTTGTCGAAGACGAAGCCCACCTTGTCGCCGGCGTGGGAAAGGACTTCCATGCATGCGTCCGCCGCCGCCGCGAAGTCGCGGTAGGCGCCGAAGTCCTCAAAACAGACGCGTGTTCCGGTGCCCTCCGCCAGTTCGGCGCATTCGCCCAGCATTTCGCCGTAGATGCGGCGGCCGGTGGGGATGTCCATGCCCTCCGCCTGTTTGGAGCCATAGAGCATGATGTTGGGGGCCTGAAGGGTATCCACGGCGAAGCGGATGGCGTTTTTCACCCTCTCCAGCACCTGCTGGCGGGACTCCGCGTCCGTCGTCACCAAATTGGCGCCCACGTCAAAGCAGCTGCAGACCATTCCTCTGCGCTTCATGGCGGCGCAAAGGGCCGCCCACGCCGCCGGATCGTCCCCCGCATAGCCGGCCATGGGCTCCACGGCCCCCACGCCGCAGGCCGCAAACATGTCCAGAAGCTGGTCCAAATCGCTTTGCTCCTTCACCATCCGCTGATGATAGGGAAACAACATCACCGATGTCTTCATAAAATGACTTTCCTTTCTGATATTAAAATGCAATCAATATCTTGCATAAAATTTCGTTTCTACTCCCCTATTTCCAGTCCGCCTCCAGAGCCAGGTTGGCTCGGATTTTGATGGCCTCCAACGGCAGCCGCAGCGTGGAGGGGCGGGGCGTCAGCTGAAAATGCATCCGACAGGGGCCTGAGCCAACGTAACCCACACAACCCAAGGCATCTGGAACATCTCGGTACTCCAGCCGGTCCATGGGGGTGAGCGGAACGGCGAAGAGGGCGAACTCGTCTCCGAGAATGCAGGACCACAGGGGGCTTTGGCAGGGGCCGGCTATGCCCTCCTCCCCGCCGTCGCCGTTGATGACGGCGTGGCGGCCCGCGTCATCAATGAACTCGCCGTTTCCGCTGCAGACCGCGCAGTCCATGCAACCGAAGGCCGGCGTCAGCGTGGTCACCGTAAAAGCGTGGGGATGAAAATCATAGACCTTGTCATAGCGTTGTCCGTCCCCGCAGGTTTTGCGAACCCGAAGGCGAATCAGCGCGGGGCCCCACGCCAGAATCTCCATGCTTTCGAGAACGCCGTCTTCGCGAAGCTGGCCGGCTTTGCCGTCGGTGGCCTGAAGGCTGTCCAAAATCGGAACGTGGCGGGCGCCCCGCTCCATGGAAAGCCGCTGGATGGCCCCTTGGCGGAAGGAGACATGATAGCCCGCCATGGCGAAGCTCATGTCCGGGTTGGGCGGCGGCAGCGTCGCAGACGGCTCCTCGCGGCGGCGTTCCCGAAGCCAAAGGGTGCCCTGCAGAACCGTGTCGGCGGGGAATTCGTCGTCGAAGGCGATGACGATTTGCTCTCCAGAGGAGTCGTAGGCGAGCTGTCCGTCGGCGTCCTGAACCACCCCCTGCCCCGCAACCCACTGCGCCGCCGCCATGCCCTGCTCGCCGGCGTTGTAGTAGGTCACGACCATGTCATCGACGGCGATGCCGCGATGAAAGTCCAAAATTTCTGCAACTGCCTGGGAGTCAAAGGGCAAGGCGATGACAGGATGGACGGCGTTGACGGCGAAGGGGCGTTTCATGGCGAAGGGGATGCGCTTGTAGTCCTCCGAAGCTGGAACAATGTTCAGGGGGACCTCCACCTGATTGTTGTCTGGAGACATGTCGTTCTTCGCCGTGACGGTGGTGACAAGGCGGTAGAGGCCGCTGGTTTCGGGCAGCACGATGTCGATGGAGTGGTTCTGCACATCATGGGCGTTCAATTTCAGGGTGTCGCGGTGAAGAATCTGTCGGTCAGCCGGTCGCGTGACGGACTGGAGAACCACGGCAAGCTGGCAGCGTCCCGTCTTGTGGTCAAGCTGGTTTCGGATGGCGAACTCCAGGCCCACAGTCTGCTTCGGCGCAAGGAGCGGGCCATGGGGATGGGGCTGCCGCGCGGCGGTCTCCAGCCAGTTCTTCCGAACGCCGCCCATGACCAGCTTGAACGACGGGATGGCCACATCCTGCATGCGCTCCATGGCCTTGGGCGACAGGAGCCGCAGGGTGCCTTTGGCGGCGAGCAGACCGCCCGCAATGCGGAGCATGCCGTTCGGCAGGGGCTCCAGCGAGCAGAGCCAGCGGGACTGTCCGTCGGCAGTCTCGCGAAGCACATGCCATTGGCCGCGGTCGCTTTTGGGGCAGAGGGTGCGGAGATTCACGTCCACGGCACCTGGGTTGCCTTCGGCGATGAGGCGGATGGCGGGGCCGTCCTCCACAATGGCGGTCAGGGGGATTTCCTTTTGCATGATGGCGAAATCCTCTCGGGAGTGGTCGGCGAAGGCATAGCCGTCCTTTCGGATGAAGGTCTGAACGCGCTGTCCGTCCGCAGAGCAGAGGCGGCAGAGGAGGAAGTCGGGGCCTTGGGCGAAGAAGCCATATTGGGGCAGACGGCACTGCAGGCCCTCCGTGTTGAGTGGCCAGACGGCCTCGCCGAAATTGACCCAGACCTGGGTGCCGTCTCCAAAGGTGGTCTTCTGCACATCGCGATTTGCCGTAACAAACTCATGGGAGCGCATTTCGGAGAAGCCGACCTGCTCATGGAGCAGCCCCGTGACGCGATAGCTGTCCAGCAGCCGTCCCATTTCCTCTGGCCGCCGCCATGCATAGCCGCCGGGGACATTGAGCCAATGGAGCGGCACGGTGCCATAGAGGACATTGAAGGCGTTTTTCATTGCCTCCAGATCGGGGACGAGCTGATGGAGGCGGGCGGTGCCGTCGTCCCGCGCCCACGTGGAGATCTGGCAGTCGTGGAAGACCAGTTCCCAAAGAGGATAGCGACGGGTGTGGTTCATGCCCCACGCAAGGACGGCGTCCAGCTGTTCACGACGCAGCGTGGCCGACGGCGTGGCGGCGAGGGCATCCACCGTGCGGAAGGCGCCGCTCTGAAGCCCCTCGCTGACGCTGCAAAAGGGCACGCCCCACCATTTCCCCTGCGAGCATATAATCATAACTCCTTGATTATTAATGCCTTGCATAAGCTCGCAAGCCTTCTGCCGCGCTTGGGTGGGGTTCTGCAAGGGGATATCATTGGAGCGTTCCATCGGCGGATTGGCCATGGCATCCACAAACCAGGCCGGCGGCCGGATGGAGTCCGCCTTCGGAGCCTGGATCCCCCCTGCCCTGTCCACAGCGTCATGGGCGCAGACCAAATAGCCCAGGTCATGAATTGCCTTCAGATCCTCCGCGGCGGGATGGCCGTTCAGAATCATGCGGCGGATGCCGGCGGCATGGGCCTCCTGACAGAAGGACAGGCTGGACTCGCCCCATATCATCGGTGCCCCCGCCAGCGCCTTCAGAGCCGGCAGCCGTTTGAGCTTCTCCCGCTGAGGCACCCAGACGCCCGCCTTCGCCGCAAAGTCCCGATAGCGTTTGCACAACGCCACATGGCCACCGTCGGCCGTGAAGACATAGCGCAGCGTGCGGGCGGCCCCGAAGGCGCCCCCCATCGGCTCATAAACCGGAACGGGAACCAGAAGTTCCTTTCCATCAACAACATAAGACTCCAGACAAACCTGACTGCTGTCGCAAGTCGATGGAAGGTCAAAAAGCAGGAGATAGCCTTTGTCCTCCGCCGTGACAGCCACCCATGGCATGGCCAGCTCCGAACTGCGCCAGCGAGTGCCACGCCACGCAAGGTCCTTCACGGGAATGCCCAGGCCGTTGCCGTTGACAGGCGCGAGAATCTCGCCCTCCGGCTGAGCGGGGCAAAGGCCGCCAAAGGGCTTGAATTCAGACGGAAGTTTCTGTGCCGCAGTGGCTTCCAGCGTAATGACCAGTTCATCGGATTTCCGCTCCGGCAGTTCACAGCGGATGATGGCGGGGAAACTGGCGTCTCCTACATGAAAGGTGGTCACAAAAGAGGCTTGACGGCGAGAATGGGTCGCCATGCGCCACGGTTCGGCGTTAGTATCTGTGTAAAATGCTTTCCATAAGATATTTACACGTTTATCCAGCACCTCGAAGCCACCCTGCTCAGGGTAAATGGACACCTTCAGCGGGTTGTTTTCAAGGACAATGGCCTCCTGTGCGGTCAGCAGCGAAAAAAGTGCGGAGAAAAGCAGCAATGGCAAAATGCGATGAACGGACATGGATGCGACCGAGGTTGAATTCTGTGTGAGAAGGCATGCCCCATGAGGCGACGGCAACTGTCGCCGCCAACGACACCCTCTTATACCATATATATAATATAGCTATAGCGTCAGATTCCGCAAAGCCATTATGGAAAGGTCGGATGGCAGACGCGAAAGCGCCATGGCCTACCCATCGCCGTCGGGTTCGCCGTCTTTTTTGGGGCAAACGGACAAAAATCCGGCCTGACGACTTGACGAATTCCATAAAGAGGATAATGTATTGTCGTGTTCTTCAAGAGGCCAGCATAGCTCAGCGGTAGAGCACCTCATTCGTAATGAGCAGGTCCTCGGTTCAAATCCGAGCGCTGGCTCCATTTTGACGCCCCGTGGGAAATTTCCCCATGGGGCGTTTTTCGTTATACTTATTTAGGTAGAAATTTACGTTTCCTGAAAGGATTGCACATGTCGTTTTCTGCCGCCCCTTCAGGGCTTGAACAATCGTAACAATCTGCCATACCCGGGGTTACGCTTGCCGCTTCGCGGCTACGCTTACCCCGGGCTGTGCTCCGCCGCCCCTTCGGGGCTGACACGCGAACTGCAATGTCGTTTCGAAAAAACACGGAAACACTTCCGTGTATTCTGTGGACTCTTATGGAGTGTTGCGCCGCTTACTTGACGGGAAGAGCGAGATTGCGGACGGCCGCCGCCAGCTCCGCCAAAGCGCCTCTGGGGGGCAGTTTGCCGTTGGCATGGGAAGCGCGGAAGTCGAAATACTGTTTGCTCAGGCGGCGGATGTCGTTGAAAAGCGGATCGAATTCCGGATTGCTGTCCAAATTGACAATGACCTCCGGCTTGACCAGCTTCTGATAGCATTCGCCGAAGGCCGCCTGCACCGCCTGCAGCTCCTTTTCCGCCTCCAGCCAGGCGTCGCTGACGTTGTCCATGGTGAAGCCGGCCGCCGCCAGTTCGGCGACGCGAAGGGCCTCAAGGGACGCCTCCTGCGCCTCTTTCCGCTCCTGAATCTCCGTCTTGAGCACATGGAAACTGGTGGGCGTGGTGATGGCCAGAATCTCACCATAGCCGGGGGCCAACGTGAGCGGCGAGGTCTCTGCCTTTTCCATGGAAATCAGGCTATAGACGCCGCAGCCTTTGGGCAGGTCGCATTTCACGGCGGCGCTTTGCGTGGCCTCTAGACTGCGGTTGACGATGAACAGATAGGTGCCCAAGGCATTTTTGTACTGTCCCACCAAGAACTTGCTCTGATCCACATTGACCTTAAGGTCGCTGTCGTATTCGGCGTCCAGAAGAGACGGCATGATGGGGACGACGCGTTTACCGAAGTCGGCGATTTCGTCATAGACGGCGTTGCCGTTGCCCCATGGATCCACCAATGTGTAGTCGAACTTTTCACCGCGGATGCCGCCCAAAAAGGGGACGAAATCGTTGTAGATGAAGAAGGAGATGCCATGGGCGCCGCCGGCCAGCGTGGCGTACATGTCCACGCGGATTTCCTCCGGCGTGGGATAACGTGAGCTGAAATTCGCCGTGCGGTCTTCATTGGGATGGCGGTTGCTGAAGGTCTGGGTCATGAACCAAACCCGATGGCCGCCGGTTTCGTCGCGGGAGACGCGGCAGAAATTGAAATGATCCAGCAGGGGCGCGGGATCATTGAGAGGAGAGCCGGGCCGCAGGGAATAGATGTCCGGAATGAGGACCTCCAAATATGGCCCTGCGCAGCGGCGGACGGATGCAATGCAGATGGCGCTGGTGTACGGATGGAGCCGGTCATGCTCATTGAACCATTTTTTGATGTTGAAATAGGTTTCCATAAAGTCAAAACCCGGTTCATCCCTTCCATACCATCCCAAAATGGCGGGGGAGTCCTTCACTTGGTTGAAAACCTGAACCTCAAAGGAGTCTTCCGCGCAGGAAGGCATGTTCGTGCCGCTGAAGCAGCATGAGACCAACTTCATGCCGGCCTTCTCTGTGCGGCGGACGCGCTGCACCAAATCGCTGTCGCCGACGCAGAAGTCGTAATATGTATTGAGGTAATGCCGTTTCATGTCGATGAGGTCGCGGGTGCAGGAGGTTCCATAGTCCTCTCCTAACTCCTTGCTGTTGAACGCGTTAGCATCCAGCCGACTGACCACGGCGAAAGGGAAGAATCCGTTGCGCCGCAGACAGGGGAAGGAGACAAGGGAATGGTTTCCGCCAAGTTTCTGCTCCATCATCTCCTTCATCTGCGCGGGGGAGAGCATGGCGGAGGCGTCCCGTGATTCCGGCGGAAATTCTTCTATATCCTCCTCAATGTCAACAAGTTCGATAGTATCCATCATGACCCGGGTTCCCGATGTGGCGATTTGGATTTGGGAGATATGGTCGCCGACGAGGCCGTCATTCGGGATGTCCGGTACGCCCTGCAGGCGGTAGTAGGCTTTGTCCAGCCGCCTTTGGACGGTGGTCCATGTCTTCGCGGGCAGTTGGAAGCAGACGGAATACATGGCCCGTTCCTCATCGTTGATGAGATTGATGTCGCAGGCGATGGGGTCGGATGACCACAGACGGAAGCGGATCACGGTGTCTTTGCCGCAGAGAATCGGCGGTTTCATGGCGCAGATTGGCGTCAGCCAGCCGCTGTTGCCTTTGAGCTCCAGAACGGTGCGTCCGCCATCCACCACGGTGGCCACATCGATTTTCGCGTTGGGGTTGTCGTTCCATCCATGCCATCCCTGCAATCCGTCAGCGAAATCACAGCGGTAGAGCGTCTCCTCGGCAAACGTCCCCATGGAGGCAACGCAAAGAAGCATCAGAACAAGACGGCGGCAATGAACATGAAATGACATTTTATTCTCCCAGAGAGAAAATTAGAAATTAGGAATGAGGAATTTTACAACTTTATCATATGTACATCTCATTGAAATTCGATGTCTTTGGTGAAATCGTTGATGGTGACGTCCGGATGGTTGCGGGTGACCTTTTCGCCGAAGAGGGTCACGTTCTTCAGCAGGATGTTCCGCACCATCTCCCCCTCGCCAAGGCCTTCGAAGAGCATATGGGCCTTGTAGTTCTGAGGCCGTTGGCCCTCGATGCTGACGTTTCGGAGGCTGCAGTTGTAGAGGACGCCTCCCGTCGTGTACTGCTCCCCTGCGCTGGTCTTCATGGAGCGGGCGTTGAGCAAGACGGTGGAAATGTCGTCGGCGTTGATCCGAATGTCCTCGAAATGAATGTCATGCATGGGCATGCCGCCACCGGGCTGGAGGAAGATGACGCAGTTTGCCCAATACTTGTCCGGCGTCCGATAGTCCGCCGAATAATGGAGCACATCGCAGTTTCGGGACACGATGTCGGCCATTTGGGCGGCGTTGCATTCGTAGCCGATGCGGTAGATGTTGGCCATGTCCGTCCACAGTTCGCAGTCGTCCACGCGGATATGTTCACAGGGCAGCGCCCCCTGATTCCACTTTTTGGGTCCGATGCCCTTGATGGCGATGCAGTCGTCGTCCGTGCGGATGAAGCAGTTGCGGACGGTCATGTTTCGGGTGTTGCAGATGTCGATGCCATCGTCGTTGATCATGCGGGCGCCGCAGATCTTGACATTGTCCACCACCACGCCGTCGCAGCCGTGGGCGACCAGTTGCCACGTGTAGGGATTGCGGAAAATGATGTCCCGCACGGTGATGTTTTTGCCGTTGGCGAGGGTCATCATCCAGCCATGGGGACCCTTCCAGCGGGCATAGGCTTCCCCAGCCAGAATGCCCCGTCCGCGGATGGTGATGTTGTCCCCTTCGGCGAAGACGGCGCCGTTGACGATGGAGCCGGCGGCCAGATACAGGGTCTGGTTGGCCTTCAGCTCAATCTTCCCCGCCAGATGGTTTCCCGGCCCGAAATAGACCACGTTGGGGTCGTCGGGGGACGGGGCATCCGTCTCCATTTCGTTGCCGAAGAGCAGAAGAGGCTTTCGACGGCCATCCGTCTCCAGGCAAATTCGGAAGGGACGGTCCACCGTGAAACGCAACTCATTCTTGGAGAGGAACTCAGGCACGATGCCGAATTTGGCGGCGGGAAGAATCTGCGCACGGTTCAGCGGAACGATGGAGGAAATCCGCACCTCCACGGGGCCGTCAAAATCGAAGGAGCCGAAATAGTAGTTGTCCCCTTTGCCGTCATCCGCCATGGCGGTGTACAGCGCCACAGGCTTTCCGTTGACGGCGACCTGATAGTCATCAACCTGTGGTGCCCCCTCCGGAGCGGGCACCGTTACCACGGTAGTCGTCACGCAGCCACACAATGCCATGGAAAGCGCCGAAACCAAAATTCCTCTAAACATGTTTCTCATTGCCTCATTTTTGTGTCGGTTGTCATGGGCGGCACCGTCGGCGTCGATTTGTCCATCAGCCGGCGGAACACACCAAGTCGTTCATTGCGAATTGCTTGTTCATAATCGATCTTGGAGGCCATCATGTCCTCCAAAGTGGACTCGATCTTTCTTCGGCGAGCCAGATACCTGCGGGCGGCGGCGGCCTGCGTCGCCAAATCCCGCAGCACGCCGATTTCAGCCAGCTCCTTCAGCTGGGCTTCGGTCAGATACTGCCGCAGGAAGTCCTCGTGGAGCATGCGCATCAGGCTGCGATAGCGTTTGGCGATTTCCGCGCCGATGAGCTGAACATGGCGGTAGCTGGCGTAATAGACCGCCAGTTTGCGGATGACCTTCTCCCGCTGTTCATAGGAGTCGAACTGCTCGCTGAAGAAATCCAGCTCGGCGTAGGCGGCGCGGAAGGCATTGTCATCGCCGAAGGTCAGCCGCCGAATGGTCTCCACCGGCGTCCGATGGGCCCGCATATCGTACACGAAGGTGCGGCGGATGACTTTGGTGGAGAATTCCAGAAGCCGCTTCTCCCACAAATCGCGCCCCTTGCCGGAGAGTCCCATGAACGCCATGGCCAGCTGTTCCGTCCCGTCGGGAAGGCACAGGAGCTGGTCGCAGGCCATCAGCATGACGGGGAAAAGGGAGGCGATGCGCTTCAGCTCGCTGAACAGGGTCACCTGAATCCAGTCCTTTCGGTCCCCCTGCCCCTCAAGGGAGTTCTCCAATGCCATGAACCGAAGGACGCACTCCCCCAATTCGTCAAGAGAACGGCGAAGCCAGGCCAGCAGACTGTCATCGTCCAGCTTGTCCATCCGCACCATCAGCCGCAGATGTGCCAAAGAAGCGTTGCGGGGGGAGCAGTTTTTTGCCCAATTACGCAAACCATTGCCGCACAATAACTTATCTGCCTTTCGAGTCACCAGCGGCCAATATTCCCTCAAATTGGGGTCCACGCTCCAGCGTTCTGCCCAGGCCAGCACGTCCATGGGAAGTTCGGCGGCGTGGGAGAGAGTGGTCAGCGCGTCGCGGATCACATCCGGATCCAGCTCCTTGTCGTGGGCGGCGAAATAGGCCTTGAACCACTGGATGGCGCGGTTCTCATCAAGCAGCCACAGAATGCGGAAGGCGATCTCCAACACCGTCTCCACCACTTCATTGCGTCGGCGGAAGGCATCGGCGGCCTTCGTGAGCAGGGCGGGCATGTCCACGCGGTTCATGATGCGACAGCGATCCAGGGCGGTGGTCGTCTGCGCAGGCACCATCGCCGTGGTGAAGGAGGCCTTCTCGTTGATGATCGGCGCTGCGATTAACCCTTTGTCGCAGAGCTTTTTGGCACATTTGTCCAGCTCAAAGAAATACTCCGCCAGAATGTCCTTGCCCTTCTGCTTGACATCGCTGGCGAGATAGAGGTCAATGAGCCGTGCCGTGTGGGCGGCGGCCATGTCAAAGCCCTCCGGACCGGTCTGGCGGGCCAGCTCCCAAATGCGGAACAGCTCCCATCCGGTCAGGTCCGGATTCAGGTTCTCCAGCTGAATGAGCCAGGTCTCAAGGGCCTTTTGCGGTGCATGCTCCGATTCCGGCATGAATTGCTCCAAGTTGTTCTATATAAGCATGTTACAAAATCATTTGAAAGCCATCGCCGCGACGCCGCCCCTGCTTTCGTCGAAAAGGCGGCGCCGTCGTCGCAAGTCGTCTCAGGCGCGCTGCTTCAGCCGCCGGATGAGGGCAGTGGTGGAGGAGTCGTGGGCGTTCATGGCGCCGTCTTCCGCCTGGAAGTCCGCCAGCACCTTCTTGGCCAGGTCCTTGCCCAGCTGGACGCCCCATTGGTCGAAGGAGTAGATGTTCCAGATGATGCCCTGAGTGAAGATCTTGTGTTCATAGAGGGCCATGAGGATGCCCAGCATGCGCGGCGTGAGCTGATCCGCCAGCAGCGTGTTGGTGGGGCGGTCTCCCTTGAAGGTCTTCTGCAGCGCCTTCACGTCGGAAAGGGGCTCGCCCTTCTTTGCGGCCTCCGCGCGGACTTCTTCCGTGCTGCGGCCGAACGCCAACGCCTCCGTCTGCGCGATGAAGTTGGCCATCAGAATCTTATGATGTTCGCCGATAGGTGTGCGGGACTGGCAGAAGCCGATGAAATCCGCCGGAATCAGCTTGGTGCCCTGATGGAGCAGCTGGAAGAAGCTGTGCTGGCTGTTGGTGCCCGGCTCGCCCCAAATGACGGGCCCCGTCTGCCACGTGACCCAATCGCCGTCGCGGTCCACGGATTTGCCATTGCTTTCCATGTCAACCTGTTGCAGATGGGCGGCGAAGCGGTGCATGGCCTGGTCGTAGGGCAAAATGGCGTGGCTTTGGGCGCCGAAGAAATTGTTGTACCACACGCCCAAAAGGGCCAAAATGACCGGCATGTTCTTCTCGAAGGGGGCCGTGCGGAAGTGCTTGTCCATGGCGTGGAAGCCGTCGAGCATGCGGTCGAAATTCTCCGCCCCGATGGCGATCATGATGGGCAGGCCGATGGCGCTGCACATGGAGTAGCGGCCGCCGACCCAGTCCCAGAAGCCGAACATGTTCGAGGGATCGATGCCAAAGCCGCGGACCTCCGCCTCGTTGGTGGAGACGGCGACGAAATGCCGCGCGATGGCGGCCTCCCCCAGCGCCTTGACCAGCCAGGCGCGGGCGCTGCGGGCGTTCGTCATGGTCTCCTGCGTCGTAAAGGTCTTGGACGCAATGATGAAGAGCGTCTCTTCGGGGTCAAGCCCGCGAACGGTATCCACCAGATGGAAGCCATCCACGTTGGAGACGAACTGGACGTTCAGCTTCGGGTCCGTATAGGCCTTCAGCGCCTCGCAGGCCATCTTCGGCCCCAAATCCGAGCCGCCGATGCCGATGTTGATGATGTTGCGGATCGCCTTGCCCGTGGCCCCTTTCCATTCGCCGCCGCGGACCTGCGCGGCGAATTGCCGCATGTGCGCCAGCACCGCATTGACGTCCTTCACCACATCCTGCACGGCGCCCGTCTTGCCGTCGACGGTGGTGATGGGCCATTCGGACTGGTTGCGCAGGGCGATGTGCAAAACCGCACGGTCCTCCATCCTGTTGATGCGCTCGCCTGTGAACATGGCCTCGATGGCGGCGGCCAGACCGGACTCCCGCGCCAAGGCAAACAGCTCCTTCATCGTCTCCGCCGTGACAAAATTCTTCGAATAGTCCAGCAGCAGATCCTCAAACTCCATGGAGAAGGTCGCCGCGCGGTTCGGATCCGCCGCGAACAAGTCCGCCAGATGCGTCCCCTTCATTGTCTCAACATGCTTCTGAAGTGCCTTCCAGGCATTCAATTGCGTCACATCACTCATTGCTTTTCTCCTTAATTGTATCGCGGAATGACCGCCATCGCCATCGCCGCCATTGGCATTTCAACGGCAAGAGGCTATATTTCAGCGGCTCTTGAAAACCATGTCATTAATGTAACCCATACTCCGCTCCCCGCAACCCGGAGGCCCCGCGCTTCCGCAAAACCCATCCGCAACCCGCGAGTTTTCCATGTTCACAGGCATCGTGCAGGACATCGGCTCCGTCGTCTCCCTCTCCAAAATCGGCAACGCCGCCAAAATCGCCATCCGAACTCAAATGGATTTGAGCGCCGTCCATATCGGCGACAGCATCGCCTGCAACGGCGTCTGCCTGACCATCGAGTCCATGGAAGGCGCCATCCTGCATTTTCACGCCATGGAGGAGACGTTGAGCCGCAGCAACTTGGGACTGTCCCACGGGGGCAGCCCCATCAATCTGGAGCCTGCCCTCCGCATGGGCGACCCATTGGGCGGACATCTCGTCAGCGGCCACATCGACTGCACCGCCCCCATCATCGCCATCGGCCGAAAGGGCGATGACCGCGTTCTGGACATCGCCCTGCCCCCTGCCCTCCGCGAACTGGTCATCATGAAGGGCAGCATCGCCATCAACGGCGTGTCGCTGACCATTTCGCGGCTGGAGCGGGACTCCTTTGGCGTCAACATCATCCCCCACACCTGGTCCCACACGAACCTGGCCGCCTTGAAGACGGGAGACGTGGTCAATCTGGAGGCGGATCCCGTGGGCCGCTATATTCTCCGCCATCTCCAGCTGAAAGAGCAAAGCGACGGCGACAGCCACGCCACCATGGAGCATCTGGCGCAGGCGGGATTTCTGTAAGGAATTAGAAATTAGGAATTAGAAATTAGAAATTAGAAATTTTTCTAGAGATTCTAGAGATTCTAGAGTTTTTATAACTTTTATAACTCATTGACAATCAATGACTTACGCGTTTTATTCTGATTGCCAGCCAAATGAGGGCCACCGCCGCCAGCAGGCCCAGTTCCGGTGTGATGTATAAGGTGAAGCGTCCGTCATTGTCGTTGAAAGTCAGGGCCACAACCAGAGCGTGGACGCCAACCAGCAGGATGGCGGCCATCCCCTCCGGCTTCCGCCATGCCAACAGCGCCCCCGCCAATCCCAAAAGGGCCAACGGGACATAGATGCCGATGCAGAAGAGGTTGTGGACGGGAGAATAGCTAGGCCGAACTCGGAAGAACATCACCATCAACCGTTTAGCCGCCAACCATGTGCAGGCCACGGGATGTCGGACAATGTAGCCGACAATGGCCATGGGGGCCGTCCCGTCCTCCGGCGGCGGCGGCATCTCCACCCGCCAGACTTCCTCCTCCCAAACCACTTCCCCTCTGTACATGCGCATGGCCGGACTCTCCTGCCCCATGCGCTGACGGAAACAGCCCGCTCCCGCCACGACTCCCACGAAAAGCAGCAAAACCACCCCGCAGGCCACGGCTTTGCGAAGGGGTGCCCACGCCGTCTCCAGACACCAGAAGCACCCTGCAATCGGCAGCAGAAACCATCCATGGGGGCGCAATGTGGCCACGGCGACCAACGCCAACAGCACGGCCACATAGCGCCATTTTCGCCCTTCCCTCGCCCACAGCAGCAGAAAACAGGCGACGCAGACGCCGGAGATGTAAAGGGACTCCGTCATGATAAAGCAGTGCCACACGGCAAATTCCGGATTCAGCGCATAGATGGCGCCGGCCACGCCGCCAAGCCACGTCCCGCCTAACCGCTCCCCAATCTTCATGATGCAAAGCAGCCCCATGCAGCCCGCCAGCGCCTGAACGGCCACCACGCCCAACAGGCCGCCGCCCGCCTTCAAGCTCGCCGCCACAATCCCTATATATCCTATATAAGAATAGGAAAGAGGCACGCCTTCGTCAATGCCATGGGCCAATTTCGCGCCGCCGCAGATGTAGCGGTCGCTGTCTCCGCTGAAGCGCACGCCGGCCGGCGTCTCCTCCCGCCAATGCTCCGGCCCCCGATAGCCTCCCGCCGCAAAGACGGACGGAAGGCATAAAAAGCCCGCAGTCTGTATCATAACTACTAGCGAGAGAACAAGATAGAGAAGATAGAACCGCTTCGTGCCCGAACCGGAATTTCCTCCGTTTGGAATGTCATTCATGTCCGTTGTCACACGCTTCCCCCTGTATCGTCATGGCCATCGTCATCCCTTATGATATAACATGCACCGTTGAAAATGCAAGCGTGAATGCCGCGGTTTGTTCGTATCGGCGATGGATAGGCTCTGCTGAACGCGAATCATGTCCATCGCTGTGAAATCCGCATTTCCCTTGAATTGCATAGGGAGTTGGCAGGTGGAGATTTGATTGTTCATGCAGATGATTTATAGTATTCCTGTTCGGGCGGCTTTCGTCCGATGTCAGAATTCAGACACAATACACACGGAGTGATTTCACATGAAGAAATTTCGGGTTGGCATCATCGGCTGCGGCCGCATCTCGCCTTTCCATGGCATGCCGGCGAAAAGTCAGTCCAACGCCACGGTCGTGGCGTGTTGCGATTTGGTTCCGGAATTGGCGAAGGCCCGCGCCGCCCTCTTTGGCTGCAAGGCGACCTACACGGACTTTGAGGAGATGATCCAAAAGGAAAAATTGGACGTGGTGCACATTTGTCTGCCCCATTATCTCCATTCCCCCGTGGCCGTCAGAGCCCTGGAATTGGGCTGCAACGTGTTGACGGAGAAGCCCATGGCCATTTCCATGAAACAGGCGGAAGCCATGGTGGCCGCCGCCAAAGCCAACAAGAAGACCCTCGGCGTCATCTTCCAGAACCGCTACAACGCCGGCAGCCAGCTGGTGAAGAAATGCCTCGACGGCGGCCTTCTGGGTGAAATCAAGGCGGCCCGCGCCACCGTCACCTGGTGCCGCACTCCTGAATATTACACAAGTAGCTTGTGGAAAGGCACTTGGGAACAGGAAGGCGGCGGTGCCATGATTGACCAGGCCATCCACACCATCGATCTGATGTGCTGGCTGATCGGCTATGGCGACAAGGGCTGCAACCTGGCCCGCTGCGATGTGGACATCTCCAACAAGGACCACAGCAAGCTCCGCAACGCCTCCGGCAAGCCCGTGGACGTGGAGGACAGCGCCAACGGCCTGATCGTCTTCAAGAACGGCGTCAAGGCCTCCTTCTGGTGCATGAACTACTATAGCTTCGACGACAAGATCGAAATCGTTTTGGACTGCGAGAACGGCACCGCCCGCATTCAGGCGGAAGAGGCCCACGTGACCCTGAACGACGGTCGCGAATTCATCGCCAAGCCGGATCCCGCCGATGTATTTGACTACGGCGGTGGCCCCTCCTACTGGGGAGCCAGCCACGCGAAGCAGATCGAGGACTTCTACACCGCGCTGGCCGAGAAGCGGCAGCCGTGGATCAACGGCGAGCTGATTCTGCAGACCACCCACAAGATGATCATGGGGCTGTATGAGTCCGGCCGGACCAAGAAGCCCGTGACCTTCAAGAAGTAACGACCGTTTCAAGCCAGACGACAGGGAAGACGACCGATGACGCTGATACCGATTCCAGAAGGGCTGCAGACCAAAGTCTGCGTGTTGGGAGACCATGTCCTGGAGGAGATTCCAACCCATTTCAGGCAGAACTGGCCAGGCAAGACGCCCGTGCTGATCGCGGATGAAAACACGTGGGCGGCCGCCGGCAGGCAGGTTGACCAAATTCTGAAGGCCGCTGGCCTGCCCCCTGCGCAGACCCACATCTTCCCCGGCACCCCGAAAATCCATGCGGACTATGCCTATGTGAAGCAGCTGGTTCCGATTGAGAAGGGTTATGTGCCCATCGTCGTCGGCTCCGGAACGTTGAACGATTTGGTGAAGCGTTCCAGTTTCGAGGCGGAGACCGGCGGCTACATGTGCGTGGCCACCGCCCCCTCCGTGGACGGCTATACGGCCGCCGGCGCCGCCCTGCTCGTGGACGGCTTCAAAAAAACCGTCCCCTGCCCTGCCCCGCTGGTCATTTTGGCGGACAACGCGGTCATCCGCACGGCGCCGATGCCCATGGTGGCCGCAGGATATGCGGATTTGGCGGCGAAAATCATCGGCGGAGCTGACTGGTATCTGGCGGCCGGCGTGGGCGAAGAGCCCATCGACCCGATTCCTTGGAACATGGTGCAGAAGAACTTGCGCAAATGGCTCGGCAATCCGGAAGCCATCAAGGCAGGGGATTCCGAAGCATTGGCGGGCCTTTTCGAGGGCTTGGCGAACACGGGATTCTCCATACAATATTATATTGATTCACGGCCCGCCTCCGGTTCGGAGCACTTGTTCAGCCACATCTGGGAGATGGACAATCTCATGTATCAGGGGGACTGCCCCTCCCACGGCTTCAAAGTCGGCATCGGCACCTTGATTTCCACCGCGATGTTCGAGGAGCTTTTCTCCCACAGCCAGGAGGAGATGGCGCGGATTTGCGACACGATGCCGGAGACCTCCCCCGAAAAGCGCAAGGCGCAAGTGGACGCGCTGCTGGAAGGCAGCCCCATCCACAAGGCGGCTCTGGATGTATCATTGGCCAAGCTGAAGACGGGAGAGGCGCTACGCAAACGCCGTGCCACCATCGTGGCCGCCTGGCCGGAACTCAAGGAGAAGACTTCCCGACAGCTGTTCCCCTTCCAGGAGATGCGGAGCAAGTTCGTCGCCATGGGATGCCCTGTCAATCCAAGCGAAATCGGCGCGGATCTTGCGTCGCTGCGGCGTGCCGTCTACGGCGCCTCCATGATCCGCAAGCGCTACACGATTCTGGACACGCTCATGGAAGTCGGCCTCTTCGACCAAGTGTTCGACAGCATCGTCAACAGCGGCAAGTATTTCACAATCTAGACGTTCCTCTCTCGGCATGACGCAGGCGATCATATTGGCATTTCTTTGCCTGATGGCGACCGCCTTGAACGATTTCGTCTTCAAGCTCTATTCGGAGAAGGCATCGTCCAGAGGCTGGTTCATCTGCATTGTCGGCGTGATATGGTTCTTTGTCCTGTTGCCCTTTCCCCATGACGCGGAGGCGTCCGCCCTTCAGACGCTGCTGTGGGGCTGCGTGTCCGGCTTCTTTTCGCTGACGGCGAACATCCTGCTCATCGAGAGCATGCGATGGGAGAGCGCGGGGGTGTGCTCCACCTTGTACCGCCTAAATCTCGTGTTGGTGCCCATAGGAGCGTATTTCCTTTTGGATGAACGACTTACGATGAAACAGGCCGGCGGCGTCCTCTTTGCCATCATCGCCGTCGTCATGTTCTTTCCCTTTTGGCGCAAAAATTGCGAGGGCCATTCCGGCGGCCGCGGCTATCTGCTCGTCATCATCGCCGCCGCCCTGCGGGCCTGCCAGGGGCTGAGCTACCGACTGGGCTATCTCCATCATGCGGACAAGAATCTGGTGGTGGTCATCAACAGCCTCTTCTGGGTAGTCGGCGGCATGCTGTATGCGCTGTTCGCCGAAAAGACGGCTCTGAATCTCAAGGACAAACGCCAGCTGGCCTATGGTGGCTTTTCCGGCGCGCTGGTGGCCGCCATCGTCTATTTCATGGCCAGCATGCTCAATGTGAAGGAAGGCAACGCCAGCGTGTGCCTCGCCATCGCCCAAATGAGCTTCTTGGTGACGTTGGGCATGAGCGTGGCGTTTCTGCATGAACGGCTTACGTTCGAGAAGCTGACGGCGGTGGCGGCGGGCGTCGTCGCCATCCTGCTCCTGACGGTTTGACGACACGCGCGTTGCGCAATGAATCTCTTCTGTATAGTGAAAAGGATATATAGTCATGGCTTGCGCACTTGCTGCATTGTTTATGGTGATGATGACGGGCTGCGTCTCTTTCAAACCCAATGACGGCAGGGCGGAAGGCATTGACAGGACATCCACCATCGTAGTGGAAGCCGATGGCGGGGAGACGCTTGCGTTTGCGGCGGAAGACCTGCGAAATTGCCTAAGCCGCGTCACGGGACGGGAGTTCACGCTGACGACAAGCGGCAGAGCGACAGAGGACGCCACCATCATCCTGCGCATCGCGGACGCGACTTGGGGCTTGGCGAAGGACGAGTGGCTGTTGCATCCGGAAAATGGAAATTACTGCATTGAAGGTGGTTCTGAAACTGGCATCGTTGGCGGAATCTACGACTTCCTCGAACGGGCGGCGAATTGCCTGTGGCTTGACAGAGACACGACCGTCATTCCCCATAATCCTGAATTCACCTTCCCCAAAGACCCCATCCGCGTGCGTCCCGCCGTCTATTCAAGGGAAATCTATACAGGCATGGACCGCAACGGCGAAGAGGACAGCGTCCTGAAGCTTCGAAATCTGGAGAACACATGGAACCGCCGCTTCCCCGCCATGTCGGTGGATTTCGGTTCGCCGCGGGCAAACCATACGCTGGGAACTTATGCAAAGGACTGGACAGACGAGACTTATCTCGCACTGGACAGCACGGGAAAACGCAACAATCAGCACTATTGCCTGAGCAACCCGAAGGTGCGTCATGCCGTCGCGGAGCAGCTGAAGGCATACATTCGGAGCGACCGCGAGCAGGGCAGCTATTCGGAATTCTACGATATCAGCCAGAATGACACGGGCAACGGCTATGAGTGCGTCTGCCCCGAATGCAGCGCGATTCTTGCCCGTGAAGGCGCCTACAGCGGCGTGTTGGGGGAATTCCTCAACGCCGTCTCCGCTGAAATCCGCGACGAGTTTCCGGATGTCACCATTACAACGCTCGCCTACAATTTCACCCTCAAACCGCCCAGGCATCTGGTTTTTGCGGACAACATTCTGGTGCGGATGTGCGGCATTGGATGCTGGGCCCCTTTCACGCCAGAAAGCTATTATGGGCAGGAACTTGCGGAATGGAGGCAGCATGCTTCCCAAACGGGAGTGTGGGACTACGCGAAGCATTTCAACGGCCTGGAATGGCCCTACATCTACAAACTGGACGAACTGCCTTCGGCCATCCGAAACTGCTGTTCCTACAACGTGCGCCACTATTTCTTCGAATATGAGAATCCGCTGGAGCGCAGTTTCGCGCAGCTCCAATGGTGGCTCATGCTTCGGCTGGTCATCAATCCGGAACGGGACTATGACGAACTGGTCGACAAGTTTCTGGCGGGATACTATGGAGCGAAAGCCGCTCCAGTCATGCGCGAATATCTGGACTATCTGCTTCTGCGGCAGAAGGAAAGCGGCACGAAGAAAGGCATCGACGCGCTTCACACCGTTGCCTGTTATCTGGATGACGGGTTCTATGCCACCGTCAACGGCCTTCTGGATCGCGCCGAACGGCTGGCGGCCGGCAATCCGCTGCATGAGCGGCATGTGCGCCGTGAACGCATCCCTGTGGACATTGCGTTCCACACCCTCATGCCACCTGTGCCTGAATACAAGGCTGCCCGCACCAAGGCCTTCAGAAGATACGCGGCGAATACTATCGAGACCTTCAATGCATGTCCGCGGCTGGCGGAATGGCAGAAAACCACCACGCAGGAGAAGATGACGCTCTATTCGACGCTGGAGGAGCTGCTGCCGCTGCCAGTGCCGAAGCAGTTCCATGGGAAGGACATCGTGGATATTGTGTGGAAGGATTTCACGCGATACGGCAACCAGATGCAGTCCATCAGTCCGGATGACGCCGCCGTTGGCGGCAGAACATGGGGCAAGCCCCGCGAGACGGACGCCGAGCCGTTTTCCTATCCCGTAGAATTCACGCTTACGGATTTCAACAACACGGAATATGCGAAGACGGCGGTCACGCGCGAACAGCTCCCGCCGGATGGCAATTACCATTGGATTCATATCGGTTCCATGCCGCTTCCCAATGACAATGGCCTGCTTGTGGCGAAGAATTTCTGCGCCATGCTCTGGAAGGGCGGCATCGGCATTGTGCCAGAGCCATGGCATGTCTGGGCCCATCTCAAGGCATCAGGAGCAGATTTCGGAGGCGCGACGGAAGCGCCAAACGGAATTTTCTGCGACCGTATCATCTTCGCAAAATAGCGACGGCTGCCTCTTTCTTCTAAAATTGGATGGTTTTTCGCGCGCACGCGCTTGCGCACGCGCGTGCGCGTACTATATTATATAAAGACGTTGATTGTCAAACGTCCTTGTGTTTCGCATGCAAGCCATCCCATGTCTTCAGAAAGCATCCCCATGATTGAGAACCCCGAAAACCTTGCGCCCGTGCCAGAGGCTCCACGACCGCCGGAAGCCGCGGCCGCAGCAGAGTACAACGCCAGTCAAATCACTGTGCTGGAAGGCCTTGAGGCCGTCCGCAAACGGCCCAGCATGTACATTGGCGACACCGGCGAGCGCGGCCTCCATCATCTCGTCTACGAGGTGGTGGACAACAGCATCGACGAAGCGCTGGCCGGCTTCTGCAAAAACATCGAAGTGACCATCAATTTCGACAACAGCGTCACCGTGGTGGACGATGGCCGCGGCATTCCCGTGGACATGCATCCCGTGGAGCACAAGCCCGCCTGCGAAGTGGCCCTGACCATCCTCCACGCCGGCGGCAAGTTCGACCATCATGCCTACAAGGTCTCCGGCGGTCTCCATGGCGTGGGCGTCTCCTGCGTCAACGCCCTCTCCATCTGGCTGACTCTGCGCATCGACCGCGACGGCAAGCAGTATCAGATCAAATTCGAGAGAGGCAACACGACCAGTCCCCTGACCGTCATCGGCCCCAGCTCCCGCCGCGGCACCACGGTCACCTTCAAACCGGACGCCGAAATCTTCAACACCACCGAATACAAATGGGACATTCTCGCCAACCGGCTGCGGGAGCTGGCGTTCCTGAACGCGGGCATCAGCATCACGTTGAAGGACATGCGAGGCGAATCCCCCCGCGAGGAGCGCTTCTATTACCTTGGCGGCCTCAAAGAATTCGTCGAGCATCTGAACAAAGGCAAGACCGTTCTGAACAACATCATCTACTTCAAGACGGAACGGGAGGGCATGGAGGCGGAAGTCGCTCTGCAGTACAATGATGGCTATTCCGAAAACATCTTCAGCTATGCGAACAACATCAACACCATCGAAGGCGGCACCCATCTGACCGGCTTCCAGGGCGCCCTGACCCGCTGCATCAACAACTACCTCAAATCGGTGCCCAAATACAAGAACGAGACGAACATCACAGGCAACGACGTCCGCGAGGGCCTGTCTGCGGTGGTGAGCGTCAAAGTGGCCGAGCCCCAGTTCGAGGGGCAGACCAAGACGAAACTTGGCAACGGCGAAGTGGCCGGCATTGTGGGCTCCATCGTCTACGACACCATGACGACCTATCTGGAGGAGCATCCGCAGGAGGCGCGCGCCATCGTGGAGAAGGCGCTGGAGGCCCTGCGGGGCCGCGAGGCCGCCCGCAAAGCCCGCGACCTGACCCGCCGCAAGAGCGTTCTGGAAGGGTCTGCGCTGCCCGGCAAGCTGGCCGACTGCTCCGAAAAGGATCCCGCCCTCTCCGAGCTGTACATCGTCGAGGGAGACTCGGCCGGCGGCTCCGCCAAACAGGGGCGCAACAGCAAATATCAGGCGATTCTGCCCATCCGCGGCAAAATCCTCAACGTGGAGAAGGCGCGAATTGACCGCGCCATGGCCAGCGACGTCATCCGCTCCCTCTTCACCGCCATCGGCTGCGGCGCAGAGGACGATTTCGACATCTCGAAGGCCCGCTATCACCGCATCGTCATCATGACCGATGCCGATGTGGACGGCTCCCACATCCGGACTCTGCTGCTGACCTTCTTCTACCGCAAGATGAAGCCCCTCATCGATGCCGGCTACATCTACATCGCCAAGCCCCCGCTGTTCAAGGTCACCCGCCGCAAGCACGAACAATATGTGGAGAGCGAAGACCAGCTGGACAGCATCCTGCTGCGGCTTGGCATGCAGGACATTGCCATCACCCGCCCCAACGACGCCGCGCCGCTGGAGGGGGAGGCCCTGACGGAGATCGTGCAGGCGGTCCGCGAGTTCCTGCGGCTGGCCAACACCAATCTGCCCCGCTATGGCTTCGACACCATGAGCTACATGCAGAAGGCGAAGGAGCTGGGCGAGTTCCCCGTGTCCCGCCTGATCATCCGTGAGCTGGACGGCTCTGTCACCGCCGTCTTCGCCAAAGACGACGAACAGGAGCGCCAACTGGTCCAGGAGGCCAATGACCGTCTGATGGCGGCCATGCGGGAGGCCGCCGCCCAAAGCAAATCACAAATTATTCATCAAGAAGGAGTTACAACTTCGCAGGAACCACTGGCGGAAACCTCGGGAGAGCAAACAGAAACTCCTGAGGCAGAGGAACTTCCACAAGTCGACATTGACACGGTCCGCATCAACGAGGCGAAGTATTTCCGCGAACTGGCCGAACAGCTGCGCCGCCATGACATCGACCCCATGCGCATCTTCTTCGCCGGAGACGAGCCCATTCTCCAGCTGAAGACCGCATCCGCCCTGGCCCCCGCCCCCGTGTTCACGCTGGCCGACCTCTATACGCAGATCACGGACATCGGCCGGCAGGGCATCTACATCCAGCGCTACAAAGGTTTGGGCGAAATGAATCCCAACCAATTGTGGGAGACCACCATGGATCCCGCCAAGCGCCAGATGTACAAGGTGACCATGGAGGATGCCGTCCGTGCGGAGAGCATGTTCACCCTGCTCATGGGCGACCTGGTGGAGCCCCGCCGCCAGTACATCGAACAGAACGCCGACAGCGTCAAGGACCTGGACATTTAGCCAACCCTGTGAAAGATAGGATCAAATCATGTCAGACGATACCAATCAAAATCCCCCGGTCCCTCCAGAAGAGCTCACAGGGACTGATATCAGCCGAAACGACATCCCGTATGCCATTGAGGACATCATGCATACGGCGTACCTGCAGTACTCCCTGAGCGTCAACGTGGGACGCGCCATCCCCGATGTCCGCGACGGAATGAAGGTCGGCAACCGCCGAATCATCTACGCCATGCGGCAGCTGGGCTTCGTCAAAAACCACCCCTACGCCAAATGCGCCAAGGTAGTCGGCGAAGTCATCGGCAACTACCATCCCCATGGAGACGCCGCCGTATATGACACCTTAGTCCGCATGGCTCAGGACTTTACCATGCGCTGCCCGCTCGTTGACGGACAGGGCAACTTCGGCTCCATCGACGGCGATGGCGCCGCCGCCTACCGATACACGGAATGCCGCATGGAACGCCTCGCCGAAGAAATGGTGGCGGACATCGACAAGGAGACCGTGGACATGCGCCCCACCTTCGACGAGAAGACTCTGGAGCCCGTGGTCCTTCCCGCCCGCTTCCCTAACCTGTTGGTAAATGGTGCACAAGGCATCGGCGTGGGCATGGCCACCAGCATCCCGCCCCACAACTTGGGAGAGACCATCGACGCCACCATCGCCCTCATCGACAACCCCTCCATCTCCATCCGCGAGCTCATGCGCTATCTGCCTGCTCCGGACTTCCCAACCGGCGGCATCATCCAGGGCATCCGCTCCGTCATCGCCCTCTATGAAACCGGCCGCGGCGCCATCAACATCCGCGGCAAGGCGTCCATCGAGGAGGACAAAGGCAAAGAGCGCATCATCATTTCGGAGATTCCCTACGGCATCAACAAGGAGCAGATGGTGCTGAAGATTGCGGAAATGGTTAATGAGAAGCGCATTACGGGCATTTCCGGCATCGAGGACCTCTCCAGCTCCCGCGAAGGAATCAAAATCATCATCGACATCAAGCGGGGCGCCATCGCCTCCGTGGTGCTGACGCAGCTGTACAGCCTGACGCCGCTGGAAATCTCCATCGGCGCCCAGTTCCTAGTCGTTGACCGCAACCGCCCCCGCACGCTGAACCTGAAGCAGGTTCTGGAAGCCTACATCGACCACCGCGAAGAAGTCGTGACCCGCCGCACCCAGTTCGATCTGCAGAAGGCGGAGGATCGGGACCACATCGTGCAGGGCTTGCTGATCGCCCAGGCGAACATCACCGAAGTCGTCCGCGTCATTCGGGAGTCCGCCAATCGCGAAGAGGCAGGCACGACCCTGATGGCCCGCTTCGAGTTGAGCGAACGTCAGGCGAAGGCCATTCTGGAGATGCGGCTGTTCCAGTTGACCAATCTGGCCGTGGACGAATTGAAGGCCGAACACGACGAACTGGTCTCCCGCATCGACTATCTGCGGGGTCTGCTGGCGGACCGCAGCAAAATCATGGGTGTCGTGAAGGACGAGCTGCGTGATGTCAAGATGAAATACGCCGACTCGCGCCGCACGCTGGTGGTGCCCAACGAAAGCGAAGTGAACATGGAGGACCTGATTGCCCGCAGCATCTGCGTCGTCTCCCTCTCCGCCGCCGGCTACATCAAGCGCGTGGACGTGGACACCTTTGAACAGCAGAACCGCGGCGGCAAGGGCATCCGCGGCATGAGGACAAAGGAAGAGGACTATGTGGCCATGCTGCGGACCTGCTGCACCCACGACATTCTGATGTTCTTCACCAACAAGGGCCAGATGCATTGGCTGAAGGCCTACGAGATTCCCGAAGGCGCCCGCGACGGACAGGGCAAGGCCCTGGTCAACCTGCTGCAGCTGCAGAGCGACGAACGCGTCCGCGCCATCATTCCCGTCGCCGACATCAATCAGCCGGACACCTACGTGGCCATGTGCACCCGCAACGGCATGATCAAGAAGACCCCGCTTTCTGCCTTCAAGAACCTGCGGAAACTGGGCGTCAAGGCCATTGTCCTGCTGGAGGGCGACGACCTTATCGACGCCATTCTGACCGACGGCAAGGAGGACCTGATGCTGTCCTCCGCCCATGGCATGGCGAACCGCTTCCGCGGAACTGACGTGCGCCCCATGAGCCGCTCCGCAAGGGGCGTCCGCGGCATGAAGCTGCAAATCAAGGGCACGAACGAGAGCTCCACGGTTGTCGCCATGTGCGCCGTGAAGCCGGATGATCAGCTGCTGGTCATCACCGCCAATGGCATGGGCAAGCGCAGCCCCATTGGAGACCCCTTGCAGGGAGATGAGACAGAACTTCCTGCGGTTGAGGAAGTTACAGATGAAGCCACGGCAAATGAGGCCACCCTTGACGACGATGCAGTCGATGCTCCCGAAGTGGAGGCGCCCGAAGTGGACGAGCCCGAGGTGGACGAACCCGAAGTGGACGACGAAGCCGACGAGGCTGACGCGGAGAACGGGACGGGGGACGTGCTGAGCAACAGTGTGCTCAACTGCCACTACCGCAGAACTCGCCGCGGTAACCGAGGCGTGATCAGCATCAAGCTGAAGGGGGATGACACCGTCGTCGCCGCCCTGCAGATCGACCCGAAGGAAGACCCCGAGGTCATCATCACGTCCGTCGGCGGGCAGGTTGTGCGCATCAAGGCCCTAAGTGCCCGTCTGACAAATCGTTGGGCTTCCGGCGTCATCATGATGAAGTTCAATGGCAATGACAAAGTCGCCTCCGCCACCTTGGTCGACAAGCTGAGCGACGAGGAGATCGCCGCCAACTTGGCCAAACAGCGGGAGACGGAGGAGCTGGCCGCCCGCGAAGCGGAATTCAAGCAGATGATCGCTCAGCGGGAACAGGAACGCAACGCCTATCTGGAGGAACATGGAGAAGGCGGCAACGACAACCTGGAGGGCAATGAAGACGCTTCGCGGGCCGACGCCGACGATTCCGCCGACCAGTAGGCCTCATCAACACCGTTTTCTCCCTCTGGATGGCTACTTTGCGGTGACTTGGCGGTTTGCCAAAGGGGGAAAACAGGTTACATTAAAGACATGGTGTTTAGGATGAATTCGGAACGTCGTTCTGGAGCCTAAACGTCTGATCAATAACCTCATGGTATGAAAGGTATCGCAAATGAAGAAGTTTGTCATGTTCGCGCTGGTTGCGGTTCTGGCTCTGTCCACCGTCGGCTGCAAGAAGAAGAGCGCCTTCGAGAAGGCCGTGGATTCCGCCAAGGACGCCGCCAAACAGGTGGAAAAGGCCGCTGACGAGGCTGCCAAGGACGCCGAAAAGGCCGTCAAAGACGCCGAGAAGGCTGTCAAGGACGCCACGAAGTAAGATTCCGGCTCCCAACCCATATCAACACGAAAACGCCGCCCAATGCAATATTGAGCGGCGTTTTTTCTAAATTCCTTATGATCAAGCTCTTACAGCTCTACTAGAAAACCCCTGCGCAGCCGAATTTCTCCGTCACGGTTGCGGATGCACGATGACCGCGTCTTGACGGTAGCGGGTTCTTGGCGGAGGCTCCTGCGCGGGCCAGCCAATGGCGATGCCGCCCACGGGAACGATGGATGGCGGCAGCGACAGGGCCTTGGAGACGGCGGCGATGCGGTCCTGCCGTGGATGGATGCCCAGCCAGCAGGCGCCCAGGCCCAGCTGTTGGGCGGCCAGAAGCAGGTTCTCAATGGCGGCGGAACAGTCCTGCAGCAGATAGGACAGCTCCCCTCCATGGGCGCGGTTCAAGTCGCCGCAGACCACGATGCCCACCGGCGCATCCGCCAAAAAGGGGCCATTGGGAAGACAGGCGGCGATTTGCCGACGGAGGCCGTCGTTCCGCAGCACATGGAAGAGCCAAGGGTCTTTGGCGCAGGCGGATGGAGCAGCCATCGCGGCCTTGAGCAACAGCTCCATCATCTCGTCGGAGACATAGCGGGGCTGAAATTTGCGGACACTTCGACGCCGCAGCAGCGGTTGAATCTTCTCCTCAAGGGAACTGCCGTCAATGCCTTTGGCGTCCCCCCGCAGTCGATGGATGGTCGCCGTGGTGGATTGGCCGGCGATGAAGGGGATGAAGACGAATTTGGCGCCGGCGGCCTTCAGAATAGGATACTCCTCGCGGTCCGTGGTCTCTTCCGTATAGTCTCCACCCTTCACGTAAATGTCTGGGGGAATGGCCTTAAAGACCTCAATGGGCTTCAGACTGTCGAAAATGACGACGGCATCCACGCAGGCCAGTTCGGAAAGGATGACGGCGCGGTCCATTTCGGAGACGATGGGACGGTCCGGCCCTTTCAGCCGATGGACGGACTCATCGGAGTTGATGGCCACCAAAAGAGCGTCTCCATGGGTCGCCGCCTGTTTGAGGTATTCCACATGGCCCCGATGCAGAAGGTCGAAGACGCCATTGGTCACGGCCAGCCGCTTGCCGGCGGCTTTCAGGTCAGCGGCCCATTTGGCCGCCTCTTGAAGAGTGAAGATTTTCTGTTTCATGGCATTAGGTGAAATGATGGCGTTTGGCGATGGCGACCAGCTCCAGCAATTCCTCCAGCTGGAGACTGCGCTTCGGCGAATCGTCCGTCAACGTCGCGCAGACTTTTTGGAAGGCGGTGATGGTCCGGCCATGGAGCCGCTGGGCCATGAGGGCAATCTCCTCCAGCTTCTTGTCGATGACCGCCTGCTCTCCCGCCGCCACGGCGTCATGAATGGCCAGCAATTGCCCTTCAAGGCAGAGAATGAGGTCGCCCACAATGGGCTGCACGTCTTGGTCCGACAGGTCCAAAAAGGCCTTCAGGCTGTTTGCAAGCTCACGATAGAACTGGAGGGAGTCGATGGGAAGCATGGAAAGGGTCACAGAATCGGCTTGGCGTTGCTCTCGTCGACGATGAGGGGACGCTGCAGCATCTGCTCATAGAGCTTGATGTAGTTTTCCGCCGTCACCTCGTGGGTGAATTGCCGCGAGGCCTCCGTCATGACCCGAAGGACCTGGGCGTCCCTCACATGGGGCAGCAGCTCGTGGAAGGCCATGGCTTGGTCGATGGCCCAACGGAGTCCCTGAGAATCGTAGAACTTGAAGACGAAGCCGTTGCCCTGGTTGTGGGCGGCGTCCATGTGGGTGACCGTATCGTGAAGGCCGCCCGTGTCATGGACGATGGGCAGGCTGCCGTAGATGGGGCCAATCATCTGAGGCAGGCCGCATGGCTCGAAGCGGGAGGGCATCAGCACGAAATCGGAGGCGGCATAGCCCAAGCGGGACAGCTTCTCGCTGAAATTGCACACGCAAAGATGACCGTGCAGATTGAACTGGCTCAGAATGTCGTGGAAATTGCGCTGATAGGCGCCGTCGGCGACAATGGCCACCTGCAGGTTCTTTGGCCAGTACTCATGGATGATGTCGTAGAGGATGGTGGCCAGCAGCTGGGGGCCCTTCTGGATGGGATCCAGACGGGAGGGCCAGAAGAAAAGCGGGGCGTCGGGATCCTCGATGAGTCCCGTCTGCTTTTGGAAGGCGATTTTGTTGATGCGTTTCTTCGACACGTGGTCGGCAGCGGAGTATTTGGCCTCCAGCGCGGTGTCCGTGGCGGGATTGTAGTCGGGGTCGGGGGCGTTGAGGATGCCGCGGGTGCAGCCTGCGTTGAACTTGTTGGTCATTTCGCGGCGGATGTTGTCCGGAACATAGTCATGCTGGCCGTTGACGATTTCCCGCAGGAACGTAGGGCTGACCGTGTTGATGAAATGCGCCCCGAAGATGCCGCTGGTCATCAGGTCCACTTGGTTTCCGGAGCGGGTCTCCTCGTAGTTGGTGGGCTGCCGCTCAAAGTAGAGGTTCTGCCAGAAGGTGCCCGTGTCGATGCCGGCGTCCTCAATCACGTCCAATGTAGTCTTTTGGGTGTGGATGTTGTGGACGGTGAAGAGGCTGGGGATGGCGCAGCGACGGGCGTAGCCGGGAATCAGGCCCGTCATCCAGTCGTTGCAGTGAATCAGATCCGGCTTGACTTCAGGGATGATATGATTGATGACCTCCCGCTGGAAGGCCAGGCTCATCTTCAGCCCGTCGTTGGCATAACTGCTGTAGACTTGCGTCTTGTAGTAGAAGGCGCGGTCCTCCGCCAGATGGACACGGCGGATGCTGCTGGTGTCGCCGTCATGGAGATTTTCGTTGTAGAGAGCCAGTTTGTGGTCAATCAGGTCCGAGATGTTGCCATGGAACATGCTGCGGTAATGCGGCAGGGCCACATGCACGTCCACGCCCTTGGCATACAGCGCGGCCACCAGGGACGCCGAGACATCCGCCATGCCGCCGCCCTTGGCCGAAAGCGTGAGGGAATTGGCGTAGTTTCCCATCCCCTGGGGAAGATACGTGATTTCAGGGGTGACGATGAGAACCTTGATTTTATTGAGTTTGTCTGGCATGATGGAAAACCTGATTTATGGAAGAACTGCCGCCAAAGCGGATTGGACGTTCCGTGGAAGCGGAGGGGACGGCGCGAGGCGAACTGCGTTCAGAGCTCCAGGACGCTGTTCAGCGTGCCCAGTTCGGTCAGAATGGTGTTCGGATTGGCGCTGTCTGGCGTCCATTCTCCATTAATATAAAACTTATATTCGTGATGTCCTGTCGGAAGGAACTTTTGTAGCGTAAAAGTTCCATTGCCCTCTCGGTCATGCATGGGATTGCAGGTGGTGTCCCATCCATTGAAGGAGCCGACCAGATAGACACGAGAGCCGGGAGCGGCCTGAACCGTGAAGAGGACTTTTCGTCGGGCAAGGGAGACTTGGGTCAGACGCGGCGGCAACGTCTTGGTGGATTTGCGGGATTTCCGTTGCATACTCGGCTTCCTTTTACTGTCTTTTATAACTATATGCATTGCAATCACTTATGACTATAATTTCCCAAAAGAAAGGTCAGAACCCGATGGCCTTCCGTCATGCTCCAAGCCTGTGCGCAGCAGCCTTTTGCGGCATGAGGGGCGTCTCCATCGCAGATCTCCGGAAGAAACCCGATGCAGTGACTGGTCATGGCCTCCGCCGCCGACGCCAGATAGCACAGGCTTTCATGGCGCCGCTCCGGCCACGTCATGGCCAGGGCCTCGCAGAAGGAGGGCAGCAGCCAGTGCCAGCCCGTGCCGTTGTGGTAGGCGAGCTTGCGGCTGCTGTCTTCGTCCCCTGTGTAGCGCCCCCGATAATGCCCCCCTTCGGAACATGGAGCCAAACTGCGGAGGGCGGATGGTATGACCAGTCGTTTGCATTCCTCTACAATGTAACGACATATCGCCGTTTCGTCAAGGGCGTTCATGGTAATCGCCAACAATTGATTGGGCCGCAAGGAGGAGTCGGGCGTCGCGTCTGCCGCCGTCATGGCGGAATTGGCCACAAGACAGTCGACCAGCCCCTTGTCATCAGGTCGGATGAAAAGTCGCTTCAGACTGTCCCGCGCCAACGCCGCCCGCTGCCCCCAAAGGGCCTCGCCGGTCAGTTCCGAAAGGACGTCCAATGCATGGATCCATAAGGCCTGGATCTCAACAGGATAGCCTTCCCGCGGAGTGGCGGCGGGGTAATTGGTGTCCATCCATGTGAAATGGGCGGGGCTGAAGACGAGGCCGCTGGCGGAATCCACATGGATGCCGTTTGGCGTGCCTCTCCAGTAATTCACGGCAATGGACTCCAAAACCTGAAGCAGGGTACGCCCACCGCAGTCCATCTCCAGCAGGGTTTTCCGCTGGCTTGGGACGGCGCGGAGCAAATCATGGGTCGCGACAAAGAGCCACAGCGGGGCATCCGACGTGTCGCGGTTCGCGTTGTCGTTGCCGCAGAGCATGTTGGGCAGGGTGCCCTGGCTCTCCATGGAGGCAAAGGCGTGGATAATGTCTTTGGCATGAACGACATGCGTCGATTGGATGAGCCCCCGAAGACAGATGAGGGTGTCCCGCCCCCAGTCCAAAAACCATGGATAGCCGGCAATGACCGTCTTCAGCTGGTTGCGGCGGACCACGAAGGCCTCCAGCCCGTGGCGCAACGCGTCGCTCAGTGGAAGGTGTCGAGGCAGATTTTGCGGGGGCTCGAGGGTCGCCAGCGGCGCGTTGACGGCGAAATTCAGGTCGACGGGACATCCGGCGGTGAGGGGTGCCGTGAAGAAGCCGGGGCTGAACAGATCGCCGGCGGCTTCCATACCTCGTTCCGCCTCAACAGGATAGGGATGCTGATAAATCCATTGGCCTTCGACAGTGAACCGCGCATTGGCGCAGTTCAGCTCAAGGGAGGCATTGGGGGCGGGAGCAAAGACAAAACCGTGCTCTGACGGATGAACGCACAGGGGGAACTGCTGTTCTGGCCCCACATAGGCTTTGGTGACTTGGTGGTGGGAACGGGCTTCCACATCCGGTCGCAGGATAAGGGAAATGGCTTGTCCCGAATGACTTCCGTCAATACCATCAGCCATGAAGCGAAGGGTGCCCCGGTTCTCGTGGCGGTCCAGGCTCAGCCAGACGGAGAGACGGACCGTGGCTCCTGTGCTGAACGGCACCGCAAACTGCCATCTCAAGACATTGTCATAGGAGGCATGGAATTCCGTCTGGAACAGGAGGGAAAGCTCTTGGGAGAAGTCATCGGAGACCAGCCAGGCACGGCAGCGGGTGAAGAGCACCGTTCGGTCCACAGGCACCTGCGGAGTGAGGTTGGCCGCCAAAAGAGCCTCGTATTTGCTGTGCACCTCTCCCCATGCGGCGGAGACCAAGGCGTAACTGCTGCCGGAGGTGACGCAGAGTCCCAGCTTGCCGGAACTCTTCCGCCCCGCAATGGCCATGGCAAGCTCTGGTTTTTCTCTAAGTATTTGCAAATCAATATGATACAACTTTTCATCAGAATCGGTCTCCCATTTCAACGTCAGAGTGGCGGAAGGGGTTGGCGGCAGGAAAAGCCACGCGGTGCGGCCGTCGTCCAGACGGATAGGCGCAGGGGCCTGAACGCAGATTGCGCCGTCCATAAGACGCGCCTGAATGCCGTGGGCAGATTTCACCAGCAGCAGGCTCCCTTCTGGCAGGAGAAGGCGCCGATTCAGGTCCTCATCAGGATTCCATGTCGTAATATATTGATTTGGAATGAGTTGTGAAAGAGCCTGGGCAGGATCGCCCAAAAAGGCGTCCACCAGGCCCTCCACGGAAATTTCCGCTCCTCGCTCAAAAGCTTCCGTCGCCAGCAGTGCCTTCCACATGGCCTCTTTGGCAGCCTGGCGGTCGTTGGCGCGGGAAAAGGTGATTGGGGGTTCAGAAGCCGTCGGCGATGATGAAGATGGTGGCGACGGCGGCACAACGGACGCTGTGGACGATATATTATATATGGTATATAGTGACGAAGCCGAAGGGGCCACAAAGGGGCTGGAGGAAATGCAGACCGCCGCCCCCGGCGGCATCTCCAAACAGCCGTGCCCCCCTTCACGATGGATTTTCAGCAGGCCGCCGGTAAGCAAATCCACAGGATGCTCCCCTGGCTCAAAGTCCTCCAGAGCCCATTGCAGGGAGACGGAGGTGGCCTCCTCCGGATTGACGGCGCACAGCAAGGTGTCACCTTCGGGAGGGCGGCGTAGCAAGGCGACGGCGCCCCCCACATGTCCTTCAGGCTCCCGCAAGGTGGCGTGAAACTCAAAGGCGGGGTGATGATGCAAAAGGGCCGTCAGGTTGCCGCACAAGGCAACCAAATTGTCGGCGGCGCCCCAATTCAGGGAGCTTGCCCCATGGACATCGATCTTCTCCGTCGCCAACCATTCCAGTCCGTTGGTGATGGCAAAGGCCCCCGCAGGGGCGAAAAGGGCGGCGGCAATCGTCCTCATGGCGGCCCACAACGGCGATCTTTTCGCAAGTCGTTCATTATCATGAGTTTCTGCAAAATTCATCAAAAGGCCATACTGACGGGAGAACGCCACGGCGAAGTTCAAATAGCCCTGTTGGGCGGCGGCGCCGAACTGCTGGAAGCTTTCGGAATAGGCCCAATTCAAGCCGGCCTCGGAAAGATGGCGCTGCGTCGTCTCCAAAGAGCCGCCCAGCCCCTCCAGCAGGAACAGGGTGTCGGGGTACTGCATTCGTACGTTGGCAATGATGGCGCTCCAGACGGGCCCCGGAACCATGTAGCCGGCGTCGCAGCGGAAGCCTTCCACGCCCATGGCGCACCAATGGAGAAAGACATCGGCCAGATAGTCCCACAGCTCTTTGTGGGAGAAGTCCAGCTGGCAAAGATCCTCCCACGTGACGCCCCAGGCTCCCGGACTGGCGATTTCTCCGTTCGCGGTGCGGCGGAACCATTCGGGGTGCTCGTTCTGCAGGCGTGAATACCACCCCGTATGCTCCACAGGGACATCCAAAATCACCCTGCCCCCATGGCGGTGGATGGTGTGAATCAGCTGACGAAACTGCTGCAGCGGGGTGGCGGCACGGTCAAATTGCGCCAGAGCGGAATCCACGGCAAAGAAGTCCAACGATGCGAAGGGGCTTCCGAAGCGGCCCATTCGCGCGGTGACGGTCGGCAGCGGAAAGATGGGAAGAAGCTGAATGTAGCGGAATCCTAACGTGTTGATGATGAAGGGGATCTCCTTCTCCAAATCACGAAAGGTCCCCGAGGGGGGAATGACGGAGTAGCCGGCGCCGTCCAAGGCCGTTTCGGCGGCCGTCCACGCAGTTTGGGAAGTCTGGCCGCTGCGGTTGGGGCCGAATTGCCTCACGAAGGCATTGTAGAGGGTGTTTCCGGCGGCGGTGCGGGACGGCTCGACCTTGATGTGGCAGTTGCCGCCCTTCGGCCATTCGATGGGGTCGCCGTCTTCTGGCTTGAAAAAGGCGGTCAGCTCAAAACAGCCAACTTCCGTCAGGGGAATGCGGAGGGTATAATGCCCTTCGCCATTGTGGTGCAGCGGAATGTCCCGCCACGGCGTGGCAGTGACGGCGGTCGCGGCGTCAATTGCCGTCTCAGCCGCCAGCTGGCGGAGAAGGCAGCCGTTGCCAAGGGTCGTCCGCAACATGGCGCGGCCCTTTTGTGCAGGCGCAACCGTGACCGTGACGGACAGACAGTCGCCCGCCAGGGCGGTGAGATGGCTGCCAGGAGTTGGATTCAGAATGATGGACATGGACAAAACAACGCCGTATGGCACGGCAAGCCCTTCGGCGCCGCAAAGGCGGTCCGAACGTTAGTTGCTACGGTTCAAAGGATTCAACGAATTACTGTAATCGCTGGAACGCATAAAGCAATTCAAAATGTGACGATTTCGGCGTAATCCCTCCGCGGGTCATTGCCGTTTTTCGCTGGCGCGGACCTCCTGCATGAAGGCATGGAACTCATTCCATGTGGAAATGGAGCTGACCTTTACACGCAAAGGCTTGGGATAACGCCACTTGCATAAATATCCCAAAATGGTCTTTCGGCTGACGACCAGTCCGCCGGGGTTGCCATACAGCCGAACCATGTCCCTCACCTGCGTCTCCACGACCTCGCAGATCTCCTCATGGGAAGGGGTGTAAAGGGACTGTTCGTTGAGGGTTTTGAACAGCCACGGATTTCCCAACGCCCCCCGCGCCACCATGAGACGTTCACAACCCGTGCCCTCCTGCAACTGCCGTGCGTCCTCCAGCGTGAAGATTCCGCCATTGGCGGTCACGGGAATGCGCAACGCCTCCCGCACTGCCCGAATCACATGAAACGCCACGGGGCCAGCGTAGATCCGCTCTGGAAGCCGCCCGTGAATGGCGATGGCCTCCACGCCGCAGGCTTCCAGAGCGTGACAGAATGCCACCGTGGGCTCCGGATCGACTTCATCCAAAATGCGGGTCTTGACGGTGAACGGCTTCGTGACCACCTCCCGCAGGACCTTCACACAGTCCAGCGCTTTGTCCAAATGCCGTGTCAATTCCGCTCCTGCGCAACGCTTTAGGACTTTTCGGACAGGACAGCCCATGTTGAAGTCCACCGCGTCAAAATCCATCTGATTCAAGATTTGGCCGGACTTTCTCAAATCCTCCAGCCGACTTCCAAGAACCTGAACGGCCAGCCACGGCTCATCCTCACCACGCGCGAGAATCTGTGGATTGTCCTTATTTCCATAGACTAAGGCACCGGAGTCAATCAGCGGCGTGTAGGCAACCTTCAGGCCAAAGCGACGACACACACGCCGAAAGGGCAGATCCGTATAGCCTGCCAATGGAGCCAGGGAATATTCCGTCATGGGTGTCGTTGCCTTTGCTGCCGTGTCTGCCCTGCCCATTCATGACGACAGGCCAGAATATGAAAAAGCCGCCCTCCCCCACTGGAGAAGACGGCTTTTGGTTCGAATGGATCCTACTGCCGGCTGCGCAGATGTCCCTTCTCCATAAACCCATCGTAATGATAGGACAGCAGATAGCCTTCAATCTGCCTCATGGTGTCCAACGAGACGCCGACAATGATGAGGAGGCTGGTTCCGCCGAAGAACTGGGAGATCTGGTAGGGGATCTGCATGGAGTTTGAGAGCACCATGGGCAGGATGGCCAGCACCAGCAGGAAGATAGCTCCCGCCAACGTGATGCGAGTCATGGAGTGGTCAAGAAACTCCGCCGTGGGCTGGCCGGGGCGGATGCCCGGAATATAGCCGCCCTGCCGCTGCAGGTCATCCGCGATCTGGATTGGATTGAACTGATTGGCAACCCAGAAGAAGGAGAACAGCAGAATCATGATGGCATAGAGGCAGAGATAGTAACCGGTTCCCGTCTGGAAGAACTTCGCGATGAAGGCGGTGAAGGCATTCATCGGCAGGAAGCGCATCAGCAGCATGGGGAAGGACAGGATGGCGCCCGCGAAGATGATGGGCATGACGCCGGAGTAGTTGACCCGCAGCGGCAGATAGCTGGTCTGGGCCACCGTGGAGCCGCCCACGCCCATGACACGTCTGGCATAGCGAATCGGAATGCGCCGATGGCCTTGCGTCAGGGCCACCGCGCCCGCGCAGACCACGAGGAACATGGCCAGAAGCAAAATCATGTGCAGGACAGTGAAATCGCTGTCTCCCGTCGCCGCGCCGCCGAAAACCAAGGCGATGAAACTGCTGATGGCCCGCGGCAACCTCGCGATGATGTTGACCGTGATGATCAATGACGCGCCGTTGCCAATGCCCTTCTCCGTGATCATTTCGCCAATCCACATGATGAACATGGCGCCAGCGGTCAGAGTGATGATGGTCGAAATCATGAAACCGAAACCGGGATGCGTCACCACGCTGACGCCAGACGGAAGATTCAGCTTGTCCGGATTCATCATGGCCGCGCCGAAGATGGCACCCTGAATGACGCAGATGGCCAGCGTGACATAGCGCATAATTTGGTTATGCTTCTGCCGACCGCTTTCGCCTTCGCGAATCATGCGCTCCAGCTGCGGGATGACCGGTGTGAGCAACTGGAGAATGATGGATGCGGAGATGTAGGGCATGATGCCCAGGGCACCGACGGCGAAATTCTCCATGGCGCCACCGCTGAACAGATCCAGCATGTCCATCACGCCGCCTGTTCCACGATTCCCGCCGACTTGCTTGAAGATCTCCGCCAGACCGGCAGGATCCACGCCTGGGCAGGGGATAACGCTTGCCAGACGGCAAATCGCTATCATGCAGAAGGTAAACACCAGACGGTTTCTCAGCTCCGGAATCCTAAAACAGTTCTTATAGGCTGAAATCATGTCAGATTCCTTGTCTTTTCATTGTGAATACACATGAATCCCGCTGCATCGCCTACGGCGGCACAGCTGGACTCATGCCATTGCAACCTGTCGTTATTGGGCGGGCTGCTCCACAGCCGACTCTTCACCTGCAACCAGGCATTTTCCGCCGACTTGCTCAATCTTCTGACGAGCCGTCGCGGAGAACTTGTCCGCCTTGACCGTCAGTGCTTTGGTCAAATCACCGTCAGCCAGAATCTTCAGGGGAAGATCGCGCTTGCCAAGAAGTCCCTTCTCCTGAAGAGCCTTCATGTCAATCACCTGACCAGCCTCAAAGTTCTCCTCCAGAACCACCAGATTCACCACGTTGAACATCTGGTGGTTCGGGTTGTTGAAGCCACGCTTAGGCAGACGGCGAATCAGCGGAATCTGGCCGCCTTCGAAATACGGACGCTTCTTGTGGCCAGTACGGGCTCCGGCGCCTTTGTCACCACGGCCGGCTGTGCGTCCGTGCCCGGAACCATCGCCGCGGCCGAACCGTTTGCGGTTCTGGCGTGGCACGGTATTGTGCAGCTCATGAAGTTTCATTGCTATCAGATCCTCACGTGCAAGGGTTATTTCTTACAGGGCGTTGATGTCACGCTTCGCCAAAATCTCCCGGCGGGTGCGCAACAGCTTCAGGGCCTCAAACGTCGCCTTCACGACGTTCACCGCATTCTTCGACCCCAGCGATTTGGCCAAAACGTCTTTGACGCCGGACAGCTCCAGCACATGGCGCATGCCGCTTCCGGCAATGATACCCGTACCGGCGGAGGCCGGACGAATCATGACCCGGCTGCCGCGGTAGTCCGCAAACACCAGGTGCGTGGTGGTCGAGCCATGCATGGGCACCGTCATGATGTGACGACGCGCCTGCTCGCCACCTTTACGGATGGCATCGGCGACTTCGTTGGCCTTGCCGAATCCCATCCCGACCTTGCCATTCTTGTCCCCAACCACAACAAGGGCGCTGAAGGAGAAGTTTCTACCTCCCTTGACCACCTTGCTGCTGCGGTTCACGGCGACAACGCGTTCCTCAAACTCGTTGTCCCCCATCTCGCGGGTGACCACGCCGACCATCTTGTCGATCTGAGGGGTCTCCTCGCCGTCGGGTTTGTCTTTATATTGATCTGCCACGGAATGTTCTCCCAATACCTTTTATGGCCTCTCCCCCATCCTTCGGGACTGGCGGTCTGCCAATGCCCAAAAGACGGACGGACACATCCAAACTGACTAAAACTTCAGACCGGCTTCCCGGGCCGCATCCGCCAACGTCTTGATGCAACCATGGTAGAGGAAACCACCACGGTCGAAAACGACACGGGTCAAATTGGCGGCCAGGGCGCGCTCCGCAATCGTCTTGCCGATGATTGCCGCGCTCTTCATGTTGGCAGCCAGCTTCTGCTCCCGCATGCTCGGCTCAAGAGTGGACGCGGACACCAGCGTCCGTCCCGCCTTGTCATCAATGACCTGTGCGTAGATATGCGCCCCCGTGCGGCAGACGCTCAGCCGCGGCGCCTCCGGCGTTCCAGCCAGCTTCTTGCGCAGACGGATATGCCGCCGAACCCGGGCTATCTTCTTCGTTGTCTTGCTCATCTCTCGTTACTCCAGCATCTTCTTGCCTTGAAGGCCATGCTTCCAAACACGGCCGGAAGGGCCGAATCATCAATTGCCGACCTTCTTGCCTTCCTTCAGGGTCAGCTTCTCGCCGGCATAGCGCACGCCTTTGCCATGGTAGGCATCCGGCGCACGGAACCCGCGGATAATCGCCGCAACCTGTCCGACGGCCTGCTTGTCAATGCCCTCCAATGTGATGTGAATCGGATCAGGCATGCTGATCTTCACATTGGCCGGAACTTCATACTCCACCGGCAGGGAATAGCCCAAGTTCAAGGTCAGCTTCTGACCGGCCACTTGGCCACGATAGCCAATGCCGGAGAGCTCCAGCTCCCGCTTGAACCCCTGGGTCACGCCCACAACCATGGAATTCACCAGGCTGCGAACCATTCCGTGCTTCATCTTCAGATTGCGGTTGTCCGCTTCGGCCCGGCGCACGTGCAGCACGCCGTCACCCTGCTCAAAGCTTATCCCTGCCGGATAAGCGAAACTCAATGTGCCTTTCGGACCGGTGACGGAAATCTCGCGGTCGCTGATCTCCAGCTTCACCTGCTTGTCCAGCACAATCGCCTTATTGCCCATGCGTGACATGTTGCGTTTCCCTATCTCTGCTCGCCGGCTACCAGACGTAGCACAGCAGTTCACCACCAATATTCCGCTTGCGGGCCGCGCGGTCGGTCATCAGGCCCTCCGACGTGGAGAGGACAGCCACGCCCAGGCCGCCCAGCACATGCGGTATTTCCGTGCTGCCGACGTAGACGCGGCGGGACGGCTTGCTGATCCGGCGGAGGCCTTCAATCGCGGGCTCGCTGTTCTTGCCCTTGTATTTGAAGGTAATCGTCAGATCCTTCTTGTTGTTGCCGATATCCTCGACTTCATATCCCTCAATGTAACCGGCCTCACGCAAGGTCTCCGCCAGAGCCACACGCATCTTGGACGACGGCATGGTCGCCTTCGGAAGGCGCGCGTTCGACGCATTGCGCATACGGGTCAACATGTCGGAAATGGGATCACTCATGCTCATGGTTTGTTCTCCTTACCAGCTCGCCTTCATCACGCCGGGGATCTGTCCAAAGCTCGCCAGCTCCCGGAAGCAGATACGGCACAGATGAAATTTACGAATATAGGCCCTGGCACGGCCGCAGCGCTCACAGCGATTGTAGGCGCGGGTCGAAAACTTGGGCTCACGCTGGGACTTGACTATCAGACTTTTTCTCGCCATTGATGATACCCCCTAGTTTGCAAACGGCATGCCGAGCATCGCCAGAAGATCCCGCGCCTCGTCGTCCGTGCGGGCCGTCGTCACGATGGTGATGTTCATGCCAATGGTGTGCTTGATCTTGTCCAGGTCGATTTCCGTGAAGACGGACTGGTCCGTCAAGCCGAAATTGTAGTTTCCCACACCATCGAAGGACTTGGGGGACACGCCGCGGAAGTCGCGAACCCGGGGAAGAACGATGTTGATGAGGCGGTACAGGAAATTGTACATGACCCCACGACGCAACGTCACGCTGGCGCCAATGGCCATGCCTTTGCGCAGCTTGAAGTTGGACACGTTCTTGCGGGACTTGTTGATCACCGGCTTCTGGCCCGTGATCTGGCTGAGCGTGTCAATGGCGGACTGCATGACCTCGCGGTCCTTGTCCGTGCCCACGCCCGTGTTGACCACAATCTTCGTCAAGCGCGGAATCGCCATCGGATTCGTGTAGCCGCGCTTTTCCTTCAATTGAGGGACAACCTTCTCTTTGTAGACATCATACAAAACGCTGTTCATCATTTATCCTGACCTCGCGATTATTCGTTGGTACTCTTCCGCGAACGCCGGGCCCGGTAGCGCTCCTCGTTCATCACGTTCGAGATGTCAATGGGGCATTCCCTCGCCTCAATGCCACCGTTGGGGTTGGCCTGCGAACGGCGAATCGCCTTCTTGTGGACGCTGACGCCCTCCACAACGACCCGGCCCGCCTTGCGGTCGACCCTGATGACCTTGCCGCTCTTGCCCTTGTCCGCTCCGGCAATGACGAATACCACGTCGTCTTTCTTTACCTTAGCCTTTGCCATCACAGCACCTCCGGAGCCAATGAAACGATCTTCATGAAATTCTTGTCACGCAGTTCACGGGCCACCGGTCCGAAAATGCGCGTACCGCGGGGATTGCCCTGGTCGTCGATGATGACCGCCGCATTGCGGTCAAAGCGCAGGAAGGATCCATCGGGACGGCGGATGTTGAACGCAGTGCGCACAACAACGGCACGGACGACTTCGCCCTTCTTCACGGCGCCTCTGGGCTGCGCCTCCTTCACGGAGGCACGGATGATATCGCCAATTTCGGCATACTGCTTGCGCTGGCCCAGAGTCCGGATCGCCATGATCTTGCGCGCACCGGAGTTGTCGGCGACATCCAATGTGGTTTGCATTTGAATCATGTTCGGTCACTCCTTAATCTGTCACCGCGCGCCGGATAATCGTCACCAGACGCCAGCGTTTGAGCTTGCTCAACGGACGGGTCTCCATGATCTGGACCACGTCTCCAACATGGCCTTCGTTGTTCTCATCGTGCACATAGTACTTGCTGGTGATTTTCACCACCTTGCCGTACAGAGGATGAGCAGCGTGGCGGTCGACCTTGACGACCAAGGTCTTGTCCTGCTTGTCACTGACCACCGTGGCGGTGAGGACTTTGCGCAGGTTGCGTTCCTGTTTGACTTCTTCTGCCATTTCCTATGCCTCGCTCACTTTGCCTGCCTGCTGCGGGCGGTCTTCTCCGTCTCCAACCGGGCCACGTCCTTGCGGAGCAGCCGGATTCTGGCGGAATTCTCCAACTGGCCAGTGGCAGCCTGCAGACGCATCTTGAAGATTTCCTTTCTGCAGGATGCGATGTTGCCGTCCAGTTCTTCTGCCGTCATTTCACGGATTTTTGCTGGTTTCATGCTCGTCAACCTTCCCTTACTCTATTCAACTCTATTCACAACAGTCGTTCAGAGTGCAGCGAGCTGACGGGAAAGGAACCGGCAGCGGAACGGCAGCTTGCTGGCCGCACGAGCCAAGGCTTCCTTCGCAACCGTTTCGGAACACCCACTCAATTCGATGATCATGTTTCCGGGGCGGATCACCGCCACCCAACCTTCAGGAGCACCCTTTCCCTTACCCATACGGGTTTCCAGGGGCTTCTTGCTGTAGGGCTTGTCCGGAAAGACGCGCACCCAAATCTGACCACGACGCTGCATGTGACGGGTTGCCGCCACACGGGCCGCCTCGATCTGGTTGGCGGTCAGCCATCCACGATCCAAAACCTGGAGGCCGAATTCGCCGAAGTCCAGTTTATTGTTGCTGCTCGCGATTCCCGCGTGGGTGCCGCGCTGTACCTTTCGGTGCTCTACGCGTTTTGGCATCAATGGCATTTTTCGTTTCCTCCCAGTTATTGGGTTTGCAGATCCAGACCTTCACTCCGATAAGACCCGCCAGAGTGTGGGCCTCGGAAAAACCATAGTCAATGTTCGCCCGCAGCGTGTGCAGCGGAACCTTACCATCTTTGTATTGCTCCGTCCGGGCCAGTTCGGCGCCGTTCAGACGGCCGGCGCAGCGAATCTTGATGCCTTCGGCGCCAAGCTGCATGGCAGTCTGGATGGAGCGTTTCATCGCGCGGCGGAACGCCACACGGCGAACCAGCTGCTGGGCAACGCTTTCAGAGACCAGCTGGGCATCCACTTCCGGCTGACGGATTTCCTTCAAGTCAATGAGGATCTCCTTGTCGCCGGTAAGCTTGGCCAGACCCTGCTTCAGCTTGTCCAGGCCGACGCCCTTCTTAGCGCCCTTGTCCTTCTCGGCGGGGGCCGCGGCGGCATCCTTCTTGGCGGTCGGTGCGTTCATGGCGCCGAAACGGCCGCTGAGGATGATGCCCGGACGTCCCGTGAAGATGGTCACGCGGATACGGCGGGCAAACCGTTCAATGACAACTTTGCTGACAGCCGCGCTCTCCAGCTCGGTCCGCAGGTACTCCCGGATCTTCAAGTCCTCCTGGAGCAGCGGCCCAAACTGGGCTTTGCGGGCAAACCAGCGGGATTTCCAGTCCTTTGTGACAGGAATACGAAACCCAATCGGATTTACTTTTTGACCCACGGTTTTCTCCTAATTATAACTGATCCGTAACCAAAATACGGATATGGCTGGTACGCTTGCGAATGTGACCCGCTGACCCTCTCGCCTTCGGACGGAAGCGCTTCAGCGTCGTTCCCTCGCCAATCAAAGCCTCCTTCACATAAAGGCGGCTGCGATCGACGGCACCCTTCTCCGCGTTCTCGGCGTTGGCGATGGCCGACGCCAGAGTCTTCGCGATGAGACGCGCCGCTTTGCGGGGAATCAGGCTCACCATGTTCAGGGCGGCTACCGCGGTCTTGCCCTGAATGAGACGGGCAACCTCGCGAGCCTTGTACGGAGAAATCCGCACATGTTTCGTGATGGCTAACTTTTCCATAACTCCGCTTTCTCTATTCTGAATCTCGCATGCACGCGCGCACCCACACGATGGGGCGGCACACGAACCGACAAACCTGACCGCCGCAACCGACCTCACGGCCGATCCGGCTCCACCTTCATGCCCGGCACGACCGTGCCGAACGCTCCCTCCGTCACCAGCGCGGCGCTGATGTCCGGACGCACTTCAAGGACCTTGAGACGGACGATGACCTCGCCGTCCTTCGACGCATGCCATCCGCTGCCGGGGCGAACCCCGTCCAGGCTGCCGCCGTCCAACACGACGACGCGCAACTCGTCCTTCACCGCCAACACCCTGCAGCTCTTCCCAGAGTCACGTTCACTGCCTCGCCTGGCGACTATCGACAGCGGGTTGAGGCTACGCTCAACCGCCCCTCTGAGGGTATCCAGCCGTTCCTGGACCTCGCGACGCATGGCGTCGCTTGGCTGCAGCACATCCAGCAGTGTGCCAATCTGCATCTCAAAATCCTTCAGCGCCTGCTCGACCTCAATCTGCCGGTCCCGAACGGTCTGCAGGGCCTCCAGGACCTGCGCCAGCAACGAGGTGTACTCCTCGTCGCTACGCTGCTGCAGCAGATGCGCAGCCTGCATTTCCAGCCCCCGAAGCCTCTCCACCACGTCGCGGCTGTCCAAATACAGATCCGCATAACGCGCTCGGGCTTCGTCCAGCTCCTTTCGGGTCCGGGCCAACTCGACCTCAAGATCAAGCACGTGCCTCTGATTCGCCTCCCTGACCACCTGCGCCTCCTGCAGGAGGATTTCAGGCTTCACCGCCTCGTCCTCCACGGCAGAATACACCATGGTCAGAGAAAACAAGAGCATTACTATAATGCACACTTTGAAGTTTTTCCACTCGAAAAGTGATAATTTATGACTTTTTTTTTCCATATCGTCCATTTCTGTCATCCATCCTCCCTGAATTCGGGCCGAAAAACACCCCCTCTCATCGCCCGTGACGGCGGTCCACCGCCCTCAACGAAAGTCCGAGGCCGTGGCGGCGGTCCCTTTCCGACGGCGCCATGAAAGAGCGTTTTTCTCATGCAAAGCAGTAAATATCACACATAATGGCCGTTCCGGCAAATCCATCAACTTGTTTTTAGGGCTTAAGACATTAATTTATTTAGATTGACGGTGTTTCCATCGACGGTTTTCCGTTCCCGGCCATTTCGGTGGCCTAACTTTTCATATAAGGAGATTCACGTGAAAGTCCTTGTTGTCAATTCCGGCAGTTCCTCCCTGAAATTCACCCTGTTCGACATGGCCGACCAAAGCGTCATCGCCAAAGGCCTTGTGGAGCGCATCGGCATGGCCTCCCCGAAACTGATCTATCAGCCGGCGGGCAAGGACAAGCTGGAGGAGGCGCTGACCATCACGAACCACAGCGAGGCCCTGAAAGCCGTCTGCGACAAGCTGGTCGACAAAACCTGCGGCGTGTTGAAGAGCCTGGGCGACGTGGAGGCCATCGGCCACCGCGTCCTGCACGGCGGCGCCAAATACTCCGCCCCCACGCTGGTGGATCAGGCCGTGAAGGACGGCATCCGCGAATGCATCGTTCTCGGCCCCCTCCACAACCCCGCCAATCTGGGCGGCATCGAGGCCTGCGAAACCGTCTTCCCCGGCGTCCCCAATGTGGCGGTCTTCGACACCGCGTTCCACATGTCCATGGGACCGGAGGCCTACATGTACGCCATTCCACGGGAGTTCCACGACAAGTACCACGTCCGCAAATACGGCTTCCACGGAACCAGCCATAAATACGTCTATTTCAAGAGCTGCGAGTTTTTGGGCCTGAATCCCGACACCGCAAAAATCATCACCTGCCATTTGGGCAACGGCAGCTCTCTCGCGGCCGTCAAGGGCGGCAAGGTCCTGGACACCAGCATGGGACTGACTCCCCTCATGGGATTGGTCATGGGAACCCGCTGCGGCGACATGGATCCCGCCGCCGTCCTCTACATCATGAAATGCACCGGCTGCTCCATCGATGACATGGACGTGATCATGAACAAGAAGAGCGGTCTTCTGGGCGTCTCCGGCCTCAGCAGCGACATGCGCGACATCGAGAACGCCATGGCGGAAGGCAACGCCAACGCCAAAGAGGCCTATGACATGTTCCTGCACCGCCTCATCCACTACATCGGCGGCTTCCATCTGCTGCTGAACGGGGCGGATGCCATCGTCTTCACGGGCGGCATCGGCGAAAACGGCATCGACACCCGCGCGCGGATTCTCGATCGGCTGCAGGTTCTCGGCTGCATTCCCGACCTGGAGGCCAACAACTGCCGCGGCAAGCAGGTCATCATCAGCAAACCCGGCTCCAAACTCACCGCGTTGGTCACTCCGACCAATGAGGAGCTTATGATCGCCATGGAGACCGTGGCCCTCACCAAAGGGAAATAATCTGTCTGTTGTCCATGCCCCCTGCGAAGGCGCGGCGGGGCAAATCTTATATACCTATTATATATAAAGGAAAAGGAATCCAACATGTCCGGTTTAATGGAAAAGCTGTTCCCGAAAGCCGCCGCCGCCGGCAAGACCATTGTTCTTCCGGAAGGCAATGACCCCCGCGTCATGAAGGCCGCCAAAATCATCGCCGAGCGGAAGCTGGCCAAAGTCAAGATCCTTGCCACACCCGATGAAGTCAAGAGCGCTGCGGACGGCATCTGCTTCTGCGGACTCGACGTGGAAATCATCGACTGGACCACGTCCCCCCTGTTCGACAAGCTGGCCGGTGTCCTCTATGAGCGCCGCAAGGCCAAAGGCATGACAGAGGAAGACGCCGCCAAAATGACGAAGAAGCGCCTCTATTTCGGCAATCTGATGCTGAATCAGGGCATGGTGGACGGCACAGTGGCCGGCTCCATCGCCTCCACGCCGGACATGCTGCGCGCCGCCTTCCACTGCATCGGCACCGCCCCTGGCATCAAGACCGCCAGCAGCTGCTTCCTCATGGATCTGAAGACCCCCGCTCCCGCCGGCGACCAGACCCTCATCTTCGCCGACTGCGGCGTCAACCCCAATCCGGACGCCGACGCGCTGGTGGACATCGCCATCGCCACCATCAAGACCCACCAGTCCCTCATCGGCACCCAGCCGAAGCTCTCCTTCCTCTGCTACTCCACGAAGGGCAGCGCCGCCGGCGACTTGGTGACCAAGATGGCCACCGCCGCCGAAAAGGCCAAAGTCCGCGTCGCCGAACTGGGCATTGACGCCATCGTGGACGGCGAGCTGCAGGCCGACGCCTCCCTCGTCCCCGCCGTCGCCGCCTCCAAGGCCCCCGACAGCCCCCTCAAGGGCCAGGCCAACATTCTCATCTTCCCCGACCTCAACTGCGGCAACATCTGCTACAAGATGACGCAGCGTCTCGCCGGCGCGGAAGCCTACGGCCCCATTCTCCAGGGCGTGGCCAAACCCATCAACGACCTGTCCCGCGGCTGTTCCGCGGAGGACATTGTCGGCGTCGCCGCCGTGACCATCTGCCAGTCACTGTAAATCACTGATAATCAATCAGTTACGCATTAAAAACGCATAACGGGAGGGAACGGGTCTCATGGCTCGTTTCCCTCCCGCTCTTTTTTTGTTACCCTGCATGATCAACAACGACAAAGAGTGAAAAGTGCCCCGTCTCCCGTCTCCCGTCTCCCGTCTCCCGTCTCCCGTCTCCCGTCTCCCGTCTCCCGTCTCCCGTCTCCCGTCTCCCGTCCCGCGCCTGTTGATGACTGGTAGAGAGACCGATTCGGCATGACGATTTGCATGGACGAAAAATCCAACTGCTGTTTTTAGGTTCAGAACTGCAAAGTGTAGAGTTTGGCGTTTCGCATGGTCAGCTCCACTTGAAACTCGCCCTCTGGAAGTTTTTCGAACACAGGGATTTGCGTTCCATCCTGCGGCGCGAGCGTCCGTTGGAAGCCGTCCAGCGGCGCGCCGTTTTGCAGGAGCCGCAGCGTCATCTCGCCGCCGTCCCGAATCTCCGCGTTCACGGACAACGCACCATCAGCGCGGATGGGCACCGTCAGCAGGGTGGCGGGGACTTCGGCGTCCTCGGCGGCGAACCAACCGTCCTTGCGGTAGACGGCCACGCCCACGCTGCTGGTGGCGTTGCGGGTGTGCTCCGCCAGTTTCTCCCATGAGCCGTCGAAATTCTCCTTGAACAGGGGCCATTCCTCCAGATGCCTCGGGCTGTATCTTCGCTTCAGGTAGTCGGCGGTGAAGTCGGCGGTGCTGTTGACGCTGCCGTGGGTGATTTCGCTTTGGAAGTGATAATGGTCATTGGTCCAAGTCATCAGCTGGATGAATTTGTCGTCCTTCTCCACGGCGGAGAGGCTGATGTAGCCGCTGCCATGGAACCAGTCGCCCAAGGGGCCGTTGGCCATGAAGGGGGCTTTGTCCTGGAAGCGGGTCCAGCGGAAGCCGTCCCATGTGTAGATCAGCTCCCATGAAATCTGCTGCAGGTAGGGGCAATAGCGGTAGAGGAAGGCGATGCGGAGGCCCGCGCCGTTAGGCACCCGCAAGTTGACGCCGCCGTACTGCTGGTCGGCGATAGGCTTGTTGGTCGTGGGCGGCCCCACGTAGTTCTGCTCCCAATTCAGCCCGTCCCGCGTTCGCCAGATAGCCACGATGCGGGACCATGCGCAGAGATTGTCATAGCGGGCGATGTAGGGCATGTAGCGGGCCAGATGGCGGCCGTGGCCCAAACACAGGGTCTTGCCGTCGTCCTCCAGCCATTGTCCGAAGCCCAAATCGCAGCCGGAGTTGGGCGGCTCCAAGGCCCCCACACACGGGAAGGTGTCCACTAAAGGCGTGCGCCGCAAGATGATAGCCTCTCCGGGGGACTTGTACCAAATCGGCCAGATGGTGCAGGCCACTGGCGAGAGAATCTTCCAATCGTATTTGCGGTAGCCCATGGTCCCCGGCGTGGCGGGGCTGATCCATTCGCAGTTGACCTGATTGAGGGCCACGGGGCCGTCCTTTTCCGCATCATAGAAGCGATAGGTGATGTTGCCGTCGGGCCCCGGCTTATGGGCCCAGTCGGGGCGGGCCGCCGGCGGGATGCCCTCCTTCAGCGGATTTGGAGTGGATGCGACGGCCGTCGCGGGGCCCTCCTGCACCGTCCAATGGTCAAGCGTGCCGTCCGTCGCCACCGCATGATAGGCCCTTTTGGAGGCAGTCTGCCACAAACGGTTCATGGTGTGAAAGTTAACGATGACACGTCCTGCTTCATCCAGCTGGACATTGTCCCCATAGATGAGAAAGGCGTCATTGTCGCCGGGGGTACCCCGATGGACCAGATGCCGCTCCGCCGTCCCTGGAGTGAACTGAACGCCATCGGCGCGGGCCAAAAAGAAGGCGTCGGGGAAGAACATCTTCTGTCCCGTCATGTCCTGCCGCGGGTGGCTGGCGCAAGGCGGCGATGTGCGCAGCCGCAGCAGCCGGAGGAACTTGCCGCAGGCTTCGCCTGCCTCTGGATTTGAGGCATCGGCGATGTGGGCCACATATTCGCCGTTCTCCATGTTCCTCAAGTCGTAATAGATGCTGTGGCGGCCAGGGGGAATGTCCACGTCGCGGCGTCCCGCCGGCCGGTTGGAAAGCCGCTCCACCAAGCTCACCGTCGCCTTCAGCGGATGGTCCTCATGGTTGACGAAGGTCAGTTCCGCCTGCTCATGTCCCTTGTACTGAAGATCATAGACCGGAAGACGGAATTCGGCGTCCAGACTCTTCGCCCACGCGGCGTCCCGTTCCCCCTGGCTCTTCTGAATGGGAGAATAGAGGTTCAGGGCCGTCAACGTGGCCGGCGCCTTGAAGTCCATGGCGACGCGGACAATCTTCTGGGTTGCCGGAAACAGCAGGAACCCATTGGCATCAGGGGACTTATCCACGACGAGCTCCGTCCAGTGCCCCATGGCGTTCAGGACGCGGAGCGACAGCGGGGGGCATGCGCCGTCCGCCGTCTTCAGGGTCAAGGCCTCCAGTTCCACTTCGGGGGAGAACTCCAGTTCGGCGGGATGGCCGGGTTCCGCGCGATAGACGGCGTCTTCCGTGGCGGTCAACAGCGCAGCCAACGCCCCATCGGTGGCCGTGGCTTGGTGCCCCAAGGCCACACGGTTTTCCAAAGTCGGCTTGACTTCTTGCATCACAAGAATATCGTCAATGAAAGAGCGGCTGCCGATGGGCAGGATGTTGATGAAGCGGATCTCCGTCAGCTGGGGGGCCTTCAGGAAGGGAAACGGCACATCCCCCACGGCCTCCGCGCCCTCCGACGTGACAATGGTCATCTTGTAGTGCTTTTCCGCCAGATTGAACGCCACGCGGCACGTAAACCAAACATTGGACGGCAGGATTCCCCCCTTAGGGTCTTCCAACCACCCCATGGAACCATTGTAACCCTTTGGGGGAAAGTCAGTTCGGAGAAACACGCCCCCCATGGGCTTGTTGCGGTCGTCGCTCATGAAATGGATGACCACCCCATTGCCGTCCTCCAAAAAACAGCGGAAGGAGACGACGAATCCATAGCCCGCGTCGGTCTGGGCCTTGACGCGTGCGCTGCCAACCGACGAGTTGCGGGAAAGCAGCAGGGAATTCGGCGCGGAAGCCCCCTGCTCCGCCGTAATCGTCGCATCCTCTTCTTTGGCGACCTGGACGCTCCAGACGCCCCCCGGCCCGTCCATAGCACCGCCCTTGAATGTCCCGACGGCAAGCCCGTCAAAATCCTGCGACACCAAAATCCGCCGTGCCACAACCTTCCGCTCCACAATCTGGCCCGACACCAAAACTGCGGCTGTCATCAACACCGCCGCCATCAAGCTTTTGCTTTTCATGTCACCTCTCACTCTAGCTAGTTCTAGAAGCTCTAGATGCTCTAGATGCACTAGAAAAAATAATAATTCCTAATTCCTAATTTCTAATTCCTAATTGCCAATGGCCGCCAACAGCCGTTCGCGGGCGGCGTCCATTTGGTCCTTGCCGTAGACGGCCAGCAGATAGGCCATGCTCTCCAGATCATTGTCGCTGCCGTGGAGGAAATTGCCTGAGGCCCCCGGATAGCGCTCCTCCAGCCAATCCCGCAGCTCGTGTTTGTAGAACACGTTGTTGTTGTGGACGTTAAAGTGGATTTTGCCCAGCTTGCTGTCCGGCGGGACAGGCACAGGAGCCGGATCATGGCAGACGACCGCATAGACCGGCGGAATCATGAGCGTGGATTTGTGTTTGGTCCAGTCCGCCCCCCGCGTCTCGTTCATGACGCGTCGGACAGCCTCCCCCTCCAGTTTCACTTTGTCCAAAACGACGAATTTCGCGCGCAGCTTCTCCATGATGACATCGTCCGCTTTCTGTTGGACGGCATCCTCCCGTATCATGAAGACAATAATGTCATGCAGTCCTCCAAGTTGTTCTTGTAGAACATGTTCCAGATGTCGTTGCAGCAAGCGGTGCCACTCGTCCGGCTTTCCCCACCGCGCAAGCAGGTCATAGGGCATATCCCAATAGCGCTCCCGCAGCCATTGATGCAGACTGAAAAGCGTGATGGGCTCCGGCAGCGTCTCCCCCACGCGCTCCGCCAGCCGCCGCAGCTCCTCCACCACCGAATGGCGGTTGACCACGGGGTTGCGGGCGCCGTCCAATCCCGTGTCCAAACCGGAGAGCAGCCCCTTGTGATAGGTCAGATGATAGCACAGGGAATACAGATATATCTGCGGTGCAGGAACATAGAATGCATTTTTATACAGCGTGCGGTGAGTCAGCATCTCCAGCGCCTTCGGCGGCGGATAATAGGGCAGCCGCACATAGCCGGTCCCCATCTGGACGCCCTCCGAATACAGGTCGATTTTGATCCGGCCCGGATGGGCGGCCACCACGCGGCAGAATTCATGGAAGCAGCGGGAGTCCACCATCAGATCCATGTCACCGTCATAGCGGCGCTCCGTCGCCTCGTCCAACGGCAGCTCGTCGAACCAACGCAGCACCACATAGGTCACGCCCCGCTCGTTCAGTTCCCTGAAAAACGCGGAAAGATTGCCCACGGCCAGTTTCGGCCGACGTCGACGATGGGCGCGGCGCCGCCAGCAAAAATACAGCCAATGGAACCGCAGACTCTTCCAAATGCCATTCATACGATAGTCTGTCTTCCTGTCTCAAGTCTCAGAAATTCAAGGACTTCCGGAGGAAAGTCCAGCCGGCGGCGCTCCTTGCGGGAACGATGGCGGGTCAGCAGTTGCCCAATGCAATTCATGAATGCATTAAAGGAAAGTTTTGTTGCAATATTGGCCATCTCATAGACCTGACGCAACAGGGCCTGACTGTTTGGATGCTCCAGCCCCAAGCCACCAAACTCGATGAAGCGCTGCGTCTGCATCAACAGGCCCTTGAGGGAATCAGGCGGCAGCAGCGTGGAGTTCTCCATGTCGATGAGCCGCGTCTCCCCAGTGGCGTCATTGTGCATCACGTTGGTGCGGATGAAATCCGCATGGTTGACGCCACCACGGTACAGGGCCGCCAGCATCTCCGCCGCAAAGGCGCTCTCCTGCTGCGTAATGTCCCGAAAGCCCTCCAGAAATTCGTACACGAGGCCGCAGGACACGCCAATCCCCCAACGCCGTCGCTCGTAGAGTGCAATCAGCTTCGGAAGGGGAAGGCCTCTGGCCTGCGCCCGCGCATGGGCCATGAACTCCCCTTGCGCAAAGCGGCCAATGCGCAGCTTGTCCTTCAGTCGCGGCAGACGGAAATGCTTCACCAAAACCGGCCCCTGCTCCGTTCCAAGCTGGAAGACGCGGCGTTGCGCATCGTCCTTATATACCTTATATATATAAGGAGCGGATGGCTCCATGACGCCGCGGAGAATGCCCTCTCGGTCCCCTTCCATTCCGCTGGAGAAGCCAAAAAACCACTCACCCCGCCGAACCGTCTCCAATGCATCCTCCATTACCACATCAATCGCGTTTTCGGCCGCGCAGAGCCCGGCCCTACCGCTAGAAGCTCTAGATAAACTCCTAATTCCTAATTATCAACTCTTTCCATGCTCAGCCGGCCAGCATGCCGCGGTTCTTGGCGAAGCGACCGGCGGTGTCGGCGGGCTCGTAGAACGCGGCGGTCTTCAGGGTGTCGTCCCGCAGCCATGGGGCGGCGCCGTGGTCGCCGTCGTCGAAGGCAAGGGAGACGCTCTCCAGACCGAAGGCGGTGGAGGCGGTGGAGGCCGCGCCGTCCGCATAGTCCAAAGCGGCTCCGTCGTAGAGGGCGTCGCTGCCGTCGGCAAAGGCCAGATCGTCGTCGGCGAGAGACCGCACGGGCACCACGGAGGTCAGCAGGTTCTGCAAGTCATTGTCCCCCACATTGTTAGATGAGGATCCGATGTTGATGACCTCATAGGTGGCGATCTCGGAGACGTTGCCCGCCGCGTCGATGCCGCGGAAGGCGACCGTGCCGTTGGACTTGAGCGTCACGCCGCCGCCGTAGGACTTCCAGGCGCCGCCGTTCAGGGAGTACTGCTTCTTGGTCGTGCCGTCGCCGAAGGTGGCCTTCACCGTCACGCTCTTGGTGGTGGGCGTGGTGATGTTGGCCGACACCACGGGCGTGTCCGGCGCGATCTTGTCGATGTTGCTGACGGTGTAACGTGCGATGGCCGAGACGTTTCCGGCCGCGTCCGCGCCGCGGAAATACACCGTGCCGTTGCTGCTCAGGACGACGCCGCCGCCATAAGCGCTCCACGTCTCGCCGTCCAGAGAGTACTGGCGGAGGACGGAGTCGCTGCTGAACTTGGCGGTGATGGTGACGTCCGCGTTGGTGGGCTTGGTGGTGGACGCCTTCGCCGTGGGCTTCGTCGGCGCCACGGTGTCGATGTTGGCCACCTTGTAGGTGACAACCTTGGACGCGTTGCCCGCCGCGTCGACGGCGCGGAAATACACCGCGCCGTTGGCGGTGCGCACGACGTCCGAGTCAAGCTCCGTCCACTTCTTGTTGTTGAGGGAGACCTGCAGCGTGACCGGCTCGCCAGCCGCCGCCTCGGCGGAGAGGGTGACGGCGCCGTTGGTGGGGGCGGTC
>JAEEGL017037378.1_pt1 | contig 54217 bp, 41 predicted proteins | sample 9134231 | NCBI WGS metagenome assembly JAEEGL01 (sample SAMN16246548, study PRJNA631951) | gut metagenome | biome: gut microbiome; feature: rumen; material: fiber-attached | host: Bos | place: Iran: Karaj | collected 2018-10 | reverse complement strand
GCCAGATATGGCTGCGCGGCGGGGTAAACCCAGTTCGGCGCGACGCCGGGTTTCTGGTTTCGGGTTTCGGCGAATCCCGAATCCCGAATCCCGAATCCCGCTGTCCCAAAGTCGTCCCGCCACCGCTCCTTTCCACTGGCGTCAAGCACCCGCATTTCGTGGATGACGGGCCACTGCTCCTTTTCGAGCCGGAAGCCGAAGCGGCCCGGCTTGAGCGGGACGCCCACGGTGCGTATTTCGCCGTCCGGCCCTTCCTGGCGTATTGTCTGGCGCACCGCCGGCTCGGCGTTGAGCAAGCCGGTGAAGACCTCGAAGAAGGCGGGGCCGTCGAAGTGCGGGTTGCGGCGGAATTCGACCTTCAGCTCAAGAGTTCCCTCGAAGTCCGGGACGAAGCGGCACCAGCCCTCCGCGCCGCCGCGTTCCAGCCAGCGCGGCAGAAGCGCGCCTTCCACGACGCGCCAGGCGTCGGGGTTGGTCAGCGAGGCCATCTGGCAAGTGCGGACGCCCAGCCGCCATACGGCCTCCATGCCCTTGTCCGCGCACTCGAAGGTGCCGCATGGGGGCGTGTCCGAGTGGACGCCGGGGTTGGCGATGCGGAGGTTGGAGATCGTCACGGCCGCGCCGGACGTTTCCAGCGCGACGCGCAGGTAGCGCAGCTGCCCCTGCGCCAGCGGGGCGACGAACGTCCCGGTGCGCGGGATGGTGTAGAGCTCGTGGCGGCCCGGATTGGCTGGCAGCACGGGATTGTCGATGTGCAGGTATTCGGCGTGTTCCTCCCGCGGGAAGTCGCCTTCGGGGCGCACGCCATCCGGGTGGCAGGAATAGGAGAGGCGCACCACGGGTAGGGCTCCGTCCGGGGCTGGCTCAAAGGCTTCGACCTCGAAGGCGGCGTATCCGCCAACTGTCTCGGGGCCGAAATCCATCGTAACGACGGGCTGCTCCCCGCCGGGCGCCCATTTCAATTTTTGCCAGTTTCCATTGTTGCCGGTTTTCGATTCCAAAATCCCAATTGGGAACTGGATTTGGTTATTGGCAACATTTCCACATTGGCAACATTCCTTAATCATTTTCTCAGCCCTTCAAGTAGCGCGCGCTTGCGGGGGTTGTCCTTGGACGGGACCATGTGGTCGCGGTCGGGGCCTTCGTGCTCGACGCTCCATGCCTTCCATTCGCGGAAGGCGTGGTAGCACCAGTCCCAGCCATATTCTTCGAAGAGCTCAATGCAGTCGCGGATGTAGTCCTCGGCCCCTGGCGCCCAGGCGATGGCGCTGAACTCGCCCACCAGGATGCGGGCGCCGTGGCGGATCTGGAACTCGCGCACCGGGGCGAGCTGGCGCCGCAGCCACTCCTTGTCCAGGAGTTCGCCGTTTGGCAAGGTGCCGGGGTAGCGTTGCCCGAGCGGGTCGGTGGGGCCGACGCCCTGGTGAGTGTAGGTGCCGGGGTCATACATGTGGACTTCGTAGATCACGTTGTCCATGGCGAGGGGCGAGAGGTAGGCGAAGGTGTAGGGGGAGTCCATGTGGTTGGACTCCACGATGAGCATGGCGTCAGGGTCGATGGCGCGGATGACCCTGGCGCAGGCGTCCTGCACCTGCCAGTAGTCGCGCTTGTGCGGGCGCGTCTGGAACGGCTCGTTGACGAAGTCGTAGCCGTAGATGCGCTTGTCTCCCTTGAAGCGCGTTGCGATTTCGCGCCAGGCGTCGAGCAGCGCCTCGAAGAATGTGTCGTCGTCGAAGAGACGCCAGTCATGGCCGTCGCGGCCGCCGGGTGCGCCGTGGATGTCAACGATCACGAGCAGCCTGTATTTTTCCGCCATCGGCAGGATGACGCGCTCCAGGTGGTTTAGCCGCCCTTCCAGCCACACGCGCCATGCGGCGACGTTGGTGACTGCGGCGGGCGGGCAGTGCGTCATCTGGAAGCGCAGGAGGGTCGCGCCCCATTCGTGGAGGGTCTGGAAGTCCTCCTCGGTCATGTCGCTACCCGGTGACATCACGCCGCGGAGAGGCGGACGCCGCTGCGGGGAAAAATCGATTGCAGCCGATTGCGACCGATTGCCATTGGAATACTTGACCGCCCAATCCTGGTTGGTGATCGTGAAGGCGGAGGGGGTTTCCTCGATGGCGAGGGTGCGGAGGTCGAAGCGGACGCGTCCGGAGGCTTCCTGGAGGCCGAGGAAAAGGTCCGCCTTGTCGGCGTCGTGGGCGCTTGCGTCGTAGCGCAGTTCAAGAGTCTTCTCGGGCATGTCGCCGAAGCGCTGGCGGATGTTTTCGGGATACGAGCGCTTGCGGATAAGGCGGTCGTAGATGGAGAATTGGAACTTCAGCCCCTCCCAGTTGTTCTTGGGGCGCGGAACGCCCTCCATTGAGGCGCGCACGGTGAGGCGGAAGGACTTGCCTCGCATCTGGCGCAGGTCGAAGATCGCGGAGGCGCCACCGCCCGGCGCTTCCGGCGGTGCGTTGACTTCGAGGATGCCGTCACGCAGCGTCGCCGCTCCGGAGAGCTTCCACTCAAGCGGGGGAAGGGCCAGCGGCGCGGCGGCAGCGGAGAGCGAGAGGAGGAGAAATGTGAAAATGTGGAAATGTGAAAGCAGCCAGCAGCCAACGGCCAATGGTTGGGAACGGGGAACAGGGAGCGTGGCGGCTCCCGAATCCCGAATCCCGAATCCCGATGCGGCTTCCGGCTTCCGGCTTCCGACGGTTTCCATATTTCGGTGCTGAATGGGGGAAAAAGTAAAAAATGGCATGGCTTTATTGGATAAAGAACACTGTGACCGGCGACGGCGGGGGCGGCGGAGGTGGTAGTCTATCCGTTTTCGCCGTGCCCGTCAACTCATAGAGGTCGCCGTTCCCCGAAATCTCCACGCGTCCGTCAAGCCCTGCCCCTGAACCCGCCGCCGGGAACCATGTCGCGCCAAGGGCGTCGTGGAGGCGGGAAAGGACGGCCCCCCCACTGGCGACCAGATACGAGACAAGTGGCGTTTCGCCGGAGAAGTCGAACTCGGCCGCGACGCGGCAGTCGGCGTCTGTCGCCACCGGAACGCCAAGCAGGGTCTTCCATGCGGCGGCTCCGCCATCCATTACAAGGCCGCGCCAGGAGAGCGTCTCGCCATCGGCCTCGCATACTGCTGCGAAGCGGGCGCGGGCGCCGCGCGCGACGGCGTCGGCGAGGAAGTCGTCGAGCATGTCAACTGGCCAGGCGTAGTCCTGGTGGATTGTCGCCTCGACGCGCGGGAAGTCTATTCTCCCCTCGGTTGCGGAGAAGACTGCCGCGCCGCCCTGAATCACATAGGCGCCACCGGCAATCGCCGGTTTGGAAAGCCACGAGCCGCCAGTGGTTGCGTCGGTGGAGGCCGTCGCGGAGAACCAGGACGGGCGGACTTCAGGGACGGTGATGTTGCCGTCGCCGGCATATTCGATCAGGCCGGAGGCGTCGAGGGAGGGAGTGTTGATCGTCAGGCCGTTGACAACGAGCCGCGCGCCTGGCGCGACCGACACCGAAGACGCCTCGAGGACATCTGACGAATTGCCCGTCACGACGAGCGTCCCCTCTTCGACGCGGAGACTTGCGATGTCCGACGAGCCAATGTCGATGGTGTTCGTCCCGGTGCCGCTCTTCGCGAAGCCGATGTTGCCGCCGGTGAGCGGGGAGAGGGTTGTCTGTCCGGATGTGTCGCCCTCGCCGATGCGGAGCGTCGCGACGCGGGCGGCGGAGTTCGTCACGATTCCGCCCGCAATCGTGTTGATGCCGTTCACGGCGACGGAATGGCCGTTGAGGTCGAGGCGCGGCGGCGGCGGCCCGGCGCGGTTCACCCACTTCATCCTTACGATGCCCGTCTGCGGGCCGTATGGGAGGCAGTCGTCAGCGCGGCAGACGACATCAATCGCGTTGGAGAGGACGAGGTCGCCGGAGTTGTTCCAGACTGTGTTGGAGGTGTTGAGATAAACGGTGCCGCGCCAGCCGTTGGCGGCGTTGTAGTTGTCGTCGTCTAAGACGACGTCGCAGTTGCCGCGCGTCTCGACGGAGCCGTCGCCAGTCAGCCAGTCCATGCGCTGCAGCCCGAGGTCGCCGAAGCGGATGGGGGCTGTCGCGGAGCCTTCGAGAATCCACTTGCCGCCGTTCTCGGAGCAAAGTGGCTTGCCGGAGAAGGATGTGCATCTCAATATGCCGCCATCGAAGAGGATGCGCGCGGCGACATCGGGGTTGGCGTTCGTGGCGCACTGGAGGGTGGTCGCGCCATCGCAAAGCGTCAGGACAGTCGCGACGGCCTCCCCGGCCGCTTCGCCCGTCGGCGCCGCGAGGGCGTCGGCTAGGCGGATGCGCGAGGAACCAGAGAATGTGCCGCCGTCCACGACCAGGCCACCGCCTAGGCCATCCACTTCGACAAATGGAGTTTGAAGTTTGCCGCCGGACGCAATGGTGAGCGTGTCGCGCAGGAGAGCGCGGGAGCAGTCCTCCGTGGCCTCGAGCGTGAATGGCGACCCATCCTCAACGATGATGGTGTCGTAGAGGAGTTTGCCCGTGCCCCGCAGCTGCACCTCGCCTGCTGGTGAATAAGATGTCGCGCGCACCGTGGTGCTGGTGACGATGAACTTGGCGTCGGCGGCGACCGAGAGGGCGGCGAGCGTCACGGTGTCGGCTTCCTTGCCGCGCACGAGGAAGCGCCCCTCCCCGACGCTGACGTTGCCAAATGACGAGGAGCCGACGTCGAGGCCATTCTGCCCGGTGCCAGTCTTCACGATGTCTATGTTGCCGCAGTCCTGCGACGCGCCAAGGGTGATCAGCCCGCCCAGGTCGTTTTCGCCCAGGCGCGCCGTGGCGCGGGTCGCGGCGGAGTTGGTGAGGATCCCTCCGCCCGAATTGATTTCGTTCACGGCGACGCTGTGGCCGTTGAGGTCGAGCATAGGCGCGGGCAGCCCGCGGTTCACCCATGTCATGCGGATGGCGCCGGTGTCGTTGCCATGCGGCAGGCAGTCGTCTGCGCCGCAGATTGCGTGGACGCCATTGGAGAGGACGAAGTTGCCGGTGTGGTCCCAGACGGTGCGGGCGTCGTCGAACCATACGACGCCCCTGTAGGCGGAGGATGCCTGGGTGTCGCTGATGACTACATTGCAGTTGCCGCGCGTGACGATGCGGCCGTCGCCGGTGTGCCAGTGGAAGCGCTGCTGTCCGAGTTCGCCGATGTGGATCGAGTGGCCGTTTTCGCCCTCCAGCACCCAGCGCGAGCCGCCGGTCGTGCAGAGCGGCATGCCGTTCCAGGAGGAGACTCCCATGGAGCCGCCCGCGAAGACGATTCGGGCGTCGACGTCGGCATTGTAGTTGGTGGCGCACTGTATCGTCGTCCTCCCGCTTTCGAGGCGCAGCACGTCCGCAACCCCGGTCGCGGAAGCGGCGTCGGCTGATAGCGAAATCCGCGACGACGAGGAGGGAACGCCTCCATTGGCGACGATGACGCCCCCGGCGGGCGGCAGCACTTCGATTGTGCCGGCGGAGAGCGTCCCATCCGTAAGCGTGAGGGCGTCGTGGAGATAGACGTGGTTGTATCTGGCGCTGCTCGACAAGGTAATCGGCGCGCCATGTTCGACGACGAGGTCGCCGTCGCCGGATGCCTTGACGAGCGGCCCCGTGGCTCGCACCTCGACGGCGTCTGCCGTGGCGGTTGGGCCGGCCGCGAGCGCGCCGCCATGCGGGCGGAAGTAGGAGCCTGACACACGGTCGTAGAGGCATACGACGCCATTGGGGTCGCGGCAGGGGACGAAGTCGCGGGCCGTCTCGCCATTGGCCTCAATCCTTGCGCCCCAGAGCCGCGCCGACGCGCCTTCGGCCACTTCCCCATCGTAATTGGCGGCGAAGAGGAACATGGGGAGTTCCGTGTCCCGTTCGGTGGAGTCGGTTCCTATGGTGCCGGCCGATGCGCCATCGGCGACTACCGACTGTTCCCCGGCGCGAAGCGTCGCGCGCACTTGGTGGCGGACACTCGTGCCAACAGAGGCTGAGGAAAGCGTCCTGGCGCTGCCGTAGCCGTAGGACCACTTGCCGGTGGCCGTCCAGCGGAGTGGGAAGATGCGCGACGCGTCGCCGGAAGAGCGGCTGCCGAGCAGCGTCGCGTTCGCGGCGGCAAGGCAGGCCACATCGGCCTCCGCGACGATGCCGGATGCGCCGCGCACCATCGTGTTGATCCACTGCGAGCCATTTGAATCGACATATTGGAGGCGTTCGGCGGGCGACTGCTCGCCGCCGAGCAGAAACCAGCGGAGGCACGTTGCGCCGGAGGAACCCCACTCCTGCGGCAGGGCGACGGTGCGCGTTGTCTGCGATGCCCCAACTGTGCCGAGGATGGCGAAGTAGTCCCAGGCGTTGGTGTCGGAGCCGCCGTCTTCATGGCCCCAGCCGACTGCCAGCGTGTAGGCTTTTCCATCTGTTTTGCCGAATGAGAGTGTTGCGGAGGAGCCGGAGAGGTTTGTCACCTCAATGCTGCGCCAGGTCTCGGCGAAGTCCGCCACGGCCGGTTCGGCGGCGATGGCGGCTAGGATGGCACTCTTGCGGGGGTTGTCGGGGGACGCTGTGAAATCCCACCGCGTGCCGATTTCGCGTTCCTGGTGCTCCAGGCTCCACCCGCCCCAGGCGCGGAAGGCCATGTAGCACCAGTCCCAGCCGTATTCGTTGAAGATGTCGGTGAGGTCCTTCAGGTATGTCTCCGCCCCCGGGGCCCAGCAGATGGCCGAGAACTCGCCCACGAGGATGCGGACACGGTGCTTCTGCTGGAAGGCGCGCACCGGGGCTAGCTGTTCGCGGAGCCACGCCTTGTCGAAAGTGGTTCCATTGGGGTTTGTCCCCGGATAGGTCGCGCCGTAGGGGTTGCTCTCAAGCCCCTGGTGCGTGTAGCTGCCAGGCTCGTACATGTGGACCTGATAGACCACGTTGTCCAGCGAGAGCGGCGAGAGGTAGAAGAAGGCGTCGGGCGCGTCCATGGCGTCGGCCTCCATGACGATTGTCACGTCGGGGTCTATCTCGCGGATGGCCTCGGCGGCGCTCTGCTGTATCTGCCAGTAGCTGCGCTTGCGGGGGTTGTTCTGCCTCGGCTCGTTGCAGAGGTCGTAGCCGTAGATGCGCTTGTCTCCCTTGAAACGTGTGGCGATTTCGCGCCAGAGGTCAATCCACGCCTCGTAGAAGACGTCGTCGTCCATAATGGCGAAGTCGTAGTAGCCGTCAATGCGGCCGCCCAAAGTGTTGTGCAGATCTACCACCACAAGTAGCCCGTATTTGTCCGCGTTTGGCAAAATGACGTTCTCCAGGTGGTCGAGGCGTCCGCGGACCCATTCGAGGTAGGCGGTGATGTTGGTAAACGCGGAGGAAGGGCAGTTCGCCATCTCGAAGCGGATAATGGTGGCGCCCCAGTCTCCAAGCGTGCGGAAGTCGCCCTCGTTCATGTCGCCGGTGGGCGACATGACGCCCTTGAGTTGCGGCATGTCCCGCATGCGCGGAGGATAGGAGACGATGAGGTTTTGGTTGGTTGCCTCGCAAATCGCGGGTGTCTCCCGGATGGCGAATGTCGAGAGGTCGAAGCGGGCGGTGCCGTAGGCCGACTGGATGCCGAGGGAGACCTTCCCGCTTGTCGCCAGATACTTGCTCGGGTCGAAGTGGATGCGCAGCTGTTCCCAGTCCGCCGTGGTGCCCTCCTTTTGCGGGATGGTGCCGTCGATGTGGTTGCTTACGCCGCGCAGGTCGTCCTGGAAGCTGAACTGGAACTTCAGGCCCTCCCAGGCGTAGGTCAGCCCGCCCACGCCTTCCACCTTGGCGTTGATGGTGATGTCGAACGCCTTGCCGACGAAGGAGGACATGTCGAAGGAGGTCGTGAGCCAGCCGCTCTGCTTCGACGTGCCGGGGAGGGCGATGGTGGCGATGTTGCCGGAGATGGAGACCTTGTTGTTGCTTGGTGTCCAAGAGAGCGCCGGCATCGTGATGTCGGCGCTCGCTGCCATGGCGGCAAACGCCGCGATAGCGGGCAGTGCCGCCTTCTTTATCATACAGAGCCACAGAGACACGGAGTTTTCCTTGACAGGATTGACAGGATTTGACTCAAGTTCCTTTTCCATGTTCTCATTCCTCCGTCAGCGAGGCACGTGTCTTTATCTTCTGTGCCTCTGTGTGAGTTTTTCTGTCGTGCGTTTGCGCCAACATCACAACTCTGTGGCTCTGTGCCTCTGTGTGAGTTTTTCTGCCGTGCGTTTGCGCCAACATCACAACTCTGTGGCTCTGTGTGAAACAAATTTCTACCAGAAGGTGAGCATCATGGCGCCGATGATGCGCATGGCCGAGCCGTTCCAGCGGAGGCGCTCGGTCGTCGCGGCGCCGTTCACGCGGACTGTCCAGGTGGAGAGGTTCGCGCCGTTCGTGACATCCGTGAGCGTCACGGGGATGTTCTGTCCGCCGAGTCGCGCGTTGGCGGGGACGTTCACGAGGTCGAGAACGCCGTTCTGCGCGATGGTGACGCCCTTGATCGTGCCCGCTCCGGCCGTCCAATCGACGGTCAGGTGCGAGAGCGTCTGTCCGCCCGAAACACCCGTGGCGTCAAGCGTCGCGCCGGAGGCGACCTTCACGTTCGCGGAGGAATCGAAGCCCGCCGCGCCGTCGGCCAGGAAGCCCTTGATGACAAAGGGCGTCGAGCCGTAGCCACTCTTCGATATGGCGCCGGTTTGCCTATCGACCGTCTGCCAGTTTTTGCCGTCGGTGCTGGTCTGGAAGAGCCAGGCGCTGGGGTGCAAATACCAGATGATTCCGTCTGCCACTGCGGGAAGGTAGCATTGGACGCGGTTTTTGCCCTCGGCCATGCGGAAGGCGACCCACACCTGTTCAGAGTTGTTGTAGATGTAGAACTTTTTCTTCGACACGACGGCGTTGAAGGTATTGTTGTCGAAGGCGTATCTGATGTCCCAGAGGTCAGCGTTTGCATTAGGCCCGAGGAGGGTATTGAGCTCACTGTCATATGCCGTTTCGAAGCTCGCGACGCACTGGCCTGGGGTTAGGCGTGATGCGGCTGTGTCGGCAGCGGTGTATGCGGTGGAGTCATAGGAGAGGACCTTGCCGTCCTTGCCGATGTCCTTGGCGACGTTCTCCGTTTTGCTCATGTCGGAATAAACGCGCAATTCGGCGATGACGACGTTTGTGTTCGACTGGTATTCCGACCCATTGAAGACGAAGCGGTAGAATTCGTTGGTGCAGGTGCGGCCGGAGAATACCATGGTGCCACCCTGCACGTCGATGTCGGCGTCGATGGCCGACGCCGTCTGGACGATGGCGCGGTTGCTGCCGGTCTTGACGAGAGTCATTCCGCCTGGCAGGACGGGCGCGTCCCACAGAACGCTGTCGTCTGCGCCGTTGTCGCCAATAGCCGATGTTTTTACTTGCAGGGCGCTGCCGTTCCAGTATAGTTCTTCCGCCGTTGCCACGCCATTAGTGTTCACCGTCCAGGAGGCGAAGTTCGCGCCGCTGGCGACTCCGGCGAGCGTCACGGGGATGGTCGCCCCCCGGATGTCAGCTCCCGCCGGAACATTAATGAGGTCGAGGACGCCGTTTTGCGCAATGGTCACGCCCTTGATCGTGCCCGCTTTGGCGGCCCAATCGACGGTGAGGTGCGAGAGCGTCTGCCCGCCCGAAACGCCCGTGGCGTCGAGGGTCGCGCCGGAGGCGACCTTCACATTGGCGGAGGAATCGAAGCCCGCCGCTTTATCGGCCAGAAAGCCCTTGATCACAAAGGGGATGGAACCGTAGCCGCCAGATGTCAGAACTTTTTTTTGCGTATCAAGCGTCTGCCAGTTGATTCCATCGGGACTTGTCTCAAATAGCCAGGAATTGGGGTGCCAGTACCAGGTCATGTTGCTCTTTAGGGGGAGGTAGCACTGGACGCGGTTCTTCCCCGCCGCCATGCGGAAGGCAATCCAGACCTGCGAGGCGTTGTTGTAAAGGTAGTAGGTGTCCCTAGATAGCACGGCGTGGTAATCGCTACCATTGAAGGCATTGCTTAATCTCCAAAGTCCAACGGAGGATGTGCTCGTTGTTGCATTCGTTATTTCAAAGCTCGCGACGCACTGATTACGGTCGAGATACCTAGGATTCGTGCCGGCGGCAAGGATGTTGTTGTCGCCAGTTCCTATGTCTTTGGCGACATTCTCCGCCTTGGTGGTGTCTGGATAGAGGCGGAGGTCGCCGATTGCGACTTGATACCAATCCTGGTATTGTATCCCATTAAAGGTGAAGCGGTACCACTCGTTGGTGCAGGTGCGACCGGAAAAGACCACGGTGCCGCCCCGAACATCGATGTCGCCGTCTATGGTCGCCGCCGTCTGGACGATGGCGCGGTTGCTTCCGGTTTTGACGAGGGCCATGCCGCTCGGCAGCGCGGCGTCGTCCCAGAGAACGGTGTCGGCCGCGCCGGAGTTGCCGATGGCGAAGGAAAGCGTGTCTGAAGAGGAGGCGACGGGGGCGGACACCTCCGCGCCCTCCTCGAAGGAACCGGATACTGAGTTGCGGAAGTAGCCGCCTGAAACGATGTCGTAGAGGCAGGCCACGCCGTTTCCGTCCCGGCAGGGGACGAAATGCCTGACCGGCTCCAGAACTCCAGTCGATGCGTTCTTGCGCTGGATCACAAGGCGGTAGAGCTTGGCCTTCGCAAAGAGGCTTGCCGAACCGCCCCAGTTGGCGGCGAAGATGTAGAGATTGCGCTCGGCATTGATGGTGCTTCCCTTCGACGGAGTTTTACTGTCCCGATAGTCAATGAGGGGCTTCCCATCCCGGTAGAGGAAAGCGGAGGGGGAGGGTTCCGTGAAGTCGGCTACGATCTCGTGACGCACGCCGAGGGCATAGGGCCAGATCGTCCTGGCGAACTTCCCGTAGCCGAAGCAGACTGTCTGTTCGATGTATATCGGGACGATGCGGGTGTTTGTGCTGGTGTCCTTCCTTGCCCCCACGAGTATCCAGTCGGCGCTGTCATTCGATCCGGTATGCGACGTGTCCCATTCCAAATCGCCGCAGAACTTCAACCCAGTCTCGGCGTTGACGCCGGAGTCGATCCATTGCGTGCCGGTGGACTTGATGTATTCCAACCGGGTTGCGCCTGTCGGCAGTGGAGTGTCGAGGAGGAAGAAGCGCAGATGCTTGACGGACGAACCCCACCCGACAGGAAGGGCGACGGTCTGCGTCGAGGCGTTCGCCGAAACGGTGTCGAGGGTTTCGAAGGCGTCCCAGGCGTTGGTGTCCGCACCACCGTCGCTCGCGCCGTAGCCCCATGCGAGCGTGTAGGCTGCGCCATCAGGCGCATCGAAGGCGAGCGTCGCGTTTCCATTCGAGACGGAAGTAATCGAAACGGAACGGGCGGCACTGGCCGTCGTGGCGACGAGTGCGGCCGCGAGAAGCGTGAAATGGATAGTCTTTTTCATGGTGGATCCTTTTTCGTGTGCTTCGTGTATTTCGTGGTTGCCGTTTCCTTAGTTAAGGATGAAGAAGGTGACGCCGTCCCAAAGGCTCAACTTTTCACCATCCCACTTGAGGGTGCCTACCCCGGCGGGGGTGCCATCGACGAGAACCGTCCACGACGGGAGATTGGCGCCGTCCGCCACATCAAGCAGCGTGATGGGAATCTCCGCGTTGTGCAGAGACATCCCCTCCGGGATGTTCACGAGATTGAGGACGCCGCCCTGTGCGATTTTCACGCCGCGGATGGTGCCACCCCTTGTCGTCATGTCCACCGTGAGGTGCGAGAGCGTCTGGCCGTTCACGACGCCGCGTGCGTCAAGGGTTGCGCCGGCGGTGACCTTAACATTCGCCGAGGGGTTGAAGCCCGCCGCTTTATCGGCCAGGAAGCCCTTGATGACGAACGGTGTCGAGCCGTAGCCACTCTTCGATACCGCGCCGGTCCGCGTATCGACAGTCTTCCAGTTAACGCCGTCGACGCTGGTCTGGAAGAGCCAGGCGCTTGGGTGCAAATACCAGACGATTCCGCTTGATATAGCGGGAAGGTAGCATTGGACGCGGTTCTTCCCCGCCGCCATGCGGAAGGCGACCCATACCTGCGAGGCATTGCCGTAGATGTAGTACTTGGACTTCGACACGACGGCGTTGTAGTTGCTGTCGTCGAAGGCGTTTCTGAGGTCCCAGAGGTTGGCACTCGCGCCGGGCCCGAGGAGGCTATTGAGTTCGCTTTGATATGCCGTGGCGAAGCTTGCGACGCACCCGCCCTGTTGGAGGTTTGCGGGGGACGAGCCGGCGGAGAGGATTTTTCCGCCGCTCCCGATGTCCTTGGCGACGTTCTCCGCTTTACTTGTGTCAGAATAGACGCGCAGTTCGCCGATGACGACGTTTGTGTTCGACTGATATTCCGACCCATTGAAAACGAAGCGGTACCACTCGTTCGTGCAGGTGCGACCGGAGAAGACCATGGTGCCGCCCCTCACGGTGATATCGGAGCCAAGTGCCGACGCCGTCTGCACGATGGCGCGGTTCGAGCCGACCTTGACGAGGGCGGTGCCTTCGGGCAGCACGGGGTTGTCCCAGACCAGAGTGTCGGCGGAACCGTCATTGCCAATCGCGGCTTCGAGGATGCCGCCGTTGACTTGCTCGACGGTGCCGCTGCCGGAAACTGACGGCGTGAACACGGCCGCGCCGTCAATCACAAGCGTCGCGCCCTCGGCGACGGTCACGGAGGTGGCGCTTAGCGTGTCGGCGGCGGTTCCCGTCACCACGAGCGTCCCCGCCTCGACGCGGAGTGCCGCCAGCGAGGAGGTGCCGAGCGAGACGAAGTTGGTCTCGGAACCCCGCTTCACGAGGTTGATGTTGCTCTTGCAGAGGACGAGGTTCGTGATGCCGCCGGTCGCGTCGCCCTCGCCGATGCGGATTGTGGCGACCGTAGAGGAAGCGTTCGTCACGACGACCGCGCCGCTCCTGCCGTCGATGCCCCTCACGGCTACGGAGTGGCCGTTGAGGTTCAGGCGCGGTGCCGGCGGCCCGGCGCGGTTCACCCATTTCATCTCGATGATGCCCGTCTGCGGACCGGAGGGTAGGCAGTTGTCGCTGGTGCAGATGACATCTATCGCGTTGGAGAGGACGAGGTTGCCCGTGTGGTTCCACACGGTGTTGGAGGTGTTGAGCCGGATGGTGCCGCGGTAGTCGTGCTCGGCGTTGTAATCTTTGTCGTGGAAGACCACGTCGCAGGGACCGCGCGTCTCGATGGAGCCGTCGCCCGTCAGCCAGTCCTGGCGCTGGAGGCCAAGGTCGCCGAAGCGGATGGGGTGGTTGAATGTGCCCTCGAGAATCCACTTGCCGCCGTTCGCCGAGCAGAGGGGCGCTCCGTCGAAGGAGGTGCCGCCCATAGAGCCGCCATTGAAGAGGATGCGTGCGGCGACATTGTGGTTTGCGTTCGTGGCGTAGTGTAGCGTCGTCTTGCCGGCGCGGAGCTTCAGGACGGTGGCGTATTCGTTCTCGGTTTCAAGAGTGGGGTCGAGCGAGAGGCGCGCCGACGAAGGTAGGGTTCCGCCGTTGATTTCAATGCATCCGGCCTCGCCATCCACGACGACCAACGGGGTCGAGAGGGTGCCGCCATTAAGATGGAGGGTGTCGCGCAGCCGCACCTCCTCGTATTGGGCGCTGGCGGAGAGGGTGACGGGACTGCCCGCCTCGACGATGAGGACGCTGTCATTGAGGATGCTGGCGACGAAGGTGTCCGTGCTGGCGGCGACGGAATTGTCGGAGCGGAGGAGGAAGAAGCGCAGGTACTTGGCCTCGGCCGAGGTCTTCCATCCGGCGGGGAGGTCGGCCGAATAGGCGTTGTCGTTCGAGTCGATATCGCCAAGCTCGTCGAGATTGTCCCAGCCAGAGGCGGAGGCACCGCCGTCTGCGGCCCCGTAGGCCATGTAGAGGTTGTAGGTCTCGCCGTCGGTGGGGCCGAAGACAAGGGTCGCGGTGGAGTCGGTCATCGATGAGACCGTAATCGTGCGGTTCGCGCTCGCGTTCACGGCAAAAAGCGCTACCGCAATTAATGCCAACGCGCCCGTGACACGCGCGAAAGCCTTGGCAGCCGCTCCAATAGCGGTTGCGAACGAGGTGGAGAGGTTATTTTTGTTCATGGTGTTGTCCTTTGTTTAATTGTGAGTTTGACAATTGACATCAAAAATTTTATCACTAGTCGCCCGCCAAAAATACACCATTTTGCGTAAAATTTTTTAACACGTTTGCGCACAGACGGCTTTTTTGCGATAATTGGAGCATGATCAACGTCGCAATTCTGTTTTCGCTGGCGCTGAAGGGGCAGCGCTCCACCTTCAACGGCATCCTCGACTATGCCGCGAAGCACGGCCCATGGTTCTGCAAGTTCGAGGAGGGACGCAACAAAGAGCAGCTGCCGGACATGGCGCGGACCGGCCTTTCCGGCGTCATCGTCTCCGGCGTGTCGCGCGAGGACGCGGCCAGAATCGCGGCGCTTGGTGCCCCGGTCGTCTTCGTCGAGCCGTGGTCCTACATGCTGGAGCCGGACTTCCCCATCGCCGGCGCCCCATACGTGCGGCGCGACTCCCGCGCCATCGGGGCGCTGGCGGCCCGCTACTACATGGCGCGCGGCTACCGGCATTTCGCATTCGTGGGCGAGCTGCATGGGAAGCCCTGGAGCGTCGAGCGCCGGGACGGCTTCGTGGATACGCTTGCGGCGGCCGGCCACACCTGCGCCGTCCACGACAGCTTCACGGCCAGGGAACGGCGCAGCTGGCATGACGACCGGGAGCGGCTTATCGCCTTCCTGCGGAATCTGCCCAAGCCGACTGCGGTCTTCGCCCCAATGGACGCACGGGCGCGGCGCGTGCTGGAGGCCTGCGCCGTCGCGGGGCTGCGGGTGCCCGACGAAATCGCCGTGCTTGGCGTGGACAACGACCCGCTGCTCTGCGAATCGACCATCCCCACGCTTTCGAGCATCCACACGGGCGGCTTTCGGCGCGGGCAGATCGCGGCGGAGATGCTCGACGACCTCATGCACGGACGCGAGCCGCGCGAGCGGGCCGTCTCGCTGCCGCCGATATCCATCGCGACGCGCGGCTCCACCGGCTATGCCGCGATGAGCGACCCGTCGATTTCAAAGGCTATTGCCTTCATCCGGCGGCATGCGGCCAGCGGCGGCATCGACGTGGGGGACATCGTGCGGGCGGCAGGATGCTCGCGGCGCTACCTCGAACTGCGCTTCCGCTCGCGCATCGGCCACTCAATCCGCGACGAGCTCATGCAGGGGCGGATTGACTATGTGAAGTCGCTTCTCTCTTCCACCAACCTCTCTATTGGCGAAATCACGGAGCGCGCCGGCTTCGTGCGTGATAGTCACCTGGGCCTGCTCTTCCGCAAGGCCACCGGCATGACCATGCTCCAGTGGCGCCGCGAAAACCGCGAATCCCCCGACGATTAGCGGACGCGCCTTTGCCGCCGCCTAATCCGTCGCGCCGCCGGCTGTCGGCGGCATGGTGTCCGGCATGCCGAGGGCGAGGTATTTTGACCGGGCGTAGTCGTGGTATTCCAGATCGACGACTGCCGCCGCGGGGATGCCTATCGAGCCGAGCCATTCGTGGCGTGCGGCGAGGTCTGCGCCGTCGGTGAGGCCGGGCACCGCGAGGCAGCGCACCTCCATCTTCGCCCCGGCCGCGACGAGCCGTTCAAAATTCGCCTTGATCTGTGCGTTGGAGACGCCCGTGCAGCGGCGGTGGAGGTCGTCGGCGGCCGCCTTGAAGTCGGGGAGCCACATGTCCGTCACGGGCAGGAGGGTGTCGATGGCCGCCGGTGCCGCGAATAGCGAGGTGTCGAGGCAGGTGTGGATTCCCGCCGCCCTGAGGGCCTTGAAGAGTTCTGCCACCCACTCCCAGTAGAGGAGCGGCTCGCCGCCCGAGAGGGTAAAGCCGCCGCCGGACTCGTCGTAGAAGGCCTTGTCCTCAAGCGCCTTTGCGACGATTTCGCCAATCTCCATCCTTTTGCCGTAGCGCTTGAAGGCGCGGGTGGGGCAGGTGGCCTCGTCCATCGTGCAGCGCTCGCAGTGCCGGCAGAGGTGCTGGAAGCGGGCGATCTGCCCGTCCGGCGACTGCGACTCCGGGTTATGGCACCAGATGCACCGCAGCGGGCAGCCCTTCACGAAGAAAGCCGTGCGTATGCCCGGCCCGTCGTTCACGGCCAGCCGCTTGACATCCAATAGCAATGGCGCTTTCATTGTTCGGGCTTTCGTCTCTTTTGAGGGTAAATCTGATAAACTATTTTCACGGATGCCTGCGGATTTGTCAACCCGCCGTAAGATTTCCTGAGATTAGGGCGAATAAATAGGTGAAATGTCTAAAGGAGACGTAAAAATGTCGCCAGTGCCGGAGACTTCATCCACAATGTTGCGCGCGCTTGCCGAAGGCGCCGACTCAGTCCGTTGGACGGAGTTCGTCGATCTTTACACGCCAGTGCTCATATATTGGCTGCAATGCCTGAGAAAGGGGCCAATGCCATCGCTAGAGCCGGGAATGTATGACGACATTGTCCAGGAGACGATGGTTTCACTTATGAAGGTCTTCCCCCATCAGCGCTACGAAAAAGAACGCGCCCGTTTCCGCACCTTCCTATACACGATTCTCCGTAACCGCGCCGCCGACTATCTCGAAGCCCTGGATCGCGCCCATCTCCGCTTCATGCCCGAAGAGGGGATGCGCGTCGCCGAGGAGGAAGGGCGGCTGCCGGGCTTTGGCGATGGCGACGATGGCGACGAGGCTCGGCAATTGCGCGCGGACTTGTCGCGCCTGCTTGTCGAGCGCGTCTTCAGGGAGTCGAATTTTTCGGGTCGCACCAAGGCGATTTTCCTGCGACTTCTGGCAGGCGAATCGCCCACTGGCCTCGCCGAGGAATACGGCATGGAGAGAAATGCCATCGACCAGTTGAAAAGCCGCGTCGTTACGAAGCTCACCGAGAAGGCAAGGGCGCTCCAGCGGGAGTCCGGCGACATTTTGGATATGATATGCGCCCTTGAGCGCGAAGGAAGGGAGGATGAAGGGCGATGAATGAGAAAGACAACACGCTTCTGGGGAATGTTCTGGCCATTGGCGCACGGCTAGTTGCGGAAGGACGCATCCCGAAGGATGTCCTCGACGGCGAACCGGGGGCATTCGCCCTCTGCCTTGCGACGCGCGAGGCGGTCGAGGTGAAAGTGCTGCACTGCGGCGACGAGATTGAGGTTGGGCGCAGTCCGCAGACCTCCGCCATGCACTGGGAGGTGGACGACCCATGGATGTCGCGGCGCCATTTCCTCCTGGCGGTGGATGCGAAGGGCGCGGCCACCCTGCGCTGCCTTGGCGCCAAGAACGGCACCTTCGTCAACGACGAGGCCGTCGATGGCGGTGCGCCACTTAGGCGCGGCGATGTCATACGAGCGGGTAGCTCCTCTTTCTTGTTGCTCTAGAAAGGCGCAGTCCCGTCCTGTCGGCGCAGCCCTCCTGTCGCGTCCCCATCGTCCTGTCGGCGCAGTCCTCTTGTCGCGTCCCCATCGTCCTGTCGGCGCAGTCCTTTAGACTGCGCCTCCCTCACAGCGGGTCGTCTCTGTCAAACCAGCGCCGGTTGCGCACGCTGCCGTTCTTTCCAATGTCGGCGATTTGCCCGGCGCCCGTGATCCGCAGGCCAGGGTCAAGCGTCGCGCGGTTGAGGACAATCGCCGAAAAGCCAAAAACATCCAGCGTCGCCTCTTCCACGCCCGTGGCTCGGCGCACCGCGCCGGCCACAAGCGCAGTGATTTCCCCTTCGGCGACATCGAGCTTCCCGCCCCGTTCCGTAACGGCAATGGGAAAATCTATCCGCTCTCGCCAAGTTGGGAGCAGGTCCTCCGGCATGGCGGCGTCATCTGGCGCATTGGCGATGAAGTCCTCGCATCGCGCAAGGATGCCGCGGAGTTGTTCTGCCGATGGCGAGAAAACCACTTCCCCGCCGTCAAGGACAATCTCCGTGATTTTCCCGGAAAATGAGATGTCGCCGGAAAGAAGAACCTCTCCTTCATGGACAACCATCCTGCCTTCTCCATCGGGCATCGGCGCATCCATGGCAGATTCAATGGACTTGCGAAGACTGGCGGCATATTGGAGCACCCACCCTTTATTGTCAAAGGTCGGTTCAGTGTCCTCCTCGTCCTGTCGGCTCAGTCCTTGTCCTGTCGCATCCCCATCGTCCTGTCGGCGCGGTCCTTCTCTTGTCGCGTCCTCACCGTCCTGTCGGCGCAATCCTTCTCTCGTCGTGTCCTCACCGTCCTGTCGTCTTACTCCTTGTCCTGTCGCGTCCTCACCGTCCTGTCGGCGCAGTCCTTCAGACTGCGCCTCCTTAGGTGCGTGTAGCCCCGCCCATATCGCAATGGCGGCCACAACCGCCATTCCCGCCATGCGCCAATACGCGCGCCGATTTCCCCTGCGGCTGGCCTCTGCGGCAATCTTCCCAAGAATGGTGCGGACCTTGTCTGCGTCTGCGAGTCGCTTCGCCGGGTCTTCCATAAGGAGGGCGGCGAAGAGTCCGCGCCATCTTTTTGAGACCCTGGGCGCTATGTCCGTGGGGAGCGCGGCGGAGGCGCTGGGCATCCCGCCGGTTAAAGCCCTGAAGAGGACGAGGCCGAAAGAGTAGAAGTCGGTAGCCGTGCTGGTCGCTCCGCCGTTCTTCTGCTCCGGTGCCGCATAGGCCCAGGTGCCGGGCGTGGCATGCGGCGCTGTCCATTCGGCTGCTGTTGCGCCGTCTTGGCCTGCGGATAGGCGCTTGGCAATGCCGAAATCGGAAAGCAAGGCGCGACCGTCGGCGGCAAAGAGAATATTGGAGGGCTTGATGTCGCGGTGCACCACTGGCGGGGAAAGGGCGTGCGCCGCCTCCATGGCCGAAAGCAGCTGGAGGGCGATTGCGGCTACGGCATCCTCTGGCAGCGCCTTCCCCCCGTCAATGAGCCTCGCAAGGGTAAGCGGCTCGCGCTCCTCGGTGAATGTCGGGCAGGGGCAGTGCAGCGTTTCGCGGCAGATGCGGGCCGCCTCTTCGCGTGAGGGGAGGAACTCGTCCATCACGAAGAAGTCGAGGCCGGTGGCCTCGTCGGTGCCGAAGCGCGAAACGGGAACGATGTTTGGATGGCGCAGTGCGGCCATGATCTTGGCCTCGGCGAGGAACCGCCCGTGGCCGGCTGTTCCGGCCAAGACTCTGTCGAGAACCTTCACTGCGCAGGAACGTGCCAGAGGGCCTGTGTCGGTGGCCAGGTAAACGGCCCCCATGCCGCCAGCGCCAATGCGGGAGACAATGCGCAAGTTTCCGCCGAAGATGTCGCCGGGCTTCAAAGCGGCGGCGCGCTGCCCGTCAGGCAACGTAAGGGTGGAGGCGCAGTTATTATCTTGTCGTGTCCCCATTGTCCTGTCGTCTTACTCCTTGTCCTGTCGTGTCCTCGCCGTCCTGTCGGCGCAGTCCTTGTCCTATCGCGTCCTCCTCGTCCTGTCGGCGCAGTCCATCTCTCGTCGCGTCCTCATCGTCCTGTCGGCGCAGTCCATCTCTCGTCGCGTCCTCATCGTCCTGTCGGCGCAGTCCATCTCTCGTCGCGTCCTCATCGTCCTGTCGGCGCAGTCCTTTAGACTGCGCCATCGCGGGGTGCGGGGCGCGAAGCCCCGCCCCCTTTAAACCTCCACTCCAGTGGTGCGCCGCGTCGCTCGCGCACCACATAGAGCGCCGCGCCGCCGCTCTTCACCGCCATGTCGGCAATTGCGTCGTTCACATCGTGCCATGCATCGTAGCGGCTCTTGCCGGCCGCCGCGACGCGCGACATTAGCAACAGCCGTCCCGCCGCGAACAGCGGCGGCTCGTCCTCTTTCGGGCGGTAAACCGTCTCAAGCGCGTCCGGCACCACGCGGGCCATCGGCGCCCCTCGCTCGGCAAGCGCCTTTTGCAGGGCGCGTTCAGCTGGCGAGATGAAGGTTGAAACCGGCACAAAGCCCTTGTCAACTGCGGTCAGGCAACGTGCGACTACCGCCGGTATCTCCGCCGCCGCGATGCTGCGCGAAAGCTTCATGGCGGCGAATCGTCGGTCGCCGCCAAGCCATGACGCGGCACCGACGCCCGTCCACCATTCGTCATCGGGCAACAAGGGGGAATCAAGCGGTTCAATCACCTTGAGTGGAGGATTTGGGCCATGCATCAGCGCCCACTTCAGCGGATTGTTCTTGATGTATTTGTCAACGAGTCCGATAATCTCGCGCGAAAGGCAGAGCCGTTCGTAGTAGTTCGATTCCCAGGAAAGCGCAATGCCCAGTTCCTTCGCCCGCCAGGAGGTCCAGCGCTTTACATTGCCGACAAAGGCCCCGACAGCATCGATGGGGTTTTGAGTGCCGGGGCGCACGTAGAGGCGGAGATGAACATGGTCCGGCATTATGGCCGATGCGTGAAGGACCAGGTCGGGGTTGCGCGCCGCCTCGCGTTGCAGGGTTTCGCAAGCCGCAAGGCCAGCCGGTGTGTAGATGACCTTGTCGCTGGAGACCCTGCCGAACACGGGCGGGCGTCCCGCGACACCGAAGGAAATAAAAAAGACAGCGCCTCGCGAATAGTCGTAGTCCTTGTATCTCCGCCCGCCCCTGAATTCCGGATAATCCATGGGAATATTTTAGCAAAAGGCGCAGTCCTTCAGACTGCGCCTCTGTGCCGTCACAGGAATTGCGCCTCGGAAAGCGTTTCGTTGGCCTTTATGCCATTTTCCTCCCAGTATCCGCGGGGCTTGTATTCCTCAATGGCCATTCCTCCATCGTCCTGTCGGCTCACTCCTTGTTCTGTCGCGTCCTCACCGTCCTGTCGGCGCAGTCCCTCTGTCGCGTCCTCACCGTCCTGTCGGCGCAATCCTTTAGACTGCGCCTCCCTTACCGCCGTCTCCGGCGCCGCCACCACCGCGAGGTAGTGCTCCGGGGCCTCTCGCCTCTCGAATATCGTTTCAAGGCCGGCGATTTCCAGACCTTCCGGGCATGGCGCATTGCCTGTCGCGTATGCCAGGATTATGCTCTGCGCCAGCAACCGCGCCTTGGAAAAGCCAACGGCGTCGCCACCCTGTCGCGAAAGCGCGCGCCCCACGCCGAAGACATAGCCACCAACCGCGACGCAGCGGTTGGTGGCGATTTCGGCCTCATGCGTCTTGAACACCTCTGCCGCAGTGGCGGCATGGCCAGACGCTGCGGCGGCGCCGAAATGCAGCGCCGCCGTGAAAATGGCGGCCAGCGCCCCGCTGCGATTAAAAGGCGTCATCGTCTGCGTCGGCTCCCTGGCCTTGAAGTGAACCGTTCGGGTTGGCTACGGGAAGTGGCGCATTGGCTGCGCCCACTCCTGCCGCCGTCGCGTCCATGCTCCGCTTCATTGCACCGGCGTTCGCCGCCTGTTTCGGACTCCACGAACATACTACTCCATAAACGGTGCGCCCGGCGAGCGGATGCTTGCAATCCCAGTTTTTGATTGTCGCGATTCCGGCAATTTTCAGCGTCTCGGCAGCGGCCTTGATCTTCTGTGAAAAGGCGGAAACATCCTCGTATTCCTCCGCCGCGTTCTCAAACTCCTCTACGTTCTCTGCGTTCACGGCGTCGGTCGTCACGGCAACGCTTTCGCCGGCGAATTCGCGGATAGCGGCCATCGCCTGCATCTTAGCCTTGCTGCGGGCGGCATTCGCCGACTGCGGCGAATCCGTCACGGCGCCGGCCTGGCCGAACGCGACAAGGACGAGGTCGCCGTTTTCATCAATCTTCTGCTGGACGCCGAAAGTCGAAAGAAGAACGGCCTTGTCCGTCGGAATCTGCTCCTTTATGGGCTTCTTGCCGATGCCGGAGGGAAGCTTGCCACCATTGGAGATCGATTGCGCCATGGACTGGAGTTTCGGGGACCAGATGGCGACAACGCCGATTTCGCCCTTTTTCCCGGCGGGGACGCCCTCGAACGAGCACATGACCTGCATCCCGGTTATCTCGGCTTTGGCGGCCGTAGAAATGACCTTCTTGTAGAAGTCGGAGTTGAGCCGCTTTCTGGCGTTGCGCTCCCGCGCCTCGGCGTTGGTCTCGTCGGGATGAAGCCCTTCCGTCTGGAGATCCTTGTCGAGTCTCTCCATGATAAGGCGCTTGACTTTGGCGTTAATGCTGAGATCGTCATCCCCGGCCGTCTCGGTGCCGCCCCAGTTTCCTTCCGAGTAGTCGTGCTCGGTTTCGGTGCGGATGGCGATTTCGAGGTATTCGGCCATCTTGGCCTTGGCGTCGAGCATCGCCTTGTTGTAGGCGTTGACGCGCGAGTCGATGTAGCTCCGGCTTTCGAGCGGCGCCTGGATGGCTCCGTAGCCGACGGCGACGTAGTAGCGGGAACCGTCCTTTTTTGAATTCTCCCCTTCGGACATGCCCTTCGAGGCGAGATATTCGTCAACGATGTCGTGAATGTTCTTTTGTTCGACCGCGGCCTCGTTTCCAACGGCGGATTCGGGGGCGGCTTCCTGCGCGTGCGCCGCGCAGAGTGCGGTTGCTGCGGCGAGCGCCGCGAATGCTGAGCGTGAGTAGTTCATTGCTTGACCTTTCTGTGGTGGGTTTTATGGATTGCGAATGCGTTGGGCTCCCCTTACCAGGAGAGCCCCCAGGTGTTGGCGTCGCACGACACGGTGTCGGGACGCATGGAAGCGCTGGGGATGGCCTTCCCCATGGCCTCCTCCATGAGTTTGCGGAAGGTGTCCATGTCCATCTGGCAGCGCAGCCCGATTTCGGCCATGCGGGCCGCGCCGTTGATTCTCACCGTCGCGTTGTTGCAGCCGGGGATGGTCTCGGCTGCGGCGCGAATGGCTTCAAGCGAATCGGCGTATGCATCGGAGTAGTTGTCGAAGACCATGCGGATGTCGCGACCGGACGCGGCCATGGTTCCAATCATAGCGTCGAGCTTCGCGTGGATCTTCTCATGTATTTCCTTCATTGCCAAATCGGCGGCGTTGCGTATGCGGCGGCGTTGGTCTCCGATGAACGATACGGCCTTGCGCGGATCGTTGTTGACGGCGAAATACTCCTTGCCAGTTGCGGCGTCGAGCATCCGGATCGTAAGCGTCAGCCGCGTTCCATCGCGTCCGTCCATTGGATGCGTTTCGTCGGCGAATTCCCACCTCGCCCATACGAGATAGTCCGCTTCTGACCGATTGGAAGTAAGCGGACATTTCCACTCGGTGAATTTCTCTTCGAGTAGGGCGTCAAGGTCGTCGCGGCCGGTCTTCTCGACGTGGAATTTCACATTGCCGAACTGCGCCAAGGCCGCACCGTAGTCCTTCATCAAGCGGTCTTTGGCGACCTTGGCGAGAATCGTCACCTTCCACACGCCGTCTCGGTCGCCTTCCTCCGTGATGCGGAACGATTCAATGAATCCCCCCGCGTTGGAGAACACTTTTGCGCCGGCGTTCATGTTGAGCGCGACTTCGGTTGAGGCGACGGCGGAACCGAGAACCATTTCGACGGCCGCAGATTTCGCCGATGCAAGCGCCGTCTTCTGCGCGGCGGGGACTCCGCCATTTGCAATTGGCGCGAAGCCGTTCGCCGAGACGGTGTCCGGCCCGAGTTCGGTCATCTTCGCCGCAAGCGCGGCGGAGGCGTCCGCCGCCTCTGAGGACGAGACGACGACGAGGTATTTTCGCCCATCATCGCCTTCAATAGTCCCCACCACCTCCGCGCCGCGAAGCACTGCATCGACATCGACGGTGATGCGCTGCCGGAACGATTCGCTAGTCTCTGTCGTTTCGCCGGAGGTTGTCTCCTCGACCGTTGACTCCTCCGACGCGCCGACTTTCTCGCCGGAGATGAACCCCGCGATGAGACGTTTGCCTACGAGCCTTGCGCGCTGCATGGCCTCTGCCTCAGTTCCGTTGTCAGCAGGGACGACTTCTGAAATCGCGGTTATGTACCAGCCGCCTCCGTCTGCAGTTCCGGGGCGGACAGTTTCCCCGTCCACAGCCATTTCGCGCGCAATGTCGAGCCACGCTGGCGCGGCCTGGGCCGCGCCGGATAGGAGTATCCCCACGGCGAACGCGGCGCCCACGGCTTTTTTCTGCAATCGTCTCACGGACGGCCTCCTCTATTTGGCGACGCGGTACTTGTCGTCGTCAACGCCCTGTTTCCACGCGGGTGGAACGGGCATCCCGTAGCCTACGGCATAGACCTTGTTGTCGGCGAGGAAGCCCTTGGGGTTGGCCTTGAAGAACTTGACGAGCGGCTTTGCGTCCTTGTCCTTGTCGTTCCAGCGGCGGACTTCCAGTTGCGAGGAACCTGTTTTCTTCGGGAAGGCCGCGGCCAGGGCAATTGGGATGTCCACGCCGCCGTCGTTGACGAATACGACGCACATCTGGTTCACGCCTATGCCGTCGAGTTCCCCCTTGTCGAGCGTCAACTTCTCTCCCGTGGCCGTCGTGCCAGTGATTCGCCCACCCGCCGGATACTCGTTGCCGAGTCGGTTAGCGATTTCCACTAGCGCCTTGAGTGCTGCCTGCTCAATGGCCTGCTTCTCATTCTCCGGCGTGTCCTGGAAGCCCCCCGTCACGCGGCCAGTGATGCCCACGAACTGCGAACGGGCGGTGCGTCCCTTGGCGTGGCCGGAAAAGGCGACATCGCCCGTTTTGAGGTCCTCGCAGGAATAATCAACATCGACCTCGTAGATGACGAGCGTATCATTGTAGCGCTTCTCCTTTTCCTTGGTCGCCGTTACCATACATGAAAGCGAGATGTCGGCGTCCTGTTTCACGTCCTCTTCGCCCTTGCGGATGTTCTCAACGAGGGCGGCGCCGCGGTTGAAGTCGCTGCGGACGGTGAAACGGTTGAGTTCCGCCATCGCTCCCTGAAGGCGGGCGCCGAGATTCTGGCTCGCGGCGAGCGCGCGCTCGACAAGCGTGCCGTCGGAGTTGACAACCTTCTCCTTGCCGTCAATGGACTGCACGAAAACGTTCATCCTAATCTTGCGGAAGTTGTCCGTGTTGTAGCCGGGCGGGAGCTGGATGCGCGGGGCCTTCATCAGCTCCTCCTCGGAAAAAGTGGTGAGCTTCGGGCCAAGGTCGATGGTTTCAGGTGCGGAGGCACAGCCGCAGAATAGCGCAAGGCCGGCCACGAAGAGGAGAACGGGTATGGCTTTCATGGTAAGGCACCTTTTGGGAATGGGCGAATGTGGTGGTGGTGGACAGGGCGCGTGGCGCAGCCGGGGCGCCCCGGCTGCGCCACGACCGCGCTACTTCTCGACCGGATATTCCTGGGCGAACTTCTTCATCTGTTCATCCTGCTTGTTCAAGTCCTGCCAGTAGGTGCAGGCCTTGACGGCGTCGGCAAGCTGGGCCTTGATGGTGTTGACCTCGGCCGTGGGTTCCCTCATGGCCATTGCAAGGGCCATTGCGCTCTTGTTCTTCATAGAATCAAGGTTCTTGATCTCGTTGATGGCCCCGGCGACCTTTGTTCCATCGGATGCGAGCTTGGCGGCAATGCCGGCGAGCTTTGTCCCGAGGGCGACATAGTCCTGGCTTCCGTAATACTTCTGGTATTCGTCGTAGGCGGGGCGATCACCTGCGGGTATCTTAGCTTCCGCTTCAGCACGAGACATCCCGGCTCTCACCTCGTTTTCAACGGCCTTGGCAATGTCGCGACCAGCGTTGCGTGCCATGGCCTTGTCGGCGCCGCCGGCGAGATAGCCATAGACTTCGCCGGGGATGACGGCGACGCCATTGACTATGGCTGCGACATCCGGGTCGGCGCACTTCGACACGACCATCTCGGTCGGGGTGCGCTTTGACGCCCATTTGTCGAACTCCGCCTGGACGCCGTCCGTCTTCTTGGCTTCGGGCTTGCTTGCTCCTGACGAGGCGCACCCGACGATTACCATTGCGGCCGCCGCGATTGCGGCTGCCATCGCTGTTGACTTGTTCATTACTTGTTTTTCTCCATGCATGGGCCTGTCTTTGTTGCTGAGGCTCCGGCGCGGACAGGCGGCGTCCCGAAGCTTGGTTTACTCGAGCCGGAAGCCCCCTGCACCACGCGGCGCAATCAGACTTCCTATTCTTTATTCCCGCACTTCCGCCCGAATCTTACGGCACCCGGAGAAAAAACAAAAGTCGCCTTCTCCTTGTGTCTCAATCTTGGCTCCGTGGAAAAGGCCATGCAGGAAACACGCAGAAAAAGGCGCACATAGTGCGCTCTTCCGAAAGCGTCGTCCTGCAAAATCTTTCCACGGATTTAGATTGACGACTCTTGCAGAATCGCAAGAAATCAAATTATTGAAACAAGTTTATCAAATGACGGGGAAGCCGTCAATTAAAAAGTATAAATTTTTATCAGGCGGGCGTTACGCTTGCGCCACGTTCTCGGCGCGGCGGATGTAGGCGTCCTGCTCGGCGCGGGCGAGGTCGTTCCAGCGGACATTCCACCCGCAGACGCGAACCTGGAGGTTCTCGTATTTCTCCGGGTGCGCCTGCGCGTCGCGCAGTTCCTCCACGCTGAATACGGTGAATTGGATTACGCTCCCGCCGTTCCTGTGGAACATCTTCACAAGGGTCTTCATGACTTCAAGCCCCTTGTCGCCCGCGCATACGGACGGGTGGAGCATCATGTCGAGCGGGTAGTCGCCTGGGAGAACCGTGACATCGGAGGCGGCGAGCGTTTCGACGAGCGCCGTCGCGCCTTCTGTGTCGGCCCCCATCGTGGGCGAGAGGTTCTTGCTCATCTCCTCGCCTGCCTTGCGGCCGTCAGGCGTGGCGCCGGTCTTTTCGCCCAGCACGATGAACTGGCGGGCGCAGTGGCCTGACGCGAGGAATGCGCCGCCGCGCGAGTTGGGCTTGCCGTTGAGCTGCTCGGCGAAGGTTGCCAGCAGTTCCGCGCCAAGTGCGTTGGCCTCCGGGTCGTTGTTGCCCCACTTGCGCTTGGAGCGAAGCATCCGCTGGCGCAGCTTCTCTTGGCCCTCCCAGTTCGCGGCCATGATGGCGCCCAGTTCCGCGAGGGTGAGCTCCCTCTTTTCGTAAACCAGTTCCTTCACGGCGAGGAGTGCGTCAACCGTCGTGCCGGGGCCGACGGCGAGGATTGTCGAGTTGTTGCCGCGCGGGCAGCCGTTCGCATAGCCGTCTTTCCGCGTCTTGAGCGCGTGTTCGGTGGCTAGCGTCATCAGGTTCGCCGGATTCACTTCCGGCAATGCCTTTTCAAACTCGAAGGCAATCTCGCGGCAGCGGTTTGTCGTTTCGGCAAGACGTTTCAGGTATTCCGCCTTGAAATCGCCGAATGTCGCAAACGGCTTGTCGGATGTCGCATGTCGCTTGTCCGTAGCATCTGCGAGCATCTTCTCGACGATCTTGAGGAAGTTCACATGCCCGGCGCCTGAGGTGTTGCAGCCGTCGCGCAGGCCGAACTCGTAGCAGCCGCGCACGACCATCGTGCGGCAGTCGTCGTCGCTTGCGTTCACCCACTTCTTCAGCGCCCGCGCCGCAGGTTCCTCGCCGATGAAGGCGATGGAGCGGTGGCGCCGCGCCATGTCGAGCATCTTGTTCCACGCCCAGTCCGGCGTGTTGGGCGCGACCTTGACGAGGAACTTCGGTGTCGTGAGGGCGCATTCGTCCATCACGTCGAGGATGATTTTCGAGACATGGTTGAACGCGCTCGTGCCGTCTGGGTTCGTGCCGCCGAAGCCGACGGGCTGGTTCCAGTAGTTACTCACCGAGCCCCACTGCCAGAGGAAGTGCCTGACCTGCTCGCGGAACTCCGCCTCCGTCGTGCGGCCGGCGGCGATGTCGGCGTCGTAGTAGGGCGTGAGGAAGACGTCAAGTTCGGTGAGCGAGCGGCACTGGATGCCGTCGAGATGCTCGCTGAAGAAGAAGTAGAGCCACACGAACATCATCACGTCGTAGGCCGTCTGCGGCGCGCCGTTGCGCAGGCGCTCCAGGCATGCGATCTCCTTCTTCAACCGTTCCCCGTTCCCCAATCTCCGTTCCCCGTTCCCTGTTCCCCGTTCCCTCTTTTCCCCCTGCTTCACAAACCTGTCTATTGCGCCGAGGATCGCGTCGATGGCGATTTCAAGCCCGTCGTAGAAGGGATCGCTCCATTCCCCGTTCCCCGTTCCCCGTTCCCCGTTCCCCAATACCTGTTCCCCGTTCCCCGTTCCCCGTTCCCTGTCCTCCGCGAGCCGCGCCTTCAGTCCGGGGAAGCCGAGCGGGAGAATGACGCGCCAGTCGGGAACGGAGTGGTCGAAGTCCTGCCACATGTTCCAGATGCCTTCGGCGTTGCCTTCGTGCCATTCCTTTTTTACCCACTCCGGGAGAATCGCGGCGTTGACTTCTCTCGCGCGGTCGTCTTTCGTCACCTTCGCGATGGGGAGGGTCAGGCGGTCCCAGATGGCGATGGCGGGGAACCAGTCGAGCGGCGAGACGTCGATCGACTGCTCCATGGCCTGTGCGGCAAAGCACTTGGCCTTCGTGACGCGCCAGGACTCGCCTGCCGCCTTTCCGGCGGCGACGATTTCCATGAGGCGGCCGTGCAGCGCATCCTGCGAGAGGCCCGTCGCCTTGTCTGTGACGTCTTGGCGGAACTTGCGCCGCAGGTAGGTGTCGGTGTCCGCGATGTCCTCAACGTAGGGGTCCCACCAGGTCATGTCGGTGTAACCGCGTTGCTTGCGCGGCGCGCGTGATGATTCGGCGTTTGTGGACGGACTCCACCCGGTGCGAATCCATCGGCCAAGTTCGTCGTAGAAGTGCGGGAACACGCCGTGGCCCATGCCGATGCCGTTGAAGATGGCCTTGTCGGTGGACGGGATGCAGTTGTAGGCGGCATAGACGGATGCCGGCGGGCAGGCGCAGTCGCCGAAGCCGGCGACGAAGCGGATCGGGCATGTGATGCCTGCCGCGAAGCTTGCGCCGTCGAAGTATGGAGCGTTACGGGCCGCGGCTTCGCGGTTCTCCGGCTTCTGCGCGTCGATTATCTTTGGCCAGCCGCTTTCGCGCTCTTCGATGAGTGAGCCGAGGAGGTCGCAGATGGCGGGAACGAAGATGCAGCTGCGCGTGAAGTGGCCGTTGAGGCCAGTCAGCATGAGGCCGAAGCCGCCGCCTTGCGAGGTGCCGGAGTAGGTGAAGTCGGCATGGCTGGCGGCCGGGTGCGCCCAGAGCCAGTTGACGGCGCGGTTGATGCCGAGGAGCGAGGCGTAGTAGAAGTAGTCCTCGCGGGAGAGGTGGATTCCGGCCTGGCAGTAGCGTGCGACGCCGCGCGGGGCGGCGAAGCGTTCGTCCTGCGCCTTGTAGGCCGCGTCGCGCTCCTCGGGGGTGTCCGGCTGCGGATAGGAGTGGACGTTCATCGTGAGGGTGATTTCGTCGTCTGAGGCCGTAGCGCCGCAGGCGCCGATGCCAGCGCCGGGAACGTTCACTCGCACGGGGAAGGGGCCTTTGCCGTTGGGCATGTTGAGCCAGCCCCAGACGCGCCGCCCGCCGTAGGAGGCGAAGCTGATGCGGAAGATCTCGTGCCCCGGCGTGCAGTCTGCGTCCAGTCGCTCCAGCTGCGGGTCGGAGGGAATGGTTTCGTCCAGCTTGCGGACGGCATCCGCCCAAAAGACGTCGAAGTCGGCGGGCCGCCCCGCTGCGGGCCTTATTTTCTCCGGCTCGTATGCGACGCCCCACTGGAAGATTTCCTCGCCCGCCATGCCGTTGCCCGCCAGGCCCCGGGGCGAGAATGTGGCGCGGTCGGTGTCGATGCGCAGGCGCATGAAGCCGGGAGTCTCCCTGACGGCGGAGATTGCGAATGGGTTTGCCGTCGCGAGGTCGATGTCCGCCTCTGCGAGGACGCGCGCCCCGTAGTTGTCAAGTATGGCGTGGAAGCGGCCCGTCTTCAATGGGATGCCGTCGGCGTCGGTTACGGTAATGGAAAACGCCGCGCGTTCCCCGCATCGGTAGATGCAGCTTGCGTGATCCGTTTCGACTTTGAAGAGGGCGGGAAGCGGCTTGTTGGAAGTTGTCATTTTTTGTCTGAATCACTTCGCCAATGCCTTGCGCAAAAGCGGGACGATTTTCCAGCGCAGGGTCGGATCGGGCGCGCCTAGCATGTGCTGGACGAGCATGATGGTGAAGCCGGACTCGCGGTCGATGACGCTGAGCGATCCTGCGGCGCCGCCCCAGCCGAAGTCGCCTGGTCCGTCGGGGAGGATGGCCGACTTGCAGCGGACGCCCAGCCCGTAGCCGTATTCGGGGTTCCAGGCATTTGCACGTGTCTGCTCCGTGAGGCGGTCGGTCGTCATGAGGTCGATTGTATCCTTCTTGAGGACGATATCGCCGATGCGGAGCGCCTCTAGGAACTTGATGTAGTCGTCGCAGGTGGAGATGCAGCCCGCGCCGCCGCTGGCGTATTCGGCGCCTGCCTTGTAGGGCTGGATGGCAGGACCGCAGGGAAGCGGCCCCTTGGTATCTGGATTGAAGCGGTATTGCGGCGCAATGGTTCCTAGCTCGGAGTCGGGCATGAGGAAAGTCGTGTTCACCATGCCGAGGGGCGCGAAGATGTGGTCGCGGGTGTAGTCGGCGAAGAGCTGGCCGGAGAGAACCTCTACGAAAGCGGCGAGGACGTCGTGGCAGAGGCTGTAGTTCCAGCGCGTGCCCGGGTCGAAGAGGAGGGGGTCTGCGGCGAGATGGCGGATGAACTCGCGCGTTGGGCAGGCCGGGTTCTTGGCGCGGTAGGCGGCGAGGGCGGGCGAATTCAGGTCGTAGGAGAAGCCGGCAGTCATCGTGAAGAGGTGCCAGATGCGGATTGGTTCCTTTGCCGGACGCGCCACGCCGTCCTCCAAGACCTTCATGTCGGCGAACTCAGGCATGTAGTCGGCGAGTGGGTCGTCGAGCTTGAAGAGGCCCTTCTCAAAAAGCTGGAGAGCGGCGGTGCAAGTCGCGATCTTGGAGCAGGAGTAGAGATTGACCCTCTCGCGGCCGGTCATTGGCGCCTTGGCCTCGAGGTCGGCGAAGCCGGACTGGTGGCGGAAGACGGGTTCGCCGTGCAACATTATAAGGCAGTCGTTGCCCGGCCATCCGCCAAGCGACGGCAAGGCGTCAAGGTATTGAGCCAGTTCTTTCATATAAGAACGATTCTATCAGATGGCCGCTCTTGGTGCAAGCACCATTTGTCACAAAAAGACAGACAATTTTTATCACACATCTTCTTTCCTCCTCCGCAACATCTTGCGCCGTTGCCGCTTTCCTTACGCCGTCTCCTCCGTACGCAGCTTCCTTGCCGTGCAGAGCCTGATTCCGCACCACTCCTCGCACCGGCCGATTGGCCTCGCCCCCTTCTTCCGCCCGACGCTGAAGTGCTCCCGATGTTTCTGGAACTCATCCTCAACGAACTCCGCCGACCCGACGAAGGTCCCGCGTAGGAAGTGGCGCATCTTGCACCGGAGCAGCAGAGGCAGGGGAACCTTGCCCTTCTCCTTTGCGACCTGCTTCACCTTCTCCTCATCTATGGCGTCGCCGCCCTTGACGTATAGGATTTCGCGGTAGAGCCCCAGCGCGCTTTCGGTGAAGTCCTTAGCCGTCGCGTCTGGATTGAACACGCGCGCTATCCCGCGCATGGCCATGCCGTCGCCCGCCAGCGCGGCGCCGTAGCCGCTCCACTTGTAGTCCTTCGGATCGTCGACAATCTTCGCGCGCACGGGATTCAGGTCGATGTAGGCCGACACCGCAGAGAGCGCCCCGGCCTCCCCCTGCACGATCACGCTTTTGAATCGCCCCTCCCACAGCGTTCCCGCGAAGCCCTGGCTGTGGTGGCGGAACCAGATCGAGTAGCGTTGCTTCAGGCACTTCATGAAGGGCGAGATGTCGCCCATGCGCCGCGTGAACGACGCCTGCTCCTCCGCCATCTTCCCGGACATCCTGTGCTTCCGCAGCTCCAGCCACCGCCGGCGCAGCTCCTCCGCGTTATCGTGGCCGTACAGGGCCGATATCCTCTTCAGCAGCTCATCCTCCGGCACCTCCCGCTTTTCGGGAACATGTATCAGGATGTGGAAGTGGTTCGTCATAACGCAGTAGTTCAGGACGTCTATGCCCGAGAAGTAGGCCACCCTTCTCAGCATATCCACGAACATACTCTTCGCCTCCTCGTCGAATTTGAACTCTTGGAACGCCGTCCTGCTGACGATATGATACCAGGATTCCCCACAGTTCTTGATTCTTGCCGTTGCCATTGTTACCTTCTTGTTAAAAATTGTCTGTCTATTTGTTGATGGTGGGAAAAAGAACCTGCGGCCGAAGCCGCAGGTTTTGCTCGCTAGGCGAGGGAGGCACGGACTTCGTCGGCACGGTAGGCCGAGCCGAGAAGGCAGTTCTTCTCGTAGATGAAGTCGGCGTATTCCTTCATGAAGATCTTGCCAGGATCGCGGAGGTCGAACTTCGCCGGCTGATCGCGGAAGAATTCGCGGTGGACACGGCACCAGACCAGACGGCCGTCGGTGTCGATGTTGATCTTTGTGACGCCGCGCTTGGCCGCGCCGAGGAACTGCGTGGCGTCCACGCCCTTCGCGCCCTTGATTTCGCCGCCGGCGGCGTTGATGCGCGCGACTTCTCCCGGAGGAACCGAGGAGGAGCCGTGCATCACCAGCGGGAATCCCGGAAGCTTCTTCTGGATTTCCTCAAGGATGTCGTAGCGGAGCTTCTGGTCGCCAGAGAACTTAAAAGCGCCGTGCGAGGTGCCAATCGCGCAGGCCAGCGAGTCGCAACCGGTCTTGCTCACGAAATCAACGACTTCTTCAGGCTTCGTGTAAACATGCTCGGCGGCCTTGACGTCTTCCTCGACGCCCTTGAGCTGCCCGAGTTCGGCCTCGACGACCAGGCCCTTTGCGTGGGCGGCGTCAACGACGCGCTTCGTGATCTCGATGTTCTTCTCGTAGGGGAAGGCCGAGGCGTCAATCATGACTGAAGAGTAAACGCCGGAGTCGATGCAGTCCATGCAGGTCGCTTCGTCGCCGTGGTCTAGGTGCACCGCGAAGATCGCGTCAGGGAAGATCTCGTCGGCCGTCTTCATCATGGCTTCGAGCATCTTCTTGTGGGTGTAGTTGCGGGCGCCCTTGGAGAGCTGCACGATGAAGGGGGCCTTGGAGCGGACGTTGCCTTCGAAAAGACCCATGGTCTGCTCGAGGTTGTTGATGTTGTAGGCTCCAATCGCGTATTTGCCGTAGGCATGCTTGAAGAGTTCCCTGGTGGTGACGATCATGGTGTGAGTTCTCCTTAGTTTTTGATTAGGTGAAAAGTAGTTTCCAAAGTGAAAACTGATGCATTAAATTATGCCAAAACGGCCGCATTTCCGCAAGTCCGGGCGGCCATCGGGGCAAACGAGGCGGCTAGCACTGCCAGATGGCGTCATCGGCGCGGGGTGTGAGGATTTCCGCGCCGGTGGCGGTGATTAGCACGGTATGCTCGTAATGAGCCGCCGGGAGGCCGTCCTTGGTGACGACCGTCCAGTCGTCCTTGAGGACCTCGACCTTGTGCGACCCGCGCGTGAACATAGGCTCGATGCAGATGGTCATGCCCTCTTCGAGGATCGGACCGCGCCCTGGGCGTCCGAAATTCGCCACCTGCGGCTCCTCGTGCATGGAGTGGCCAATGCCGTGGCCAACGAACTCGCGCACCACGCCGCAGTGGCCGTCCCGCGCGACCTTCTCCACGGCCGCCGAGATATCCGACAAATGGCGTCCCGGCTTCGCCGCCGCGATGCCGGCGTAGAGCGCGCGCTGCGTGACATCCAGCAACTCCTGCGTCTCCGGCGGCACCTCTCCTACGGCGACGGTCACGGCGTTGTCGCCATGCCAGCCGCCGATGTTGATGGTGACGTCCAGCGAGACGATGTCGCCCATGCGGATTATCCGCGGGCCTGGTATGCCGTGGATGACTTCGTCGTTCACCGACACGCAAAGCGCGCCAGGGAAGCCGCAGTAGCCGATGGTGCTGCTCTCTGCGCCAAGGGCGTGGGCCGTCTTCAGGCAGACAACTTCGATGTCGTGCGTCGTGACCCCAGGCGCGACGGCCTCGCGGCAGGCGCGGAGGACTTCGGCCGCGACGCGTCCCGCAGTGCGCATGCCCTCGATGGCGCGGCCCCTCTTGATCGATATTTTCATTACTTGATGGCGTCGGCCACGGCGGCCGCTATGGCGTCGGCCTCGCCCACGCCGTTCACGCGCGCGAGGATGCCGCGCTGCTCATACCAGCCAAGCAGGGAGGCGGTCTTGGCCTCATAGACCTTCAGGCGGTTGGCCACATTCTTCGGTGCGTCGTCCGGACGCTGCACCAGCGCCCCGCCGCAGGCATCGCAGACGCCTTCGACTTTGGGCTTCATCGTCTCAACGTGGAAGCCCGCGCCGCACTTCGGGCAGGTGCGGCGGCCAGACAGCCTCCCCACCAGCACTTCCTGCGGCACTTCCAGCCAGACGGCCTTCGCGACCTTGCGCCCGCCCTCGGCGAGCTTGGCTTCGAGGAAGGCGGCCTGCTTCTCGTTGCGCGGGTAGCCGTCAAGGAGGAAATATTCGTATTCGGCGCCGGACTTGCCCAGCTGCTCGACAACGAGCGAACCGACGATCTCGTCGGAAACGAGTTCGCCCTTGCGCATTGTCTCGGCGACGGACTTTGCGAGCGGCGTGTCGGCGTTTGCGGCGGCGGCGCGAAGGAGGTCGCCGGTGGAGACGTGCTTAAGCGGAAGGGTCTTGACGAGCCGCGCGGCAACCGTCCCCTTGCCCGAACCGGGCGCTCCGAGAATGACGATAATCTTCATGGTGTTAGCTCCAACGATTGTTGAAAGGCATTATAGGCATTATAGCAAAAGACGGCGGCGCGCGTGGCGCGCGGCTAGAGGGAGAAGCCGCCGTCAACGATTACATCGGCGCCGGTCACGTATGAGCAGGCGTCCGAGCAGAGCGCCACGACTATCCCCGCGCAGTCCTCGGCCACGCCGAATCTTCCCGCCGGGATGCTTGCGCGGAGCGGCTTGGCAAAGGATGGGTCAGACAGCACCTTGGCGTTGCGGTCGGTTGTGATGACGCCGGGCGTGACGGTGTTCACGGTGACGCCCTTCGCGGCCCACTCCTTGGCGGCGGTGAGCATCGCGGCCTTCTGCGCGGCCTTTGTTGAGGCGTAGATTGTGAGGCGCGGCGCGGGGTGCGCCTGGTTGACGCTGCCGATGGATACGATCCGCCCCCAGCCACGCGCCGCCATGGCCGGCCCCATGATCCGCAGCAGCTGGAAGGTGGAGCGCAGGTTGGTCTCGACCATGCGGTGGAACTCGTCTTCGCCGAAGTCCTCAAGATGTCCGTAGCTCTGCACTGATGCGTTCAGCACGAGGATGTCGGCGTCGGCGCATGCTGCGGCGAGACTGGCGGTTTCTCCGCTGTCGCCGAGGTTGGCCACGCGCTGTTCGCATTCGATGCCCTCGGCCTTGGCGGCGGCTACGGCGTCGCGCAGTGCCTGGGAATCTGACGCGCCGTGGAAAAGGACGCGGGCTCCGGCGCGGCCTAGCGCCAGCGCGATGGCCCGCCCGATTCCGCGCGACGAGCCGGTGACTAGGGCGGTGTGCCCTGCCAGCGAGAAGATGTCGTTCATGTTTGCCATTTGGTAGGCTTCCATGATAGCAGTGCGCGCCTCTTTTTGCAAAAAAAGAAGGCACATTCCACGCAAAAATGGTGGGTCAATAGGCTAGGCGCGGGAATGTGGCGGCTTTGCGGTCGTAGGTGAAAAGGACAGGGCCGACGGCGGCTGAGAAGTGTCTCGATTCGATGCAGAGGAAGGAAGAGACGGATAAGAGGACTTCAGCCTCGGATTGGTTGATGCCACCCACTGCTGAATCGACGGCTGCGGCGTCAAGCGAAGTGAAGTGGCCGCCGGCGCTGCGGAAGTCAAGTATTTTGCGGGCCAGCGACGCCGCCGCGCCGGAGCCGAACTCCCCTGCGGCCGAGAAGAGCGCCTCCAGCACTGGACGCGATGCGGTGTTTATATTCACGGCCTCCGATGGCGCGGCGGTGACGAACGGGGCAATGGCCGCATAGTCCTCCTGCGTGAGCAATGGCGCCCGCATGATGAACTCCCGGCGCTGGAATGGCCGAAGCGAGGCGATTTCAGCGGCCATTGCCTCTGCGACTGCCTTGGGTCGGCCAGTCCGCGCGGCGATGAGCTGCGCGAGGGCCTTCTCGCAGTCGGCGTTCAAGGGGATGCGGCTTTCCTCGTCAATGCACGGGGCGGCGTCGGTTTCCGGGAACTCCGGTGCAAGAACTGGTGCGCCATTTTCTGCATCCTCGGGGTAAGGGCGCCGCCATTTCTCGCCAACATGGTCGATGCCATTGGTGTCGATGGCGAGGACATCCTTGGCGAAGGCTTCCATGCATTCGATGGCGGCGAGCCTGCCGGCGGCGGCCTTGCGGCGGTGTCCGACTTCGCTTATGGCGGCGCGCAGGACGGCGGATGCGCCGACGGCCAACAGCGAGGCCATGGCGACGGTGACGAGCGCCAGAAGCAGGATGCTGCCGGAGTCGCGGCGCTTCATGGCGACGTCCTCCTGAAATAGAGGCGATTGACTGGCGTTGGCCCCGTTTTGCCGAAGGAGAACTCGATGGAGGCAGGAGCGTTGGTGGGGCTTGCCCATTCCGGCAGGGCTGGCGCGTCGCTTGGAACCTCGGCCTTGCCGTAGCGGAAGGGGGAGATGGCTACGGCGAAGGACTCCGTGGCCGGTTGCCTGGAGGGGCCTTCGCCAGAGGTATCGGGCAGGGTCGTGGACGGCGCGTTGGTGCCGACAATGTCGGTGTAGAGTGAAAGCGGGAACTCCGTGCGGACGATGCCGCTCCCGCCGCGACGGTATTCGACGAGAGTGGGGGCGAAGGTGCCAGAGGACGATGGGCGCATTGTCCAGAAGGAGCAGCTGGAGCCGTCGCCGGTGAAGCCGCATGCGGAAACAAGCGAGGCGAAGTCGCGGTCGAAGGCGGCGTCAAAGGCGGCGGTGGCGCGTGCCGCGCGGGCAGAGGACGAGGCGGTCACGAGGGCGTCGAAGGCGCGTGGCAGGACGGCCACGATTGCGGGCAGAATCAGCGCCGCCACGGCCAGGGCGGTCAGCAGCTCTACGAGACTGAAGCCAGCCCGCTCACTTTTTTGCGCCGTAAACATCCAGGACGCGCTCGATGATGCCGGTGGTTGAACGGCCGGCCACGAGGTCGGCGAGCCTGACCTCGCCGCCGGCGGCCTCTACGATGTCCGACCCGACGACGTTGCCGGCCCAGTCGCGCCCCTTCACCAAAACGTCTGGCACGATGGCGGCGATGACGCGCTCGGGGGTGTCCTCGTCAAACAGTATGACGTAATCGACGCAGCGCAGGGCCAGCAGAAGGGCGGCGCGGTCGTCCTGCCCGACGATTGGGCGCTTGGGACCCTTGTTGCGGCGGACGGAGGCGTCGGTGTTGATGGCCACCACGAGGGCGTCGCCCTGCGCCCTGGCCCATGCCAGGTAGGTGGCGTGGCCGAGGTGGAGGATGTCGAAGCAGCCATTGGTGAATACGAGCCGCTTGCCGGCGGCCTTCAGGCGCTGGCGCTCGGCAACCATTTCCTCAAGTGTGAGATAGCGTCCTGAAAAGGGCGTTGCGGGAGCGGTGCTCATTGTTCGCCTCCTTGCTGCGAGAGTTCTGGCGCGGAGCCTGTCCAGCCAAGTTTGTGGGAGAGGATTGCGAAGTCGCTGTGGCCCTTGAGGAAGGCGATTGAGGCAGTCTCGGGGGCGGTGAAGATTTCAAGCGAGGAGCCGACGGCTATTTCGCCGACGTCCACGCCGTCGAAGGCGATGGATGGCGCCGCGCTGGCGCGGATGGGGCACAGCGTGACGAGCGTCTTGTCGGAGACGAGAATTGGCCGCGATGAAAGTGCGTGGGGGCAGATCACGTTCACGATTGTCGCGCCGGCGCCTGGCATGACGAGAGGGCCGCCGGCGGAGAGGGAGTATGCGGTCGAACCAGTCGGGGTGGCGACGATGATGCCGTCGCAGGAGTAGTCGGTGACGCGGGTGCCGTCGAGGAGAAGGGAGATGTGGACGATGCGCCCGGTATTGCGGTAGAGGACGATTTCATTCAGGGCGCGCTTGGGCAGTTCGGTGCGGGTTCCGTCGGGGGCGACGATTGCCGCGGCGAGCATCTGGCGCCGGGAGATGTCGAGGTCGCCGGCGAGGGCTGCGTCGATGGCCTGCTCGAAGTGCGCGCCGTCGGTGGCGGAGAGGTAGCCGAGCGAGCCGATGTTCACGCCGAGGAAAGGCGCGGCGGACGCGCCGATGCGGTGGATGGCGTTCAAGAGGGTGCCGTCGCCGCCGAGGACGATTATGGCCTTGGCGCCGTCGAAGCCGCCGTCAAGGGCTGGGCGCGACTCCCAGAAAGGGCAGTCGGCGACGGGGGCTTCGGCGTTGGAGACAATGCCGAAGCCGCGCCGGCGCGCATGGGCGGCAGCCCTTTCAAGCATTGCGCGGGCAAGGTGCTTGCCCTTGTTGACGACTAGTCCGATTTTCATTTTCCCTCCATGCGTCGGTTGAAGTTGGATGGCGCTACCAGTCGCGCGAATTTGGCGGGAGCGGGAGTTCGCGGCGCTGCTTCTGCTTTTCGGCTTCGTGTTCGCGCTCGCGCTGGATGGCGCGGCGCAACGCCTCCTCGACATCCTCTGGAAGCTCCTTGTCCTCCTCTTCGGGCTTTGGCTGCTCCTTCTCCTCCTGCTCTTCCTGTTGCTGCTCCTGCTGCTGTTGTTCCTGCTGTTGCTGCTGGTCTTGTTGCTGCTCCTGCTGCTGTTGCTGCTGGTCCTGGGACTGCTGGGGCGGCGGGTTCTGCTTTGGCAGGAGGTCGCGGATCTGCTCCAGGAGGGCGAGGGCCTCGCGGGCGCCGGAGGTGCGCTGCGCCTCGTCGTTGCCGCTGAACTTGGCGTTGTCCTCAAGGAGGAACATCAACGGCTCCATCAGCTCCATGATCTTGTCGGCGTTTTCCTGGGTGAAGGCGGGCGCGTTGGTGGAGCCGGACTGCGCGCGCTGCTGCTCGTCGTTCTTGATGAACTCCTCGGCCCAGTGCGGGAAGGTTTGCGAGAACCAGCGCATCGTGTCGAGGGCGACGTCGGCGTCGGGGACGAGCCGCCAGCGCGGTTCGTTGGAGGCGACTGCGGCGTTGGTTTCGCAGAGAATCGCCTCCTGGACGTAGGCCGGCGGCTCTGACATCGGCTTCCATGCCTCCAGGAGAAGGAGGCCGGCGCGGTCGGACTCCATCGCGGCGGAGGCGTCGATGTTCTCCAGGGCGTCGGTTGCGGAGCCGATGGTCTTGGCCGTGGCGTCGATAAGCTTCTGGAAGGAGGCGCGGGCCTCCTCGTTGGTGACGTTCTCAAGGGACTGTGCCAGGCTCTTGGCGACGACGGTGTTCATGTCGGCGATGTCGTGTTGCTTGGCGGCGAGGTTCTCAAAAGCCTCGATGCGTTCGCGGGCGTCGGCGACATCTGCGGCCTCGCGGGTCTTGGCGGAGATGTCGCGCTGGGCCTCGAGCATGCGGGAAATAAGGGCGGGCGGGGGTGTGGAGGCGTATTTGGATTCGATTTCGGCTTGGCGCGCGGCCTCGCGGAGGGAGGGGAGTGTGGAGGTCGCGCGGGCGAGATTGCGAGCGACGCGCTCCGGCTCGGCGGCGCCGGCGGCCAAGGCGAGCTGGAAGGAAGCGGCCGCGCTTTCAAGGAGGCGCATGCGCTCCTCGACATTGGTTGCTATGGCGACGTCGCCGGACTTGGCGAACTCGGCGGCGCCGAACAGCTCCACGGCTTCCGGCATGTCGTTGCGGATGGAGAGTGGGAGAAGGGTTGCGGCGGCGTTGGTGAAGTCTCCGGCGTTGTATAGATCGACTGCTTGGTTGTAGGTGGCGCGGGGCGAGGGGGCGTTTTGTCCATGCAGGCTTGATGCGAGGAGGAGCGAGCAGATGGCGATGGCGGCGGCGGGGATGTGGCGGCGGCGGGCGAGGCGGCCGCGGGAGAGCGAGGCGGCCGCGAGTAGCAGGGCAAGCGCCGGGAAGAGGAATAGCTGGTAGCGCTCGACATAGCGGTTTTCGAGCATCTCGTCGTATTCGCGCTTGGCGAGTCTGCTCAAATGCTGGCGGTAGATGGCGCCGAGGGTTGTGCCCGCCGTGCCGGCGGTGGCAAGCGGGATGTATGCTCCGCCGGAGGCGGTGGCGATTTCGCGGAGGGTCTGCTCGGTTAGGCGCGAGCGGACGGCCTTGCCGCCGAACTTCATCGCGCCGCTGCCGTCGGCTGCGGGAACGTCGGCGCCGGCGGGGTCGCCGATGCCCACGGTGAAGATCGGGATGTTGCGCTCGCCGGCCTTCTGCGCGGCCTTGACCGCGCGTCCGGCGAGGTCTTCGCCATCGGAGATTAGGACGATTGCGCAGTTGTCCTCGGCGGACGAGGCAAGGGCCTCAAGGGCCTTTTCAAGGGCGTCTGCGATGTCGGTTTCGCCGCGCGGGGCGGAATCGACGGATACGCCGTCGATGGCCTGGCGGAGGAAGGCGTAGTCTGCGGTGAGCGGGCAGAGCATCACGCCCTTGCCGCGGAAAACTAGAAGCCCGCAGCGGTCGCCGCGAAGGTCGGAGATAAGGTCCAGGATATCGACCTTGGCGCGTTCGAGGCGGTTGGGCCGGACGTCGGTGGCGAGCATCGAGCGGGAGACGTCGAGGGCGACGAGAAGCGATGCGCCGCGCGAGGAGTAAGCCATTCCGGAGCGGCCCCACTGGGGGCGGGCGGCGGCTACGGCGAGGAGCAGGGCCCCGGCGGCCAGGAGGGCGATTTGCAGGCGCGAGACGATGCCGCCGCTTGCGAGGCCTGCGGCGCGCAGGACGGATGGCCCGGCGAGGCGGGAAAGGCGGTTCTCCCTATGGGAGAGCATCACAAAGGCAATCAGCGCCGCGATTACGGCGATGGGAACGGCGAGAAGTATCCAGGGATGGAGAAAGCGCATGGCCACAGCCTCAGATGGGACGCCTGACGGCGAAAAGGTTCATTGCGACCGCGAGGGCCAGGAGGAAGGCGCCCGCGAGAAGCGGCGTCACGAAGCGTTCGGTGTAGTTGTTGAATACGTCGCTCTCGACGCGGGTCTTTTCCAGGGCGTCGATTTCGCGCATGATGTCGTCGAGTTCGGAGCGGTCGCTTACGGAGTAGTAGCGGCCTCCGGTGGTTGAGGCGATGCCCTTTAGCTCGGCTTCGTCGAACTCGACGCGTCCGGCGACCACGGCGGGGCGGCCGAAGCGCACAGTGCGGAAGGGGGCAACGCCGTTGCGTGAGCCGACGCCGATAGCATAGACCTTGATCCCGAGTTCGGCGGCGATGGCTGCGGCCTTGGCGGGCTGGACGACGCCGGCGTTGGACACGCCATCGGAAAGGAGGACGACGATTTTTGTGGCCAGATCGCATTCCTGGAGGCGGGCGCAGGCGGTTACGAGACCGTCGCCGACGGCAGTCATGGCCTCGTCGGCGGCGACGGGGCCTTCGTCCTCGTCGAGTCCGGGAACGGAAACGGCCTTAAGGTATTGGAGAAGGGCGCGGTGGTCGGCGGTGAGGGGGGAGCGCGTGGAGGCGTATCCGCCGAAGGTGACGAGGGTGACGAGGTCGTCGGGGCGGCGCGAGATGAAAGAGGCGAACTCGTCCTTGACGACGTCGAGGCGGGTTGGGGCGTCGTCGGCGTTGGGGTCGCCGGCGAGGTCGAGTGCCATCATGGAGCCGGAGACGTCCACGGCCATTGCGATGGCGATTGCGTTGGCGGAGCGGCGCTCGCGCGAAAGGAAAGTCTGGGGGCGGGCGGCGGCGATGACGAGCAGGGCCAGGGCGGCGACAATTACGAACGGGGTGGCGCGTGCCAGCGTGGCGCGGAGGCTGAAGCCGCCGGAGGGGATGAATGCGACGGGGGCGAAAGGAACGGCGCGGGGGCGTTTTGGACGCCGAAGCAGCCGCCAGGCGGCGAAAGCCAGCGGCAGGAGCAAAAGGAAAGCCCAGGGGGTTGCGAAACGGAAAGGCATGTGTATCTCGGAATAAGTTTTGGACAGATATGATTCTAGCATATCGCGCCTTTTGGTGCAATAAGTCTGTCGTTTTTCCCCTTGACACCCATTTCGCCCTTTGCTATTCTATTCACACAATTCTCTTTTGGCGCGAGTGCGCCGGAAACGAACTAACCACTAACTACTAGCGACTGACCACTAACAACAAACTACAGACTTTCTGACAATTTGATTTTTGCTTTTTGCGAGAGTCAAAGAAGGGAGTTTTGCGCATGTGCATGCTTGACGAGATACGCGCGAAGCGTGATGATCTTTACGCCATCGCCAGAAAACACAAGGCAGAAAGGCTTTGGGTTTTCGGTTCGTGCGCTCGCAAGGAGGAGCGCCCAGACAGCGATGTGGATTTTCTCGTTGAGTTCGGTGACGACGCCAGTGGATTCGCATCCGTTCGTCTTCGTCGGGAATTGTCCGCATTGCTGAACCGCGACGTCGATGTTGTGTCCTCAAAGTGCATCGAAAATCGACCACAATACTGGTTTTCGCAGATTGTCCGAAAGGAAATGGCGGCCATATGATTCCTGATGCAGACAGGATAACGCACATGCTGGAGGCCATATCCAAGATGCGGGTTTCGCTTTCCGGCGCTAGAGCAACAGTTGCTATCCATCCGCAAGTATTTCCCGACGCCACAAGATTCGCCAAGCATTTGACGCCCATTCCACCCTTTGCTAGACTATTCACATAATTATCCATTCGGCGCGAATTCGCTTTGCGCAAACTTCGGCGCATGATGCAGTTTGCGCAGCAGTTTCCCAATCGGGAGATTGTGTCGCGGGCCGCTACACAATTGAGTTGGTCTCACATAGTCGAACGGCTTCCACTTCTTTGCTGACGAAGGGGTAGGAACGGCCTCGCCTTCTTCAATCCAATCATTACTTTGAAGAAGCGACTACTGGCATTCGTCAGCCTTATACGAGATTATGGTGCGGAAATCTTGTCGGCACGGAAGCATCGAAAACAACCAAACATCTAAACTTCCAAGGCGCGGATGCGCCAAACCTCGCCCGAAGGGCTCAAACATCCCAGGCGCTTGCGCCAAACATCTAAACTTCAAAAACTTCCATTTGCGCCCGAAGGCGCGATGTGTTAGAATTATTCCGCCGTTTTTGATGGCGGGAACTTCGCCATTTGCGGATTAGTTCTTTGGATATACCCCGTAGGCGCGGCTGTGCCGTGGGCGGAGGGATCGCAAAATAATTCCAATGTCCCACACGGGTTGATGGCCTTTTAATGATTGGCAAAAGAATTGCGTTTTTGCTATACTTTTGACATGACAACATACAATAGGATTTTCGATTTTGCAGTGGAGAACCACGGCCTGATAACAACAGAACAGGCAAAGGATTTGAAAATCAAGCAAGGCAGACTTGCAGACCTTGCCCACCGAGGGCGGTTGTTGCATCTCGGTCATGGCGTTTACCAGTTGGTTCAGTATCTCCCTGCGGAAAACGACGCTTACGCCCAGGCGGTTGCGCTTGTGGGGCATGGCGCCTATCTTTATGGGGAGTCTGTGGTGGCACTCCTGGGGCTGACTTCAACAAATCCCGACTGCATCTATGTCGCAGCGCACGGACGTGTGCGCCGAAACTCCTGCAAGGGCATATCGATTTGCAAGGCAAATGCAGAAGATGCGCCTGAAATCATCGACGGGGTTCCCTCGCAGTCTGTTTTTCGCGCATTGCTTGCTGCACGGCGCACGATGCCGCCATCTAGAATTGGGGTTGCGGCTGATGAGGCGTTCCGCATAGGCCGAATTTCAAAGGAGGAAAGGAATGCAATCAGGGATGAACTCAGACAAGCCTAAAAGGAAACCCAACAGCCGCCGCAATCTTGACATGGCCCTGCAACGGCGTTTTGGGGCCGGAGCCAGTCTTGTTCAGGCGAGGACTGCGATGGCCGCGGCGATTATTGGCCAGATTCTCCCAGGTGCCGTGTTCAAGGGCGGCACATCGCTTCGGATGAGGTATGGGCGCTTCGGTTCGCGGAACACCATAGACTGCGATGTGGCGCGAAACGTTGATCTGGAAACCTTTATCAGAGAGGCTCGCACCTCCCTCGCGGCAGGCTGGCATGGCTTTTCCGGAACCCTCGTCGCCAAGCGTCCTGCCAGTCCGAAGAATGTCCCCGCAGCCTATGTGATGCAGCCCTTTGAGGTGAAGATGTCATATCTGGGCGGCTCGTGGTGCACGATACCCCTTGAAGTTGGCTTCAACGAAATCGGCGATGCCGATGAGGCGGAAATGATAGCCCCCGCCGCCGATATTGCCGAACTCTTCACCGAATTGGGCTTTCCGGAACCATCTCCTGTTCCCCTCATGCCGCTGGCATGGCAGGTTGCGCAAAAATTGCACGGCGTTTCGGAACCGGGGGGCGACCGCGTTCGCGATCTTGCCGATCTTCAGCTGATAATGAAAGGCGACAAGCTTGACATGGTGCAGATTCGGGAAATCTGTGAACGTCTTTTCAAATACCGCAAACGTCAGACATGGCCGCCAAAAGTCGAAAAGGGTGGCGGCTGGGGCAGACTCTACGAGGCGTTGCGTGGAGACCTTGACATTATGTCAACAGCTGACGAAGCCATTGCGTGGGCAAATGACCTAATTGCCCGCATCGATGCGGCAAGGTAGGCTCACCGAGCCGCATCGCGCATCCTGTCAATCCTGTGAATCCTGTCAAGAAACAGTAGATCACGGTGCGGAAATCTTATCGGCGCGAGCGCCAAACCTCTCAACTTTTCAACTTCTCAACCTCCATTCCCTTGACATTCACTTTCTCCTTTGCTATTCTATTCACACAATTCACTTTTGGCGCAAGTGCGCCGGAAATAACCATCAAGGACTAGCCACTGACGCAACTACAATTTTATAGAGGGTTTATGCCAAAGAAGAAAGTATATGTTGAAACTACAGTTGTCAGTGACGCCACGGCGTTGCCTGCCCGTGACATTGTTCAGTTGGGACGTCAAGTTGTTACAAAGGAGTGGTGGACAACTGCATCTGAAAGGTTTGAGTTATTTTCATCGCTTGTAGTGGCGAAAGAAGTGAGAATGGGAGATCCCGATGCCGTCAGGCGAAGAATCGATGCGCTTGCCGGGATTCCTGAACTTGATGTCACCGAGGTGGAACAAGACCTCGCAAGGAAATTAATCGAAGGGAAGGCGGTGCCGAAGGAATATCCAGACGACGCATTGCACATTGCCGTTGCCGCCACGCAAAAGATGGACTACCTTGTGTCTTGGAATTTCAAGCATATCACAAATGGGCAAACCATTCCGCTAGTTGAACGGATTTGCCGTGATGCGGGGTATGAGTGCCCTTGCATCTGCACTCCACAAATGCTTCAAGAAGGAGGAGGCCGCGAATGAAAACTGAAAGGCGATATGACGAAGGGCTTGAGGAAATTTGGCGCATAAAGCGCGAGATAGCGGCGGAGTATCCGACGCTTGACGATTACTTTAGAGGAATGTTGGACTACCGTGAAGAACGCAAAAAGAGCGGTGTCAAGCTAGTTCGGCTTCAACCCCAACCAGAGGATTCCGAGCGCAACCTTGCTCTCGCCTGATTTGACACCTACCCCACCCTTTGCTAGACTATTCACATAATTATCCATTCGGCGCGAGTGCGCCGGAAACAACCACCAAGGACTAGTCACTATCAACTAACCATTGACTTAACAATTTAATTCGCTTTCTGCATAAAGTCGTTTACCTCGAATCCTGGAAAAATTCGCTTGAACGGCACGATGCAATGGAGCGCGTAATTGCGCGTCTCTTTTCGTGTTTTCAAGCAAGGCCATTTCCAGGAGCCTGAGGTAAGAACACGGGAAGAGGCCGCACTTTTATGTGGTCGCTTCCAATGCTAGGAGTCCAACCAACGAGGAAATGACCCCATGAAAACAATACCGAAAATCTATGCCGTAGTGCTTGCGGCGTTCATCATGGCAGGATGCCGGGACATTCCAATTCCCGCGCAGCCAGTTGCTGTCCAGCCTGTACTGTTGCCGGATGCCACACTAGTAGCCGCGCCCATGCCAACAGCCGTATCTGGCGTAGAAATACGTGTCGCGCCCACGACACCCGCCTCAAACAAGGAACGTGCCTTGCTTGTTGTCCAGCAGCATGGGGGCTCGGAGGACACAGAATTGTCGCTACAACAACTTGGCGATTGGCTTGCATCAGCTTTGGGCGCGGGAGCTTTTTCCGTAGTTAATCCGCATGATGTAATCGGCACTATGCAGAATGTCGGCCCATGGGGGGAGAAGATGCCTGAAGCTTCCGCCACGGCTCTTGCGGAGAAGATAGGAACGCCTGTTCTCCTCACGGCGTCAGTCACCGATGCACGGCTACGTCGTGTTGGCGGCACCGACCCTGGTGTTCAAGCAATTCTCGAATTCACTCTCTCCGCCAAGGCTGTTCCCGGTGGCGACCTGCTTGCCTCGGTGAATGCTACCGCTCGCAGCAAAAAGGCACCAAGTGAAATCGCCTTCTACAGGAACGCCGAAAACTATTGGTCTGAGGTGTCGAAGGAAGGCGCCTATTACGCCGCGCCTGCGCTTTGCAAAGAATGGGAGAATGCTGGCATCACCGCGCCGCCTGCTCCAGCGCCCGTCCGCACCGTGTTTGCCTCTAATGCCGCTGGCGCGACATTGCGCATTGATGGCATTGCCTATGGCATTCTGGGTGCGGAGCCACTATCCGTCTTAGTTTCACCTGGTCTGCACAATGTCGAAATCGCCTACCCAGAATACATTGCATTTAGGGAAATTGCAATGATACAGGAGGGTACGTCATTTGGAGCCGTCCTTTTGCTGAATGACGAAGGTCGCGCCGAATACTGGCGTGATGTGTCCTTCCGACGTCATTGCGACCGCATTAGGAAGAATGGCTTTACAAGAAAACTTGTCCGCGCTCTTGTAGCAAAAGGCTATGACAAGTATTTCTACGGCATTCATGTAAGTGTGGACGACAAATTTAGATCATTCGTTCCATGCGACATAGGGCTGAACATAGTGCCCTCGCCTGTCAATGAAAAGTAAAAGCAATCAACTCCTTCTTGAAAGACCATGAACACTTCATCCATTCAATTCACCCGCTTAGTTCTTGCAGCGACATTTCTTGCCGTCTCTACAGGTTGCGTCTATGTTCATCCCGCCAAGCGTAATCCTGTATGGGCTGGAACATACACGCGAGCCGAAACATTTCCAGCCGAGCAGCGTCTTGTGGACGCACTCCTTTCCGATCCAACATTCACGCAGCACTATGCCGCGAAGATGGTTCAAAAGGGCGGCGCCGTTCCAATGGTTCAGGTTTCGTTCATCGACAATCTTTCGACAAAGCGGAACGCATCACTTCTTGGCGCCGTTCGACGTGACCTTGAAACCGCGCTTCGCACGTCGGGGCGCTTCGTTCTCTCCGGCGATCCCGATGCCTGCGATTATATCCTTCGAGGCGAATACCGCGACATTGTCGATGGTCGTCGCGTAACACATCAGCTTGCTATTCAACTCCACGACACAGCGGCCGACATTGACGTCTGGACGGGAGCCGATGAAATCGCCAAGAAGTATTATTGCTCCCAAGACTATTACAGGTGTAGTTGGAGATTACAATGTCGGCAAGGTTGCATGAATTGCCGTCGGCGATTCGGGCGGCGGCATGGCCTTCGATAGAAAGGAGGCTTGGATGAATGGTAAGCGCATTGTTCCAGCTGTTTGGGCTGCGGCGTTGTTTTGTTCTGGATGTATGGCTTTCAATGTCGGGAAGCCCAAAACGTTCACCCATTCTGAGACCATCACCATAACTGAATCAACGCCGTTCCGTACGGATGTCCTTTCTGTCCGCGGCTGGCAGGAGCAACATACGAACAATGTCATCGTCGGCATTTTGGCAGAGGTGGGGGAGGAGTTTGCAAGACAACGCTACACGGAAACTTACTCCATCCGCGAGCAGCGACGCCTTGCTATTGGCTTCTATCCAGGAGGCGGGGAAATCTTCCTCATGCCGAAGGGTGCGCTCAAGTCTTCGGTATTCTACGATCAATCAGAAGATAGGGGGAGGCAGTGGTTGGGCTTTGAAAGTCTCCACGACCCTGGGCAGTATGTCGCCTTCCAGTCGTTAGGCATGCTTGTCACCCTTGGTGTCCCTCATGTGCTTAGCACGGCCTATTCACTGTTCGGTGCGCCATTTGATAGTTGGGAGTGCGACCATGACTTGCTTGTTGAGGACATCGCGGACGAAAAAGCTCTACGCAAGTTTTCATCAAATGAACTGGACAGGATTGACCCAGACACCCGTTCTCATCGGTCTTTAGGCTGGTTGGAGCCGTTTTCTCACTGCGGCCTTGTCGGCTGCCATAAATATACGGCTTTGTTTGTGGATCAGCCTAGGAAAGGACTTCCGGCGTATGCTGGAACGGAGACAAGGTGCCGGGATGTCGCTGTAACGGGGCCGTTCATTGCCGAACTATCAATTCCGACGCTGAACCACAGCGACTGGAGGCGTCTGTCAAATGATGAGACGCAGGCGGTATTCGTTTTGCCGGCAGTGCAAGAGGATTGCGTCGTTGAGGCGATATTGTCGTTTTACGAAGACGACAGCGTGAACAGCCGTGCAACAGACGATTTCACGCGACAGGTTCTCGCAATGGCAGCTGGACGAACATGGCGCTTTGATCTCTCACTAAAAGCATCTGACCGTGCAGGTCCGCCACCAAAAATGCATTTGCAATCGATGGTACAATCGCATCCAACACCCGATTTCTATCAAATGACATTTGTCACGGCGGAAGATGGGTGGTCCTATGATCACGACTCTCGGCGCGGTTGGGTGAGGTTGCGCATTCCCAATGGGGTGTCCACCGAGGATGCCAGATATTGGGTTAGGGAGAACATCGCAACCATCCTCGCGGAGAAGGATGTATTGCTTGAGGCAGACAAAGCGCCACCATCTGGCGTTACCTATCGTAGCCTCGGTGAAAAGTTTGAGAATGGCATCCTAACCGTCGAATTTGAGGCGGTGCAGTAGAAAATCAAATACAGCGGAGTTCCCTTATTGAATAAGAGAGGGGTCGCGGGAATCAGTCGGGCAAACGCGGCGGTTTGACATTTTACACGGGTTTTGTTATTATGTATAGAAACAAAATCCGGAGACCAAGAATGAACATCTCGCCTACCCTGGAACAAGCCAAGTCCTTCACTGCGGACGGACGATACAGCATCGTTCCGCTCTGCGCGGAAATACTGTCCGACTTCACAACGCCTATCGAGACGCTGCGGATTCTCAAGAACGTCTCGACCCACGTCTATATGCTGGAGTCGGCGCAGGCCAATGAGGCCTGGGGGCGCTACACCTTCCTGGGCTTCGACCCCAAGCTCGACATCGTCTGCGCCGACGGCGAGATGAAGATCGGTGACGTAGCCATCAAGACCGCTAACCCGTCGGCCGAACTCCGCAAGATCATGGCCTCCTACCGCAGCCCGCGCATCGAGGGCCTCCCGCCCTTCACCGGCGGGCTTGTCGGCTACTTCGCCTTCGACTACCTCGCCTACTCCGAGCCGAGCATCAAGCGCGAAGTCGAGGACGCCGAAAAGTTCAAGGACCTCGACCTGATGCTCTTCGACAAGGTCATCGCCTTCGACAATGTCAAGCAGAAGATGCTGATCATCGCCAACGCGCGGCTCTCGGACATCGAGACGGAATACAACCGCGCCGTCATGGAGATTGAGCGCATCGCGGATCTCGTCCGCAACGGCGCCAAAAAGAAGGAGCCTGCGGGCCATCTCACCGGGCCGGTGGAGCCTCTATTCCGCAAGGAGGAGTTCTGCGCGATGGTCGAGCGCGCCAAGGGCCACATCAGGGAAGGCGACATCTTCCAGGTCGTCCTCTCCAACAGGCTTTCCGCGCCTTTCGAGGGAAGCCTGCTGAACGCCTACCGCGTACTACGCACTATCAACCCGTCGCCATACATGTTCTACTTCGCCGGAACGGACGTCGAGGTGGCGGGCGCTTCGCCCGAGACGCTTGTAAAGCTGGAGAACGGCGTGCTGCACACCTTCCCGCTGGCGGGAACGCGTCCGCGCGGCCGCACCGCAGCCGAGGACAAGGCCCTTGAAGAGGAGCTGCTGCGCGACGCCAAGGAGCTGGCTGAGCACGACATGCTCGTCGATCTCGGCCGCAACGACCTCGGCCGCATCTCGAAGTTCGAAACAGTTGAAGTGGAGAGGCTTCATTCAATTGAGCGCTTCTCGCACGTGATGCACATCGGCTCGACCGTCCGGGGTGAAATCCGCGACGACCGCGACGCGCTGGATGCAATCGAGGCGGTGCTGCCAGCGGGAACGCTCTCCGGTGCGCCGAAGATCCGCGCCTGCCAGCTGATCGGGGAGATCGAGCGGAACAAGCGCGGCATCTACGGCGGCGCGATTGGCTACCTTGATTTCATGGGCAACATGGAAACCTGCATCGCGATCCGCATCGCCTACAAGAAGAACGGCAGGGTTTTCGTCAGGAGTGGCGCGGGAATCGTAGCCGACTCCGATCCCGAAAAGGAGTTCCAGGAATGCCTCAACAAGGCGAAGGCGTCCCTGAAGGCCCTTGAACTTGCGCAGGAGGTGGAATAATGGTGCTTCTCATCGACAACTACGACAGTTTCTCATACAACCTCTACCAGCTTGTAGGCTCGCTTGGGGCCGAGATCGAGGTTGTGCGCAACGACGCCGTGACCCTCGCGGGCATCGTGGCGATGCGTCCATCGTATGTGATCCTTTCACCTGGGCCCGGGCGGCCAGAGGACGCCGGGGTGACGATGGCCGCAGCCAGGGAGATCGCGCCGCTCACCGGAGTGCCGGTGCTTGGCGTGTGCCTGGGCCATCAGGCTATTTGCGCGGCCTTTGGCGCCAAGGTCGTCCACGCGAAGACGCTGATGCACGGGAAGCAGTCGGTTGCGACGCTTTGCGGCGATTCGCCGCTCTTCGCGGGACTGCCGGAGAAGATCGAGGTGGCGCGCTACCATTCGCTTGCGGCCGACCCCGCGACAATTCCCGACTGCCTGGAAGTCTCGGCCGTGGCGGATGACGGCGAGATCATGGCGGTGCGCCACGCGCAGTTCCCGATCTACGGGGTGCAGTTCCACCCCGAATCGATCCTTACGCCCTGTGGCCGCAAGATTATGGAGAACTTCCTCGGCAATGGGAAGTTGAAAAGTTGAGAAGTTGGGAAGTTGGGAAGTTGGGAAGTTTGGTGGTTTGGAAGTTTAGTAAGTTTGGAGGGAAAACGCGATGATCAAGGAAGCGATAGTCAAGATTGTTGGCAAGGGCGATTTGACTTACGACGAGGCCTACACGGTGATGGACGAAATCATGGGGGGCCAGACGACGGCAACGCAGAACGCGGCCTTCCTGGCGGCCCTTTCGACGAAGAGCGCCCGCGCCGAGACGGCCGACGAAATCGCAGGCTGCGCGGCGGCGATGCGAGCCCGCGCCACGAAGGTCGAGACCGGCGACTTGGATGTCTTCGAGATTGTCGGCACCGGCGGCGACAACGCGCAGAGCTTCAACATCTCCACGACGTCGGCGCTCGTCGCGGCCTCCGGCGGAATGAAGGTCGCGAAGCACGGCAACCGCGCCGCCTCGTCGAAGTGCGGCACTGCCGACTGCCTTGAGGCCTTGGGCGTGAACATCAACCAGGATCCTGCGCGCTGCCGGCACCTGCTTGAAGAGGTCGGGATGTGCTTCCTCTTCGCCCAGAAATACCACACCTCGATGAAATACGTGGGGCCGATCCGCAAGGAGCTTGGCTTCCGCACGGTATTCAACATCCTGGGGCCGCTCACCAACCCGGCTTCACCGAAGATCCAGCTTCTGGGCGTCTATGACGAATACCTGACCGGCCCCCTGGCGCAGGTGCTGATGGGGCTCGGCGTCGGGCGCGGCATGGTCGTTTACGGTAAGGACAAGCTCGACGAGCTTTCGATGAGCGCGCCGACTGCGGTCTGCGAATTCAAGGATGGCTGGCTGAAGAACTACACGCTTGCGCCGGAGGACGTCGGGCTGAAGCGCTGCGCGAAGGCCGACCTTGTAGGCGGGACGCCGGCGGAGAACGCGGAGATAACGCTCGCCATCCTGCGTGGCGATGAGCGCGGGGCGAAGCGCGACGCCGTTCTCCTGAACGCCGGCGCGGCGCTCTACCTCGGCGGCAAGGCGGACAGCATCCGCGACGGCATCGCCCTCGCCGGAACGCTAATCGACTCCGGCAAGGCGCTCGAAACCCTCGAAGCCCTGAAGCGCATCAGCAACGAGCAGTAAGGCAATCTCACCTAAAAGGTCGGGCGCGGAAAATAGTTCCGCGCATTCCGCCTGCGAGGGTCGCAAAAGGGCACAAGATTGCAAAAAGTTCAATCTTGTGCCCGAATCACGCCTAGGTTTGGGCACAAGTTGAAGATTTTTTACGATTTGTGCCCGTTCGCCTTGCTTTTTGGGAAACGTCCTGCTATAATAACAACCTTGAAATGGAGGCGGTATGTTTGTAGGTCGCTTGAAGGAATTAGATCAGCTAAATGGGCTTTGGAACAAGGTCACACGAACATCACTCGTGACCATACGTGGCCGTAGGCGCATAGGGAAATCCACGCTTGTGGAACATTTCGCCTCAAAATCCAATGCCAGATTCATAAAAGTCGAAGGGCTTTCGCCAAAAACGGCGAAGTCAAACAAGGACCAGCTAAAGGGGTTCTACTCCCAACTGCAACTTCAAAGCGGAAAAAGCTATGAAATCGTAGATTGGCTAAAGGCGTTCAAGGACCTTGATGACGAAATAGCGGATGGACAGCGGACGGTGCTTCTCCTGGATGAAATCTCATGGATGGGGCATTACGATTCAAGTTTCCCGGGAATGCTGAAGATTGCATGGGACAATTTCTTCCATAAGCATCCGGACTTGATTCTATTTCTCTGCGGAAGCGTCTCAGGCTGGATTCGTGAAAACATCCTTGAAAACGGCGGCTTTCTTGGAAGACCCTCAGTCGATATCGTCTTGAAGGAATTGCCCGTCGCGGATTGTCAGTCTTTCTGGGGTGGCGCTGCGAAAAGACTGTCTTCCCGTGAACTCTTTGACATGCTCTCGGTGACGGGTGGCGTTCCGCGATACCTTGAGGAGATCGACCCGTCACTGACGGTTGACGAATCACTGCGTCGGTCGTGCTTCTCCCCGGAGGGCTATCTTTTCAAGGATTTCGACTTGATGTTTGACGAACTATATGACCGCCGGTCGTCAGAGCGCAAGAAGTTGCTGATGGCTCTTTCAGGACACTCAATGACAGTCAGCGAAATCGCCAATGCCCTTGGGAAAAACCGGAACGGGCATCTTGCCGATGCCTTGGACGATCTTTCACAAGCGGGTTTTGTCGCCTGCGAAAGGGGCCTCAATCCTAAAACCGGGGAACTGCGACAGGAGGTGCGCTACAGAATAAGCGACAATTATGTCCGCTTCTATCTTCAGACCATTCTCCCGAGGCGCGGAATGATTGAGGATGGCACTTACCGTTTTGAATCTCTGGAGCGCCTTCCAGGGTGGGATTCGATCCTGGGGATGCAGTTTGAAAACCTGATTCTCGGCGCGCTTCCCTCGCTAGTGGCAAAACTGCATCTCGACAATTCACGGATTTTGTCGATGTCGCCATATAGAAAGTTCCCGACCGACCAGGAACGCGGATGCCAGATAGACTGCCTAATTCAGACAACACGCTCGCTATATGTTGTCGAGATCAAGCGCCAAAAGGAGATTGGCAAAAACATCATTGAAGAGGTTGAGGGGAAAGTGAACAGGCTCAGCTACGACCATAGGCTTTCGGTGAGGCCGGTACTTGTTTATGATGGATGTCTTTCGCCACTGGTGTCGGATGAAAACTATTTTGCGGCAACGATACCGGCAGCGGATCTTTTTGGAATAGCGCCTTAGGGAATCACCGGCGATCCATCTCATTGCCACAGCGCTTGCGGTCTTCCTCCCACTTTAGTCGCTTGACATGGCGGGGTCAATTTGATACTATATATAGAAACAAAAAGAGGTGGTATGGCGACTATTCTTGACCAAATCGCAGCATACGCGAAGGAGCGGGTGGCGCGCGCGAAGGCGGCGCTGCCGCAGCGCGAG